>Ga0070694_100000255_pt1 | contig 28129 bp, 17 predicted proteins | sample KBSK1251metaG_FD_65470 | JGI IMG/M metagenome (GOLD analysis project Ga0070694, IMG submission 65470) | Corn, switchgrass and miscanthus rhizosphere microbial communities from Kellogg Biological Station, Michigan, USA - KBS K1-25-1 metaG | ecosystem: Host-associated > Plants > Roots >...
CTGGCCAGCCGCCCGACATGTCGCGCCGGCCGCCGACGCAGGCTGGACACACCGCGTAAACTATTGATTTAACTTCATATAGTCCGTGTCGACTCCGCCCATCCGGCGAGTTTTCGACTCGGTCGTGTCGGGTATCTGCTCATTCCGCCAAGGGGTCCTGGGATCCAAATTTCCGGCGTCGATGGCCTGATATCAGCGGTCCATATGCAACTTAAAGTCATCTATTTCAATGCCTTACGTGTCTGTTCGATTGGCGGCGGCGTGCACCGTCCGGGTGATGGCACATCGGTTGCTCTAGTACAGGCGACCGGTAGTGAAGGCCAAACCACTCGCGAGGGTGGGACGGAAAGCCGCGGGTCTCTCAGAGACAGCCGGGTTGCCGACGGGAATCAGTTGAAGGTCCCGTCGAAAACTAGGAGGTCCAATGAAGCGAGAGACTCTGTTCACGTCCGCCGGCAGGAAGGGGCACTTCCGCGGCGTCGCCCTCTCGCTCGCGATCCTCCTTTTGGTTACGCTCGGCTTCGCTCCCGCCCAGGCCGCCCGGGGTGGCAAGGCAGGAATCGCTCCCGACCTGGCCGAGGAGATGCAGAAAGGCTCCCCGTCCTCCCAGGCCCACCTGATCGTCAGCCTCAAGGGGGCCGATGTCGCCTTCGTCACGAAGCGCATCCAGGAGCTCGGGGGCACGCCTCAGAGGCACTACAGGAACATCGACCAGATGGTTGCCGACGTCCCCCTCGAGGCGATCGGGGCGCTGGCCGAGGTCGAGGGGGTGGAGTACATCTCTCCGGACCGGGAAGTCTCGAGCGTCTTCAGTCACCTCGAGGTGACGACCGGGGCGGATCTGGCCAGCAGCATTCAGGTTTGGACGGATGGGCAGCTCCAGGGTCTGGACGGCACGGGCGTAACCGTGGCGGTCCTCGATTCCGGGATCGATCAGGATCACTTCGATCTGCGCGACGAGAACAAGGGGAAGCGCCGCGTCATCTTCTCGTGGGACTTCACCGGCCGCTACCAGCTCGACGATCCGTTCGGCCACGGCACGCACATCGCCGGGGCGATCGCGGGAGACGGCAGCTCCTCGGCATACACCAGCAAGGACTTCACCGGCATGGCCCCGGGCGCCAACCTGGTCAATTTCAAGGTCCTGGACGAAAGGGGCCGGGGCTACGTCAGCAATGTCGTGGCGGCCATCGACCAGGCGATCTCGATCCGCACCCTTTACAACATAAGGGTCCTGAATCTGTCCCTGGCGGCGCCGCCGATCGATTCCTATGTCAATGATCCGCTGTGCCAGGCCGTGGCCCGGGCGACGAAGGCCGGGATCGTGGTCGTCGCGGCCGCCGGCAACTTCGGCATGGACCCGAACGGGAACAAGGTGTACGGAGGCATCACCTCCCCCGGCATCTCCCCCGCGGCGATCACCGTCGGGGCGACCAACACGCTCGGCACGAACGTCCGGTCGGACGACAGCGTCGCCCCCTATTCGTCGCGCGGTCCGACGCTGTCGCACACGTCCGACCCGTTGACCGGGGCGGTCACCTACGACTATCTCGCGAAGCCGGACCTGGTGGCCCCGGGCTGCCGTCTCGTGGCCCTGGAGCGCTACCAGAACTACCTGGTGACCAACTACCCGGTCCTGCACGTCGACAACGGACCGACCAGCAGCAAGGGCCGCTACATGATGCTGAGCGGCACCTCGATGTCGACCGGCGTGGTGTCGGGCGCGGTCGCCCTGATGCTGCAGGCGAACCCGGGGCTGACGCCGAACCTGGTGAAGTCGATCCTGATGTACTCCGCCCAGATCATGGACGGCCCGGACCTCTTTGAGCAGGGCTCCGGGATGCTGAACGTCGACGGCGCGGTTCGGATGGCGAGGTCGATCAGCAAGTATGCGTACGCCATCCCCGTCGGCGGGAAGCTGAACACGTTCGGCCTCCCGAACCCCCAGTCCACCATCGCGGGGCAGACTTTCGCCTGGAGCCAGGGGCTCATCTGGGGCTTCGGCGGGCTGCGCGGCGACGCGATGTTCACCCTGCAGCAGGGGGCCTACTCGCAGTCGCTCATATGGGGGCTGCCGAACCGCCTCGACGCGTGGGGCATGGGCGTCACCTACTACGACGGCCTGTACTCGAGCAGCTATGTCGTCTTCGGCGGGGGCGGACAGTGGAACTACGTCACCTGGGGCTCCGGCACGCCCACGGCGAGCGGCCTGATCTGGACCGAAAGGCTGTACGCCTCGGGCCTCATCTGGGGCGACCGGGCGGTGTCGAACGACTTCTTCGACATCAGCTCCACCAGTCTCATCTGGGGAGTCCGAGGCTACGGAGGCTTCGACAGCGGCCTCATCTGGGGCCTCAAGGACGCCGGTCTCATCTGGGGGTTGCTCAATGAACGGTAACCCGATGGACCCCAGGAGAGATGCCATGAAAGGCAACCTGTACATCGGCGTGGTGGCTGCGGCTGGAGTGGCGGTGCTGGCGAGCAGCGTGCGCAACACGGTCGAGTCCGGCTTCGGTCCCGAGAACCTGGCGTGGGTCGGAATCGCGATGCTGACGGTGCTGGTCGGCCGGTTGTCGGTGAAGCTGCCGCTGCCGTCCTGCCGGGTGTCGTTCTCGGATGCTTTCATCTTCCTTTCGGTGATGGTCTTCGGCGTCGACTACGCCACCATGACCGCCGCCCTCGACGGGTTCGCCTCCTCCAGGGGGACGTCCGCTGCCTGGCAGAAGCGCCTCTTCAACACGGCCGGCATGGCGATCTCCGTCAATCTCTCGGCGCGCGTCTTCACGAAGCTGCTCCCTGAAGGGGGCGTCTGGGGGACGCGGTTCACGGCCGAGGAGCTCCTCCTGCCGGTGGCGGCGATGGCGTTCACGCAATACGTGCTCAACACCGCCCTGGTGTCCTGTGTCGTCGCCCTGAAGGAGCACACCTCTCTCATGGTCATCTGGCAGGACTCCTCCCCCTGGGCCGGCACCGCGTACCTGGCCGGCTCGATGGCGGCGGCGATCGTCTTCCTGGTGGTCCGGGAGCTGGGTGTGGTCTCGGCGTTCGCCATCCTGCCTTTCCCTGGAATTCTCTATCTCACGTACCGCGCCTGCCTCGATCGGCTGGTGCGGGCGAAAGGAGGCATGACTCCTTAGGCGAAGGGTCCCTGAGCTGACGCAAAGGTGACTCCTGCAATCGGCCGGTCCCGTCGTGACGAGGGACCGGCCCTTTTCTTTGCGGGCGGGAACTGGACAGCGGGCCGCCGAGACGTCCTGTTCTGGACACCGGGCCGATGCGACAACCGCCGCACCTGCCGCACTTGCGACGACGGCGAAATTCTGCCGCGAAGGCGTGCCCAATTCCCCGGCATGCACGCCTGCCAGGAGGCGTCATGGGGCCGGCGGCGCAGGCGAGATACCTGGATAAATTCGGCCCAAGTGATGTCTCTTCAGTGAGTTGTATCGACGGGACGAACGTGTGATCGGGCGCCCGGAGTCGTGGCACGGGCGTTGCGATATAGAGGGACGCCGGAATCCTGTCCGGCCAGGCAAGGAGAGCATGCAAACCAGCGGACCAGGTGGACGTCTCTACCTGATGGCGGTCGCGGCGGCGGGGGCCGCCCTGCTGGGGACCACTGCGGCCGCTGTGTCCCTGCTCCTCATCGGCTCGATCGGCTTCGTGTCGTGCGCCGTCATTCCGCCCATCGTGGGGCTCGCCGTCCTCGTCTATCGCGCCTACAAGCGGAACGCCACCGCGACGCTCAGGCGGCTCGACGACCTGATGCAGGTCCACCTGTCGACGATCGAGGCGCTGGCCCTGGCGATCGACGCGAAGGACCCGCACGCGCAGGGGCGTACCCGCCGCGTGCAGGCGTATGCCATGGAGCTGGCGAGGCTGATGAAGATCCCCCGCCAGGAGTTCGAGGCGGTCCGCGCCGCGGCGCTCCTGCACGACATCGGCAAGCTGGCGATCCCGGACCACCTGTTGCACAAGCCGGGCAAGCTCACGGACATGGAATTCCAGAAGGTCAAGGCGCACCCGTCGGTCGCCGCCGACATCCTGGCGCACGTCAACTTCCCGTACCCGGTCGTTCCCGCGGTCCGGCACCATCACGAGCGCTGGGACGGCTCGGGATATCCGGACGGCCTCAAGGCGGAGGCGATTCCTCTCGCCGCCCGCATCCTGGCTGTGGCCGACGCCTTCGAGGCCCTGACCTCCGATCGCTCCTACCGCGGGCGAAAATCGCCGGAGGAGGCCTGTGCCCTCATCGAGGCCTGGTCGGGGATGCAGTTCGACCCGGCCGTGGTGACGACGCTCCGGCAGAACCTCGGACAGCTGATCGTGTCGCCGTACCGGGCGCCGCAGAGCGGGACCGGCCCGGCCGTTCCGGGCGGCTCCGCGTCGGGGTCGCTCGGGGCCGCGGAGGTCCTCGGGCTCTGGGGCGGCGCGTCCTGGGCCGAGGGGGATCCGGGGGGATTCGGGGAGAGCCTGCATCGCGGGATCGCTGCCGACCGGATCGGCGGCCTCTATCCCGGGCCGGGTGGCGTCGCCGCAACCGGGCCGGAGGGGGACCAGGCAGGGGCGGGAATTCCCGGCCTTCCCGGACCTCTCGATGCCCTGCAGCAGGGCGTCTCCGAATCGAGCATCTGGCTGGAACGGGACGAGAGCGGGGCGATCGTCGGCCGCCAGACCGCCGTCCTGAGCACCATCTCCTCGGCGCACCGCGAAGTCTATTCGCTGTACGAGATCGCCCAGGCGCTCGGCTCGTCTCTCCGCCTTCCGGACGTGCTGGACCTGGTCGCGACCAAGATCGGCCAGCTGGTGCCGTTCCGATCGTGCGTCATCTACCTGCTGGAGGACCACAGCGACAGCCTGTCGGCCCGCTTCGTCTCGGGGGCCAACGTCGACAATCTGCGCGGGCGGGCGCTCAGGGTGGGAGAGGGGATCACCGGCTGGGCGGCGCTGCAGAAGAGCAACCGGTTCTCCCAGAGCGTCGATCTCGATCTGGCCGGGGCCGGCCTCGACCTCTCGGAGTATTCGACCGCCGCCGCGTTTCCCCTGATCTACGACGGGCACGCCCTGGGGGTGATCACGCTCTACTTCCCCAAGGGCGTGCCGTGCCTGGACGATCACATCCGGATGATGGACATCATCGTCCGCCTGGCGGCGGCCGCGGTCCACAACGGCACCCTGTTCGCCGAGACGCAGGAATCGGCCCTCACCGACGGCCTGACGAACCTGCCGAACTCACGCTACCTGCGGCAGGTGTTCGAGCAGGAGAAGGTCCGTTCCCAGCAGGCGGGCCAGCCGATGGCGTTCCTCGAGGCGGACCTCGACAACTTCAAGGTGATCAACGACCGCTTCGGCCACCACGTCGGGGACCGGTACCTGTCGGAGATCAGCCGGGTGCTGAAGAGCCACCTGCGCGAGCGCGACATCCTGGTCCGCCTGTCGGGGGACGAGTTCGCCGCGCTTCTGCCCATGACCGGGTTCGCGCAGGCCGCGCTGCTGGCCGAGCGGCTGCAGCAGGCGGTGGAGATGTTCCGGCTCCGCCTGGAGGAAGGGAACGTGGCGCGCTCCGGCCTGTCGATCGGCATCGCCCTCTTCCCGCAGGACGGCGAGGGGTTCGAGGATCTCCTGGTTCGCGCCGACCACAACATGTACCAGAACAAGGCGGCGCGGAAGAACGCCCGCCTCGAGATGGATCCGAACATCCTGCCGTTCCCGATCCGGCGGCCGTCGGGGACCTGATCCAGGCTCCAGGCGCGCCGCCCCCTGCCCGCTTCCGTTCGACCCGTGCTAATCTCCCGCCCCGCTGCTTCACATCATCAGGGAGGCTCGCATGCCCGGCCGGCCAGCCCGCGGGAGTCGATCGATCCGGAGTCTCTTCGCCGTCATCCTCGTCCTGGCCGGCGTGACCGCTGCCGTCTGCGCCGCTCCCCGCCCTACCCGAAGCGCCGTCCTGTTCATCGGCGACGGGATGGGGCCGGCCTACGTGACCACCACCCGCGTGGCGCGCGGCGGATCGGGCGGCCGGCTGCGCATCGACTCGCTCCCCTACACGGCCCTCTCCCGCACGCACTCGTCCGACAGCCCGGTCACGGACTCCGCCGCCGCGGCGAGCGCCATGGGGTGCGGCCAGAAGACCGCCAACGGCGTCCTGTGCGAGGACGCCACGGCCGTCTACGGCAAGTCCGACGGCCGGAAGCTCGAGTCGATCGCCGTCTGGGCGAAGAAGCGCGGCCTGCGCGTCGGGCTGGTCACGACCACCACGGTCACCCACGCCACTCCCGCGGCGTTCTACGCCCAGGAGAAGGATCGCGACAACGAGGCGGGGATCGCGCGGCAGGCGGCCGCGTGCGGCTTCGATCTCGTGCTGGGGGGTGGCCGGAAATACTTCCCGGGCGACGTCCGGACGGAGGCGCAGGCCGCCGGCTTCACGATCGTCGAGACGGCGGAGGCCCTGAAGGGGATCGGCGGCCTCGAGCACCGCGTCCTCGGCCTGTTCGCCGAAGGCCACATGCCCTACCAGCCGGAGATCGAAGCGGCCAGGGCGCGCCCGGCAGCGCCCGCAGGCGGTGAAGTCGGAGCGGCGGCCGGCGGGTCCGGCGCCGCGGCAGCCGCGGGCGCCGAGGCGGGGGATCCCGCGGCGCGCACCGCGCCGACTCTCGTCGAGATGACGCGCTTCGCGATCGACGCGCTGCGCAAGACCGGGCAGCCGTTCTTCCTGATGGTCGAGGGCGGGCGGATCGACCACGCCGGCCACGCCAACTGGGCCCGCACGCTGGTCGACGAGACCGCCGCCTTCGACGAGGCGATCGGCTATGCCATCGACAGCCTCGATCCGAAGACGACGCTCGTCCTGGTGACGGCCGACCACGAGACCGGGGGCCTGGCGCTGAACGGCTATCCGGACGAGAAGGACGGGATCTGGTCCCCTTACCGCGACCCCTACGGCGACAAGGACGAGGAACCGTATCCGGTGATCACCTTCACCAGCGGCCCGGGAACGAAGAAACAGGACCGGCATCCCCCGCACGGGCCGGACGACCCGCGCCCCTCGGGCCTGTCCATGGGCAGCGCCGCGCACACGGGGGTCGACGTCGCTCTCTACGCCTGGGGGGCCGGCGCCGATCGCGTCCACGGCACCGTCGAGAACACCGCGATCTACACGATTCTGAAAGAGCACCTCGAGGGCAGGAAGTGAACGACCTCACCCAGGGCTCCGTCACCAGGCACCTGCTGGGGCTCTCCGCCTTCATGGCGGTGAGCATGATCTTCCAGACCCTGTACTACCTGGCCGATCTGTACTTCGTCGGCCGCCTGGGGAAGGAGGCGATCGCGGCGGTCGGCCTGTCGGGAAACCTGATGATCGTCGTCCTGGCGATCACGCAGATGCTGGGGGTGGGGACGACGACGCTCGTCTCGCACGCGGTGGGCCGGAAGGATCCCGGGCGGGCCGTCATGGTGTTCAACCAGGCTTTCTTCCTGTCGCTGCTCGTCGGGATCTCCGTGGCGGTCGTGGGATTCGCCCTCCGCCATCGGTACTGCGCCTGGCTCGGCGCCGACGCGGTCACCGCGCGCCTGGGTGTCGCGTACCTGGACTGGTTCCTTCCCGCGATGCTCATGCAATTCGTCATGGTGGCGATGGGGGCGGCCCTGCGCGGCAGCGGGATCATCAAGCCGGCCGTCGGCATCCAGATCCTGACCGTGGTCCTCAACATCGCGCTGGCTCCCGTCCTGATCCTGGGATGGGGAACGGGCCGCCCGCTGGGCGTGCAGGGAGCGGCCCTCGCGACCTTCCTCTCACTGCTAATCGGCGCGATCGCCTTCTGGGCCTATTTCCTGCGGCCCCGGAACGACCTGCGTCTCTCGATCCGCCTCTTCCGGCCGGACGGGGGGACCTGGCGGGACCTGATCCGCATCGGGCTTCCGGCGGGAGGGGAATTCGCCCTCATGTCGGTGTACGTGGTCCTGGTCTACTGGATCATCAGGGACTTCGGCGCCGCCGCCCAGGCCGGGTTCGGCATCGGCGCGCGCGTGATGCAGTCGATGTTCCTGCCCGTGGTGGCCATCAGCTTCGCCGCCGCGCCACTGGCCGGCCAGAACTTCGGAGCGCGGAACGCCGAGCGGGTGCGGCAGACGTACCGCACGGCCGCGCTCCTGGTCACGGGGCTCATGCTGCTCTTCACCGTCCTCAGCCACGTGGCGCCCGATCGCCTGATCCGGATCTTCTCCGGCGATCCCGCCGTGATCGCATTCGGGGCGGAGTACCTGAAGATCATTTCGTACAACTTCCTGGCGATGGGGCTCATCTTCACGAGCTCGAGCATGTTCCAGGCGATGGGACACACCCTCCCGCCCCTCGCCGCGTCCTCCTTGAGACTTCTCCTGTTCGCCCTGCCGGCCTTCGCGCTCTCCCTCCATCCGGGGTTCGACATCCGCGACGTCTGGTACCTCTCGGTCGCCTCCGTGGCGATCCAGGCGGTGATCAACCTGACGCTCATCCAGCGCGAATTCCGCCGCCGGCTGGTGTTCCCCCCGCTGGACGCCCGCACTTGACAACCCGACCGCCGGGATGATAGTTAGACATCTGTCTAATTAAGCATCCCGGAGCCGATGGCCTCGAACCGGATCTTCAAGGCGCTGGCCGACCCCACCCGGAGGGAGATCCTGAGGCTTCTGGGGCGCGGCGAGATGAGCGCCGGGCGGATCGCCGGGCGGTTCGACATGAGGAAGCCCTCGATGTCGCACCATTTCGCGGTCCTCAAGGAGGCCGAGCTGATCACGTCGAGGCGCGAGGGGCAGCAGATCTTCTACGCCCTCGATGCGACCGTGGTGCAGGAGGCGCTGACCTGGCTCTGGGACGTGTTCGGGGACGGGAAGAAAGGGAGGACGCAATGACCCGCGTCTACTATGTCGTGGCTGTGATCCTGGTGGCGGCGGCCCTGGGTGCGTCGCTGGTTTTCTACTCGCTCCTGCCGGAGACGGTGCCGATCCACTGGAACCTGCAGGGAGAGATCGACGGCTACGGGCACAAGGCCCAGGCGCTGTTCCTCATGCCGGCGATCATGCTCGGGATGATCGGGCTGTTCCGGATGCTGCAGTGGCTGTCGCCGCGGCACTTCGAGGTGGACTCGTTCCGCGCCACCTACCTGTACATCATGGTCCTTGTCGTCGGCTTCTTCGGCTACCTGCACGGGGTCATCATCTGGTCGGCGCGATCCGGAACGGCCGATCCCACCCGGACCCTGTTCGGCGGGATCTTCCTGCTCCTCGCGTTCCTCGGCAACGTCCTGGGAAGGGTGCGCCGGAACTTCTGGATCGGCGTGCGGACGCCGTGGACCCTGGCCAGCGAGCGGGTGTGGAACGACACGCACCGGCTGGCCGCCAGGCTGTTCTTCGGCGTGGGGCTTCTGGGAGCCGTCGCCGTCTTCCTCGGCGTGCCGGTCATCGCCTCGCTGGTCATCTTCTCGACGATCATCATGGTGCCGGTGGTCTACTCCCTCGTGCTGTACAAGCGGCTGGAGCGCAGGGGAGAGGTCTGACCGGAGACGGCCGCCGGGCCGTCGGCGGGGCGGGAACCCGGGGCCGCCCCCCGTCGTATGCTCCGATGGGGAAGCCAAGACAAGGCGGAAACATGCGCCGAGGAGGTCTCGATGATCCTGACGACCACACCGAGCATCGAAGGGAAGGCTATCAGGGAATACAAGGGGATCGTGACCGGCGAGGCGATCCTCGGGGCGAACCTGTTCCGGGACATCATGGCGTCCGTACGGGACATCGTCGGCGGGCGTTCGGCGGCCTACGAAAAAGAGCTGGGTGAGGCCCGGAGGGTCGCCCTCGAGGAGCTTCAGGCGGAAGCGCTGCGGGTCGGCGGCAACGCCGTCGTGGGGATCGATCTCGACTACGAGGTGGTGGGCCAGAACGGCAGCATGCTGATGGTCAGCGCCAGCGGGACCGCCGTCGTGGTGTGACGGCCCGGCGGCTTCATCAGGCTTCGGCACCTGACAGCGCGCGGTAGAGCAGGGCGCGCGCGGCCCGCCAGTCGCGGTTCACCGTGCGAGAGTCCACTCCGAGCGCTTCGGCCGTCTCCTCGATCGAGAGGCCCGCGAAGAAGCGCAGCTCCACCATCTTCACCATCCGCTCGCTGAGGGACGACAGCATGCCGAGGGCCTGGTCCAGGGCCAGGATCTCCTCGGCCCGCGCCCCGACGCCCGGGCCCTCGTCGTCCAGGAGGATGGGGCGCACGCCGGCGCCGCGCTTGGCCGCCCCGCGCCTGCGGGCCCGATCGACCACGATCTGGCGCATCGCCGTCGCCGCCACGGCGAAGAAGTGCCCCCTGTCCCGCCATTCCACCCGCGACTGGTCCACCAGCTTCAGGTAGGCCTCGTGGACCAGGGCGGTGGTGTCGAGCGACGCCCCGGGGCCCCGTCCCGCCAGCCTGGCGTGGGCGATCTTGCGCAGCCGGTCGTAGACCAGCGGCACGAGCTGGTTGAGGGCCTCCTGGTCTCCCCCGCGGAGGGCCAGGAGCCTTTCGGTGATTTCTCCGGAGGATCCCATAAAGCCCCGAACCGGCGACAGGGCCCGGTTTTCCGCAAGGTTAGCCCCTTTTCCTGAGGCCAGCAAGTGGCGGTCCGGCGGGCCGCAGTCCGCGAGCGAGATGACCCGTGTCGCACATCGGCCCCCGTCTGCGTGTACGTCCATGACGGCCGGTCCCGCCGGCTGCTGCCCATGGAGAGCGCAACATGAAAACGAAACACGTGACGAGAACGAGCCTGGTCGCGGTGCTTCTGGCCCTGGCCGCCTGGCGACCCGCGGCGGCGCAGACCGGAAAGATTCAAGTCGAGGTCCTCGAGGCCGAGGCTCAGCACAAGGGGACAGACGCCTGCGTCGGGCCCTGGTGCAACGAGCAGGACTTTGTTGCGCGGGTGGCCTATCCGCCCTATCTCACCTGGCAGAGCACCGCCGAGATCGGCAACCGGGATCGCCCGGCGTGGTCCTTCGTGGCGAGCGGCGACGTGTCCAAGCTGCAGCGCTATCACGATATCCACGTGCAGCTGTGGGACAAGGACGACCCGCAGTGGTCGGCGGACGACATGTTCGACATCAGTCCGCTGGCGCACCACGACCTGTACGTCCACTTCGACGCCTGCAACCAGACCTGGGAGGAGATCGGCCTGCCGGCGAGGCACGGGCCGGGCCGGTCGTATCCTCCGTTCGGGACCTTCTACTCGAACCAGGACCACGAATTCGACGGACGGGTGGTCCTCGATATCCACACCGAAGGGCGCATCCCGTTCACGACGAACGACATCGCCATCGTGGGAATCGACCCGGTGCAGGTCGCCTTCGATCCGGGATCGGTCGTGTCGGGAAAGCCCACGGCCATGAGGGTGACCATCGCGAGCACCTACACGATGCCGACGCCCGCCCCCGCTCCGGTGACCGTCACCGTCACCGACGGGATCAGCACCTGGACCGAGACGCGCTCCGTCATCATTCCCCAGGGGCTCTCGACCTTCTATTTCTTCGACGGGATGGCGACCGGCTCGACACCGTTCTATCCGATCAAGCCGTCGTACACCGACATCGCGTTCCTCACCTACTCGGTGAGCCTCGTCTACAACGACGTCGCGCCGGCCGGGACCGCGCCCGATTTCATCGATTGCTACCAGTACAACAACAGCCTCACCGACAAGCAGACGCCTCTGGTCCGCACCTCGGCCCCCGATCCGGTCTTCGTGCGATGGGACTGGCTCGATTCGATGAACGTCCCGGCCCTGCCCGCGCTGGCCCAGATGGCGCAGCGCGACGAGCATTTTCGCCAGACGACCTGGCCCCTGGCGCAGACGAGCCCGGTCGTCTCGGGCGCGACCATCGGGACCTTCTGGAACCCGACCGACATCCTGACCTGGGTCTCGGAGCCGTACCGGTCCCTCGCGGGGCTGAGCGTCGGCGCCAAGCTGGGCGGCGTCGATCGCATGGTCCTCGTGACGAGGAAGGGATGGTTCCAGGCGAACAGCTGGCGTTCGTGGATCTGGCCGTCCGGCTCGATCGGGCTCTCCCTGGGGGAGTTCGGCCCGCACGCGGTGATCGCCGAGGAGGGGTACTACGCCGTCTCGACGCACGAGCTGGGGCACACGTACACGCTGAGCCGCCGGAAGTGCAGCCACGATGACATGAACGCCGGCTGCCGCGACGAGTACAAGATCTCGGCGGCCGACGGCGCGCCGTTCCTGGCGCGGGGGCTGGACGTCCTCGGAAGCATCTTCCCGGTCGGCAGCCCCACCGGATCGGGAGACGCGGTGACCGGCTGCCCGAACGCCGCGCCGGGCACGCGGGAGGTCTGTCGCAAGAACCTGATGGACGTCCAGACCGCAAGTTTCTTCAACAACTGGACCGACACCTTCACCCTCAATTTCCTGACCGATACGCTCAAGAACCCCGCCGATCCGGAGCTGATCAACCTGAGCGGCTGGGTGCACACCACCAACGGCTGGAACCCGACTCAGGCGCCGATCTTCGAGGGAAGCCTCGATTTTTCCTATCACTCGTTCGGCGTGCCGGACCTCGAGGACCCTCTGGCCATGACTCCCCCGAGGCCGTTCAGCGGCCTCGGTCCGTTCTCGGTCCACCTCACCGGAGACACAGGGGAGCACATCTATCGCTTCACCCCGCCGTTCGTGTCCGAAGGAGAAAGCGGCCCGCGCGACGGGGCCTACTTCTCGATGTTCGTCCCATGGGACCCGACGATCTTCAGGGTCGCGCTGTACGCCCCCCTGGACATCCGCAACGCCGAATGCGAGGACCGGACCTGCGCCGAGCTGCTGCTGTACGAGCGATTCGCCGCCCCCCGGCCCCCGATCATCCAGGCGCTGGCCGCCGGCAGGGACACCGCGCCGTCGCTGGAGGGGCCCCACCCCTGGCCGTGGATCGATTCGGGGCATGACGTCGTCATCGCCTGGAGCGCGACCGATGTACCCATCGGCTCGCCCGACGGCGCCTCTCCGGCCGTGGCATCGAGCCCGACGCCCCAGGACGCGGGGACCGGTGGCCTGCGCGCCGTCCTGCTGCTCCGGCGCGCCGGGACGGCCGGCGGACCGGGATCGCCCGGCGCGGCCGAGCCGTGGCTGCCGTACGCGTTCGAGAGCACCGGGTCGGAGGTGCGCGTCCCGTACGCGCTGTTGGCCGATGCGCCCGGCGACTATGCCGCGCAGCTGATCGTCTCGAACGGCCTGCAGAGCTCGACCCTTACGAGCGAGGCGCTCTTCAGTGTCGCTCAAGGCAGAGGCTGCCAGGCCGACCCGACTCCGGGAGCCCCCTGCGACGACGGCGATGCCTGCACGGGCGACGACCGGTGCGTGCAGGACCCCCTGGCCGGCATCGTCTGCCGTGGCACGCCGGTCAACTGCGACGACAACGACGCGTGCACCGTCGACTCCTGCAATCCGACCGGCGTGTGCGTGGTGCCGGACAACGGCGAGGGGACGGCCGACCTGCCGCCCCAGGGGTGCGGCTACTCCAGCCTCGACGATCTGCAGATCATCGACGGGCTTCCGCTTGGGAGCACCATCCGCCTGGCCGCCGTCCTCAACGGCTTCACCTGCCCCGCGGCCCCCGGCGTCTGCTCGTTCGGGCTGCCGACCCCGGGGGTCGACTGCGATGCCCCGGGAGGATCCCTGGGAGGGGAGGAGGCGTGCGCCGCCTCCGTCCTGGGGCTCCACCTGACGGGGACCGGGGCCCTGTCCGGATTCAATCGGACCCTGAGCTTCACTGCGGGCCTGGAGATCCACGCGGCGCCGCGCACCCCGGGCGATCCGGTGCAGTCGTTCGACGCCGACATCTTCCGGCTGCAGGGGCAGCTCCCGGTCGGAGATCCCGACTTCGACCTGCTGCGCATCACGGCCGGCGACGACTTCAGCCTGCCGTGCCCGGGGCACACGACGCTGACGCGCGGGGCATCAGGGGACTGGGATGTCGACAGCTTCTTTGACTTCACCTATCGCATCGACTTCATCGGGAAGCCGGGCGGGACCTTTTCAGGGATGTCCGGATCGACCACCGGGACGATACGGCTCCGGACCGGCGGAGGGGCGTGCACCCACGCTCCGGTCGCATGCGACGACGGCAACCCCTGCACGGTCGACTCGTGCGATCCGGCGACCGGCGCCTGCCGGTTCGTCCCGACCCCCGGCGCTTCCTGCAACGACGGCGACCTGTGCACCCAGGACGATCGCTGCGTCCAGAGCCCGACCGGCGGCATGGCCTGCCAGGGGGCGCCGGTCGACTGCGACGACGGCGATTCCTGCACCCGGGACACGTGCGCGTCGTCGACCGGATGTTCTCACTCGGCCAGGAACTGCGACGACCTCGACGCGTGCACGGCCGATTCCTGCCAGCCGCAGGCGTGCGTGATGCCGGACAACGGCGGGGGAACAGCCGACCTGCCGCCCCACTGTCCCTACGATGCCCAGGACAGGCTCGGCATTCAGCAGGCGGACGGCACGATCCTGTTCATCGACGATGTCAGGCTCAAGAACTTCACCTGCCCGCCGTCTCCGGGGCCCGCGGTCTGCTCCTTCCCGTCCCCCGTCCCCGGCGTGGATTGCAGCCGGCCCGGCGGGTCGCTGGGTGGCGAAGAGGCGTGCGCCAACGCCGTCCTGACGCTGCGGCTCACGCTCTTCAATCCGAACACACTCCAGATCTACAGCCGCACCATCGACCTGCCCGTCTCCTCCGAGGTGCACGCCGCCCCGCGCACCGCATTCGACCCGGTACAGTCGTTCGAGAACGATCTGTTCCGGCTCTCCGGCCAGAACACCATGGACCCGGACTTCGACCTCCTGCGCGTCACGGCCGGATCGGACTTCGGCCTGGCGAGCCCGGGCCACACGACGCTGACCAGGTCGGGGGGCGACTGGGGTGTGGAGTCGTTCTTCGACATCAGCCTTCGCTTCGATGCGGTACGGGCGCAGGGCGGGCGCCTGCCCTTGAACGGCAGCCTGCCCTGGACGATGCGGTTCAGCACCGGGGGCGGCTGCGTGCACACGCCGGCGAATTGCGACGACGGCGATCCGTGCACCGCCGATTCCTGCGATCCGGCGAGCGGCGCCTGCGCGCACGTGGCCAGGAGCTGCGACGATCAAAACGCCTGCACCGGCGATTCCTGCGACCCGCTCACGGGACAGTGCCGGAACGTGACGCAGAGCTGCGACGACGCCAACGCATGCACCAACGATCTCTGCGATCCGGCCAGCGGCCAGTGCACGCACGGATCGATCAGCTGTGACGACCAGAATGCCTGCAGCATCGACACGTGCAACCCGCTGAGCGGCTGCGCGCACCAGCCGGTCCCGCCGGCCGACGAGCCGATCCCCGCCCGGTTCGACTCGCAGGTGACCCTGACCTGGCCCTCGAGCCCGAACGCCACGCACTGGAACACCTACCGCGGGACCATTCCGACCGGCATGCTGGGCAGCCGCATGCCCGCTTCGGTGTACGACCAGGCCTGCTTCGAGAGCGCCGACGCGTTCGGCGACGGGTCGACCGTGGCCACCGATGCCGCGAACCCGCCGCGCGGGACCGCCTTCTTCTACTTGACCAGCGGCGAAGCCCCGTGCGGCGAGAGCGCCCTGGGCCACGCGTCGTCGGGTGCCATCATTCCGAACACGTCGGCCTGCCCGACGCCGCCATAGCCGGCCGACCCAACCTGGGCGGGACTCCCGGAGTCGTGACTTCCGGGAGTCCCGTCATCCAGGATCGGCCGGGCAAGGAACCACCAGCCGTCCCCCCGCTCGGCTCGACCGTTCCGCTGTTCCCACGGGAAGTAAAGTATACTTGACATTTTGACAAGGTGACTGTACATTCCCTCTCGAACACTGACGAGGAGGACGGATCATGAGCACGGGCAAGTCGGTTCTGCTGGTGGCAGTCCTGTGGGCCATCGCCTTCATCGCCGCCGCCCTGATCTTCAAGGGGCATCGGCTCGGCGACTGGATTGAGGGGGCCCTGTACGTGGGATGCATCACCCACCTGAGCTGGATGGAGGCACGGGGCCTCCAATGCCGAAGGAAGGTGGAGCGCCAGGCATGAGCGGGGAGGGAGCCTCCGCCTGCAGGGCGACGAAGAACCAGATCCTGGTCGCGCTCGCCGCGGCGGCCGTCATCCTCGCGGCGGCGTTCGTCGGGCGAGGGTATCCGAAGGGCTCGGGCATGCGGCTCGCGCTGGCGATCGTCGAGACGCTCGCCACGGCGGTCTGCCTCATCGTCCCGGCCTGGAGCGTGGGCCATCTCGACGAGCTGCAGCGGAAGATCCAGCTCGAGGCCCTCGCGCTCGCCTTCATCGGCACCGGGATCCTGGGCGCCGGCTACGGCTTCCTGCAGGACGCCGGAGTGGCGCCGAGCGACTGGGGGGGATTCATCTGGCCCGCGATGGTCGGCCTGTGGGCGATCGGCTATGTGGTGGCGAGCCGGCGGTATCGATGAAGAACCGGCTGCGCGTGCTGCGCGCCGAGCGCAACTGGTCGCAGGCGGACCTGGCCGGGAAGCTCTCGGTCTCGCGCCAGACGGTCAACGCGCTCGAGACCGAGAAATACGACCCCAGCCTGCCTTTGGCGTTCAGGATTGCCAGACTATTCGGCCGGCCGATTGAGGAGATCTTCGAGCCCTGAGGCGCCCCTGCCGGCGACGCCGAGCCGAACCTAGAGCGGGTCGCCGCCGGGCGAGGCGCGGGCTCCGCTCGCCGCCCGCGCCGCCAGGGCGATGAACTCGGGGTCGTCCTTGAGATCCTTGAACGCCTCGTCGTGAGACAGGGACTCGGCGTCGCGATACCCCGCCTCGATCGCCTCTCTCAGAAGTTCGAGGGCCCGGGCCCGATCCTTGCGGCGGGCGTGCATCCCCGCCAGCGCGACGATCGCCTTGAGAGTGTCGGGGTCCGCCGTCCCATAGGCGCGCCGCCTGATGGCGATGGCCCGACCGAGGAGTCCCTCCGCCTCCCCCAGGCGGTGACTCCTGGCGCAGACATCCGCCAGGTTGTCCAGCGTGTCGATCAGATCGACGTGATCCTTGCCCAGAACGCGCTCCTTGGTCGCGAGGGTGGTCTTCAGGAGTTGCTCCGCCTTCACCAGCCGGCCGTCGTTCACCAGCATGGCCCCGACATTGTTCATCGCGCGCAACGTGTCGGGACTGTCGGGGCCGAGCGTCCGGGTGTAGATGTCTAGGGTCTTCCGGAACAACGCCTCGGCGTCCGCGTAGCGCTTTTCCAGGTAGTAGACGTGGGCGAGGCCTGAAATCGACTCCGCCGTCAACGCATGCTCCGGGCCCAGGACCCGCCGCCTCGCGGCCAGGACGTCGAGGGCCAGCGCCTCGGCGTCCGGCAGGCGTCCCTCGTCCCGCACGGTGTAGGCCAGGGCGGCCCGGGTCTCGAGCGTCTGCGGATGGTCCGGCCCCAGCACCCGGAGCTGGATCTCGAGCGTGCGGCGATGCAGCGTCTCCGCCTCGGCGTATCGTCCCCGGTCCTTGAGGATCCCGGTCAGGTTGTACACCGACGTCAGCGTGCTCGGATGGTCCGGCCCCAGCACGCGCGTCTTGCTGTCGACGATGCGCCGGGCGAGCGGCTCGGCGTCGTCGAGACGCCCGACCCGGCGGTAGAGCCAGACCAGGTTGTTCTCCGACTTGAGCGTGTCCGGATCGTCGGGACCGAGGACGCGCTCGCGTCCCGCGACCGCCCGCAGGAGGATCGGCTCCGCCTCGTCGAGCCGTGTCAGGGCCAGGAGCGCCGAGGCCAGGCCGTGGGCGGTGGCGAGCGTATCGCGATGGTCCCGGCCCAGAACCCGCTCCTGGACCGGGAGCACCTGGCGATAGATCGCCTCCGCCTCGGACCACCGGCCGAGCGGCTGGAGGACCGACCCCAGGCCGGCCATCGAGCGCAAAGTGCGCGGATGCTCCGGCCCCAGGACCCGGCGGTGCGTCTCGACCGCGCGGCTCAGGAACACCTCGGCCTTCTCGTTGAGCCCCAGGCTGCTGTACACCTGGCCCAGCGTGTCGGAGAGATCCGCCTGCACGTCCGGTGCGTCCTCGAGGTTCTTCTCGATCGATTCCGCCCCGCGGTCGAGGACCTCGCGGGCGGTGACGCTGTTGCCGCGCGCCTCGCCCGGGTCGGACACCTTGAAGAGGTCGACCAGGAACTTCGACACGCGCTCCGCCCGATCGCGCTCGCGCGTGATGCGGCGTTCCTGGACCGCCTGCCATCCCGTGAAGGCCAGGAGCCCCATGGCCGCGACCACTGCGGCGGCGACCCCGGTGCGATGCCGCGCGATGAACTTGCGCAGCAGGTACGATCGAGTTCCCCTGCGCGCCAGGACCGGCAGCCCCGACAGGTGCCGGCGAATGTCTTCGGCGAACGCCTCCGCGGAGGAATAACGGCTCTCCGGCTCGTCACGAAGCGCCATCAGGACGATGGCATCCAGATCGCCACGAAGGGCGCGCCCCTCGGAGCGCGGCGCGATTTTCGAGGGCGGAGGCGGCCCGGCAGCGCTCGCGGCGGCGGCCGTGCCGCGCGGCGGTCGCTGCCCCGCCAAAAGCTCGTACAGGACGACCCCCAGGCCGAACACGTCGGTCGCGGTCGTTGCCCGCTCGCCCCGGATCTGCTCCGGGGCGGCATACTCTGGCGTGTGCAGCCTGACGCCGATCGTGGCGGAGCGGCCCTCGTCCCCCTCGCCCTGCAGGAGCGAGGCGATCCCGAAATCGAGCAGCTTCACCTCGCCCACGGACGTCACCAGGATGTTGGACGGCTTGAGGTCACGATGCACGACGAGATTGCGGTGCGCGTGCTGGACCGCCCCGCAGGTGTCGAGAAACAGCCGCAGCCTCTGGCCCAGAGAGGCATTCCGCGCCCGGCACCAGGCGGTCAGGGTCTCCCCTTCGACATGCTCCATGGCGAACCATGGGCGCTCTTCGTCGGTCACTCCCCCATCGAGGAGCCGCGCGATGTGCGGATGCTCGAGCCGCGCCAGGATCCGGCGTTCCCGGCGGAAGCGCGCCACGATCTCATCCGTGTCGAAGCCGCGCTTGATGAGCTTCAAAGCCGCGTTCTGATCAAAGTCGCCGCTCGCGCGAGCGGCCAGCCAGACGACGCCCATGCCGCCCCGGCCGATCTCGTGCCTAAGGACCCACGCCCCGATCCGTCGCCCTCCGACGGCAAAACGCTTTTCCGTCACGACGGCCAGGGGGTCGGGGTCCGCCCGGTCGTCCAGGGTCGACGCCTCGTCGGCGCCCGCCAGGAGCTCTCCGGCGGCCGCAGCGAACGGGCGCTCGAGAACGCCGTCCGGCGCCTCGCTGCCGGCGAGCAAGGCCTCGGCCTGGCGCAGGAGCTCGGGGTCGGAGGCGCAGGCGGCGCGGAGGACGGCGCGGCGATCCTCGAAGGGGCGGTCGAGTGCCTGGTCGAGGATCTCCGAGAGCCGCCGCCAGCGCTCGGGGTCGATGGGGTCTTCTTTCATGGTGCTCGCTCGATGACGACCATTGTGCGGCGGATGACCCCTGCGACTCAAGCGTTTCCTCCGGTGGGCACCCGCGGTCCAAGGCGCGCGCGAACGGGAAGGCCTTATCATGGGGGACAACAGGCCGGAGATCGGTGATGACTCTCAAACCCGGGGACGTGGTCTCGCACTATCGCATCGTCGAGACAATCGGCGAGGGGGGGATGGGCCTGGTCTTCCGGGCCGAGGACCTCACCCTGCGGCGTCCCGTGGCGTTGAAGGTGCTCACCGGGACCGGCGCCGCCGGGAAAGGGTCCAGGGCGCGGCTCCTGCGCGAGGCCCGCGCGGCGGCCGCGCTGAACCATCCGGGCATCTGCACCATCTACGAGGTCCATGAGGCGGACGACGCCTCCTTCATCGCGATGGAGCTGATCGAAGGGGAGACCCTGCACGGCCTTCTCGAGCGCGCGGGGGCGCTGCCGTTCGGCCGGCTGCTCGACATCGCGGTGGACGTGGCCGATGGGCTCGCCGAGGCCCACGCCCGCCGAATCGTCCACCGGGACCTGAAGCCGCAGAACATCATGGTGACGCCGCAGGGGCGGGTGAAGATCCTCGATTTCGGCCTGGCGATCCCCGCGCCCTCCGCGGCCGACGGGAACCCGGCGGGGAGCACGAGCCGAACGCGGTCATCGGGGGAACATGGGATCGCCGGCGGAGCGCGGCCCGGCGGGCTCCAGGGGACTCTTCCCTACATGTCGCCCGAGCAGGCGCTCGGCAAGGAGGTCGACGCCCGCTCCGACATCTTTTCCTTCGGAACGGTCTTCTACGAGATGGCGACCGGCCGGCGCCCCTTCGAGGCCGAGGGGGTCATGGAGATCCTGGCCAGGATCCTCGAAGCGGAGCCGGAGCCGCCAGCCAGGCTGCAGGCCGGACTCCCTGCGGCCTTCGAGCGCGTCCTGCTCCGGTGTCTCAGGAAGCCGCCGGCCGAGAGGTACGACGATGCCAGGGATCTCGTGCGCGCCCTGCTCGATCTGCGCGGCGCCGCGGCGACCTGGGGAGGCACCGTGGTGAATTCGGAGCGGGACAGCGCACCCGTCGCGCTTTCTCCCACCACCATCGCCGTCTTTCCGTTCACCGTGCGCGGCAGCGACCGGCTCGGCTACCTGAGGGAGGGCCTGGTCGACCTCCTGAGCACCAAGCTGGACGGCGCGGGAGAGCTGCGGAGCGTGGACGCGCACGTGGTTCTCGGAACCCTCGCGCGGGAGGCCGGGGGATCCGTGAGCCCGGATCGCGCGCAAGGACTCGCGGAGCGTCTCGGGGCCGGGCTGTTCGTCCTCGGAAACGTCCTGGAGGCGGGCGGTCGCGTGCAGCTGAATGCCACGCTGTACGAGGCCTGCGCCGGCGGCCAGGCGGTCGCGCGCGGCACGGTGCAGGGAGATGCCGACGGCATCTTCGGGATGGTGGACGACCTCACGACGCAGCTCCTGACCGGCCGTTGCGGCGGACCGGAGACCCGGTTCACCCGGATCGCCGCGCTGGCCACCGGTTCGTTCGCTGCGCTGAAGGCCTATCTCGAGGGAGAGGCGGAGATGCGCGCCATGCGCCGGGAGCCCGCCGTTCTGGCCTACCGCCGCTCGGTCGCCGCCGATCCGGGATTTGCCCTGGGCTGGTACCGGATGAGCGTGGCGGCGCTGTGGGCGGGAGAGGCGGACCTGGCGCAGGAGGCCGTCCGCCAGGCGCTCCAGCACCGGGAGCGCCTGTCGGAACGGGACGGCCGCCTGCTCGAAGCCTTTCACGCCGTGCTGCGGGCCGACAACGACGAGGCCGAGCGTCTCTACAGGTCGGTGCTCGGCTCCCACCCCGACGACGTCGAGGCCTGGTACCAGCTGGGGGAGGTCCAGTTCCACGCCGGCCCGCTGCGCGGCCGCCCGATGGCCGACTCGCGCGAGGCCTGGGAGCGCGTGATCGCCCTGGACCCCGAGCACGTCAACTCGCTCGTCCACCTGGGGGCCATCGCGGCGGGCCGCGGCGACCGGGACACCCTCGAGACGCTCGTCGGGCGGGTCCTCGCGCTGAGCCCCACGGGCGATGCCGCCACCTGGATGCGCGCCGCGCGGGCCTTCGCGCTCGGTGACGCCTCCGGGCAGGACGGCGTCGAGGCCGAGCTGTGTCACGCCAGCGATCGGACAGTCCACTGGGCCGTCCGCGCGGTCGCCTCCTATCTCGGGGATCTGGAGGGGGCGCGCAGGCTGACCTCGGCCGCGATCGATCCGCTGCGCGCTCCGGACATGCGCGCCCTGGGCCATGTCGTGCGCGCGCACCTGGATCTGTCCCGGGGCCTCTGGAAATCGGCGCAGGCCGAGCTGGCCAGGGCGGCGACGCTCGACCGCGATCAGGCGACCGTCTACCTGGGATTCATGGCGGCCTCCCCCGTCCTGCGCGCCCCGGCCTCGTCCCTCGAAGCGCTGCGCGCCGAGCTGGGGCGCTGGACACCGGCCCCCCCGAAGGCCGCAGGCGAGACGGTGTCCCGCCTTCTGCCGCGGACGGCCCTGTACGGCCACCAGCGTCACTACCTTCTCGGGCTCCTGGGCGATCGACTGGAGGACCACGACTCGGTCCTGCAGCACGCCGCCGCGCTCGAGGCGGCGGAGTCGCCGTCCGACGTGGCCCCCCTCGTCCACGAGATGGCCGCCGGTCTGCGGGCACGCTGCGCCTGGGCGCAGGGACGCCGCGACGAGGCGCTGGAAACGCTCCTGCGGGCCAGGAGGCCCGTGCGGTTCGATCTCGCCTTTCCCTCGCTGCTCCACGCGCAGGCGGACGAGCGCTTCACCCTGGCGGGATGGCTCGAGGAGACCGGACGTCCCGAGGAGGCGCTTCCGTGGTACGCCTCGTTCCTGCGCGGCTCGGTCTACGACCTCGTCTACGACACCCACTCGCATCTCAAGCGGGGGGCGATCCTCGAGCGCCTGGGAGACACGGAGCGCGCCGCGCGGCACTACGGCCGATTCGCCTCGACCTGGCGGGGCTGCGACCCGGAAGTCCGGCCTCTGCTCGACGAGGCGGAGGCGGCGCTGGCTCGGCTGGCAGGGAGCTGAGGCCCAGATTCCCGGGACCCGGCATCGCCGGCCTGAGGTAGACTGCGCGCCATGAGGCCCATCGCACGCCGTCGAATGGCCGCCGCGGCCGCCTCCCTGGCGATGGCGCTCGCCTTCCCGGGGGTCGCGGTCCCGGACGACCCGCGGGGCGCGATCCGCGCCGAAATCACCAGGCGCCACGACGAAGGAGTGAAGCGGCTCCAGGAATGGATCCGGCAGCCGTCGATCGCCGCCGAGAACCGCGGGATGAACGAGGGCTGCGAGATGATGATGCGGCTCGCGCGCGAGGCCGGCTTCACGAACGTCACGCGCGTCCCCACCGACGGCCAGCCGGGCGTGTTCGCCACGCTCGACGCCGGCGCCCCGCGGACGATCGGCCTCTACTTCATGTACGACGTGAAGCAGGCGGACCCTGCCGAGTGGTCCTCGCCGCCGTGGGACGCGGCCCTTCTGGACAAGCCCGGCCTCGGGAAGGTCGTGATGGGGCGCGGCGCGGTGAACCAGAAGGGGCCGGAGGCCGCGTTCCTGGCGGCCCTGCACGCCATCCGGGGGGCCGGGAAGAAGGTGCCGGTGAACCTCGTCCTGGTCGCCGAGGGGGAAGAGGAGATCGGCTCGCCGCATTTCAGGCAAGTCGCGCAGAAGCCGGAAGTGGCCGCGGCCCTCAAGCGCTGCAGCGGCGTCTTCATGCCGTCGGCGTCGCAGGACCCGGACGGGACCGTGACCGTGTCGCTGGGCGCCAAGGGGGTCGTCGAGCTGGAGCTGGTCGCGAGCGGCGAAAAGTGGGGGCGCGGCCCCGGCAAGGACGTGCATTCGAGCAACCGGGCGCGGCTCGACAGCCCGGCGTTCCACCTGGTGCAGGCGCTCAACACGCTGGTGACGGCCGACGGCGACCCGGCGATCGACGGCTTCGCGGACGCCGCGCGCCAGGCCTCCGCGGCCGAGAAGGCCATGCTCGACACCGCGGCGGCCCGGCTGAACGAAGCGACCGCGAAAAGCCTCCTGTCGGCCCGGCGCTGGGCGCACGATCTGCCCTGGCGGGCGTCTTTGGAGCGATTCCTCTTCACGCCCACCGTGAACATCGAGGGGCTCGTGGCCGGCTACACGGGGCCCGGCGGCAAGACCGTGCTGCCGCACCGCGCCGTGGCCAAGCTCGATCTCCGCCTCGTGCCGGACATGACGTTCGACGGCGCGGTGGCGGCCCTGAAGGCGCACCTGGGCAAGCGAGGGTTCGGCGACATCGAGGTCAACCCGAGCGGCGGCTACGATCCGACCGGGACCGCGGCGGACGCCCCGATCATCCGCGCGCAGTTCGCGGTGTACAAGCGCGCCGGGCTCGACCCGTTCCTGTGGCCGCGCAACGCGGGCTCGTACCCCGGGTACGTCTTCACCGGGGAGCCGCTCAAGCTCCCCTCCGGCCACTTCGGCCTCGGCCACGGCAGCGGCGCGCACGCACCCGACGAGTACTTCGTCATCGACTCGTCCAATCCGAAGGTGGCGGGCTGGGACGGCGCCGTCGCTTCGTTCGTCGACTACCTCTTCGAGCTCGCCGCCATCCGCTGACCCGGCCCGGAATCCCACCAGGCCTTCCGCACAGAGTACAATGGGCCGCATCCCAGCCGACTGCCTTCGGCGTCCGGTACGCCGCCCGTAGATGATCCAGCCCACCGGGATGGAAGCTCGAGATGAAGGACACCGCAGCGATCATCGACAGTCCTGCTCCCGTGGAAGAACCGATCCGTGCCGAGATCTTCGGCATCGAGCGCCTGGAGCAGCACGCCGAGAGCCTGGCCGGGGCCCATCGCATCGCCGGGAAGCCTCCCGGAGGACGGAATCTCCTCCCCAGGGTCCGCGAGAATGCGCGCGTGCTCCTGGCGGCGTATCGGAACATCGCCGAGACCGTCCTGGCGAAGAACGAGATCACGCCCGCGGCGGAGTGGATCCTCGACAACTTCCACATCGTGGACGAACAGCTCCGCGGCATCCGGGACCACCTCCCGCTGAGCTACTACCGCCTCCTGCCCAAGATCGCCGTGGGTCACCTCGCGGGGTACCCGCGCGTCTACGGGCTGGCCTGGGCCTATGTCGCGCATACCGACAGCCGTTTCGAGATGGAGACGATTCTCCGATTCGTCCGGGCCTACCAGCGGATCCAGCCGCTGACCATCGGGGAGCTCTGGGCGGTCGCCATCCATCTTCGAGTCGCACTCGTGGAAAACCTGCGACGCCTGTCGCAGCTGATCATCCGCTCCCGCCAGGAGAGGGCCCGGGCCGACGCGCTGGCGGACCGCCTCCTGGGCCTGGGCGATCGGGCGGCGGAGCGCCCGGACGAGATCCTGGCCAGCCTGGGGGACGTCCCGCTGGCCCGCGCGTTCGCGGTGCAGCTCGTCCAGCGGCTTCGCGGGCTCGACCCCTCGGTCATGCCGGCTTTGGTCTGGCTCGAAGAGAAGCTGGGCGCCCAGGGGACTTCGGCGGACGAGGTGGTCGCCCAGGAGCTTCAGGCCCAGGCCGCGGCCAACGTCACCGTAAGGAACATCATCACCAGCATGCGATGGATGTCCTCCATCGACTGGCCCGAGTTCTTCGAGAACGTCAGCCTGGTGGACGAGGTCCTTCGAAGCGCTCCCGGTTTCGCCGCCATGGACTTCACGACACGGGACGAGTACCGGGCCCGGATCGAGTTGCTCGCCCAGCGCTCAGGGCATTCGGAGGTCGAGGTGGCGCAGGAGGCGGTGCTCCTGGCCCGGAGCGCAAGCCGGGGGGCCCGGCAGGCGGAGACCCTTCCCGGCGTTCCCGGGAGCGCCGAGGAGGACCCCGGATACTACTTCGTCGCCGGGGGCCGGAGGTCCTTCGAGAAGCGTCTGGGGTTTCGCATCCCCTTGTGGATCCGGCTTCGCCGCGCCTATCGCGCCCATGCCCTGCCGGGCTACCTCGGCGGCATCGCGGCACTCACCGCCCTCCTGCTCTCAGGCCCGCTGTTCCTGACCTGGACGGCCGGAGCCGCCCCCTGGATCCTCGTCCTTCTCGGAGCCCTCGGCCTGGTGCCGGCCTCGAACATCGCGGTGTCGCTCGTCCACCGCCTGGTTCCGTTTCTCGTTCCACCGCGGCTCCTCCCCAAGCTCGAGCTCGCCCAGGGCGTACCCTCCGAGCTTCGCACGCTGGTCGTCATGCCCACGTTGCTCGCGCGCCCGAGCGACATCGAGGAGCATCTCGAGCGCCTCGAGGTGCACTATCTCGCGAATCCCGAAGGCCATCTTCACTTTGCCCTCGTCACGGACTGGGCGGATGCGCCCGGCGAGAGGATGCCCGGCGACGAGGACCTCCTGTCCGTCCTGTCCGGCGGCGTCGCGCAGCTCAACGCGCAGTACGGCAGCCCGCCCGGCGGCGGCGAGCGGTTCCTTCTGCTGCATCGCCGGCGACTCTGGAACGCGGGGGAAGGCCGGTGGATCGGCTGGGAGAGGAAGCGCGGAAAGCTCCACGAGCTGAACCGGCTGCTGCGCGGCGCCCGGGACACGACGTTCATTCCGATCGACGGCCGGCCCCCCGCGGTGCCTCAGAACGTTCGCTACGTCATCACCCTGGATGCCGACACCCGGCTTCCGCTGGGGGCCGCCCGCCGGCTGGTCGGGGCCATGGCGCACCCGTTGAACCGGCCGCGCTTCGATCCTCGCGAGGGACGCGTCGTCGAGGGGTACGCGATCCTGCAGCCCCGGCTCACGGCGTCCCTGCCGACGGGTCCCGGGAGCACGACGTACCAGCGGATCATCTCGGGCCCCGGGGGCGTGGATCCGTACGCGGCCGCGGTCTCCGACGTGTACCAGGACCTCTTCGGCGAGGGGTCGTACACGGGGAAGGGGATCTACGACGTCGATGCCTTCGAGGCGGCCCTCGAGGGGAAGGTCCCGGACAACACGCTCCTGAGCCACGATCTCTTCGAGGGCTCGTTCGCCCGCGCCGGGCTGGCGACCGACGTGGAGCTCTTCGAGGAGTTCCCCACGCATTACGAGGTGGCCGCCCGCCGTGACCATCGCTGGGTGCGAGGGGACTGGCAGCTTCTGCCCTGGATCCTGGGCCACGCGCGCGACACCGCGGGCAGGAGACAGAGGGCCCGCATCCAGAACCACGGCCGCTGGAAGATGCTGGACAATCTCCGCCGAAGCCTCGCCGCGCCTTCGACGTTCCTGGTTGCGGTGACCGCCTGGATCGTCCCGGCGGCTCCGCCGCTCTGCTGGACGGCGCTGTTCGTCGGATCCATCGTCCTGCCGGCCGTGATCCCGGTTCTCGACGGCCTCCTCCCGCGACGATGGGGGATCTCCAAGCGAAGCCACCTTCGCGACGTGGGCCACGACGTCGTCGTGGCCCTGTCGCAGACGCTCCTGGCCATTACCATGCTCGCCCACCAGGCCTGGCTCATGGTGGACGCCATGATTCGGACACTCGTCCGGGTCTACCTCACGAAGCGGCACCTCCTGGCGTGGGTGACGGCCGCGCAGGCCGGCTACGGTGCCGACCTGAGACTCCGGCTCTTCTACTGGCACCTGCGCTCGGGGGTGTTCCTGGCCGCCGGGGCGGGCCTGCTCCTCCTCCTGCTGAAGCCCGCGGCCTGGCCCGTGGCCATGCCGTTCGTTCTCCTCTGGCTGCTGGCTCCCGTCTTCGCCTGGCGCATCAGCGTCCCGCCGAAGATCGTGGCATCGCATGCCCTCACCCTCCCGGAGACGCGCTCCCTGCGGCTCGTCGCCCGCCGGACCTGGCGCTTCTTCGAGACATTCGTGAACGAGCGGAACCATGACCTCCCGCCGGACAACTTCCAGGAGGATCCCGCGCCTGTCGAGGCCCGCCGGACCTCGCCGACGAATCTGGGGCTCTATCTGCTCAGCACGCTGGTCGCCCGCGATTTCGGCTGGATCGGAACACTGGAGACGGTGGAGCGGCTCGAGGCCACGCTCCGGACCATGAGGGGCCTGCGCCGCGTCCGGGGTCACTTCCTCAACTGGTACGACACCCGGGACCTCCGGCCGCTGGAGCCGATGTACGTGTCCACGGTGGACAGCGGCAACCTGGGAGGGTACCTGATCACCCTGGCGCGGGCGTGTCGCGAACCGATGCACCGTCCCTTCGCGGGCCCGGAGATCCTCGAAGGGATCGGGGACGCGCTTCAGCTGCTGATCGATGCGATGAAGGGGGCCGAGGCCGCCCGTGCCGGACCGACGGCCACCACGGCGCGGCTGCGTGAGGCCACGGAAGCCACGGCCGCCGCACTCGAAGCGCTCCGGTCGTCGCCGATCGATCGGCCCCGCCGGTTTCGCGAGCTCGAGTCGCAGGCGGACAACCTTCTCGACACGGCGCGCGCGCATGCGCGCGAGGTCCAGGACGGCTCCCGATCGGAGATCCTGATCTGGGCGAGTGCCGTCCAGGGCTCCGTCCGGAGCCACGCCCGCGATGCGCAGCTCCAGGAGGAGACCCTCGCGGATCGCCTCGCGGCCCTCGCCTCGCTGGCGGACGAGATGGTCCTGGCCATGGACTTCCAGTTCCTGCTCGATCCGACCTCCAAGCTCTTCTCCATCGGCTATCGGGTGGC
>Ga0070694_100000256_pt1 | contig 28126 bp, 29 predicted proteins | sample KBSK1251metaG_FD_65470 | JGI IMG/M metagenome (GOLD analysis project Ga0070694, IMG submission 65470) | Corn, switchgrass and miscanthus rhizosphere microbial communities from Kellogg Biological Station, Michigan, USA - KBS K1-25-1 metaG | ecosystem: Host-associated > Plants > Roots >...
CGCCGACCGCCCGTGGCGCAGCCGCCCGAGCCGCCGCCTCGCCTGGGGCGTGACCTCCTGCGCGGTGGTGGGCGCCCTGCTCCCGTTCACGCCGGCGGCCCCGTGGCTCGGCTTCACGCCGCTGCCGCCCCTGTTCTTCGCGGTGCTGCTCGGGATGGTGGTCGTGTACCTGGCCCTCGTGGAGGTGGTGAAGCGCTGGTTCTACCGGCGCTATCCGATGTGAGCGAGTAGCCCGCGTGCCGCCGGGGCGGCGCGACCCCGGCTGAGGCAGGCGCTCCCCAGCCGGCGCCCCGGGGTCGTCTCGCAAGTCTCGGATTCCACGGAGGAAGAGCAGTGGCACCCCGGTTGCACCCGTCATGAGCCGGACGCATCACCCTAGCCCCGACGGGGCGCAACGCGGGAGGACGCCATGTCGCTGGAGCGCTGGATCCGCCTCATCGCCGGGACCTTCGTCACCCTCAGCGTCGTGCTGAGCTACGTGCACAGCCCGTACTGGCTGCTCTTCACGCTGTTCGTCGGCCTCAACCTCTTCCAGTCCGCGCTCACCGACTGGTGCCTGATGGAGACATTCCTGCGCAAGCTCGGCGTCGAGAGCGGCGCGGCGGGCGTGCGCGCGTGATCTCGGCCCGCCTCCTCGCCGTCGTGGCGCTCGCGGCGCTCGCGGCCTGCCGGGGCGAGCGCGTCGCGGAGGCGCCCGCGCAGCGGGCCGCGCCGGTGGCGGGGGTGCGGGTGGAGACGGTGGCGCTCACGGCGCTGCGGGACGCCGAGGAGGTCGTCGGCACCGTGCGGACCAAGACCCAGATGCTGGTCGCGAGCAAGGTGCAGGGCTACGTCCGCGAGATCCGGGTGCGCCAGGGCGACCACGTCGAGCAGGGCCGGGTGCTGGTGACGGTCGACGAGCGCGAGCTCGCGGCGCGCGCCGACCGGGCCCGCGCCGGGCTCGCGGAGGCCGAGATGGGCCTCGACGAGGCGCGGCGGACGCTCGACGAGGCGGAGGCCGCCCTCCGGTCGGCCGAGGCCGACCACGCCTTCGCGGAGGCCACCGCGGGCCGCTACCGGCAGCTCTGGCAGCGCGATCTGGTCAGCGCGCAGGAGTACGAGGCGGTGGAGATGAAGCGCAAGAGCACCACCGCCGCCGTCGAGCAGGCCCAGGCGCGGATCGCCTCGCTCCACGCTCGTGAGAAGCAGATGCGGTATCGCATCGACGCGGGGAGCGCGGAGCTGCAGGCGGCCGAGATCGCGCTGGGCGAGACGCGCATCACCGCGCCGGCCACCGGGGTGGTGGTGGATCGCCGGGCGGAGCCGGGCGACCTCGCGGTGCCGGGCCAGCCCCTGCTCGTGCTCGACGATCCGCGCGCGTACCGCCTCGAGGCGGTGGTCGGGGAGTCCGCGGTGGGCCGCGTGCGGATGGGCGAGACCGTCCCGGTGGTGGTCGACTCGCTCGGGCGCACGCTCATCGGCCGCGTGGCCGAGATCATCCCCGCCGCCGATCCGGCCAGCCGCACCGTGACCGTCAAGCTCGACCTCCCGGCCGATGCGGGGCTGCGCACCGGGCTGTTCGGGCGCGCCCGCTTTCCCGCCGCGGAGCGCCAGGCCCTGCTGGTCCCGCTCACCGCCCTCGTCGAGCGTGGCCAGCTCACCAGCGCGTATGTGGTGGACGCCCAGGGGATCGCCCGCCTCCGCCTGGTCACCGCGGGCGCCCGGTACGGCGATCGCGTCGAGATCCTCTCGGGCCTGGACGCGGGCGAGCGCATCGTGGTGGAGGGCGCGCCCCGCCTGAGTGACGGCGCGAGCGTCGCGACCGGGTCGTGAGCGGCCCGATCGGCCTGGCGGGCCGGCTGGCGCAGGCCTTCATCGATTCCAAGCTGACCCAGCTCGTGGTGCTGGGCTCGCTCCTGCTGGGCCTCTTCGCGGTCCTGGCCACCCCGCGGGAGGAGGAGCCGCAGATCGTGGTGCCGTTCGCGGACGTCTTCGTGGAGATGCCCGGGGCCGGGATCAAGGAGATCGAGGAGCGCATCAGCATCCCGCTCGAGAAGAAGCTGCGGGAGATCCCCGGGGTCGAGTACGTGTACTCGACCAGCCAGCCCGGGGCGGCCCTGGCCATCGTGCGCTTCTACGTGGGCGAGGACGAGGAGCGCAGCATGGTCAAGCTGCACGACAAGCTCCGGGCCAACTTCGACCTGATCCCGCCCGGGGCCTCCCAGCCCCTCGTCAAGCCCCGCTCCATCGACGACGTGCCCATCCTGGCGCTCACCCTGTGGAGCGAGCAGGCCGACCCGTTCACGCTGCGCCGCATCGCCGCGCAGCTCGACGACCAGATCAAGGCCGTCACCGACGTGGCCGAGACCCGCCTCATCGGCGGGCTGCGCCGGCAGCTCCGGGTCACGCTCGACCGGGAGCGCCTGGCCGGCTTCGGGGTGACGCCGGACGCGGTGGTGGCGGCGCTCGGCGAGGCGAACCGCGAGCTGCGGGTGGGGCGCTTCACCCGGGGCAACCGCGAGTATCTCGTCGACGCCGGCGTCTTCCTGGCCGAGCCCGCCGCGCTGGGGCAGGTGGTGGTAGGGGTGACGCGCGGCCGCCCCGTCCATCTGCGGGACGTGGCCTCGGTCGACGACGGGCCGGAGGAGCCGCGGGAGTACGTGCTGATGAGCGGGGGGGCCGGCGCCTCCGGGCGGGGCCCCGCGCCGGGCCGGGCCGCCTCCGCGGTGACGCTCTCGGTGGCCAAGCGCAAGGGCACCAACGCGGTGGTGATCGCCGACCGCGTGCTGGCCAAGGTGCAGGCGGTCCGCGGGAGCCTGATCCCCGCCGACGTGCACCTGACCGTGACCCGCAACTACGGGGAGACCGCCAGCGAGAAGTCGAACGAGCTCCTCGAGCACCTGCTGCTCGCCACCGTGTCGGTGACCGTGCTGATCGCGCTGTTCCTGGGCCTCCGCGCGTCCCTGGTGGTGCTCGTCGCGATCCCGGTGACGCTCGCGCTCACCCTGTTCCTCTACTATCTCTACGGCTACACGCTGAACCGGGTCACCCTCTTCGCCCTGATCTTCTCCATCGGCATCCTGGTGGACGACGCGATCGTGGTGGTCGAGAACATCGCGCGGCACGTCCACCTGCCCGCCAACCGCGGCCGCTCCCGGGCCGCGGTGGCGGTGGAGGCGGTGGACGAGGTCGGCAACCCCACCATCCTCGCCACGTTCGCGGTGATCGCCGCGATCCTGCCCATGGCCTTCGTGGGCGGGCTCATGGGCCCGTACATGCGGCCGATCCCGGTGGGCGCCTCGGTGGCCATGCTCTTCTCGCTCTTCATCGCCTTCATGGTCTCGCCGTGGGCCGCCACCCGGCTGCTGCGCGCGCCGGCGGGCGGCGGCCCCGGCCACGAGGAAGTCGACGAGGACTGGACCACCCGTCTCTACCGCCGGATCATGACGCCGCTGCTCGCCGACTGGAAGCGCCGGTGGCTCTTCCTGGGCGTGGTCGGTCTCCTCCTGGTGGGATCCGGCTCGCTGGTGTACTTCAAGCTGGTGCGGGTCAAGATGCTGCCCTTCGACAACAAGAGCGAGCTGCAGGTGATCGTGGACATGCCGGAGGGCACCACGCTGGAAGAGACCGCCCGGGTGGGCCGCGAGCTCGGCCAGGCCCTGTCGGCCGATCGCGACGTGACCGACCTGCAGCTCTACGTGGGGACCGCGGCGCCCTACAACTTCAACGGGCTGATCCGGCACTACTTCCCGCCGGTGCGACAGGGATCGAACGTGGCGGACATCCAGGTGAACCTCCGGCCCAAGGGGGAGCGGAGCGTCCAGAGCCACGACATCGCGGGCCGGCTGCGCCCGGTGCTGGCGCGGATCGCGGGCCCCGCGGGCGCGCGCATCAAGGTCGCCGAGGTCCCGCCGGGCCCGCCGGTCTTGCAGACCCTCGTCGCCGAGGTGTACGGCGACGATCGGGCCGCCCAGCTCGACGCCGCGCGGCGGGTGCTCGGCGTCTTCGAGCGGACGCCGGGCGTGGTCGACGTGGACTGGTACGTGGAGGATCCCCAGCCCGGCTATCGCTTCGTCCTCGACAAGGAGAAGGCGGCGCTGCTCGGCGTCTCCACGGACCGCATGGTGGAGGCGCTGCGGGTGGCGCTCGGCGGGACGAGCCCGGGCCTCGCCCACCTGCCGGCCGAGAAGGAGGACGTGCCGATCTTCGTGAGACTGCCCCGCGACCAGCGGAGCGGGGTCGACGCCCTGGCCGGCATCCGGCTCCGGACCGGCGGCGGCGCGCTGGTGCCGCTGGCCGAGCTGGTCCGGGTGGAGGCGACCACCGAGCCGCCCTTCGTGTACCGGAAGAACCTCCAGCGGGTGGTCTACGTCACCGGCGACGTGGCCGGCCAGGAGGAGAGCCCGGTGTACGCGATCCTCCGCATGAACCGGGCGCTCGACACGGTGCGGCTGCCCGACGGGCGCGGCATCCCCCGTCACGTGGCCAGCCAGCCGTTCCTCACCGAGCACGTGGCCATGAAGTGGGACGGGGAGTGGCAGGTGACCTACGAGGTGTTCCGCGATCTGGGCCTGGCCTTCGGCGCGGTCATGGTGCTGATCTACGTGCTGGTCGTGGGCTGGTTCCGCTCGTTCCGCACCCCGCTCGTGATCATGGCGCCGATCCCGCTCACCCTGGTCGGGATCCTGCCCGCCCACGGCCTGCTCGGCGCCTTCTTCACCGCGACCTCGATGATCGGCTTCATCGCGGGCGCCGGCATCATCGTGCGCAACTCGATCATCCTGGTGGACTTCATCGAGCTGCGCCGCGCCCAGGGCATGCCGCTCGCCGAGGCGGTGGTGGACGCGGGCGCGGTGCGCTTCCGCCCGATGCTGCTCACCGCGGCCGCGGTGGTGGTGGGCGCCTCGGTGATCCTGTTCGATCCGATCTTCCAGGGCCTCGCGCTGTCGCTCATGGCCGGTGAGGTCGCGTCCACCTTTCTATCCCGCATGGCGGTGCCGGTCCTCTACTACATGGCCGAGCGCTGAGAGGAGGAGAATCATGTCGATGCTGCACGTCGTCCAATCCCGCAAGCCGCTGGACCGGGTCGCCAAGGATCTGGAGGTCGCGGTGGCCCGCCACAAGTTCGGGGTGCTGGGGACGCACGACCTCCGGGCCAAGATGGCCGAGAAGGGCGTGCCCTTCGACCACGAGTGCCGGATCTTCGAGGTGTGCAACCCGACCCAGGCCAAGAAGGTGCTCGACACCAACCTCGAGATCTCCACCGCGCTGCCGTGCCGGATCTCGGTGTACGAGGAGGGCGGCGTCACCAGGCTCGCCACGATCAAGCCCAGTGCGCTGATCGACCTCTACGCGACCCCGAGTCTCAAGGAGGTCGCCCGCGAGGTGGAGGCCACGCTCGAGGCGATCATGGCGGAGGCGGCGGAGAGCTGACGACCGGATGGGCCGCTACACGTTCCTCGAGGACGTGGCGCTGGCCGACTGCGCGGTCGAGATCGAGGGGAAGTCCCTCGACGACCTCTTCGAGACCGCGGCCGCGGCCATCGCCCGCCTGATGGTGGATCCGGGCACGCTGGCGATCACCGTCGAGCGTCGGATCGAGCTCGAGGCCGCCGAGCGCGATCTGCTGCTCTACGACTGGCTGTCCGAGATGATCTTTCTCAAGGACCGGGACGCCCAGGTCTTTCCCCACGCGGTCGTGCGCGTGACCGGGGAGGGTCCCTACCGGCTGACCGCCGCCGTCCAGGGGGGTATCATCGACCCGCCGCGCACCGCGCTGGGCGCGGACCCGAAGGCGGTCACCTTCCACCAGTTCGCGCTCGAGCCCGTCGAGGGAGGCTGGCGCGCGCGGGTGGTCATCGACATCTAGGGCGAGGCATGAAGATCACCGTGGGGTTGCGCGGGGCGGTTCAGCGAGTCGACGACTACATCTGGGAGATCCCGGCGCAGGCGAAGCCCGGCATGCTGGTACCCGCGCGCCTGTACGCCTCGGGGCCGCTGCTCGAGCAGATGGACGACGGCGTGTTCGAGCAGGTGACCAACGTGGCCTGCCTGCCGGGCATCGTCCGCGCCTCGCTCTGCATGCCGGACGGCCACTGGGGATATGGGTTCCCGATCGGCGGGGTCGCCGCCTTCCGTGCCGACTCCGGGGTGATCTCGCCGGGCGGCATCGGGTTCGACATCAACTGCGGGATGCGGCTCGTGCGCACCGGCCTCACCGAGGACGAGGTGCGGCCCCGCCTGCCGCAGCTGATCGAGGCGCTGTTCGGCTCGGTGCCGGCCGGAGTCGGCGCGAGGGGCTTCGTGCGGCTCTCCGGGTCCGAGTTCCGGAAGGTGATGGTGGAGGGCGCCGGCTGGTGCGTGGCGCGTGGGTACGGGTGGCCCGAGGACCTGGCGCACATCGAGGGCGGCGGCTGCCTGCCCGGCGCCGATCCGGCACACGTCAGCGCGCGGGCCCTCGAGCGGGGGGCGGAGCAGCTCGGGACGCTGGGCTCCGGCAACCATTACCTGGAGATCCAGGTGGTGCGGCCGGGCGCGATCCACGACGAGCGCGTGGCGCGCGTCCTCGGCGTGGACGGCCCCGGCCAGATCTTCGTGATGCTCCACTGCGGCTCCCGCGGGTTCGGCCATCAGGTCGGCACCGACTACCTCAAGATCTTCGACCGGGTCATGCCGCAATACGGCATCAGCGTGCGGGATCGCGAGCTGGCGTGCGCGCCTTTCCGGTCGAAGGAAGGGCAGGCCTACTTCGGGGCGATGACCGCCGCGGCCAACACCGCATTCGCCAACCGGCAAGTCATTACCCACCGCATCCGGGAAGTTTTTTCCAAGGTCTTCGGGCGCGACGCCCGCGCCCTGGGCCTCTCGGTGGTGTACGACGTCTGCCACAACACCGCCAAGCTCGAGCGCCACGTCGTGGACGGCCGCGAGCTGGAGCTGGTCGTGCACCGCAAGGGCGCCACCCGCTCCTTCGGACCGGGCGAGCCCGACGTGCCGGCCGACTATCGGGAGATCGGGCAGCCGGTGATCATCGGAGGCTCCATGGAGACCGGCTCCGCGCTCCTGGTCGGGACCGCGCGGGCCATGGCCGAGACCTGGGGCTCGACAGCCCACGGCGCCGGCCGCACCATGTCGCGCGCGCAGGCCAAGCGCCAGGTGTGGGGGGAGACCCTGCTCAAGAGCATGGCGGAGCGCGGGATCCTCGTGCGCGCAGCGTCGAAGTCCGGCGTGGCCGAGGAAGCCGGATTCGCCTACAAGGACCTGGCCGCGGTGGTCGATACCCTGCATCGCCTCGACATCTCCCGTCGCGTGGTCTCGCTCACGCCGATCGGCAACATCAAGGGCTGAGGCGGGGCGGCGGGGCATCGCCGCCTCAGCCGGGAGCGGGCCGCCCCAGTCGGGCGAGGGCGGCTGCGTCCAACGTCCCGTTTTCCCGCGCGCGTCGCGTGGCACCTGGATTGCAGCCCTACCCGTGGGGTCACATCAAAAAGGAGAATGCCATGAGGCAAGTCGTCGCGGTCGTGCTCGGTCTCGGAATCATCGCGCTCACGATGCCCGCAGCGGTCCGGGCCGCGGAGCAATGTCCGGCGGAGCTGGCCCAGGCGAAGGCCGTGCTCAAGAGCGCCCAGGCCCAGGCCAAGACCCAGGACATCCAGTCGCCGCGCGGTCAGGTGAGCGCGCGGGCGCAGGACATCCAGTCGCCCCGCTCCCAGGCGGGCGCCGGGTCGCAGGAGCTGCAGGCGCCGCGCAGCCAGCAGGACATCCAGGCACCGCGGCAGCAGGAGCTGCAGGCACCCCGGAGCCAGCAGGACATCCAGGCACCGCGGCAGCAGGAGCTGCAGGCCCCGCGTGCCCAGCAGGACATCCAGGCCCCCCGGAGCCAGCAGGACATCCAGGCGCCGCGCGTGAAGCAGGCCGCCGCGCTCGTGCGGCAGTCGGAGGCCGCGTGCAAGAAGGGCGACATGACCCTCTCGACCAAGAAGGCTCGCGAGGCCCTCGGTCTCCTGAAGAAGTAGCGAGAGGAGACCGATGACCACGCTCAGCTTCTACCGCCGGGTCATCGACGAGACGGGGCAGGCCGACCGCGCCGCGGCCAAGGTCGGCTCCGCGGCCGTCCTCCACGCCCTGCGAGACCGTCTCCTGCCGACGGAGGCGGCGCAGGCGGTCGCGCAGTTGCCGCGCGCGCTCAAGGAGGTGTGGAAGGCCGGCGAGGTGCCGGGCCGCAAGCCGATCAAGATGAATCGCCAGGAGTTCTACGCTCGGGTCAGGCGGGAGGCGGGCCTCGAGACCATCCGCGAGGCCCGCTTCCTCACCATCGGCGTCTTCGCGGCCCTCAAGGAGCAGCTCTCGCCCGGCGAGGCCGACGACGTGTGCGCGCAGCTGCCCCGCGATCTCAAGGACGTCTGGGAGGACGCATGATGGGCTCGTCGCCGACCGCGCTGGCCGCTCCGGTGGAGACCGTGATGACGCGGAAGATCGTGCAGATCATCGAGGCGATCCCGATGGCGGAGGTCCGCAGCGTCGCGGCCAAATACGACTACAACGCGTTTCCGGTCGTCACCCGCGAGGGCCGGCTGGTGGGCATGGTCACCAAGGGCGACCTCCTGCGGGTCGCGTGCCTGGCCTTCGAGGACCCCGGGGTCTGGCAGCAGCCGGTGTCCCGCTTCATGGCCCACGGGGTCCTAGCCCTGCGCCCGACGGACTCGCTGGCCTCCGCGGTCGAGTACCTGACCGAAGCCAAGCTCCGCAGCCTGCCCGTCATCGACGACGAGCAGCGGATCGTCGGGATGGTCTCCCGCAACGATTTGATGGACGCCATCGCACCGGCCGGTCGGTGACGGCCCCCGGGCCCGGGAGCGGCCCGGGCCTCGGTCTCGGTCCGGCTCGCGGGGCCGCCCGGCCTCGACTGGGTCACGCTCTCCCCACGCGGTCGCGCACCCTCCCTGCCAACTTGGTGATTCTTCAGCGCTATCACCTGGCACCCGTGTTGCACCCGTCCCGGCTCAGGTAGCTCAACCGAGGAGGAGCGCGATGGAAGGCCGGTTCGATTCGACCCTGCACGACGAGTTCCGACGTCGGCTCCTCGAGACCCGCGAGAGCCTGCTGCGCACGGTGGCGGCCAGCGACGAGGAGATGGCGGCGCTGGAAGCCCCGGGGCCCGGAGACTCACTCGACCACGCCTCGTCACGCTCGATCGCCACGCTGATGTCGCGGCTGGCCGGGCAGGAGAAGCGCGAGCTCGACGAGGTGGCCGCGGCGCTGCGCCGGCTGGCAGAGGGGGTGTACGGGACGTGCCTGAGCTGCCGTGAGCCCATCGCGCTGGCGCGGCTGCGGGCGGTGCCCGCGGCGCGCTACTGCGTGAACTGTCAGGAGAGCAAGGAGGTCCTTCCGTGATCAAGGGATTGGTGCTGATGCTGTTGCTGGCCGCGGGCGCCGAGGCGCAGGACGGCGCGCTGGTGGCCCGGGGCCAGGGCGTCTTCAAGGACCAGGGGTGCTACGGCTGCCACACCGTGGGGAAGACGGGCACGCCGATCGCGACGGATCTCACCGGGATCGGAGCCAAGCACGACGAGGCGTATCTGGGCCGGTGGCTGCGCGACCCGGCGCAGCAGAAGCCGCGCCAGCACATGCCGAAGCTCCAGCTGACCGACGCCGAGGTGAAGGCCCTGGCCGCCTACCTCGGGTCTCTGAGGTGATCCGGACAGCGCGGCGCGGCTGACCGGCCGGGCATGGCGCGTCCACGCCACATCGGGGTCCTGACCGCCGGCGGCGACTGCCCGGGGATGAACGCGGCGGTGCGCGCGGTCGTGAAGGCGGCGGAGCACCGTCACGAGCTGCGGGTGACCGGCTTCCTCGACGGCTTCGCCGGGCTGCTCGCCGATCGCAGCCGCCCGCTCGGATTCGACGACGTGGCGGGCATCCTCGTGCAGGGGGGCACCATGCTGGGCGCCTCCAACCGCGACGATCCGTTCCGCGTCCCGGTGGCGGGCGGAACCGGCTACGAGGACCGGTCGGACGCGGTGCTGGCCACCGCGGCGCGGCACGGCCTCGACGGCCTGGTCGTCGTCGGCGGCGACGGCAGCCTCACGATCGCCCGGCGGCTCGGCGCGCGGGGCCTGCCGATCGTCGGCATCCCGAAAACCATCGACAACGACGTGTCGGGCACCGACATCACGGTCGGCTTCGACTCGGCCCTGCGCGTGGTCACCGAGGCGCTCGATCGGCTGCACACCACCGCCGCGTCGCATCACCGGGTCATGGTCGTCGAGGTGATGGGTCGGCAGGCCGGCTGGATCGCGCTCGAGTCGGGAATCGCCGCGGGCGGGGACGTGATCCTGATCCCGGAGATCCCGTTCCGCTACGAGGCCGCCGCCGCCGGCATCCTCGCGCGCGCCCACCGCGGCCGCCGCTTCTCGATCGTGGTGGTGGCGGAGGGAGCCCGCTGTCCCGACGGGGATCTGGTGGTGCGTCAGCGCATCGCGGACAGCCCGGATCCGATCCGCCTCGGCGGGGTGGGGGCGGTCGTCTCCCACGCCCTCGAGGCCCTCGTGCCCTTCGAGGTGCGCTACGTCGTGCTCGGGCACGTGCAGCGGGGCGGCAGCCCGACCCCGTTCGACCGGATGCTGGCGACGCGGTTCGGGGTCGCGGCGGTGGCGGCGCTCGCCGACGGCGACTCCGGGTGCATGGTGGCCCTGCACGGCGATCGGATCGAGCGCGTGCCCATCGACGTGACCGTCAGCCGACCGCGGCTCGTCGATCCGTGCGGGGAGCGCGTCACGGCCGCCCGCAGCGTGGGCACGATCTTCGGCGACGAGGCCCCCACGTAGGCGTAGCATAGTCGGACCCGTGCACGAGCCCCGGAAGACCTTCCCGGTCGTCGAGCAGGCGTTCGCTCGCACGTCCGGCGCGCCCCTCATCACCGGCAACGACGTGCGGCTCCTGAAGGACGCGGTTCAGAACTACCCGGCGTGGCTCGAGGCCATCGAGACGGCGGCGCACACGATCCACTTCGAGAGCTACATCATCCACGACGACGCGACCGGACAGGAGTTCGCCCGCGCGCTCGCGGCGCGCGCCCGCGCGGGCGTCCGGGTTCGCGTGATCTACGACTGGCTCGGCGCGGTCGGCAAGACCGGCCGGCGGTTCTGGCGCGATCTCCGCGCGGCGGGCGTCGAGGTCCGCGCCTTCAACCCGCCGGTCCTGGCGAGCCCGTTCGCCTGGCTGACGCGCGATCACCGCAAGCTGCTCGCGGTCGACGGCCGCGTCGCGTTCGTGACCGGCCTCTGCGTGGGCCGCGACTGGGTGGGCGATCCCGCGCGCGGCATCGAGCCCTGGCGGGACTCCGGTGTCGCGGTGCGCGGCCCGGCGGTGGCCGCCCTCGAGGACGCCTTCGCCCAGATGTGGGCCCTGGCCGGGCCGGCGCCTCCCGCCGCCTCGGCGCCGGCTGGCGATCGCCCGGCTCCGGCCGGCCACATGGCGGTGCGGGTGATCGCGAGCGCCCCCGGCACCGCGGCCCTCTACCGCCTCGACCAGCTGGTCGCGGCGGCCGCGCGGCGGACGCTCTGGCTCACCGACGCCTACTTCGTCGGGACGGCCGTCTACGTGCAGGCCTTGCGCTCGGCGGCCCGCGACGGCGTCGATGTGCGCCTGCTGGTGCCCGGTGCCAGCGACATCTGGGTGCTGCGGGGCCTGTCGCGGGCGGGCTACCGCCCGCTCCTCGAGGCGGGCGTGCGCGTCTACGAGTGGAACGGGTCCATGCTGCACGCCAAGACCGCGGTCGCGGACCGCCGCTGGGCCCGCGTGGGCTCGACCAACCTGAACCTCCAGTCCTGGTTCGGGAACTGGGAGCTCGACGTGTGGGTGGAGGACGAGGGCTTCGCGCAGGCCATGGAGGCGATGTACCTCGACGATCTCGGGCGTGCCACCGAGATCACCCTGTCCGCCCGCTCGCGCGTGGTCCGCTCTCCGGCCTCGCCCCGCCGCCGGGCCGGGCGGCCCGGCAGCGCCGGCCGGGCGGCCGCCGGGGCGGTGAGCATCGGCAGCGCGGTGGGCGCCGCGGTGACCGGCCGGCGCGTGCTGGGCCCGGCCGAGGCGCGCATCATGGGCGGCGCCGGGGTCGCCCTCGCCGCGCTGGCTCTCATCGGGCTCGTCTGGCCGCGGGTGATCGCGGTGCCGGTGGCGCTGATCGCGGTGTGGGTGGCGCTCGGCCTGCTCCTCCGCGCGCGCAGTCTCCATCGCGAGCGCGGCGAGGCCACGAAGCGCGACGACGAGCGCTGAGCCCCGCGCCGCGGGCGACCGGCCGCGGCTACGGCGGCGCGGCCGAGATCTCGGCCCCCGCCGCGCCCGAGTTCGCGTCCACCGGCAGGGTCACCGTGAACGTGGTGCCCTTGCCCACCAGGGACTCCACGTCCACGCTGCCCTGGTGATCGTGGATGATGCCGTGGCTGACCGAGAGCCCGAGCCCGGTGCCGTCGGGCTTCGTGGTGAAGAACGGGTCGAAGATCTTCGGGAGGACGTCGGGGGCGATGCCGGTCCCGGTGTCCCGGACCATCAGGCGGACCGAGCGGGCGGGCGCATCGTAGGCGGTCTCGATGGTGATCTCGCCGCCCCCGTCCGGCATGGCCCGCCGAGCGTTGGTGAGCAGGTTCAGCAACACCTGCCCGATGGCGTTGGCGTCGGCCATGATCTCGGGCAGGGCCTCGTCCCGCCGCAGCGTGACCTGCACGTGTGCCCGGTCCATGTCCTTCCTGACGAGCTGGAGGATCTCCTCGACGACCCGGTTCAGGTTCACCGCCGCGCGCACCCCGGAGGACTGGCGGGCGAAGGACAGCAGGCCCTGCGTGATCGAGGCCACCCGCCGGGCGTGGCGCAGGATCACCTCGAGGTCCTTGCGGAGCTCGGCGGAGAGCTCCTCGCCCTCGGCCTCGAGCAGCATCACCTCCACGCGCGAGGTGATGATCCCGATGGGGTTGTTGATCTCGTGCGCGATGCCGGCGGAGAGAGTGCCGAGGGCGGCGAGCTTGTCGGCCTGGCGGGCCGCGCGCTGGAACGCCAGGCGCTCGCTGATGTCGGTGACGAAAGCGATGGCGCGGATGCCGTCGTCGGTCTCCACGAAGCTCAAGCTCACCTCCACCGGGAACTCGGTGCCGTCCTTCTTGACCCCGGCCAGATCGAGCCCCCGGCCCATGGACCGGACGCGGGGCGCCGCCATGTAGCCGGCGCGGTGGGCAACGTGCGCCTCCCGCGCGCGGCGCGGGATCAGGACCTCGACCGGCTGACCGATGAGCTCGGCGCGCTCGTAGCCGAACATCTTCTCCGCCTTGTCGTTGACCCGCACGATGGCGCCCGCCGCGTTGGTGATCACGATGCTCTCGGAGGCGGACTCGAGGAAGGCGCGCGAGGTCGCCTCGCTGCGGCGGAGGGCCTCCTCCGCCGCCTTCTGCACGCCGATGTCGCGGCCCACGATCGAGATGCCGATCGGGGTCCCGGGCGCGTCCCGGATCGGCGACAGGGTGAGGAAGACGTGGAGGCGCCGGCCGTCCCGGGTGACGTGCTCGGCCTCGAACCGCTCGGTCGTCTGCCGCCGCCGGACGCGCTCCAGGGCCGCCGCCATCTCGGCCCGGCGCTCGGCGGGCAGGAGCAGCTCGACCGGCCGGCCCTGCACCTCGGCTTCGCGATGGCCGTAGAGCCGCTCGGCGCCCTGGTTCCAGGTGAGGATGCGCCCCTCGAGGTCGAGGCCGACGATGGAGTCGTCGGAGGACTGCACGAGCGAGGTGAGCAGCGACGTGGTCTGCTCGTGCTCGGCGACCTCCTCCGCCAGGGTCGCGCGCGTCAGCCGGAGCTCGCGGGCGCGCTGCCGGCTCTCCACGACCAGGAACAGCAGGACCAGCAGGGCGGCGGCGGCGAGCGCGGCCAGGATGACGAGCACGTGGCGCGCCTGCTCGGCCCGGCCGGTGGCCGCGGCGAGGCGCCGCTGCTCCTCCTCCCGCATCGTGCCGAGGGCCGATCGGATCTGCTCCGAGTCGCGAAGGCCACGATCGGTCAGGACGAGCCGGAGGGCCGCGTCGGCTCCCTTCTCGCGCCGCAGGCGGATCGTCTCGCGCAGCTCCTCGAGCTTGTCCCGCAGGGGGATCGCCAGGGCGGCGATCTGCCCCTCGATGTCCGGGCGGTCCGCGGCCAGGCCGCGGAGGGCGTTGATGTGCGCCTCGATGGTGTCGGCCGACACGGTGAGGGACGGCGCCAGGTAGCGCTCGTCTCCGGTCAGGAGAAAGCCGCGCTGGCCGGTCTCCGCGTCGGTGACTCCCGAGCGGATGCTGTCGAGCTCGGCCACGATCTCGCTGCTGCGCCGGATCGCCTCGTACTGCTCGACGAGGTGCCGGGCGCTGACCGCGACGATCGCGATGGCCCCCAGGATGGCGGCGGCCACCGCGAACTCGAAGGCCACCCGGTGGCGGACGAGCCAGTTGGTCACGTGGCCTCGGCGCGCGGGATCATGAGCGGGTGCATTGTGGGCCAAGGACCGAGCCGCTTCAAGCGGTCCTGGGGCGCGGTCGCCACAGCGAGGCGTGACCGCCTCGGCGCGCGTGGCCGTGCGCGGCCGTAACTGCCCGAATCGATGGGGGTCTGCCGTGGCACCCGCGTTGCAATTCTTGCCCAGGAGGAGATCGCCATGATGCGCGGGCTGATGCCGTGGCCGGGAATCGAGAGCCTGCGGCGGGAGATGGACCGGCTGCTCGATCGCATCGCGCGGGTCAAGGGCGCGGAGCCGGCACCGGGGCATTGCGTGCCCAGCCTCGACCTCGCCGAGACCGGCGACAGCTTGATCGCGACCTTGGAGGTGCCGGGCCTGGAGCGGCGGGACATCGAGATCGCCCCGCAGGAGAAGCGGCGGGAGCCCCAGGCGCGCTATCATCACGCCGAGCGCGCCTGCGGGGTCTTCGCCCGCCGCCTGCGCCTGCCGGTGGCGGTGGACGCGGCCCGGGTGACCGTGACCGTCAAGAACGGGCTCCTGACCGTGACCCTGCCCAAGACGCGCGCGGGCCAGGGCACCCAGATCCCGATCGCGGAGGACTAGCGCCATGTTCTATCGGATCATCGTCCCGACCGACTTCTCGTCCTGCTCGGAGGAGGCGTGGCGCCTCGCGCAGCGGCTCGCCGGGATGTCCGGCGCCGAGCTGGTGCTGACCCACGTGCTGACGGAGGCGCCGCTGTTCCGGGAGGGCCCGTTCATCATGCCCAAGGTGCGCGAGGTCTTCGAGGCGGCCCGGAGCTTCGCGGACGCGGCGCTCGGGGAGTGGGTGGCCAAGGCGCGCGCCGAAGGGCTCTCCGCGCGCGCCGCTCTCCGCACCGGCGTCGCCTACCAGGAGATCGTGACCCTCGCGACGGACGAGCGGGCGGACCTGATCGTCATCGGCACCCACGGGCGCGGCGGGCTCGACCGCGCCCTGCTCGGCAGCGTGGCCGATCGGGTGATCCGGCTCGCGGCGTGCCCCGTGCTCACGGTGCGCGAGCCCGCCTAGGCCCATGACATCGAACGGCGGAGCGCGCGGCGGGACGGTGGGCGACTGGATGAGCAAGCCGCCGGTGGCGGTGGCCGAGGACACGTCGATCCGCGCCGCGATCGCCCAGATGGAGCACGCCGACGTGCGGCACCTGCTCGTGATGGACGGCCCGGTCCTCACCGGCATCCTCTCCACCCGCGACCTCCGGCGGCTGGTCGGCCACGGCGCGGGGTCGCCGGAGCTCGCCGCGCCGGTGCGCTCCATCATGAGCGAGGGCCCGGTCAGCGTGGGGCGCGCGGTGCCCTTGACGGTCGCGGCGCGGCTCCTGCTCGAGCGCCGCATCGGCGCGCTCCCGGTCTGGGACGGGGAGCGGGTGGTGGGCGTCTTCACGGCCGCGGACGCCCTCGAGGCGCTGCTGGCGATCGCCGAGGGGCCCCGCGCGTGAGCGGCTCGCTCGCCTCGTTCCTCGACCCGGGCAGCGTGGCGGTGATCGGGGCCTCGCGGGATCCGTTCAAGGTCGGCGGCAGCGTCGTCGCCAACCTGCGCTCGGCCGGCTTCCGCGGGCGCATCCTCCCGGTCAACTCGCGCGCGAGCACGGTGCAGGGCCTCGCCGCGGTGCCGCGGCTGCAGGACGTCGAGGGCCCGGTGGACCTGGCCGTGATCGCGGTGCCCGCGGTCGACGTGCTGCCCATGCTCGTGCAGTGCGTGGCCAAGGGAGTGGGTGGGGCGATCGTGATCTCCGCCGGCTTCCGGGAGATCGGCGGGGAGGGGGCACGGCGGGAGGCCCAGCTGCGGGAGTGGCTGCGCGGGCAGCCGATCCGCGTGCTCGGCCCGAACTGCCTCGGGTGGATCCGACCGACCCGGCGGCTCAACGTGACGTTCGCGCCGGGGATGCCCGATCCGGGCGGCATCGCCTTCCTCTCCCATTCCGGCGCGCTCGCGGTGGCGATCCTCGACTGGGCGCGCGACCGCCGGGTGGGCTTCTCGCTCTTCGCCTCGCTCGGCAACCAGGCCGACGTCAACGAGAGCGACCTGCTCGACGCGGTGGCCACCGACGCGGAGACCCGGGTGATCGCCGGCTACATCGAGGGCGTGGCCGACGGCCGCCGCTTCCTCGCCGCACTCCGGCGGGCCGCCGCGGTCAAGCCCGTCGTGCTCCTGAAGGCGGGCCGCTCCGCGGAGGGCGCACGCGCCGTCTCCTCGCACACCGGCGCGCTCGCCGGATCCGACCGGGCCTTCGACGCCGCGGTGCGGCAGGCGGGCGCGCTGCGCGTCGACACCGTCGAGGAGCTGTTCGACGTCGCGCGCGGGCTCGGCAGCCAGCCGCTGCCGCGCGGCCGCCGGCTGGTGGTGGTGACCAACGGGGGCGGCCTCGGCATCGTCGCCACGGACGCGGCGCGCGCCGCCGGGTTCACGATGGAGCCGCCCGCCGAGCCGCTGCGCCGCCGCCTCGCGGAGGGGCTGCCCGCGACGGCCGGGCTCGGCAACCCGATAGACCTGGTCGGCGACGCCGACGCGCGCCGGTACGGCCACGCGCTGCACACCCTCGGCAGCGACAGCGCCGACGCGATGCTCGTGCTCCTGACCCCCCAGGCCGCGACCGACGCGGCCAGCGTGGCGCGCACGATCGCGGGCGCGACCCTCGGGTGGTCGATCCCGGTGGTCGCGGCCTTCGTGGGGGGCGCGCGCGTGGCGCCCGGGGTGCGGACGCTCGAGGAGGCCGGCATCCCGTGCTACGCGTTTCCCGAGCCGGCGGTCAAGACCCTGGCCGGCATGGCGCGGCTCGGCGAGCGGCGGCGCGCCGCCCCGGATCCGTTCGTCGCGTCGGTCGACCCGGCCGCGGCCCGCGCCTGGCTCGGCGAGCAGGGGGGCTCCGAGGCGCGGCAGCTCGGCACGCCCGAGCTGCACCCGCTCCTCACCGCCTACGGCATCCCCGCGATCGGCGGCCGGGTGGTCAAGAGCCCCGACGACGCGGCCGCCGCCGCGGAGCGTCTCGGCTTCCCGGTGGCGGTGAAGATCGTCTCGCCCGACATCACCCACAAGACCGAGGTCGGCGGCGTGGCGCTCGGCCTGCGCGACGCGCGCGCGGTGCGCGAGGCCGCGGCGGCCATCCTGGCCCGCGTCGCGGCGGAGCGCCCCCAGGTCGTGATCCGGGGGCTGCTCGTCGAGGCCATGGCCCCGGTCGGCAAGGAGCTGCTCCTGGGCGGCGTGCGCGATCCGCAGTGGGGCCCGGTCCTGATGGTCGGGCTCGGCGGCATCTACGTGGAGGTCATGGACGACACCGCGGTGCGCCTGGCCCCGGTCTCTCCCGGCGAGGCGGCCGCGCTCCTCGACGAGCTCCGGATCGCGCCGCTGCTGCGCGGCATCCGCGGCGAGCGGCCGGTGGATCGTGCCGGGCTGGCCGGCATCATCAGCCGGTTCTCGCAGCTGCTGGTGGATCTCCCGGAGCTGCGGGAGATCGAGATCAACCCCTTGCTGGCGAGCCCGGACGGCGCGATCGCGGTGGACGCGCGCGCCCGCCTCGGCGCCTAGGAGAGCTCGATGCCCGCTCCGCGGACCTTCCGCCGTATCGTGGTCGGACTCGACGGGTCCGCGCACTCGCGCCGGGCCGCCGCCTTCGTGGCGCGGCTCCGCCCGCCGCGGGGCGGGCGGGTGACGTGCGTGCGGGTGGTCGAGCCGGTGCGGCTGCCGTCGATGCCACTGGTGCCCGCCCCGATGCGTGCCCAGATCGCGGCGCAGGCGGCCGCGATGGACCGGAGCCGCCGCGCGGCGGCCCAGCGCCAGGTCGACCGCGCGGCCGCGCTGCTCGCGAAGGCCGGCTGGCGCGCGCGCGGTCTCGTGCGGATCGGGCTGCCGCTGCCCGAGCTGCTGGCCGCGATCCGCGGGACGCGGGCGGACGTGCTGGTGGTCGGGGCGCGGGGGGCGGGCGCGGTGACCCACTTCCTGCTGGGGAGCGTCGCGGAGGCCGCGCTCAAGCGCTCGCCCGTCGAGGTGCTGGTGGTCAAGTGAGCGAGGAGGACGACATGCGACCGACCGAGATTCTCTTTCCGACCGACTTCTCCCCCGCCTCCGAGGCGGCGGGACGGATCGCCCGCGCCATGGCCCTCGAGGCGGGAGCCCGGCTGCACGTGCTCCACGTGGTGCCTCCGGTCACCGATGCGTCGGTGTTCCGCGAGCAGCTCACGCGGGTGGGCCAGGGGCTGGCCGAGGGGCTCCGGGTCGAGACCGCGCTGCGTAGCGGGCTGGCCGGGCGGACCATCGTCCACTACGCGCACGAGAAGGGCGTCGACCTCATCGTGCTCGGCACGCACGGGCGCACCGGGTGGAGCCACGCGATCCTGGGCAGCGTCGCGGAGACGGTGGTGCGGCTGGCGCCCTGTCCGGTCCTCACCGTGCCCGCCGGCCCGCGCGTGCCGGCCGGCGCGGCCGAGCCCGCGGCGGCCGCCGCGCCGACGCCGGCGCGGCCGTGCCTGGTGTGCGGCAAGCCGAGCGACGAGCTGGTCTGCGAGCCCTGCCGGGCGCGCATCCGCGCGGAGGCGATGGATCAGAAGCGGGAGGCCGAGCGGTCCGGGCGCCGGGGCATGCCGGTATGACCGAGGCCGCGAGAGGAGGGAGCCCCATGCGGGTCGACGAGCTCATGACCAGGAACCCGATCACGGTCAAGATGGAGACCGGCGTGCTCGAGGCGCGCCACATGATGGTGGAGAAGCAGATCCGGCACCTGCTGGTCGTCGGTCCCGACGGCGGGCTGGTGGGAATCGTGACCGATCGCGACATCCGCCTCAACCTGCCCTCGCAGGCCACGAGCCTCTCGGTGTGGGAGGTCAACCACCTCCTGACCAAGCTCACGGTGGGCGAGGTCATGACCAGGACCGTGATCACGGTCGGGCCCGACCGCGACGCGCGGGCCGCGGCCACCCTCATGCTCGACCACAAGATCGGCGCGCTGCCGGTGACCGACGGCGGCAAGCTGATCGGGATCGTCACCGAGACCGACATCCTGCGCGGCTTCGTGTGGCTGACCGGCGGAGCGGCCTCGTCGCACCCGGAGCCGCGCCGCCGGCCCTGATCGGCGACTGATCGTCGACCGGAGGCGGGTGGCAGGTCGACCGGCGCCGTGGCAGACTGGCGCCGGGAGGTACCATCCCATGTCGACGACGCCCCGCCCCACTCCGTCGAGCCGGCCGCCCGGCTGGCAGCAGGAGCACGCCCGCCGCTACCTCGCGTCCGGCGGCCAGGACGGCCACATCTGGGAGGGCGTGACGACCCTCCTGCTGACCACGACCGGCCGGCGCTCCGGCCAGTCACGCACCACCCCGCTGATCTACGGGCGCGACGGCGAGCGCTACGTGGTGGTGGCGTCCCGCGGCGGTGCCCCCACGCACCCGGCGTGGTACGACAACCTCGTCGCGCAGCCGGACGTGCAGGTGCAGGTGATGGCGGAGCGCTTCAAGGCCCGCGCCCGCACCGCCGCTCCCGCCGAGCGGGCGGCGCTGTGGAAGACGATGGCCGCGATCTGGCCGCCCTACGACGAGTACCAGGCGCGGACGATGCGCGAGATTCCCGTCGTGATCCTCGAGCGCGCCTGAGGGCTCGCCGATGAGCGAGATCTCGCGCCCGGTCGCCCAGGTCGTGCGGCCGGAGCCGGTGGTGGAGGGCGCCGGCGTGCACCTGCGGCGCAGCATCGGCACGCGGCGGCTCGACCACCTCGATCCCTTCCTGCTCCTCGACCACTTCGAGTCGGTCCGCCCCGAGGACTACGAGCCCGGTTTTCCCTACCATCCGCACCGCGGGATCGAGACCGTCACGTTCGTCCGCACCGGAGAGGTGCGGCACCGGGACTCGCTGGGCCACCAGGGGAGCATCGGCCCCGGCGACATTCAATGGATGACCTCCGGCAGCGGCATCCTCCACGAGGAGATGCCGCAGGTGCGGCCCGAGGGTATCGGGGGGCTCCAGCTCTGGCTCAACCTGCCCGCGCGCGAGAAGATGACGCGGCCGAAGTACCGCGACCTGACCGCGAGCCATCTGCCCGAGACCCCGCTCGACGGGGGCGCGCGGGCGCGCGTGATCGCGGGCGACGCGGCGGGCGGGCGGCTCACCGGGCCGGTCGACGGGCTGGCGGTGGCGCCCAAGTTCCTCGACGTGACGCTGCCGGAGGGCGCCGCGCTGCGCGAGGCGGTGCCGCGCGGCCACACCGCGTTCGCGTACGTCGACCAGGGCGAGGTGCGCTTCGGCCCCCAGCGGACCGCCGCGCGTGCTCCCGCCCTCGTCGTCTTCGGCGACGGCGATCTGGTGGAGGCCGCGGGCGCCCCGGGGGGCGGCCGCTTCCTGCTCGCGGCGGCGCGCCCCCTGGGCGAGCCGATCGCCCGTCACGGCCCGTTCGTCATGAACACCCGCGCCGAGATCGAGGAGGCGCTGCGCGACCTCCGCAGCGGCCACTTCATCCGGGAAGACCCTACTTGAGCTTCAGGTCCTCGCAGGGCGCCGCGTACGGGTAGCCCTGGATCAGGCCCGCGCCCGGCTGCTCGACGCGTGCCCCGACCCCCCAGATGAAGCCCTGCTGGAAGATCGGCGCGACCATCGCCTCGTCCACGACGATCTTCTGGATCTGGTGGAGGATCGCCTCCCGCTTCTTGCGGTCGCCCTCGTTGCTCTGCCGCTGGAAGAGATCGTCGATCTCCGGCCGGGTGCCGTAGGCGTAGATGCCGCTCTTGGTGAAGAACGGCTCCAGGCGGGCGGCCGCGTTGCCCGCCGCGCCGGTGGCGCCGATGAGCAGGCCGTGGAACTTCTTCTCGCGCCAGCTCGTGAAGAAGGTCGCGCGCTCCATGGTGCGGACCGAGCTGCGGATGCCGATGGCCTGCAGGTAGCCGCCGACCGCCTCGGCCAGCGAGGTGTAGGGCGGCAGCGGGGTGAGGTCGCCCGCGTCGAAGCCGTTCGGATATCCCGCCTCCACCATGAGCTGCTTGGCCCGCTTGGGATCGTACGCGGGCGGGTCGACCTTGAGGGCGAAGTCGAACTCGGGCGGCACGAAGGCGCCCGCCGCCTTGCCGAGCCCCAGCATCTCGGCCTGGTTGATGGCGTTCCGGTCGATGGCGAGGCTCGCGGCCTGGCGGACCCGCCGGTCGTGCCACGGCGACTTCGGGTCCCACTGGTCCAGGAAGTCCAGCCAGTACATCCCGTAGAGCAGCGGGGCCACCACCCGGACCCCCGGAGAGCGCTTCAGGTCCTCCGCGACGGCGCCCCCGAAGAGGTAGGCCACGTCCACCTCGCCGGTCTTCACCGCGGCGGCGCGGGTGGTCTCGTCGGGGATGGAGCGCATGACCAGCCGCTTGACCTGCGGGGCCTTCCGCCAGTAGTCGCCGAAGGCCTCGAGCGTCAGCTCGATGCCCGGGGTGAAGGAGACGAACTTGTAGGGGCCCGCCCCCACGGGGGCCCTCTTGAATCCGTCTTCCCCCACCTTCTCGATGTACTTCTTGGGCACGATCCAGCCGGCCCCGGTGGCGGAGGTGCCGTAGAAGGCCATGAAGTCCGGCCAGGGCTCCTTGAGCACGAAGCGCACCCGGTTCGGCGCGAGGACCTGGATCTCCTTCACCTTCTCTTTCAGGAGCTTCGCGGCGCTGCCCTTGTACCGCTCGAAGGTGAACTTCACGTCCTCCGCGGTGACCGGATCGCCGGTGTGGAAGCGCGCGTTCTTGCGGATGACGAACTCGTAGCTGAGGCCGTCCTTGGACGCGGTCCAGGATTCGGCCAGGCTCGGCGTCATGAGGCCGCCCGGCATGGGCTTCACGAGCGCGTCGTGCAGGGCGTAGAGCACCATGAACGGGGTGATGAGCGCCTCCGTCTCGCCGGGATCGAGCCAGCGCGAGACGAGCGTCACGTGCACGCCGATGGCCATGGTGCCATCCGGCGGGACCGCGACGGCGGGGGCAGCTCCCAGCAGGGCGACGAGGACCAGGGTCAGGATCACTCCGAGAACGCGCATCGGTCACCTCCGGGAAGGTCGGTCGGTGGCCGAGGGTAACACGGGTTCGGTCCTGCCAGCAGAGGCCACCCCAAAAAACCGGCGCGGCGGGGTTGCCGGCCCGCTTAGGATAGCCTGATGAAGGGGATCATCCTCGCGGGCGGCTCCGGGACGCGGCTCTACCCCGCGACCCGGGGGATCAGCAAGCAGCTCGTGCCCATCTACAACAAGCCCATGGTGTATCACCCGCTGTCCAGCCTCATGCTGGCGGGCATCCGGGAGATCCTCCTGATCACGACCCCCGAGGACGCCCCCGCGTTCCACCGGCTCTTCGGGGACGGCCACGACCTGGGGCTGCGGCTCTCCTACGCGGTGCAGCCCCGGCCGGAGGGCCTGGCCCAGGCCTTCATCATCGGGCGCGACTTCATCGGCCGCGACGGGGTGGCGCTGGCCCTCGGCGACAACGTCTTCTACGGCCACAACCTGCCGGTGGCCCTGCAGACGGCCGCCGCCCGCCCCAAGGGAGCCACCGTGTTCGCCTACCGGGTGCGCGATCCGTGGCGCTACGGGGTGGTGACGTTCGGGCCCGACGGGCGCGCCCGGGACATCGAGGAGAAGCCGGCCCAGCCGCGCTCCAACTTCGCGGTCACCGGCCTCTACTTCTACGACAACCGCGTCGTCGAGATCGCGGCCGGGCTCAAGCCGTCGGCGCGGGGGGAGCTCGAGATCACCGACGTCAACCGCGCGTACCTCGAGTGGGGGGAGCTGCACGTCGAGCGTCTCGGCCGCGGCATCGCGTGGCTCGACACCGGCACCTACGACTCGCTGCTGCAGGCCTCGAACTTCATCCAGGCCATCGAGGAGCGGCAGGGCCTCATGGTCGCGTGCGTGGAGGAGATCGCCTGGCGCATGGGCTGGATCACCGCGGACGACATCCGGCGCGTCGCGGCCCCGATGAAGCAGAACGGCTACGGGCAGTACCTGCTGGGCCTCCTGGAGGGCGACCTGTGATCGGCCGCCTCCGAGGCTTCATCGGCGATCCGGCCGCGGCGCTGAACTGGCGCTTCAGCCGCCACGCGGGCGGCGCCCGCCGCCCGCCGTTCTACGACATCGACGCGACCTATCCGTCGCTGCGCATCCTCGACCGGGCCTACCCGGTGATCCGAGAGGAGATGGAGGGGGTTCTCCACTACAAGGAGCGGATCCCGCGCTACCACGACCTGGACCGCGCCGAGAGCTACATCGCGGGCAGCGAGGATCCGGAGAAGAACTGGCGGGTCTTCATGCTCTGGTCGATGGCGGGGACGCCGAAGGCCAACCAGGCGCGGTGCCCGCGCACGACCGCGCTGCTGCGCCAGATCCCCAACCTCTACCAGGCGTTCTTCTCGATCCTCGACGCGGGCAAGTCCATTCCGGCCCACAGCGGTAGCTATTTCGGCTACCTGCGCTACCACCTGGGGCTCCGCGTGCCGACCAGCAACCCGCCGACCATGCGGGTCAAGGACCAGTTCCACACCTGGGAAGCCGGGCGAAGCATCCTGTTCGACGACAGCTGGAACCACGAGGTGGTCAACCGGAGCGACGACATCCGGGTGGTGTTCATCGTCGACGTGCTCCGGCCGATGCCGTTCCGCCTGCACGCGGCCAACTGGATCCTGACTCGCCTCCTCATGCGCCACAGTGAGGAAGCCCGGCAGGTGATGGCCAACATCAAGAAATACTCCTGAGGTGCGGCGGCGGCGCCGGGACCCTGGCGCCGCCGCCGTCCGCGGCCGGCTCAGAAGCGCAGCGGGTCGGTCAGGCGCGTCCAGCGCCCGCCCTTCACCACCGCGAGGAACGACGCGTCGGCGCCCTGATGCTTGTCGGAGCCGAAGTTGATCTCGGGGCCGTGGAAGATGTCGTGGTAGCCCTTGATCGACTCCAGCGCCCGCACGAAGTTGTCGGTGGTCAGCTCGACCCCGGTCTTCTCGAGCCCGGTCACGGTGAGGTCCGCGGCCACGTGCCCGTAGATGGCCCCGATGTTCGGGTCGACCTTGTAGCGCTCCTTGTAGCGATCGAACCAGGCCTGCGCCTCCGGGGAGAGGGTGTCGCGATAGGGCATTGCGGTGAGCCCCATGGCGTAGAGGCCCTCGGTCACCCCGCCCTGGGCCGAGGCCACGAAGAGATCGTAGGAGGCGGCCGAGCCCAGGAAGTCCACGTCGGTCCAGCCCATCTTGCGTGCGGTTGCATAGGGCACGATCGAGTCGCGCACGATGGTGCCCATGAGGACCAGGTCGCAGCCGGCCGCCTTCAGCTTGGTGACCTGCGCGGTGAAGTCCTGGTCGGTCGGCTTGTGGGTGACCGTCTCCACGACCTTGAGCTTGAGCTTCTGGGCCTGCAGCTGCACGCCGTCGAGCACCTCCTTCCCGAAGTCGGTGTCCTGGTACATGGCGCAGAGGGCCTTCTTGCCCTTCTTGCTCACGAAGTACTGGATGCCGGCCCGGATCTGGTCGACGTAGCTGGCCGCGCCGTAGAACTTGAGCTTGTGGAAGGGCTCGTACATCGAGCGGGCCGCGGAGAGCGGGAAGAGGTTCGGCACCCCCGCGTCGAACTGGTCCTTGAACAGCGCGTTGTTCATCGGGGTGCCGAGCCCGGCCACCATCGCGAAGATGTGGTCGCGGTTGATCAGCTTGGCCCCCGCCTGCACCGCGCGGGGCACCTGGTACTGGGTGTCCTCCACCACGAGCCGGATCTTGCGCCCGTGGATGCCGCCCTTGTCGTTGACCTCGTCGAAGCGCATCTTCACCGCGTTCGAGGAGGAGACGCCGTAGGTCGCGGCGGGCCCCGACAGGTCGGTGTGCATGCCGAGCACGATCTCGGTCTTGGTGACCCCGCGCTGCTCCTTCTGGGCCGAGGCCACCCCGGCCAGGGCCACCGCGGCCGCCACGGCCGCGATCGTCAGTAGTCGCTTCATCCCTCGCTCCTTTCGTACATGCTGTCGATCAGGTCCTTGTACTTCACGTTGACGAACGCGCGCTTCAGCTTCATGGTGGGGGTGAGCTCCTCGTCCTCCGGCGTGAGGAGCTGCTCGATCAGCCGGAACTTCTTGACCGTCTCCACGCGGGCGAGCTGCCGGTTCACCCGCTCGATCTCGCCCCAGATCAGGTCCTGCACCTCGGAGGCCCGGCAGAGGGACGCGAAGTTGCTGAAGGGGACGTTGCGCTCCTGGGCGAACTGGGCCACCGTCTCGTGATCGATCATGACCAGGCAGGAGAGGAACTTCCGCCGGTCGCCGATCACCACCGCGTCCGAGATGTAGGGCGAGAACTTGAGCTGGTTCTCGATCTCGGAGGGGGTGACGTTCTTGCCCCCCGCGGTGATGATGATGTCCTTCATGCGGTCGGTGATCCGCACGAAGCCCTCCGCGTCGATGGTGCCCACGTCGCCGGTGTGGAGCCACCCGTCCACCACCGTCTCCGCGGTCTTCTCCGGCTTGCCGTAGTAGCCGAGGAAGACGTGGGGGCCCCGGAGCAGGATCTCGCCCTCCGGGGAGAGGCGCACCTCGGTATCCGGCCGCGCGACGCCCACCGTGCCGAGCTTGATGTGGTCGGGCGGCATCGCGGTGGCGAGACCGGTGTTCTCGGTCTGGCCGTAGACCTCCACCATGTTGATCCCGAGCGTCATGTACCAGCGGATCAGCTCGGGGGCGATGGGGGCGGCGCCGGTGGCGGCCCCGCGGGCCCGGTGCAGCCCGATCGAGCGCTTGACGTTGTCGAGCACCAGGAAGTCGGCCAGCCGGAAGGCGAGGCGGAGGCCCCCGGGCACCCGCCGGCCCGCGATCCGCCGCTCCGCGATGCGCTGCCCGATCCGGAGGGCCCACTTGTACGCGAAGCGGCCGAGCCACGTGGCCTCCCGCATGCGCAGGGCCACTCCCGAGTAGAACTTCTCCCAGATCCGGGGCACCGCGAAGAAGAGCGCGGGCGCCACTTCGCGGATGTCCTCGGGCACCGTGTCGAGATTTTCCGCGAAGTTCACCGTCGAGCCGGTGTAGAGCGGGTTGAAGACGGTGAAGGTGCGCTCCGCGATGTGGCACAGGGGCAGGAAGGAGAGCTGCTGGTCTCCCTCGCGCAGGGGCGTGATGAAGTCGGCGTAGCCGAGCTGGAACAGGATGTTGCGGTGGCTCAGCATCGCCCCCTTGGGGGGACCGGTGGTGCCGGAGGTGTAGACCAGGATCGCGAGGTCGTCGGGCCGCGGGACCTCGACCAGCCGATCGAAGGCGTCCGGGTGCTCGCGGTCGTACCGCGCGCCGAGCTCGAGCAGGGCCTCGAAGGGCATGACCTGGTCGTCGCGGAAGGCGTGCAGGCCCTCCATGTCGTAGACGAAGATCTTGACCAGCTCCGGGCAGCGGTCGCGCACCGCCAGGATCTTGTCGAGCTGCTCCTCGTTCTCCGCGAAGAAGAAGCGGGTTCCGCTGTCGTTGACGATGTATTCCACCTGGCGGGGAGAGTCGGTGGTGTAGATGCCGTTGGGGACCGCGGCCACCGACATGACACCCAGGTCGGTGTAGAGCCACTCCGGGCGGTTGTCCGCGATGATCGAGACGACGTCACGCGGGCGCAGCCCGAGGGCCACCAGCCCCAGGCCGATCTGCCGGGCCCGCAGGCCGTACTCGCGCCAGGAGATGCCGCGCCAGATCCCGAGGTGCTTCTCCCGCATGGCCACCCGGTCCCCCCGCTCCCGCACCACGTGGCGGAAGAGCCGGGGCACGGTGTCCTGCCCGTGCACGGTGGCGGCGATCGCCTCGGGGGCGGTGGTGCGGCCAGGCTCGGTTCTCAGCGCCATGTCTTCTTCCTCTTCCAGCGCCGCGTGCCGCGGACGCTCGATTCCTTGAGGCCCAGGTAGAACTCCCGGATGTCGTCCTTCTCGAGCAAGCGCTCGCAGGTGTCCTCCATCACGATGCGGCCCAGCTCGAGCACGTAGCCGTAGTCCGCGGTGTGCAGCGCGATGTTGGCGTTCTGCTCGACCACCAGCACCGTGACCCCCCGCTCGCGGTTGATGCGCCGGATGATCTCGAAGATGTCCTTGACCAGCTTGGGGGCCAGGCCGAGCGACGGCTCGTCGAGCAGCATGACCTTGGGCCGGGCCATGAGGGCCCGGGCGATGGCCAGCATCTGCTGCTCGCCGCCCGAGAGCGACCCCGCGTACTGCGTGGCGCGCGCGGCCAGCACCGGGAAATACTCGACCACCATCTCCAGATCGCGGGCCACCTGGTCCGTGTCGCGTCGGGTATACGCGCCCATTCGGAGATTCTCTCGGACAGTCAGGAACGGGAAGACCTCGCGCCCCTCCGGCACGTGGGAGAGCCCGAGGCGCGCCACCCGGTCCGGATCGAGGCCGTGGATCGGGCGGCCCTCGAGCGCCACCGCGCCCTTCTGGGGGTCCATGACCCCGGAGACCGTCTTGAGGATGGTGGTCTTGCCGGCCCCGTTGGCGCCCAGGATGGTGACGATGGCCCCCGCTGGCACCGTGAAGCTCACCCCCCGCAGGGCCATGATGGGGCCGTAGTAGGTCTCGACGTTGCTCACGCTGAGGAGCGCCTCGGCCATCGCGGTCAGCCTCCCAGGTACGCCTTGACCACGTCGGGGTGCGCCTTCACCTCGTCGCAGGTCCCGCAGGCCACCACCCGCCCGTAGTCGAGCGCGAG
>Ga0070694_100000257_pt1 | contig 28120 bp, 24 predicted proteins | sample KBSK1251metaG_FD_65470 | JGI IMG/M metagenome (GOLD analysis project Ga0070694, IMG submission 65470) | Corn, switchgrass and miscanthus rhizosphere microbial communities from Kellogg Biological Station, Michigan, USA - KBS K1-25-1 metaG | ecosystem: Host-associated > Plants > Roots >...
CACCAGGGCCCCGGCCTCATCGACGTGGTGCTCTCGAAGAAGGGGACGGTCTCCCGGATCTACCTGCCCCCCGACGCCAACTGCCTGCTCTCGGTGGCCGACCACTGCTTCCGCAGCCGCAACTACGTGAACCTGATCGTGATCGACAAGCAGCCGCAGCTGCAGTGGCTCGACCTGGAGACGGCCCGGGCCCACTGCGCGCGGGGCGCCTCGATCTGGGCGTGGGCGAGTAGCGCGGGTGACGGCGACCCCGACGTGGTGCTGGCCGCCGCGGGCGACGTGCCGACGCTCGAGGTGGTGGCCGCGGCCTGGCTGCTGCGCCATCACGCGCCATCGCTCCGCGTGCGCATGGTCAACGTGGTGGATCTCATGACGCTGTTCTCGCCGCGCTTCCATCCCCATGGGCTCACCGACGAGGCCTTCGTCGCGCTGTTCACCGCGAGCGCGCCGGTGGTCTTCGCCTTTCACGGCTACCAGCGGGCCGTCCACGAGCTGATCCACGGCCGCCCCCACGCCGGGCGCTTCCACGTGCGCGGCTTCAACGAGGAGGGCACCACCACCACGCCCTTCGACATGGTGGTGCGCAACGGGATGAGCCGCTACCACCTCTGTCTCGAGGCGCTCCGGCGCGTCCCGGAGGGCCTGACGCGGGGCGCCGCGCTGGCCGACCACTGCCGGGCGATGCTCGAGCGGCACCCGCGGCACATCCGCGAGCACCTCGAGGACATGCCGGAAGTGCGGGACTGGCGCTGGAGCCCACCCTGATGGCGGGCGCCCCGATCCTCCTCTGCCTGAACGCGGGCTCCTCGTCGCTCAAGTTCTCGGTCTGGGACGGCGACGACTGCCTCGGGGAGGGTGAGGTGGAGGAGATCGGGCGCCCCGGCGCCTTCGCCTGGCTCCGCCTGCCCGGCGAGCCGGCGTGCCGCCTGCCGGGCCGATGGGCCGATCACGGCGAGGCGGCCGCCTCGGTGTTCGCGCTGCTGGGCGAGCACACGCTGCCCGGGCCGGCGGGCGTCGGTCACCGCCTGGTGCACGGCGGGCCGCGCCACCTGGCGCCGGAGCGGGTGACGCCGGCCCTGCTCACCGACCTGCGCGGCGTCGTCTCGCTGGCCCCGCTCCACATGCCGAGCGGCCTCGCGGGGGTGGAGGCGGTGGCCGCGCGCTTCCCCTCGCTGCCGCAGGTCGTCTGCTTCGACACCGCGTTCCACCGGGATCTGCCGGAGGTGGCGCGTCGCTCCGCGTTGCCGCGGGCGCTGGCCGACCCGGCCGGGATCCAGCGCTTCGGGTTCCACGGGCTATCCTACGAGTACGTGGTGGAGCGGCTCGGGCCGGCCGCGCGCGGCCGCGTGGTGATCGCGCACCTGGGCAACGGGGCCAGCATGGCCGCGGTGCACGACGGGCGGCCGGTCGACACGAGCATGGGGCTCACGCCGGCGGGCGGGCTCATGATGGGCACGCGCACCGGTGACCTCGATCCGGGCGTGCTCGTCTATCTGATGAGGGAGCGGGGCTACGACGCCGCCGGGCTCGACCGGCTGGTGAACAAGGAGTCGGGGCTGCTCGGAGTGTCGGGTGCGACCGGGGACATGAAGACACTGCTGGAGCGGCGGGACCACGATGCCGGCGCGGCGCTGGCGGTGGCGATGTTCTGCTACCGGGCGCGCAAGCAGGTGGGGGCCTACGCGGCCGCGCTGGGCGGTCTCGACACCCTGGTCTTCACGGGCGGCATCGGGGAGCGCGCGGCGCCGGTGCGTGCGGAGATCTGCGAGGGGCTCGAGCACCTGGGCGTCCGGCTCGACCCGGCGCGGAACGCGGCCCACGCCGATCCCGCGAGCGCCCCGGGAAGCGGCTGCGAGGTGCGGATCGTGCTCACCCGGGAGGACCTGATGATCGCGCGGCACAGCCGGGCGATCCTGTTCCCCCGAGAAGGGAAGGAGACGGCGTGATCAGCCAGAGAGAGGCGTGGGCGGCGCTGGCGCGGCACCACGAGCAGATCCGCGACGTGCACCTGAGGACGCTCTTCGCGGAGGGCCGGCAGCGGGGCGAGCGGCTCACCCTCGAGGCGGCCGGCCTCTACCTCGACTACTCGAAGAACCGGATCAACGACGAGACGCTGCGGCGACTGCTGGAGCTGGCCGAGGCCTCCGACCTCCGCGCGCGCATCGACGCGATGTTCGCGGGAGAGAAGATCAACATCACCGAGGGCCGCGCGGTGCTCCACGTGGCGCTCCGGGCCCCCCGCGACCGCCGCATCCTGGTCGACGGCGTGGACGTGGTGCCGGGCGTGCACGCGGTGCTCGACCGGATGGGCGACTTCTCGACGCGGGTGCGGAGCGGGGCGTGGACCGGCTTCACCGGCCGGCCGATCCGGAGCGTGGTCAACATCGGGATCGGCGGCTCCGACCTGGGCCCGGTGATGGCCTACGAGGCGCTGCGCCACTACAGCGACCGGCGCCTCACCCTGCGCTTCGTCTCCAACGTGGACGGCACCGACTTCGTGGAGGCGACCCGCGACCTGGATCCGGCCGAGACGCTGTTCATCGTGTCGTCCAAGACCTTCACCACCCAGGAGACGCTCGCCAACGCGCACGCCGCGCGGGCGTGGAGCCTGCGCGCGCTCGGGGACGAGCGCGCGGTGGCGCGGCACTTCGTGGCGGTGTCCACCAACGCGGCCGAGGTCGCGAAGTTCGGGATCGACACCGCGAACATGTTCGAGTTCTGGGACTGGGTGGGCGGCCGCTACTCGTTCGACTCGGCCATCGGGCTCTCCCTGATGATCGCGATCGGCCCCGAGCACTTCCGCGCCATGCTGGGCGGCCTCCACGAGATGGACGAGCACTTCCGCACCGCGCCCTTCGAGCGGAACCTGCCGGTGCTGCTCGGGCTGCTCGGCGTCTGGTACGTGAACTTCTTCGGCGCCGAGAGCCACGCGGTGCTCCCCTACAGCCAGTACCTGGCCCGGCTGCCGTTCTACCTCCAGCAGCTCGACATGGAGTCCAACGGCAAGTCGGTGGACTGGGACGGGCGCCGGGTCGACTACCAGACCGGCCCGGTGATCTGGGGTACACCCGGGACGAACGGCCAGCACGCCTACTACCAGCTCCTCCACCAGGGCACACGGCTCATCCCCGCGGACTTCATCGGCTTCGCGCGGACCCTCACCCCGCTCGGGCGCCACCAGGATCTCCTGACCGCCAACCTCATCGCCCAGACCGAGGCGCTCGCCTTCGGCAAGACCGCGGCCGAGGTCGCGGCGGAGGGGGTGCCCGCGGCCCAGGTCCCGCACCGGACCTTCGAGGGCAACCGGCCGAGCAGCACGATCCTGGCCGAGGAGCTGACCCCGGCCACTCTCGGGCGGCTGGTGGCGCTCTACGAGCACAAGGTGTTCGTGCAGGGCACCATCTGGCGCATCAACTCGTTCGACCAGTGGGGCGTGGAGCTGGGCAAGGCCCTGGCCGGACGCATCGTCCCCGAGCTCGAGGCCGCGGCCGAGACCCGGCTCGACCACGACAGCTCCACCAACACCCTGATCCAGCGCTACCGCCGGCTCCGCCTCCGCGACCCGCGGGTCTGAGCGGGCGCGGCGGGCGGCGCGCTTGCGCCGGGCGGGGCCTTGTGCCACGATCCCGCCCGGCTCCGGCAGCCGGCCCGATCGGCGGCAAGAAGCTCACGCGGCGGAATCTCTGAGGGGGGCGCCATGGATCTCTCGCGACGCGGATTCATCAGGCTCTCGGCCGGCGCGGCGGCGACGGGCGGCGCGCTCTCCGGCCCGGGCGACGCCTCGGCGGTCCCGCCCGCGGGCGCGCGCCACGACGCGCCGGTCCGGCTGGCCCAGGCCGGCGCGCCCGCCCCGCTCGGCTTCGACCCGGGGGACGCCTCGCTCAAGTACGAGCTGGTGATCGCCAACGGCGACGTGCTCGATCCCGTCCAGAAGGTGCGCGCGAAGCGCGACATCGGCATCCGCTTCGGGCAGGTCGCGGCGGTGGTCCCGAGCATCCCGCCCGACCGCGCCGTGCAGCGCATCGACGCGACGGGCAAGCTGGTGACGCCGGGCCTCATCGACCTGCACACGCATCTCTGCCCGCATCTCGGCATCGGGCTGCCCGCCGACGAGCTGGTGCCGATCACCGCCACCACCACCGCGGTGTCGGCGGGCGACGCCGGCGCCCACACCTTCGGCAACTTCCGCCACGGGGTGGTGCCCCAGTCGCGCACGCGCCTGTTCGGCTTCGTCCACATCGCCTCGATCGGCCTGGCCGGCGGGCTCGCGCCGGGCGAGATGCTCAACATCGAGTACGCCAACGTGGAGGCCTGCGCCAAGGCGGTGGCGGAGAACGCGGACCTCACGCTCGGCGTCAAGGTGCGCATCACCGACTCGGTGGTCGGCGGCAACGGGCTCGAGCCGCTTCGCCGCGCGATCCGGGCCGCCGAGATGGCGGGCAAGCAGTTCCGGGTGATGTGCCACATCGGCGCCGCTCCCGGCAGCCTGTCCGACCTGCTGGACCTGCTGCGCCCGGGCGACATCCTCACCCACGCCTACAGCGGCGCGGGCAACAACACGGTGCAGAATGGCCGGGTCCTGCCCGCGGCCCTGGCCGCCAAGCGGCGCGGGGTGATCATCGACGTGGGCCACGGCGGGGGCAGCTTCGACTTCACGGTGTGCGAGCCGGCGATGCAGCAGGGCTTCGGCCCCGACACCATCTCGAGCGACATCCACGCGGTCTCCATCAACACGGCCGGGTACCCGACCATGCCGTGGGTCATGTCCAAGTTCCTCTCTCTCGGCATGCCCCTCGAGGAGGTGGTGGCGCGGGCCACCTCGGAGCCGGGCCGCATCATCGGCAAGGTGCCCGGCCTCGGCACGCTCGCGGTCGGGGCTCCGGCCGACCTCGCGATCTTCGACCTGGTGGACGGGCCCGTCGAATTCGTGGACACGCGGAGCAACAAGCGCGCGGGTACGCGGAAGCTGGTCCCGGTGCTGACCGTGAAGGCGGGGCGGCCGTACGGGCGGCCCCCCCTGCCGATCCCGTTCATGTACTAGGGGGCGCGGGCGGCCGGGCGCGTCGGGACGGTCCGGGGCCTCGTGCTATCCTTCCGTCGTGCGAGAGTGGCGGAACTGGCAGACGCGCTGGACTTAGGATCCAGAGGGGCAACCCGTGGGGGTTCAACTCCCCCCTCTCGCACCATTTCCCCGACTCGGCCGGCCTCGGCGCACTCGAGCGTCTATCCGCGGCCGTGGAAGTCCCGCGGTCGCCCCGGAGGCAGGTCGTACCCCTCGGAGAAGACCTTCCGGTAGATGCACCACATGTCCGCCATCGTCGCGAGGATGTTCCGCATCGAGGTGGAGGAGCCCCGGCCGAAGGTGCGGGGAAAGGTCTGGATCCCGACCTCTCCCACCCGATACCCGTGCAGCATCGCCTTGATCGCGAGCTCCGCGCCGATGAAGGGGCTCCGGGCCTCCAGCTCGATGTCCGAGAGGATCGACCGGCGGACCATACGCAATCCGGTCGACACGTCGCGGAAGGGGGTGCGGAACATGAGCCGCAGCAGCTTGTTGTAGAGCCAGGAGATGAATATCCGGCTGCTGGAGTAGATCTTCTTGTACCGGAACGTGATGATCAGGTCGTAGCGATCCCGCAGCTTGAGCAGCTTGAGGAAGTCGTTGACCTCGTACTGGTCGTCACCGTCGGTGAAGCACACATACTCGAAGGCGCACGCCGAGAGGCCCGTTCGAACCGCGGCCCCGTAGCCCATGTTGACCGGATGGTGAATCACCCGCACGCGCTCGTGGCGCAGCGCCAGCTCGTCCGCGATGGCTCCCGCCCGGTCCGGCGAGCAATCGTCGACGACGATGACCTCGTACTCCTCGGTCAGGCTCTGGAGCAGCGCCAGGGCCTTCTCGATCATGACCGCGACGGTGGCCTCGTCCTTGTACACCGGGAAGAACACGCTGATCGGTATGCGCTCCACGACGCCCTCTCAGAACCGCACGCGCTTGTAGATCGGCCACGGGATCGCGCGCACGCCTCCGGCGAGCAGGCGCCAGAAGCGCGGGTAGTACGCCACGCCGAGGTCCCGGTGCACGTCGCGGCACACCCGGCGGGCCAGAGCCGTCGGATCTCCCTTCGGGATGCGGCTCCGGAGGCCTCGGGCCTGCTCCGTGTCCACGTATCCCAGGACGTAGAGCTGCACCCGGACCGGCGAGTCCGCGCACGCGTGGCGCAGGCTCTCGAAGAAGCTTTGCAGGGCCCGCTTGGCCGCGGCGTACGCTACGTTGCGGCTCCGCCCGCGCACCGCGGCGACGCTGCCGAAGGCGACCAGCGCGGCCCGCGGCCGCTCTCGCAGTTCGGGCAGGAAGCGGGTCGCGGCGCTCACGACCGCCTCGTAGTTGACCCGGCTCAGTGCGCGGACCAGGCGGGGATCGAAGCGCCCATCGTCGTCGTCGGTGGTGGCCCCCAGCGGGAAGAGCATCCCGTCGAGGGCGCCCAGGCGTCGGACGGCGGCCGCCACCTCGTCGAGGTAGGCGTCGCCGTCGTTCACGTCCGCGGCGATCGCGGCCACCCGTGCTCCGTGACGGATCTCGAGGTCGCTCGCCAGGGCCCGGAGGTCTCGCGCGTCCGACGCGACGAGGATCAGGTCGTGGCCGGCCGAGGCGAACGCGGACGCCAGCGCCCGTCCCACGCCCGCCGACGCGCCGATGATCGCGTAGATCACAGGCCCAGGCGCTCGGAGAGCTCGGACCGGAAGCGGCGCCGGGCGTCGAACGCGGCGAGCTCCCGGCGAAAGCGCTCGTGCTCCGCGTAGCACGCCCGCACCACGCGCAACGGGAGCCGGGAGTCCTTGATGATGTTGGGCCGGGCGCCGGTCTCGATGGTCAGCTCGTCGAGCCGGGCGAGCAGGCCCAGGGTCGTCCCGTTCCGCTCCAGGTTCAGGGTGAGACAGACCCCGTCGCGCTCGAAGCGGAGCAGGCGCGGCTCCCCGGCAAAGGCCTTCATCGACAGCATGACCGAGGGCGCCCCCGCGGAGCGGAGGAGGTGTCCCAGCTCGGCCAGGAAGGACTCGGCTCGGTCCGGGGTCACGATGACCTGGTATTCGACGAGGCCCGGCCTTCCGAACAGGCGGAAGTAGGCGGAGCGACGGGCGAACGGGAAGATGGCGTCGAAGACGTCCGCGGTCACGACCTCCGGGCGGTGTCGCTCCAGGTGCCAGTAACCCGACGCGAAGACGCGCGCGCTGGCCGTGTTCCAGAGGGAGAACGGCAGCCGGGCCCGCGCCGTGGCGGTCAGCACGCGATACGGGACCGCGAGCCGCCGGGCGTCGAGGCCTCCCGGCTCGAGAGTGCCCTCGTAGACGTAGCCCCGCCCGAACGTCCGGCGTCTCGGCGTGGCGTCGTGCCACGTGTAGGCGAAGAGGCTCTTGCCGGCGAGATCCTGCACCACGCGGACCGCCTCCGGAAGACTGCCGACCGCGTGGCGCTTCACCGTCACCCGGCCTCCCTCGAGGGGCTCGAGGCGCAGGGTCGCGCTCACCACGATGCCGGTGAGCCCGTAGCCGCCGCAGGTCAGCTCGAACACGGTCGCGCCCTCCGTCTCCGACAGGCGACGGAAGCCGTGATCGGGGTGGAAGAGGGTGAGGTCGGCCACGCAGGAGCGGAAGGTGCCGTCCCGGAACGGGTTCTTGCCGTGGACATTGGCGGCGATGCAGCCGCCCACCGTGATCCCCGGGTATCCGGGCAGGACCGGGAGCCAGAGGCTGGCGCGCGCGGTCACCGCCAGGAGCTCGCCGAGGGTCATCCCCGCCTCGACCTCGATGGTGCGCCGCGCCGGGTCGAAGCCGAGGATGCGATTGAACTTCTGCATCTCGACGGTCACCGACCCACCGCCGAAGCTCGCCGCGGCGTAGGAGTAGCCGCCGCCTCGCGCGATCCTCGGTCGGGCATCGACATCGCTCTCGAGCAGGCGGTAGCGGTCGGGCCGATGGCAGACGGTGCGCTCGCGGAAGCCGCCGTCGAAGGACACGAGGAGCGCCGGCTCCTCCCGCACGCCCGGCCGGGCCGTCATCGCGCCGGGCCGGGCCAGGTGGCGTCCGCCAGCGCGAGGTGAGACCAGGTCACCGCGACCGGCTCGTAGAGGCGGGCCACGCGTCCGAGCTCGAAGCGAATGGCCACGACCGTGCGGCCCTCGCCCTGGGCGAGCAGCCGCGGCAGGTCCCCGGCGGCGTAGGCGAACGGGCTCACCCAGAAGCCGGACGCCGCGCTCTCGGGAGCGATGCGGAATCGAGCCACCTCTCCGGACGAGAAGCGGAGGGAGACGAATACCGGGCTCTCTCGGAAGAGGGTCCGGACGGCCCGCGCCACCGCCCGGGGCTTGATCGATGCGTGCGCGAGGAGGACCCCGGCCGTGGCGGGTGCGTCGAGCCACGTGTTCCAGCCCACGACGTCCTGGCGTATCGGCCCGCGTCCGGCGAAGCGGGGCCGGCTCCGCGACTGGAGGAGGAAGAGCCCGGGAGCAGCCTCGACGAGATCGTAGCGATCCAGGATCGCGAGGAGGGTCCGAGGCTCGTCCCAGAGCAGGTAGCGCTCGTCGATGCTCCAGAGGGGGGCGCCCGCGCTCGGAGCCGAGTGCCAGAGGAGATACGGCGGTCTGCGATCCGACGCGAAGAACGCGGCGTCGAGCCGGTCGAGGTCTGCGGTGTACGCGTTGAACGAGGCCGGCATCGGCCGGTTCGCCCAGACCAGGCCGTTGGCCGGCACGTAGGCGATCTCCCACGGGTACACGTCGACCGCCGCGCTCCCGATCCGGGAGCGGATCGACGCGGGCAGGAGATCTGCGCGCAGCTCGGCTTGCGTCTCGGCCTCGAGTCGGCTTCTCATCGCGACGGGGTCCGTCCACTCCGCGATGCGGCGAAGGCCGCACAGTCGGAGCGGCTGCAGGAGGCTGTCCGCGAGCGTGTTGACCGGACAGGATCCTCGCGGGGCTTTCCGGACCCACTCCAGCGTTCCGGCCGGCAACGAATACCAGGACGTGGTCAGCAGAGCCGCGAGCAGAGCCACGACGGGCACGGCGCGGCGCCAGCGTTGCAGGACCGCCGCGTCCAGAAGCAGGATCGCCATCGCGAAGAGGCCGAACAGCACCAGGATCTTCACGTGGACGTCCTGCCGGACGATGGAGTGCTTCCACGCGACGAACAGGGGCATCGCCAGGACCGCGAGGGACACCAGCGGGCGCCGGGCCCGCCAGGACGCGACCCAGGCGACGAGCAGGACGGTCCAGACCAGGAAGGCGCCCACGCCGAGCTCCCATTCTTCCGGAGCGATGCTCATCGCCGAGGAATAGCCCCCGGCCATGTCCCACCCGCTCGCGAGGAACGCGGTGAGCCCACTCGGGCTGCCCTGGTAGAGCTGCCAGCCGCCCAGCAGGCCGGCCGCGGCGCCGACGAGGGCCACCCCCGCACGAGAGAGGGCGAGCCGGAGACGACCGGATGTCAGGCCGGCGATCGCCACCGTGAAGAGGGCGCCGAATCCGAGCGAGAACTTGATGAGCACGCAGAATCCGGTCAGGAGCCCGGCCGATCCGAACGCGATGAGTCCCTTGGCGGACTCTTCTCGCACCGCGAACAAGAGCAGGAGCACGAGAAGGCCGATCACCTGATACTCGAGGGTCTGGATGGCGAGGGCGTAGAGCAGCAATCCCAATGAGATGATGCGCAGCCCGAGCGGGAGGCCCGTCTCCCGCCAGACGAGCAGGGTGGCCGCCACGCCGGCACCGACCGCGAGGAGCAGCGCGAGCGCCAGCTTGCGAGCCGGCAGGTCGCCGATGTCGAGAGTGGAGATGTAGAAGCCGTAGGGACCGTACGTCGAGACGAAGTCGCGGCCCCACGCGAAGTGGTGGGCGGTCGCATGGTTCAAGGCGTAGACGTACGAGGGATCGAGCCCGCGCCGGATCGGGTTGATCTCGAAGCCTCGGCTCAGGCACAGGAGCACCAAGACGGCCAGGATCGCGACCCACCCCAGCGAGCGTCCGGGAGGAACCACTTCTCGGGGTGCTCTTACCGTGGCCGCACCGCGACGATCCAGGACTGGCGCCCGAGAAGCCACTGGGCGGGACGGAGCTTCAGGTAGAGCCGCACCAGCACGGGGTGCTGGGGGAGGAGGCTCTTGGAGGTGAAGGGGAGAAACCGCGCCCGCACCTCGGTCGGCGGCAGGCCCACCAGCTCGAGCGCCTCGACCAGGGACCGATCGGTCAGGGGCAGATGGTGGTCGATGAAGTCCCAGTAGGCGCCGCCCGCCAACCGGATGTTCGGCTGCAGGATCAGCAGCTTCCCGCCGGGTCGGAGCACGCGCCGCACCTCGCCGAGCGTCCTCAGGAGATCGTCCTTGGTGGAGAGATGCTCGAAGAAGTTGCTCACGAAGACCACGTCGAAGAGCTCATCGCGAAAGGCGCCCAGGTCGGTGCTGACGCCCTGCACGACCTCCACCCCGGCCCCCGCATTGGCCCGCACCTCCGGGTTGAGATCGAACGCGATGCGGCGATGGGCCTCGATATGGTTGATGAACTCGCAGTGGCCGGCGCCGATGTCGAGGACGGTATCGGCCCGATCCACGTACCGCTGGAAGAAGTCCCGACAGAGCACGCGCCACACGCGGTCCTTCCGCTCCTTGTCGTCAGGGGCGAAGCGGACCGAGTACAGCCTGGAGAGATTCAAGCCTCGCATGGCACGGCTCCATCGAGCATAGTCCATGAGCCGCGCCCCTCAAATCTCTTGGGCGTCTCCGGCCGGACGAGCCCCGCCGCCGAAGGGCCTCCTCGGCGGCGGGGTGCTACCGATCCTGCCTACCGGTCCTACTTGGCCTTCGCGGCCCAGTCCGGGTGGTACTCGATGCCGAGCTGCTTCATCTCTCCCATCTTCTCCCCCCACAGCGCCTTCTGCTTGTCGCGCCCGCGCCGGTCGGTGAGCTTGTCCCACTCCGCGGTCGCGGAGTCGAGGGCGTCCTTGGGCGACTTGCGCTTGGCCAGCGCCTCGGTGAGCTCGAAGGAGAGCTTGCGCATGTACTCGTTGGCGCCGGGCAGGATGGGGTCGGGGACGACCTGGGGGAAGGTCTTCTCGATGGCGTCCAGGTACTGATCGGCGCCCGGGAAGGCCTTGCGGAACGCGGGGGCGCGGAAATGCGAGACCCGCCAGGGATCCATGATGGTCTTGGGGTCCATCACGATCTTGAGGCTCTGCTCCGGGTTCGAGATGAACTCGAGCACCCGCATGGCCGCTTCCTTCTTCTGCGAGTAGATCGAGACCGCCATACCCCGGCCCGGGGTGAGCGACGGCCGGTGGACGATCTTGCCGTCCACCTCCGCACCGGGAACGATGCCGAAGCCGGCCTTGCCTGCGATCACGGACTCGGCCGCGTTGCCGACGCGCTTGCCGGTGCTCGTCCACGAGTAGAGCATCGGCACCTCGCCCTTGACCAGCATGGTCTTCGGCTCTTCCGACTCGAAGAGCATCACGCCCGGCGGGTAGTACGGCATGGTCCGGACCATCTCCTCGAGGGCCCGCACCCCGGCCGCCGCGTTGATGAGCGGCTTCATGTCCGCGTCGAAGTACTGGCCCCCGTAGGCGAAGAAGCGCGCGCGCCACCAGTAGTACGAATAGAGGTTGCCCTTGTAGGAGGCGCCGGCGCCGAAGAGCTTGCTGTCGGTGCCGTCCCAGCCCCAGCCGTGGAAGAACTCGGCCAAGTCGTCCCACTGCTTGAAGGTCTGGGGCGGGGCGAGCTCGTAGCCGTACTTGGCCTTGAACTTCTTCTTGTTGTCCGGCCGCTCGAAGGCGGCCTTGTTCCAGAACATCATGTGCACGTCGCCGTCGTACGGCATGCCGACGATCTTGCCGTTGTACTTGAGGAAGAGCTTCTTGTAGATGTCGGGGATGTCGTCCATCGCGAAGTCGAGCTTGAGCTTGCCGATCCAGTTCTCGAGCGGCTCGAAGTGGCGCCCGTAGTCCGGCATGAACGTGCCGCCGAACATGATGAGGTCCCAGGGGCTCTTGCCGGAGTTGAACTCGAGGAGGGTCTTGGCCACGAAGGCGTCGAGCGGGATCACCTCGGTCTCGAGCTTGATCCCGTACTTGTCGTAGAGGTCCTTCTCGACCAGGGAGAGCGAGTACTTGACGTACTCCGCGTTGACCACGGCCCGGATCGTCGTGCCTTCGTAGGGCCGTGCCGCGGCCGCCTCCCGCAGGGCGAGCGGCCCGCCCCCTCCACTCACGAGACCGATCGCGACCGCGAATGCCAGTGCCCAGAGCCGGTTCATGCAGATCTCCTTTCTCGGATTCCTACCCCTTGGTTCCTCCCAGCGCCAGGCCCTTGACGAGGTAGCGTTGCAGGAGGAAGGCCACCGCGAACGCGGGCAGGACGCCGAGAACGACCGAAGCCGAGGCCTCGCCGTAGAACATGTCGGTGCCGCCGCTGGTGAACGAGGTGACCAGGACCATCATGGTCTTGGTCTCGATGCCGGTCAGCACGACCGCGAACAGGAACTCGTTCCAGGTGGCGATGAACGCGAAGAGCGCCACCACCGCCATGCCGGGCGCGATGATGGGTACCACCACCCGAAGCAGGGCCTTGAGCCGCGAGCAGCCGTCGATGAGCGCGGCCTCCTCGATCTCGACCGGGAAGTCGCGCAGGAAGCCCACCAGCAGCCACACCGCGAAGGGAATGTAGACCACGGTATAGATGATGATGAGGCCCAGGTAGCTGTTGGTCAGCCCGGTGGCCTTGTACATGATGTAGACGGGGATGATGAGCGCGATGACCGGCAGCATCCGGAGCACGAGCAGGAGGGTGCTGAGGAAGCCCCCTCCGAAGCGCCAGCGGGCGATGCTGTACGCGGTGGGGACGCTCACCGCGAGGGCGGCGAACATGCTCACGGTGGACACGAGCATGCTGTTGCCGAAGTAGCGGAGGCCGCTCGCCTTGGTGAAGAGCCGGCCGTAGTGGGCCAGCGAGGGGTGGGCCGGGACCCAGACCGGCGGGAACGTGAAGTAGTCCTCGTTACCCTTGAGCGACGTGGTGACGATCCAGAAGAACGGCCCGAGGAAGAACACCAGCGCGGCGGCGAGGCCCGCGTAGGTCAGGCCGTTGCCGATCCAGCTCTGGGCGCGGTACCAGCCCGTCCGGCGTGCGCTCGTGAGCGCGCGCTCCCGGACCGCCACGCTCATGCCGCGGCCCGCACGTCCCGCGGACGGGAGAGACGGAGGAAGACCAGGGTCAGGATCAGGACGATCAGGATGATGAGGTAGGACAGGGCCGAGGCGTAGCTCATCCGGAAATCGCTGAAGCCGGCCAGGTAGGTGTTGAAGGCGAGCGTCTCGGTGGCGCCCCCGGGGCCGCCGAAGGTCAGCACGAAGATCAGGCCGAAGAGCTTGGTCAGGTCGATCATCCGGATCATCACCGCCACCGCGGCGGTGAACTTGAGGAGCGGCAGGGTGATGTGCCAGAAGCTCTTCCAGGCGCTGGCCCCATCCGCCCGGGCCGCCTCGTAGAGATCCTGGGGAATGGACTGCAGCCCCGCCAGCAGGACCAGCATCATGAACGGGGTGTTGTGCCAGACGTCGACCAGCACCACCGAGACGATCGACAGGAACGGGGTGGCGAACCAGTCGAAATAGACGTCGATCAGCCCGAGCTCGAGACCGAGGTTGTTGATCGCCCCGTACTTCACCCCGAACATCATCCGCCACGCCATCGCGGCCATCACCGGCGAGACCATCGGGGGGATCGCGAGCAGCGCGGTGATGATCGGCCGGGCGCGGATCTTGCGGTTGAGCAGCAGGGCGATGCCGAGCCCGAGCAGCAGCTCGAGCACGAGGGCGGGCGCGATGATGATCGCGGTGTTCCACACCGAGGCCCAGAACCGGTGGTCCCGGAAGAGCGCCTCCGAGTAGTTCTGGAAGCCGACGTACTCGTAGTCGGGTCCGATCGAGAGGTCGTAGTTCTGGAGCGAGAGGTAGAACGCGTAGGCGAGCGGGAACACGATCACGAGCGCGATGAGGAAGAGCGAAGGGGACGCGAAGGCGAGCGGCTCCCAGTGCTTGCGCTTCGGGACCAGAGCGGCCAGCTGCATTTGGGGGCCGTTCCTCCTCGGCCCGTCCGGCTCGTGCTCCGGGGGAGGGCCTGCAGATCGTGCCGGGATTGTGCGGAGACGCCCGGAGCTTGTCAAGGTCGAATCGGTCCGCCGCGGAGAGCCGGCCGCTGCCGGGTAAGTCCCTGTATTCTTGACCGTGCTCCCCGATAGTGTAGGATGGTGCTCCGGCAACGACTGGAGCAGGAGGCGACCCCCCTGGAGCGGGATGATCTCGTGGAGCCATCATGAAAGTTGACGTCGAGGAACTGGGGGCCTGCAAGCGGCGGCTGCAGGTCGAGGAGACCCCCGAGGTGGTGACGAAAGCCTGGGAGCAGGCCTTCGGCCGGGTGCAGCGCGAGGCCAAGCTGCCCGGCTTCCGCAAGGGCAAGGTCCCGCGCAGCATGATCAAGCTCCACTTCGCCGATGACGTGCGTCAGGAAGTGGCGCGCCGGCTCATTCCCGACGTCTACCGCCAGGCCCTCGCCGAGAGCCGCATCGAGCCGGTGGAGGAGCCCGACCTGCAGGAGGTCACCCTCGAGGAGAACGCGGCCCTCAAGTTCGCCGCGGTCGTCGAGGTGAAGCCGGCGATCACGCTCGGGGCCTACACCGGTCTCGCGATCGAGCACACTCCCAAGGCCTTCGCGGAGAGCGAGGTGGACGAGGCCCTCACCGCGCTGCAGGAGCAGCACGCGGAATACCGCGCGGTCGAGCGCGCGGCGGATCCGGGCGACCTCGTGATCGTCGACTACACCCTGACCCCCGAGGGGATGGAGCCGCGCTCCGAGACCGGCTACGGCTTCGTCATCGGGTCGGGCGGCGTGCTGCCCGAGATGGAGGAGGCGGTGATCGGCCTCTCCGCGGGCGGCTCGCGCCAGACCCGCGTGCGCTTCGCCGACGACCACCGCAACGAGGCGCTGCGGGGCAAGTCGGCCGAGGCCTCGGTGACGGTCTCGGAGGTGAAGGAGAAGGTGCTCCCGGCCCTCGACGACGACTTCGCCAAGAGCGTGGGCGGCACCTTCGAGACGCTCGACGCGCTGCGAGAAGAAGTGCGTAAGGGCCTGCAGGCCCGCCGCGAGACCGACAACCGGCGCGCCCTGGAGAACGCGGTGCTGGACGCGGTCCTGGCCGGCCACACCTTCGACGTGCCGGAGGCCCTGGTGCTGCGGCAGGTCGGTCACCAGATCGAGCACGCGCGCGAGCACATGCGGCGGCAGGGCCTCGACCCGGACCGCGTGCCGTGGGACTACAAGAAGCTGCTCGAGGACCTCCGGCCCGGCGCCGAGAAGGCGGTCAAGCGGGCGCTCCTCATCGAGGCCATCGCGGAGCGGGAGGGCCTCCTGCCCACCGACGCCGACGTGGACGCCGAGGTCGACCGGATCGCCCAGGCCAGCCAGCGGCCGGCCCCGGCGGTCCGGGGGATGCTCGAGCAGAGCGGGGACCTGGAGGGCATCCGCCACACCCTCGGCGAGCGAAAGACGGTCGATTTCCTCATCGAAAAGAATCCGGTAAACAGCGCCTGAGGTACACTACCAGCATGGCAAGGAGGCGCCCGATGGGATTGGTCCCGATGGTGGTCGAGCAGACTCCGCGCGGCGAGCGCGCGTTCGATATCTTCTCCCGGCTCCTCAAGGAGCGGATCATCTTCCTCCCGACCTATATCGAGGATGAGATCGCGAACCTGGTCATCGCCCAGATGCTGTTCCTGGAGGCGGAGGACCCGGACAAGGACATCCACCTCTATATCAACTCCCCCGGGGGCTCGGTCACCGCGGGCATGGCGATCTACGACACCATGCAGTACGTGAAGCCGGCCATCTCCACCATTTGCATGGGGCAGGCCGCTTCGATGGGCGCGCTGCTCCTGTGCGCCGGCACCAAGGGCAAGCGCTTCGCGCTGCCGCACGCGCGGATCATGATCCACCAGCCGCTGGGCGGGGTGCAGGGCCAGGCCACCGACATCGACATCCAGGCCAAGGAGATCCTCCGCATGCGGGAGGAGCTGAACCGCATCCTGGTCCACCACACCGGCCAGTCCATGGACAAGATCCAGAAGGACACCGACCGCGACTTCTTCATGACCGCGGAGCAGGCGAAGGAATACAGGATCGTGGACGAGGTCATCTCCTCGAAGCCCACCACGCGGCCCGTCTCCGAAGTGGTCGTCACGGCCAAGTAGGGACCCCATGGCTCGGACCCGCGAAGGCGGCGGCGCGCTCAAGTGCTCGTTCTGCGGTAAGAGCCAGAACGACGTCCGCAAGCTGATCGCGGGGCCCACCGTCTACATCTGTGACGAGTGCATCGAGCTCTGCAACGACATCATCGCGGAGGAGTGGGAGGAGGAGAAGAGCCGGGAGCTGCGGAGCCTCCCCAAGCCGGCCGAGATCAAGAACGTGCTGGATCAGTACGTGGTGGGGCAGGAGCGGGCCAAGAAGATCCTCGCGGTCGCGGTCCACAACCACTACAAGCGCATCGAGGCCGGCTCCGAGGCCGGTGAGGTGGAGCTGCAGAAGGCCAACATCCTCCTGATCGGCCCCACCGGCTCCGGCAAGACCCTGCTGGCCCAGACCCTCGCCAAGATGCTCCACGTCCCGTTCACGATCGCCGACGCGACGACGCTGACCGAGGCCGGCTACGTCGGCGAGGACGTCGAGAATATTATTCTGCGTCTACTCCAAGCGGCTGATTATGACGTCGAGCGGGCCCAGCGCGGCATCGTCTACATCGACGAGATCGACAAGATCGCGCGGAAGTCGGAGAACCCGTCGATCACCCGCGACGTCTCGGGCGAGGGCGTGCAGCAGGCCCTGCTCAAGATCCTGGAGGGCACGGTGGCCAACGTGCCGCCCCAGGGCGGGCGCAAGCATCCCCACCAGGAGTTCATCCAGGTCGACACCACCAACGTGCTCTTCATCTGCGGCGGCGCCTTCGTGGGCGTCGACAAGATCGTCGAGGGCCGGGTGGGCCGCACCGGGATCGGGTTCGGGGCCGAGATCAAGAGCCGCGAGGACCGCCGGGTCGGCGAGCTCCTGGCCCTGATCCAGCCCGAGGACCTGCTCAAGTACGGCCTCATCCCCGAGTTCGTGGGGCGCCTGCCGGTGGTGGCCACCCTGCACGACCTCGACGAGGCGGCGCTGGTGCGCATCCTCCGCGAGCCCAAGAACGCGATCATCAAGCAGTACCAGAAGTACTTCGAGCTCGAGAAGGTGCGGCTGAAGTTCACCGACGACGCGGTGGCCGCGGTGGCCCGGGAGGCGATGAAGCGCGGCACCGGCGCGCGCGGCCTGCGCGCGGTGCTCGAGGAGGTCATGCTCGAGGTGATGTACGAGCTGCCCTCGCTACCGGCCTTGAAGGAGTGCATCATCACCCGCGAGGTCATCCTCAACAAGGATCGCCCGATCCTCATCTCCGAGCAGAAGGAGCAGTCCGCCTAGCTTCTCACCCTCTCCCCACCGGGGAGAGGGCAGGGTGAGGGGCTGGAGGGTGAGGGGTCCCCCCGTGACCGGCACGCTGTACGTGGTCGCCACTCCCCTCGGCAACCTCGAGGACATCACCCTGCGGGCTCTGCGCATCCTGAAGGAGGTGGCCCTCGTCGCGTGCGAGGACACCCGCCGCACCCGCATCCTCCTCACCCACTTCGGCATCCACGCCCGCGTCACGAGCTACTTCGAGCACAACAAGCTCCGCAAGGGGACGCGGCTGCTCGAGACATTGCAGGCCGGCCAGTCGGTGGCCCTGGTGACCGACGCGGGGACGCCGGGCATCTCGGACCCGGGCTTCCTGCTCGTCCGGCAGGCGCGCGAGGCCGGGATCCCGGTGGTGCCGGTGCCGGGGCCGTCCGCGGTGGTGGCGGCCCTCTCCGCCGCGGGGGTGCCCGCCGACCGCTTCGTCTTCGACGGCTTCCTGCCCGTGAAGCCGGGCCGGCGCGTCCACCGGCTGGAGGCATTGCGCGACCTGGAGATGACGGTGGTCTGCTACGAGTCGCCGCACCGCATCCTGGCGACCCTCGACGCGGTGGCCCAGGTGTGGGGCGCGCGCGAGATCGTGGTAGCCCGTGAGCTGACCAAGCAGTTCGAGGAGATCGTGCGCGGCCCGGCGGCCAGCCTCCGGCAGCGCTTCGAGGCGGGGACCGCGCGCGGCGAGTTCACCTTGATCCTCCCGTCGCCACGTTTCGAGTCCGCGGGGTCGGAAGCGATGGTAGAGTGACCGCATGATCAGGATCTGGCTCGCCGCGCTCATCGTCCTGGCCTCGCTCGGCGTGGGCAGTCGTCCCGCTTCCGCGGAATGGTTCGCCGACCTCTTCGCCGGGCTCAGCTTCACCCGCGACCACGACCTCAAGCTGAACGATCAGGGGATCGGCCAGGGAATCTACGAGAGCGTCGAGTTCGACCGATCGCTGGCCTGGGGCGGTCGCGCCGGGCGCTACTTCGACTCGCTGCCCTTCCTCGGCGTGGGGCTGGACTTCTTCCGCTTCTACCCGGACATCGGCGGCCAGTCGGTGCAGCTCCGCGGCTGCTTCTTCCCCGGCGGCTGCGGCACCGGCCGCGGCGGCACCGGCTCCCTCGACGTGGAGACCACCTCGGTCTCGGTGGACCTGATGCTGCGGCTGCCGCTCTGGAAGTCGACCGAGGCCCCGCAGGGGCGGGTGCAGCCGTACGTGGCGGTGGGCCCGCCGCTCTTCATCACCACGATCACCCCCCGGAACACCCGCAACTTCCGCAATCACGACGACGACACCGACTATTCCTTCGGGTACAAGGCCGCGGCGGGCGTCGCGGTGCAGGTGTTCAGCAACCTGGCCCTGTTCGGCGAGTACCGGTTCACCCACGTGTCGCCGGAGGTCGAGCTGCGCGACGCGGATCTCAACCGGACCACGCTGCGGACCGATCTCGACACCCACTCCGCCCTGCTCGGCATCTCCGCCCGCTGGTAGCCGCCCCGCGCGGCCGGGGAGGTTCTTCCCGCCGCCTCGCGCGTATCCCGTATACTAAGGGGCCATGTTGATCCCCAAGGCTCTCACCATCGCCGGATCCGACTCCGGCGGCGGCGCGGGCATTCAGGCGGATCTCAAGACGTTCTCGGCGTTCCGGGTGTTCGGCATGTCGGTGATCACCGCGGTGACGGCGCAGAACTCCCTCGGGGTCCAGGGGGTGGAGAACCTGCCGCCCGCGTTCGTGGCGCAGCAGCTCCGCTCGGTCCTGGATGACTTCGGCACCGACGCGGCCAAGTGCGGCATGCTCTCGACCGCGGCCATCATCGAGGCGGTGGCCGACACCCTCGGGCAGCACCGGGTCGAGAAGCTGGTGGTGGACCCGGTGATGGTGGCCAAGTCGGGCGACCCGCTGCTGCAGGCCGACGCCCGTACCGCGCTGGCCGACCGCATCCTGCCCCTGGCCCTCGTGGTGACGCCCAACCTCCCGGAGGCGGAGGTGCTGGCCGGCATGCGCGTGGTCGAGCCGGAGGACATGGAGGAGGCGGCGCGGCGCATCCACCTGATGGGGCCGCGGTACGTGCTGGTCAAGGGCGGCCACCTCAAGGGCGACGCGACCGACCTGCTCTGGAACGGGCGGGACTTCACGCGGTTCACCGCGGCGCGGGTCGATTCCGCGAACACGCACGGCACCGGCTGCACCTTCTCGGCCGCCATCGCGGCGGGGCTCGCGCGCGGGCAGGCCCTCGGCGACGCGATCCGCTCGGCCAAGGCCTACGTGACCCGGGCCATCCGCGAAGGCTTCAAGGCCGGCCGCGGGGTGGGCCAGCTCCGCCACTTCATCCCCGACTGGTGATGAGCGACTCCGAGCCGATCGCCAGCGCGGGCACGCCGGGGGCCGATGACGACGCCGGCAAGATGTCGTTCTTCGACCACCTCACCGAGCTCCGGACCCGCATCATCTGGAGCCTGATCCCGTCCGCGGTCGGCCTCGCGATCGCGTTCTACTTCACCGACCGGATCATGGTGTTCCTCCAGCGGCCGCTCGCCAAGCTGAAGAGCCCGCCGATCTTCCTGACCCCCACCGAGTACTTCTGGACGTACATGAAGGTCGCGATGATCACCGGCGTGTTCATCGCGATGCCGATCATCCTGTGGAACGTGTGGGCCTTCGTGGCCCCGGGGCTCCACAAGCACGAGCGCCGCTACGCGGCCCCCTTCGTCATCGTCGGCTCGGTCCTGTTCATCGGGGGCGGGGCCTTCGCGCTGCTCCTGGTGATCCCGTTCGCGGTGCAGTTCCTGCTGAACTTCGGCATGGAGAAGGGCGCCCAGCCCATGATCTCTATCGCCGCCTACATCGACTTCATCACCAAGTTCACCCTCGCCTTCGGGGTGGTGTTCGAGCTACCGGTGGTGATCACGCTCCTGTCCATGCTCGGGATCGTGACCCCCCAGTTCCTGTCCAAGAACCGCAAGTACGCGGTGCTGATCAACTTCATCATCGCGGCCGTCCTCACCCCCACTCCGGACATCGTGAACCAGAGCCTGATGGCGGGTCCGCTCTGCATCCTCTACGAGCTCGGCATCATCTCGGCGCGCATATTCGGCCGGAAGCCGGCGAAGCCAGCGCCCACGGAAGACGCGACGAAATGAGCCCGCTCGAGTTCTCCTCGCTCGACCTGCCCGGACCGGTCCGGCGCGGCATCCAGGACGCGGGCTTCGTGGCCACGACCGCGATCCAGGAGGCGGCGCTGCCGCTCGCCCTGCGCGGCAAGGACGTGGCCGGGCAATCCCAGACCGGCACCGGCAAGACCGCCGCGTTCCTGATCGCGGCCTTCACGCGCTGCCTGACCCACCCGGCCCCCGCCCGCGTGGGCGTGACCTCGCCCCGGGTGCTGATCATCGCCCCCACCCGGGAGCTGGTGGTGCAGATCGAGGCCGACGCGCGGCTGCTCGGGGCCCACACTGGCCTTCAGATCCTGTCCGTCTACGGGGGCATCGACTACAACAAGCAGCGCGACGCCCTGCGCGACGGGTGCGACATCCTGGTCGGCACCCCGGGGCGGCTCATCGACTACCTGAAGCAGCACATCTGGTCGCCGGGGAAGGTCGAGGTCCTCGTCATCGACGAGGCCGACCGGATGTTCGACATGGGCTTCATCGCCGACCTGCGCTTCATCCTGCGACGGCTGCCCAAGCCGGAGAAGCGCCAGTCCTTCCTGTTCTCGGCCACGCTCTCGTTCCGGGTGCTGGAGCTGACCTGGGAGTTCATGAACAATCCGGCCCAGATCAGCATCACCCCGCAGCAGAAGACGGTGGAGAAGGCCGAGCAGGTGCTCTATCACGTGGGTCGCGAGGAGAAGTTCAACCTGCTGCTCGGGCTGCTGCGCCGGGAGGGAGGCAGCCGCATCCTGATCTTCTCAAACACCCGGGAGGAAGCGCGGCGACTCGAGGATCGGCTGAGCCGCAACGGCTGGGAGGCGCGCGCCCTCACCGGCGACGTGGACCAGAAGAAGCGCCTCAAGATCCTGAACGACTTCAAGGACGGGCAGCTGCCGATCCTGGTCGCCACCGACGTGGCCTCCCGTGGGCTGCACATCGAGGGCGTGAGCCACGTGGTCAACTGGGACATGCCGCAGGACGCGGAGGACTACGTGCACCGCATCGGGCGCACCGCGCGCGCCGGCGCGGCCGGCAAGGCGATCAGCCTGGTGGACGAGGCGGGGGCGCTCGCGCTCGAGCCCATCGAGAAGTTCATCGCTCAGAAGATCCAGGTGGACTGGGCGGAGGACGACCTCTATCTGCCGGAGATCAAGCCCACCAGCGAGGAGCGGCGCCGTTACGCCGAGGAGAAGCGCCAGCGCATGGCCGCGCGCGGCGGCGGGCGCGGGGGCGGACCCGGGCGCCCGGGTGGCGGTGGTGGTGGCGGCCGGCGCGACGGCCGTGGGCCCGGCCGCGGCCCGCGCCGCTGACTCTCTGCCCAGCCTCCACGTCGACCTGACGCTTCCCGACGCGGAGCGTCGATGGGCCGGCTCCCTCGCCACCTCGTGGCGCGATCTGCTCTACGCCCCGGGCCCCGGCTTCACCTCGCCGCTCGATCCGGGCGTGTATCGCTCGAGCCTGGTGGTGGTACGCGGCGACGGCGTCGCGATCCGGATCACCTCGCAGGTCACGCCCGCCTTCGGCGGCGAGCTCTGCCGGCTGCGCCTGGAAGCGCTCGCCCGGTATCGCGCCCCCGCGCTCGGCTCGTTCTTCGAGCCCTCGCGCACCGGGACGGTCTACGCGATGAGCGCGGACCGCGAGTCCGGCGACGCGCGGGCGCCCGACCGCGCGGAGTGGCGATACGACGGCGCGTCGCTCGGCGGGCGGCTCGGCCGCGTCGGCCGCGTGCGCGTGCTGCGGGAGCGGGGTCGCGGCGCGGCCGCGTCCTGGGTCGCGGACCGGGGTCTCGTGCTGACCGGCGATGACGCGGGGGAGTCCGTCCTGCTCGGGGTGAGCGATCCGGAGGCCGCGATCTTTTTACCGACCCCCGGGCTCTACCGTGCGCTCCTCGACCCGGGCGCCGCGCGGCGACCCGGCGTCACGGTGCGCGATCTGCTCGGATACGGCGACCGGGACGACGATGTCGACGTGACGGTGGAGTTACATCCGCTCTGAAGGTGGCAAGGCCGCGCGGCGGGGTGTACGGTGGCGTCATCACCTCAAGCCAAGGAGGACATCATGGCGACCAAGACTGCCACCGGCACCGCCGCGACCACCGCCGCGGCCAGCAAGACCGCCAAGGTCAAACCCATTCCGACCGGGTATCACGCGATCACGCCGTATCTGATCATCGACGGCGCCGCGCGCGCGATCGAGTTCTACCAGCGCGCCTTCGACGCGAAGGAGATGCTGCGCATCCCGGCGCCCAACGATCGCATCGGGCACGCCGAGATCAAGGTCGGCGACTCCGTGGTCATGCTCGCCGACGAGCATCCCGAGATGGAGGCGTACGCGCCCGGGCACTTCAACGGCTCTCCCGTCAGCCTCCTGCTCTACGTCACCGACGTGGACAAGCAGTTCCAGCAGGCCCTCGCCGCGGGCGCTACCGAGGTGCGCCCGGTCGCCGATCAGTTCTACGGCGACCGCTCCGGCTCACTCAAGGACCCCTTCGGTCACACGTGGCACCTCTCCACCCACAAGGAAGACGTCAGCATGGAAGAGATGGCCCGCCGCATGGCCGCGATGAAGCAGTAAGGGGGTCAGGTCTTGGCCGGAGCGGTGGCGTCGGTGAATGGCGCGACCGCTCCGGCTGCAGTTCTCCGGTGGGATCTATCACGTCACCGCTCGCGGCAACGACCGGTAGGCGATCTTCGAGGACGACGCGGACCGCTCGGTCTTCCTGATCGTGCTCGCGTCAACGCGCGCTATCGCGTGCGCTGCCATGCTTACGGCCTGATGGGCAACCACTACCACCTGCTGCTGGAGACGCCGGCCGGCAACCTATCCGGCGCGATGCGGCAGGTGAACGGGGTGTACTCGCAGCGGTTCAATCGCCGGCACGAGCGGTGCGGGCACGTCCTGCAGGGGCGATTCGGCGCCCAGCTCGTCGACGGGACACGCCTATCTCCACGAGGTCTGCCGCTACATCGTGCTGAATCCGGCGCGGGCGGGCCTGGCCTCACACCCGCGCGATTGGCGCTGGAGCAGGGTCCGGGCGACGGCCGGCGAGGACCCGGTTCCGGGCTTCCTGACCGTCGACTGGGTGCGGGCTCTCTCCGGGGCCACCGGCCGAGCCGGGAGAGCATCGGCGTACGTGCGGTTCGTGGAAGCGGGGCTCGGCCAGGACCAGGTGGCCCTCGCCCGGTTCGAGTCGGAGCCCACCCTCGGCGATGCGGTTTTCGTACGCCGACGCGATGATCTCGGTGCCGCGGCGAGGCGCTGTACCGAGTTCCCTCGCACCCAGCGATTCGCGGCCAGACCCCCGCTCGCGCACCTCTTCACCGGCGCCACCACCCGGGCCGAGCGCAATGCCCGCGCGGTCACCGCGGTGCGCGACCACGGCTACGCCATGAAGGAGGTGGCCGACTTCATCGGCCGTCACTACGTCACGGTGAGCCACGCCCACGCTCTCGCCCACGCGGACGGGCTGCCGCCGCGGCGGGAAAATGTCGGAATGTAGGACCTGACCCCGGCCTAGAAGCGGCGGCGGCCGCCGAGGGACTTCTTGCGAAGGCGAAGGGACTTCGGGGTGATCTCGAGAAGCTCGTCCTCGCGGATCCACTCGAGCGACTGCTCGAGGTTCATCAGGCGCGGGGGAGTCAAGCGCACCGCCTCGTCCGAGACGGACGAGCGCACGTTGGTGAGCTTCTTCTCCTTGGTGATGTTGACGTCGAGGTCGTTGTCGCGGGCGTTCTCGCCCACCACCTGACCCTCGTAGACCGACTCGCCCGGGCCCAGGAAGAGCACGCCCCGCGGCTGCAGGTGATCGATCGCGTAGGCCGTCGTCCGGCCCGTGCGGTCGGCCACCATCGCGCCGTTGGCCCGGTGCGGGATGTCGCCCTGCCACTCGGCCCAGCCGTCGAAGAGGTGATTCAGCAAGCCGGTGCCGCGGGTGTCGGTGAGGAACTCCGACCGGTACCCGATCAGGCCGCGGGACGGGATGCGGTACTCGAGCCGCACCCGGCCGGTGCCGTGATTGACCATCTTGACCATCTGGCCCTTGCGGGGGCCCAGCTTCTGGGTGACCGCGCCGATGAACTCGTCGGGCACGTCCACCACCAGGTGCTCCATCGGCTCCTGGGTCTTGCCGCCCTCCTCGTGCGTGATGATCTGGGGCTTGGAGACTTCCATCTCGAAGCCCTCGCGCCGCATCATCTCGATGAGGATGGCGAGCTGCAGCTCGCCACGGCCGGAGACCTTGAAGGTGTCCGGCGACTCCGTCTCCTCCACGCGGAGGGCCACGTTGCTCCGCTTCTCCCGCCAGAGCCGGTCGCGGAGCTGGGTGGAGGTGACGAACTTCCCCTCCTTGCCCGCGAACGGCGAGACGTTGGAGGAGAAGAGCATGGATACGGTGGGCTCGTCGATGTGCATGACCGGCAGGGCCACCGGCTTGTCGGGGTCGGCGATGGTCTCGCCGATCTCCATCGCCTCGATGCCGGCCACCGCCACGATGTCCCCCGCGGAGGCCTCCGGCACCTCCACGCGCTTCAGCCCCTCGTAGCCGTAGAGCACCGTGATCTTGGCGTGCTCGACCGCGCCGTCGCGGTGCACGACGGCCACCCGGTCGTACTGGCGGACCTTGCCGTTGACGATGCGGCCGATGATGAGCCGGCCCACGTAGTCGTCCCAGTCGAGCGAGGCGGCCCGGAGCTGCAGCCCGTGGCCCTCCTCGAACTGGGGCGCCGGGATGGTCGCGATCAGGGTGTCGAAGAGGGGAGCGAGGGTCTTCGAGTCGTCGGTCAGCGCGAGCTTCGCGATGCCCTTGCGGGCGTCGGTGTAGAGGACCGGGAAGTCGAGCTGGTCCTCGGCCGCGTCCAGGTCGATGAAGAGGTCGTAGACCTCGTCCAGGACCTGGGCCGCCCGGGCGTCCTGGCGGTCGATCTTGTTGATGACCACCACCGGGGTCAGGCCGGCCTCGAGCGCCTTCTTCAGCACGAAGCGAGTCTGGGGCAGGGGCCCCTCCGCCGCGTCGACCAGCAGCAGCACCCCGTCCACCAGGGTGAGCGTCCGCTCCACCTCGCCCCCGAAGTCGGCGTGTCCGGGCGTGTCCACGATGTTGATCTTCACGCCCTGGTAGTGGATGGCCGTGTTCTTGGCCATGATGGTGATGCCCTTCTCGCGCTCCAGGTCGATCGAGTCCATCACCCGCTCGGCCACGTGCTCGTTGGCCCGGAAGATGCCGGACTGCCAGAGCATGGCGTCCACGAGCGTGGTCTTGCCGTGGTCGACGTGCGCGATGATGGCGACGTTTCGGATGTCGGGGCGCTGCGGCATGTCTTTCACTGTACCACGGATAGAGTAGCGGACCAGCGCGCCGGTGGGGCATAATGACCCGTCCACCCCGGTGTCTCACGTCAAGGAGGACTCATCGGTGAAGGCTCGCATGGCCACCATCGCGCTCGTCGCGCTGCTCGCCGCGCTCCTGCTCCCCGCGCCCGGTCCGGTCGCGCCGGTCGCCGCCCAGCAACCCGCCCAACCGGCACCCCCCGCGCCGAAAGACGCGGCCAAAGGAGGAAAGAAGGTGAAACAGACCGCGGTCATCACGATGGAGAAGGGCGGCGAGATCACCATCGAGTTCTTCTCCGAGGACGCGCCCAAGACGGTGGAGAACTTCGTGACGCTGGCCAAGAAGGGCTTCTACGACGGGGTCACCTTCCATCGGGTGGAGCCGAACTTCGTGGTGCAGGGCGGCGACCCCAAGGGCAACGGGACCGGCGGCCCCGGCTACACGATCAAGGACGAGTTCAACAAGCAGAAGCACGTGCGGGGCGTGGTGGCCATGGCCCGCACCCAGGCGCCCAACTCGGCGGGCAGCCAGTTCTACATCACCCTGGCCCCCGCGCACTTCCTGGACGGCCAGTACACCGTCTTCGGCCGCGTCACCTCCGGCATGGAGGTGGTGGACAAGATCAAGGTGGGCGACAAGATGAAGTCGGTGAAGATCATCGAGGCCGCCCAGTAAGCCCATGGCCTGGTCGCTCCTGATCCGGAACGGCACGGTGGTGGACGGCAGCGGCGCCCCCGCCCGCGCCGCCGACGTGGCGGTGGAGGGCGATCGCATCGCGGCGGTGGAGCCCCACCTGGGCGGCGAGGCCGCGCGGGTGATCGACGCCAAGGGCCTGATGGTGGCTCCGGGTTTCATCGACGCCCACTCGCACTCGGACCTGGTCTACGACAAGTGCCCGTCGGCCGAGTCCAAGGTCCGCCAGGGCGTCACCACCGAGGTCGTCGGGATGTGCAGCTTCTCCCCGGCCCCGGTGGCTCCGGGCCGGGCGGCGCTCGTGCAGGAGTGGGCCGGCGGCATCGGGGGCAAGATCCCGATCACCTGGAACAGCTTCGGCGAGTACCTGGATCACCTGCGCGGGCTCGGCCCCACCGTGAACATCGCCCAGTTCGTGGGGCACGGCGCGCTCCGCCTGGCCGCAGTGGGACCGGCCGCCCGGCCGGCCAGCCTGGAAGAACAGGCGCAGATGGAGCGCCTGCTCGCGGAGGCGCTCGACGCGGGGGCGTTCGGCTTCTCGACCGGCCTCGTCTACGCGCCCAGCGTCTACGGCGACACCGGCGAGCTGGTGGCGCTCGCCCGCAGCATGGCGAAGCGGGGCGGCCTCTACTTCTCCCACATCCGGGGCGAGGCGGCCACGCTCGAGCAGGCCGCCGAGGAAGCCATCAAGATCGGTGAGCAGGGCGGGGTGCCGGTGCAGATCGCCCACGTCAAGGCCTCGGGCCGGGAGAACTGGGGCAAGATGGACCGCGTCCTGCGCATGATCGACGCGGCGCGGGCCCGCGGGGTGGACGTGACCGGCGACGTGTATCCCTACCCGGCGGGCAGCACCAAGATGGACAACCTGCTGCCCGCGTGGATGCACGACGGCGGCATCTCGAAGCTGCTCGAGCGCCTGACCGATCCCAAGGCGCGGCAGCGCGCCGTCGCCGACTGCCTGGTGGACGGCGAGCGCTGGCGCACCGGCTCGGGGGGCATGGGCTGGGACGAGATCATGATCGCCACCTGCTCCAGGCCGGAGCTGGCCGGCATCCACATCGCGGAGCTGGCCCGCCGCACCGGCAAGGAGCCGGCCCAGGCCATGATGGACCTGGTGATGGAGGAGCGCGCCGGCGTCTCGATGGTCGTGTTCTCCCAGAGCGAGGACAACGTGGGGACCGCGCTCGGCTACGCCCACACGATGGTGGGCTCGGACTCGCTGTCGCTGCACGCCGGCCCCGGCCCGCACCCCGGCAAGCCCCATCCGCGCAGCTACGGGACGTTCCCGCGCGTGCTCGGCGTGTACTGCCGGGAGAAGCGGCTCTTCTCGTGGGAGACCGCGGTGCACAAGATGACCGGGATGGCCGCGACCAAGCTCGGCCTCAAGGACCGCGGGCTGGT
>Ga0070694_100000258_pt1 | contig 28050 bp, 19 predicted proteins | sample KBSK1251metaG_FD_65470 | JGI IMG/M metagenome (GOLD analysis project Ga0070694, IMG submission 65470) | Corn, switchgrass and miscanthus rhizosphere microbial communities from Kellogg Biological Station, Michigan, USA - KBS K1-25-1 metaG | ecosystem: Host-associated > Plants > Roots >...
GCTCCGCGCATGATCTCTGCCGGCGGATACCATTTGAATGGGAGAGCGACGACCTCGGCGTTGTAACCGTTTTCGATTAAGGCGCGACGCAAACCTGCAACGTGTAACTCGGCGCCACCTGTAGTGAAGGGGACTTGAGTCGTGCAAATTAGAATGTTTCGGGCCATCGACGAATTACCTCAGGCTGGGGGGAGTGCGTGTAGGGTGTTGGGCCATCCGACCACACTTCATCCTTGAAACGGTTGCGCTTGTGATCCGGTCGCTACCGTTCGCGGTTCTGTCACGAGAACACCCGACACCCTACACCCCAACCTTCGTTTTGATTCGCAGCGGCAATCCGCTAATCAGATCGTCATACCAGGTGACGTGTTCTTTGAGGAGGCTGACCTCCAGCCAATACGAGCCCGCCCGATCCGGCGTGCGCACGTTCATGACCAGCTCTTCATAGTCACCGCGATGCAAAGTCCGCGGCAGATAAGTGCGCAGCCCGTCCCAGGCAATCATCTCGCCCGATTCATCTCGCCAATGGTAACTGACGAGCACGGGCTGATCAGTTGATGACGATAACGGAGCTTCGCCCAAATTGAAGATGCTGACGGGAACTCTCATCAATTGGCCGGCTTTAGCACGCAAACTATCAACGTTGCTATTCAATTCGACGTCAACTTTCGCATCGTTGCCGGAAACGTCCGGAGGCGAAGGCCGGCTGGCCACCACCGTAAAAAGATCGGCGGGCGCGCCGTCGCAAATTTGCTGGTGAAAAGTCACGCGGCTTTCCGTGAAGCCCATGCTGCGCAAGATATCCACGAAGTAAACCGGCGAGAAACTCCACCACGTATGCCAGACACGATTGCGAATGCCGGGTTGATACACGGCAGGCGACTGAGCCAGTTGCACCGGCACTTGCGCCGGTTGTGTCTCGCGGTCAACTTCGACGACTACGACTGTTTCTGTCGTCAGCCGCGCGCATTGCTCCAGAATTTTCAGCGGATGCTTGTTGTGAAGCAGCACGCAACCGATTACTGAGACATCAAACCGGGCCAGCGCGGCGGGGATTGCGTAGGCGCTTCCGTAATGCACTTTGGCTTTCGACGCGAGCGCCTCGTGGGCCAGCCAGTAAGAATTTCCCAGCCGGCGCATCATGTCCCGATGTGACGCCAGTTCAGTTGGCAACTCCGCAGGAACCTGATCTGGCATGTCCCAGCAAAGCTCCCACGAATAATCTTCTCCGGCCTCAAGCGAAACCACCTCAGCCCCGGCGCGCTCCATGAAGAACGAAAGGTGGCCACTGGCCGGCCCGATTTCCAAAACTCGCTTCCCCGCGAGCGCAACGTTGCCGAGATATTCCGATTCATTTCCGCGGAGATCCCAATAGCCCGCGACGCTGCCGTAACCAGGCAGGTCCATCGTGTGATAGAAAAAGCATTCATTCGGATCAGAGACCCGGCGGGGCGTGGCATAGAGGTTCGGCGGCGATGCGGTCACGGGTAATCTTTCAGTCACTTCACTCACAGACGTTTGATCGTTACTGATGGACGGCAATGTTGCAAACCGCGACCGACAGCTGGCGATCGTCAGGCGCGTTGGTTCCTGTCTGGCTTGCCGATGCGGTGCGGTCGGCGCGCAGCTCAAGCTCGAAATCTCCTTTTGCCTGGGCGCTCAAACTCTCCGGGACATCAACGATCAGTTCCAGCCACCCGTATTTGAAAAATGAGAAGGCGCACAACTTGACGCCGTTCAGCAGGATCTCAAGGCCCAGCGGCTTCGCAGATAGATCGGGAATTTGCGTCGTCAAATCAAGAGAGAGCGCATTCACACGGGACGAGTGGAAGCGAATTTTTGCCTGCCTTCCCATCCAACGGGCGACCGGTGGCAGCAACGTTGACTGGAACCACCCCTCGTCAAAACTGGCCTGGCTGCTGCGGTCGAGGCACAAACCATCTTCAGTCTTGTCCGCCCTCGGGCCAGAGAATAACCCCCGGCGATCCCGGTGCTCGTTGTAAAAAGGTCCGAGCTGAGAATCTGAGGCTTTCAACAGAACCTGAGGAATGCCGGAAGGCAATGAGACGCCTAAGTCAGAAATCCGCGAGTAAACATATCCCATGGCCAGGTCGAACGCCCGCCGCTCTTTAAATGAAAGACCGCGGAGATACTCGAGAAAATCCGGTTCCAGTTTTGATTCGCGGCCGTTCGCATCGAGAAAGTCTTCCGCACTCAGGCAAAAGTCGGAACGCGGTTCAATGGCCACGTGTTGAAAAACTTTTAGAAATCGCGTCGAATGATCCTTGGCGGTCACTGCGTTGCTGCATTCGATCCCGTGCAGGCTGACGCCGTCACTGCGCAAGACCCGCTTCATTTCTGCCAGCAATGATTCTTCTTCGCTGGCCGCGAGGGCATCCAGCAAGCCGAAGCTGACGACATAATCAAAGCTTTGCCCGAGGAACGGGAGCGAGCCCGGATCCGCCTGGAAGCTCGCATCATAGCCGTTGCGGCGGGCTGCGCATTCCCCGGAGGTATCGACTCCGGTAATCGTCACTCCCTTTCGTTTCAGCAGTGCCAGCGTGCCGGCGCCACAGCCGACATGGAGCACCTGCGAACCTGCCCGCACGTTGTCATAGACCCACATAGTCGGGGCCAGGCTAATATCGAAGCGATCGAGCGCTTTGAAATATCGCGCGTCAAACACTTCGTCGGAAAGGTTCTGCTGTTTGCCGGCGTTGCCGTTGGCAGTCATGACCGTGGTTTTTGTTTCCGGGGATCTTCCAGTTGTTTGATGCGCTGGTTCATCTCTTCGATCAGTGTGCTGATTCGTTGTTGCGCGCGTTCGCTGGAAACGGCCGTTTCATTCGTCTCGAGCAACAGTTGTTTGAAACAGACTCGCTGTTCATTCTCGAGACGTTCCTCGCGCTCGCGCAGCTCGTTCGTGAGTTTTGTCAGGTTTGTCGCAGCTTCATTCATGGCGGTTTCAATCCTGGCTTGCAGCCCGGTTCCCTGATCTTCACCCCGGATGCGCACACGTTCCAGTTCACCGCGAAGTTCAGCTCGCAAAGCGTTTGTTTCGCGCAGCTGATTCTGCACTTCGATTCGTGCGGCGGCGGCGTCCGCCTGGAGTTGGCCGCGGATTGAGTTTATCTCGGCATATTGATTGTCGATCTCATTGGATTGCGTTTGTAGTTGGGCGCCCAGTGTCTGGATCTCGGCGCGCAAGGCGTCGTTTTCAGTTTGCAACTTCGAACGAGCGGCCGCGATTGCTGCGTCCTGTTCGTTCAAGGCCTGCAACGTCTCGCCCAGGGCGTGGTGCACAGCCGCATTGAAATTAACCTGCTCCCAGGTAAACCAACGGCTGAGGATTTTCAGGCGCGCTTTAATCCAGACTTCAATTCGCGCGGCGGTCCCGCTGCGATTGCTGAAGACCGGTGGTAACCGATCCCAGGCGCGGGCCGTCGTCGTCAAATGCGCGCTGAGCCGGGCCATGGCGGCTGAGCTCAGGCCGCTGGTGTCGCCAGTAGGAACAGCTTGAAGGTGCTGATTACCATTTGCGCTACCGGGGGGCGGCGCTGGTAAGGACGGCTGGACGAGTGGTTGCGACACGACGCGCTCGCGGATCTCGCGCAGAACTGTTTCGACTTCCTCATCGATCATATTAAGCCCTCAACACCTGACGCGACGTCTCGTCTTCGCGATCGATTGAATCCGAACCATTAGCGCGACGTCGCGCCGTAACGCTGGCGTTCAAATTCGCCACGCCCTCGAAATGGTACAGGCTGGTCACCCGGAGAAACAACGCACCGTCGAGCCAATCATAAGCGTGTCCCGACGCGCTGTGGATAGTCAGCGAAATCGAATACTGGTCGATCCCCAAAGAGCAATTGAAGGCAAATGACGCCTCGATCACTTCGCCACGCCGGGCCAGGCCGAGTTCGAGCTGTTGCTCCTTTGTGTTGGTGCCGTATGAGTGGATGCCGTGCCGGTTCTTGATCAGAAAACCAATCACGGGATCGTCCAGATCGGTGTTGATTCGGGCGATGATCCGCAGCGTCAGGTGTTCGCCGGTTTCGGCAATCTCAACCGCCCGATCAGTGGAATCAACCAGTTCGGCGCCGAGAATTTCCGCGCTCCCGTCGCCGTGCCGGTAAGTGTAACGAACCGGGGCCAGCGGTAGATCCGCGGCCGGTGTTTGCTTCACCTCAGTTGATTCGGAGCGGTACGCCTCTTCCCGCTCCATGATGATCTTCTGATATCGATTGAGCACATCCACGGGCTTTCCGTCGATGACGATCTGTCCGTTCTTCATCAGGATGGCGCGCGAGCACAGGGCGCGCACGGCCGCTGCGTCGTGCGAGACGAACAGCACAGTCGTTCCGCGTTCGTGAAGTTCCTTGATACGGCCGAGACAGCGATGCTGAAAAACGGCGTCACCCACCGCGAGGGCTTCGTCGATGATCAAAATATCAGGCTCAACGCTGGCGGCAATCGCAAAGGCAACCCGCACGTACATACCACTCGAATACGTCTTGACGGGCTGAAAGAGGAAATCTCCGATTTCGGCGAAGCGTTCAATTTGCGGAAAGAGTCGATCAGTTTCGCGGCGGGAGAGTCCCAGCAGGGACGCGTTCATGTAGATATTTTCGACGCCGGTGAATTCGGGATCAAAGCCGGCGCCCAATTCGAGCAGCGCGGCGATCCTTCCTTCATGCCAAACTTCACCATGCGTGGGTTCGAGTGTGCCGGCGATAACTTGCAGCAGTGTGGATTTGCCGCAACCGTTTGGTCCGACGATGCCGACAATGGCGCCTTTGTCGATTTCAAACGAGACATTTTGCAGCGCCCAAAACTCTTTGTGTCTTCGCAGCCGGCCGCGCGTCAAAGACTCTTTGAGCCGATCGCCGGGCCGCGCATAGGTCCGGTACTGCTTGGACACGTTGTCGACACGAAGCGCGATGGACATAGCTTGGGAAATGTATCAGAAGTCGGGCGAGGAGCTAAGGGGGAAGTCACTACCGGGAGCGGTAGCGGCCGGGTTGGGGTAGCGCGAAAAGCAAAAAGGCCAGGAGCTTTCGCTCCTGGCCTCTTTGGCACCAGGCTCTTTGCTCTTCGCTCCTCAGACGCCGAACCGCTGCCGGTATTCGGACGATGAAAGGAAAGCCTTCACCATTTCAGCGTTCCTGAAATTGCCGTTGAAGGTATTCAGTTTGTTGAGCCAGAAGTTAAAGCCGGAGGTGTCAGGATCGCGGCGCAGATAGCCAAAGTATTCCATTGCCACAAAGGCCTGATTTAATTCGCGTGTTTGCAGTTCGTCGGTTTCCGCGATCATTCTCAAGACTTGTGCCCGCGTCAGGGTTGCGCCGTTAAGCCCGGCAACCAGCGAGTTACGGAATGCATCCTCGGCCGGGAAGTTGCCGCGAATCTCACCACCGGTGAATTGCACGGTGTGGAAATTAATGTAAGCGCGGCCCGCCCGAAGGTTCGCCAATTGCGCGGCCAGGGTTGTGCCGTTGCCTTCCGGCGCATCCCACTTGCCGGTGAACGTGCCGCCCACGCCACCCGCGGTAGGCGTGGCCACCGCATCGTTCGGATTGTTGTCGTTGAACGGAGCTCCAAAGAATCCCCAGACGACCGCGCCATTAACGCCGGGTGCGACCGCTGCTCCAGCATGAATGTGCGCGTTCAAGAGATTATCGTTGGTGTCAGGTGTCTGTGAATTGCCGACGTCGATATTGTTGATCGTGGCGGTCATGGTCAAAGACGTCTGCGCCGAATTGAATTGGAACCTGGCCGTGCCAAACGATGCCGGGCGGGCGCCACCACCTGACAGCGTCGGGTTGGTTGGCGGAACCTCCTGCGAGTTGGTCAGGCTAACGTTGAACACCCTCACTTCGGCGGGTGTCAGGTTTGCTGTGGTCAGCAGATTGTCGACGTACTGCGCGTTCGTTAGCGAGGCCGGATACTTAGTCACGAACTCTGGCCGCGTGACGAAATCGTCAAAGTACGCGACCTTGTTCGCCTCAAGTTGAGCGTCGAAACCCGGCTGGCCAAAAACAAGATTGTTTTGCAGCGCCTGCGTATCGCGCATGAAATTCCCGTAGAGTACCGGTGCCGGCGAGCCTGACGCGCTGGTCCCAAACGCCGCCCGGTGAGTTGTGTAAGCCAGCAATCCCGTCTTCTGAAACTCGGTCGAAAGGAAGAATGACGCGGAAGTGTCGATTCGTTTCACTTCGCGGCACCCCACGTCGCCGGCACAGGACTCGATGTTGTTAACCCAGAAAGCCAGGCCGGCCGCGTCCGGTTCGCGATTAAGAAAGTCCAGATACTGTTGCCGGACGAAAAAGGCGGACTGGTCGATCGGGTTGGTTACCGGCGCGCCAGTGTCATTATCGACGATGGTTACGACCGACTTGTTCGGCGAACCCAGGCCTGCGCCCGCGCCCGTTACATTCGACAGCATCAGGTCCAGGGTTTCGTCATTTTCGTCAAAGATGTCGTTGACGATCAGGATCCGTACCGTCTTACTGGTTTCTCCGGGAGCGAAGCTAAGCTTGCTGATTTCGATTTCGTAATCCGACTTCTGCGAAGCATGGTCCACTTGTGACTCGTCGAAAGTGTTTAGATTCACAGTCGCACTTCCGGAAGCATCCCCGGCCCGGATGACGGTGACATCGATATGGCCACTGCCCTCACCGATAGCGAAGGTGTCGGTCGCAAACTGAATCAAAGAAGTTGCCGTGGCCGTCGTCGGTCTTAACGATCCGAACAGGCCGTGCTCTTCCTCGCCTATCCCGGCAGTGAAATACAGCGTGTTAACGTCTCCGCCGGCGCCACCGTTGCCGAATTGGAGAGCCCAAAGCTCGTCGATCGCAATGCCGACGCCCGCTTCGTCCTGCAACGTGCCGAGAAACGCGCCAGTGGTGGGGTTATACGCATGGATGCTCGGATTGCCGTCACCAAAGTTTCCGATCAACAAGGCACCCCCAAAGATTCCGAAGGATGCCGGCGCGAGCGTGATGCCCCACGGCGAGTTGAGCGCACCGTTATTGATCCCGAAAGTCAGGTCGCGCACGCCATTCGTGTTGAACCGGCGCACGAAACCGTTTCCAACCCCATTGAGGGGGAGTCCGCCCGGGCCAACCTTGGCGTACATAACATAAAGTGAGCCGCCTATGTTCTGAATGTTGTATGGAAAGAAAGTGTTCCCTGGGACGGTGGGAATGGTTGGATCGCTAAACGGAAATGAAGCCGGCGCCTGCAGCGCGAAGGTGGCGTTAAAAACGTCGATTTTCCCGCTCGCAAAGTCAGCGGCGTAGAGGAAATTTCCCACGCCATTATTTGCTAGCGCCAGTCCCGTATAGACATGACCCGGCAGGCTGGACGCAATCACACCAGTAGTCGAGCCGGCTGCGGGTGCGTTTGGGCTCCACCCAATAATATTTCCCGTGATGGACGAGAAGAGAAAAGCAGCCCTACAAGGCGGCGCCGCGCACGCCCCCGGAAGCACAAAGTCCGCCGCGGTTGTATTAGCAACCGTGCCCGTCGGCAATCCACCCGGCAGAGTAACAGTTGGCATGCCCGCGTTCAGCACCACCGGAGCTCCGGCGACGTCTCCTCTTATCAGTTGCGTCGTGCTCGTGCCGTTATTCGCAACCCAAAATGGGCTGCTAGCGGTCGCGCTTATGCCCCATGGATTGACCAGTAATGGATCAAGCACCGGCGCAAGGCCGGGAACGTCTGAAATGAAGTTCGTCTGTCGATAAGCCGAACCAGGCGGGATGATTGGAATCTCGGGACGAATCCCGGAGTTATCTTGAGCAATCACCGTTCGGGTAACTCGCGTCGGCAGCAGTGCCAGGCCGAAAAATGCTACCAGCACCAGACACGCGAGCGCACGTAAGGCAATCGAGGTAAAGTGGCGCATACAGCTCCTCCTAAGAAGTTGAAGTCTCTAGCCCAGAAAAGACCAGGTAGTCCTCTAACTAATTGTCTCTAAAGGGGAATGATTGGAGACTCTATGATGGACAGGTGATACTGTCAAGTCACGTTTTGCTCACGACGCGGCCAGCAATGGCCCTGGCATTTCGGATTTTGGCCGCCCCTGAGGGGAGCCTGGAAACGATCATCGCGGCGACATTCATGTTGCGTCGCAGGTCGGGATTACTTATGCCTTCGCGGCGAGGACAAAGGCAAAATGCAAAGGGCCAGGAACTTTCGCTCCTGGCTCTTTGCTTTTTAACCTTCGTAACCTGATCTTCTGTTCCCTCAGGGACCAAATCTCTGGCGATATTCAGACGAGGCCAGGAAAGCTTTGACCATCTCGGCGTTGACAAAGTTGCCGTTGAATTCGCGCAGCTTCTTCAGCCAGAAATTGTAGCCCGGCACGTCGGCATCACGCCGCAGGTAGCCGGCGTATTCCATAAAAATGAAGGCGTTGTTGAACTCACGCTGGTTCAGGAACGGGTACTCGGCGATCTTCCGCAATACTGTGGCCCGAGTCTCGGTCGCAGTATTCAGGCCGTTTACCAGTGAGGTACGGAAGGCTTCCATCTCCGGGAAATCACCACGGATTTCGCCGCCGCCGAATTGCGTGGTGTGAAAATTAATGTAAGCGCGACCGGCTTTGAGGTTCGCCAGCTGCGCGGCGAACGTCGTTCCGTTGCCTTCGGGTGGATCCCACTTGCCACTGATCGTCCCGCCGACTCCACCAAGCAGCGGTGTATTGACGACGTCCGGCGGGTTGTTGTCGTTAAGCGGGGCGCCAAAGAAACCCCACACGACTGGACCATTGACGCCGGGTGCGACAGACGGGCCCGCGTGAATGTGTGCGGCGACCAGGTTGTCGTTCGTGTCCGCCGTCTGCGAGCCAGTGAAGTCGAGATTAGTGATAGTCGCGGTAAAGGTCATCTGTGTCTGGGCGGTGTTCATGCTGAACGTCGCCGTGCCGAACGACGCCGGCCTGCGAGCACCCCCGGTCGTGGTCGGGTTGGTCGGCGGATTCTCCTGCCCGTTCGTGAGGTTTACCACGAAGTTGCTGGGAGAAATTCCCGCACTCGCCATCAGGTTATCGACATACTGGTCGTTCGTTAGCGTCGACGGATACTTATCGACAAACTCAGGTCGCGTCACGAAGTCATTAAAGAACGCCACTTTGTTTGCTTCAAGTTGAGCATCCGCGCCCGGCTGCCCAAAGACGAAATCTTTCTGCAAGGCCTGCGTGTCACGTTCAAACGTGCCGTAGAAAACGGGCACCGATGCCGCAAGGGTCGGCGGTAAGTTGCCGAACGCGGCGCGGTGCGTCACATACGCCTCCAGACCAGTATTCTGAAATTCTATGGACAGGAAGAAAGACGCGCTCACGTTAATGCGTCTGACTTCACGGCAAGCCGCGTCTACACCACACGAAGTGATCTGATCTGTCCAGAAAGCAAGACCCGCCGGATCGGGTTCGCGATTGAGAAAGTCCAGGTAATGCTGGCGGACGAAGAAGTTCGCGTCGTCAATCGGGTTTGTCAGAGGGGCGACCACGTCATTGTCGATAAGTTTGAGGGTCGCGGCATTGGGACTTCCCAATCCGACACCCGCGCCGGTTGGGTTCGAAAGGGCGAGGTCTATCGTCTCGTCGCCTTCGACAAAGTTGTCATTGACGATCAGGATCCGCACGGTCTTGGACGTCTCACCGGGATTGAAGGTGAGTTTACCGAGCTCTATCTCGTAGTCGGACTTCTGCGAGGCATGGGCGGCTTGCGACTGGTCAAAGGTATTGAAGTTGACCGTTGCGGGGCCCGAAACGTTGCCGGCACGCGTCACGGTGATGTCGATATGACCGTTGCCCTCACTGATTACAAATTCATCCGTGGCAAACTGGATGAGCGAAGTTGCCGAGGCGGTCGTCGCCCTCAACGATCCGAACAACCCATGCTCCTCTTCTCCGGTGCCGGCAGTGAAATAGAGTGTGCCCGGGTCGCCGCCGCTGACGCCATTGCCGAACTGCAGGCCCCAGAGTTCATCGATCGTTATTCCGTCCCCATTCTCGTTTTGAATAGTGCCGAGAAAAGCCCCGGTCGTTGGATTAAACGCGTGGATGCTCGGATTGCCTTCGCCGAAGTTTCCAATCAGCAGGGCTGAGCCAAAGATACCGAAGGTGGACGGAGCGATGGCGACGCCCCAGGGCGAATTCAGCGGTCCATTATTGATCCCGAACGTCAGATCTCGCACACCGTCGGTATTGAAGCGGCGGACGAAACCGTTGCCGACGCCATCCTCGGCCTTACCGCCGGTGCCGACTTTGGCATACATAACATAAAGCGAGCCGCCAATGTTCTGGATGTTATAGGGATGAAAAGTGTTCCCGGCCGTTGTGGGAATGGTTGGATCTGCAAAGCCACCAGTGGTTGTCGTCAGGGCGTAGGTACCGTCGTAGACGTCAATGTTTCCATTATTGAAATCGGCTGCATAAAGGCGGTTCCCGCCAGAGTTGCTGCCAATTGCGAGACCCGTATAAACGTGTCCGCCGTGGCTAGCCGCGATCACACCGGTAGTTGCGTTTGGTCCGCCACTCGGGTTCCAGCCTACGATGTTGCCGGTGATGGTTGCCCAGATAAAGGCCGCCGGGCACGATGCGACGCTGCACGGAGTGATCGCAAAGTCGGTCGTCGCGTTGCCAACCACTCCAGTTGGTAGCCCTCCCGTCACCGTAACCAGAGACAGGCCGGGGTTCTTTACCAGCGGGCTGCCACTGACGTCGCCGCGAAACAGACTTGAAGAGCTGGTGCCGTTGTTGCTAACCCAAAACGGACTGGTTCCTCTGAAGGCGATACCCCAGGGGTTTATCAGCGTCGGCTCCTGGATCAGGCCAAATCCCGGAATGTCAGACACAAAGTTCGTCTGCCGATACGCTGAACCGGCCGGTATCGTCACAATCTCCGGTGAAATTCCCGGGCTCTGTTGAGCAATAACCGGACGATTAATTCGGCCGGGCAAAAACGCGAGCATGAACAAAGCAGCTACCGTCAGGCATACCAATGCGCGGACGGCACAAATCTTAAATTGGCGCATGACAATCCCTCCTCAGGACTCAGGAAAATCCAAGTCGAATCTCTTGTTAAGGACAAAGCAACCAAGTGCTAACTGAGACCAGTTTGTCTAGAGGGGGGATTTTGTCTATTGGGGATTGTCGGAAACTCTATTCCTGAGGTTTGAAGCTGTCAAGGAAAAATTGCACACGAGCTTCCCTGGTGTCGCCAATTGTCGCAGAACTGTGTGGGTGACTTCACCGAATGTCTGGCCGTCAGTACAATATCAACGCGACTCCGCCATCCAGGGATGCGTTGAGTGTATTATTGACGCCGCCATCCCATTGATCTCGAGACCTCCGGATTTGGAGCGAAGGCGCATTTCTCTGGCGGCAACTGTGGACGACTGTTATGTGTGCCCCTGTAGCTCAACGGTTAGAGCAGCAGACTCATAATCTGTTGGTTCGGGGTTCGAATCCCTGCGGGGGCACCAATCAACCGGCGAGTTCTCTTACACTTACAGGTTCGTGGTTTTCGACCGATGCCTCGTCAAAGCCACGATGGCGCGAAGATGGCGCGATCTTTGGAGTGGGGCGGCTTGACGCCGCTTTGGTATCGCTGAACACTTCGCTCCTTCGTCTAAACCGCACAACCTTGCCTAGCTTCGCCTGAGTAAGCGTGTTGACTGCCTGACACAGGTTCGCCGGCGTTTGGTGCGTGTAGACGCTGGTCATCCTTACCGACGCATGACCTAGCAAGTCTCGAATGTCCCATTCATGAACGCCATTGGCTCTTAGACGCGTTGCGAAGGTGTGACGAGTGTCGTGGAATCTGAGATTCACGAGCCCCGCGTCTTCGCAAGCATTCCGCCAGCCTGTCTTGATGGAATCGATGTTCACACCCGTGCGGGAATTGCTAAACACGAATTCTTTGGGTCCAGCATCCTGCTTGAGCATCATCAATTCCTTAAAGACGATGTCGTTCATCGGGATCGTCCGAGTCCTACCGGTCTTACTTTTGGCGATGAAAATCGTCCGAGCAAGAGAGTTCACGTGTTCCCACTGCAAACCAAGAATCTCTCCGCGCCTCATGCCGGTGTTAAGAGCAATCGTGACGACGGAGCGAATGTGATCTCTTCTGCCGGTGAGTTTCGCAAACAATCTCTTCTCTTCATCTGCATTAATGAACCTCTCGCGACTCGGACTCTCTTTCAGTAAACGAACACGCCTCATCGGGTTCGAGTCGATCAGTTCATTGTCAAAAGCCATTGAGAGGATCTTTGAAAGAAAAGCCAGATCGCGATTGACGCTCGCCGGAGTCCTCGGCCTGGGCCGATCCTCCTTATCGTGCTTAGTGGGCGTCGCCAACCGCTCGCGCTTGAAGTTCTCAATTATCATTGGCTTGATGTCCCGCAGATGCTTCTCACCAAAGAACTCTTTGAGCGTAACCGCGCGCTGTTCATCCTCGCGGTAACTACGCTTGTTCGCTCGCGACCATGGCAAGAAAGTTTCATCGACAAATTCAGAGAAGAGTTTCTTGCCCGGATCATATCTCCATTCATAAATCGCTTCTCTGATTTGGCTCTCAGCTCGCTGAGCCTGAGCCAGCGTGCGCGCGCCGGGAACTGATTGATGGATGTATTGGCCCTGCAGACTGAATTCAATCCACCAGGTGCCTTCGTCCCAATCAGCGTCGGTGCGCTTGAGTCTCCTTCCCTTGTATCGTTTGTAAATTGCCATTCGGCTGTTCTCCCTTCTGGAAAAGGAATCCCAGCCGTCAAAGTGGCTAGATTCTAAGTCCAGAGGAGTCTGGTGTCGATGATTTTTCTTACGCGATCTTCAAACGGCGGTGTTCGTTCTGAACTCGTCGCCGGTCGGCTTCTTCACGCGCCCACACGTCAACGTCCGCCCGGTGAAAACGCAGAAGGTCGCCCATGTACGCATGCGGCAACGGATGCTCGTCCTCAGAGCGCCGGGCCCACTTCATGATTCCCGCTGTGGTGGGCTCGCCGCTAGCATTAACCAGTTGCCAGTAACGAGCTAGCTGGCTTGCAATCATCCAGTCGAGCAACGGTTGGGGCGAAGTTTTCTCAGCTTGGACTTCGGCGAGAAGTAAACCGACCGCATCAAGGGTCGTGCGATGGAACAACTGATCCAGTTTCTGTTTTAGGTTGGAATATTTGTCGAGCATAGTATCGCTCGACCATTTCAAAGGACGTGCCAATTACTCATCGTGAGCGGACGGAACGGCGGATTCAAAAACCCGAGTGAAATTGCGGGTGTCTAAAATCGCTTTCGAAAAAGGTGTTCATATCAGACACAAGAATTATCAATTTTTGACAAATTAGGGTGTTCGTACTTTGGCTTTTTAACGCAAACTATTGAGATCGGGTTCCGGATTGCCTTCACCTTCGCAATCCGCGAACCAGTCGTGAGATTAGAGGAAGGCCACGATTCGGTTTCATCTTGATCGCACGCCCCAATGCTCGGTAGTCACCAGACCAATCAGTCTGACATTTTTACGAGGGGCGAATCTGTTTCTGAGAAGCGTTTTTTGCGTAGAGTGTAATTCACGTCGCGCCGACTAGAATTCCCGACCTCTTTCGCCGCAAATTATTGAGAAGCGAGTCGCTTACAGAAAACCTTAGAGACTCTAGACAAAAACTCTAGAGTTCTTAAAACTCTAAGGTCAGTGGAATCATCAACTTAATCTTTTCGCTGCTTCAAGAATTGGCTCTCTATCCTGTCCGCTCATTAACCATCATGGTTAACCAAATTTTCCACGGTCTTGCGACAAGAGTTTGACGGGTCACTTCATTCGAAAAAGCAAACAGACGCCGGGCGTACGATAACGTTCATTATGTGCCGGTGCGGTCGGCGTGACACCGCGTTTCAGGTGGCGTGTCGCCTGTCTGACCAGGACATAATGCGCCGTTATCGGATGACCGCCCACTTCCGCTCGGGGAGTCTCCTTAGGTCGAATGCGGCTGAGAGATCGAGATACTAGCCGTCAACGCCAAAGGTCTTCAGTCAATTCCGCATTCACATCTTCGCGGCGCGCCTCATGGCTGTACGTTTCGGAAATGCTACGGAGCATTCCAGCGGTTCGGGGCCAGCTATCGCTTACGTGACGAGCGTAATCAGCATACCTTTCAGCCAACAGCCGTTCTTGGACTCCGCCCTCGGTGAGAGACTTGGTAACCACGCCCCGCTTGTTGTAGACCGCGACGTGAATACCTCTCTCAATGTCGTCGCTGGCGAGTTCTTCAATTAGGTCGCGAATTACATTATGGGGCCACGCACCATCGGGATCGATTGGCGTGAAAGTAAGCACTTCGCCAATAAGCTCGTCGCCGATCTTACCAAGGCCAAGCTTCTGCATTGCGAGGCGAACTCGAACGACCCATTCTCGTGTGACGTGACCATCGATGGAGCCGTTGTTGCATCCGGGGCAATCGTGCCATGACTTGAGCAATCGATAACCCAACTCTCCACGAGCGCGGTCTTGTTCGGATACTTCTCGCTTTTCACCATCTTTGGGTGGAAACACTAATGTGGCGAGTTCAACAAAGAAGTCTGGGTTGTTGCTGAGTTCGCGATGAAGAGTATTCGGTTTACCGTAGTTCTCAAGTATAGGCAGGAATGCCCATTCCAAAGCAGCCATTCGCGACGCTTCAATTTCACCAGAGACTTCCACTAGCTTCATAACTTGGACTATATCAAACTGGATTGCCCCCCAGTTCACGGCTCGCGTAAGACGGGCCAATTGTTTCAGCGCCTCGACGGCGGTTGAAATCGAGATTTTGCACTCGTTGTTGTGCGTTCGAAGAGCGATGAGGTCCACCGCCGCATCGGGGCGACCGTGCTTCGTAAGATTAATAGCCGCGCGATCGCAATCGGCACTATTCGCCAACATGTAAGCGCCGGCGCGCGACCAGTAACAACTCTGAGTGGCCTCATCCATTGTGTCTACAAGATCCCAAGTGCGGCTTTCGAATGGCAAACAGGCGAAAAAGATTGCCCGATGCTCCGGTGACCATCCCTCAAACGATGTACTGGAGAGTTTGGAATCAATCCACGTCCAGCCTTGTCCGTTAATTCTTCCAGTAATGAAACCGCACGCGAATACTCTTTGCGGACCATCCTCACCGGCTAGTTCTTCATTCAAGATACGTTTCTCTTCATCAACTAAGAGACCATTTTTTCCCAACACGAATCCGATTGAGCCTGGTTGTTCGACAGACGCGGCCAGTTCGAGCAACATTGGCAATCCGCCTTCGGCGTTGATTGTGGTAGCAGCATTAAGCATCATTGTCTCAAGCTCGGTATTCCACTCTTGCCAGTCTGTTCGGCGCGGCTGTAGTAATTGCGGATTCGATGAAAAAATCCACAAATGTCTTGAGATCAGATCTTGAGGTTCCAATCGGTCGTATGCGCGGTGAAGTTGATCAACCTGTTCGCTCGGTAACGCCCAATCAGCATCTGGAAACTCGCGATGTCTCGAAATTACATCGCGAAGCGTATTCCGAACTAGTTGACTGTCCTTCGCATTAAAGCTCTCAACATTTAGTCTTAAGAGTGCTTCCACAACCGAATCGTGCTGCGGTTTCTGTAACGTGCCAATCCTGTTAATAAGGTCGGCCCAGTTTTGCCCGTCCGTTCCGACCTCGTGGAGCAGTCGCGACACGATCTTACGCTCTGCGGCAAACAGCTCCGCATAGGTAACTTGAGGTTGATCAGTAGTCCATTCACGCCAAGCTGGTTTCGCTGTCGGCGTCGCCACTGCATGTAATTCAGGCAGAAGAGAACAAAGAAGCTGCCAGGCAACCCGTGTTTCGCGGCGCCGAATCGCGTCAATGACCTTCAATCGCTTCTCGAAATCAGCGGACGTTTGCGGGTGCCAACAAACAAAGATATCGCGCAAGCTCTTGTCAGGGCGATTACCAAGTCTGCCACCCGGATCAAGCCTTGCGAGTTTAGCTAGTAACAACGTAGCGTGGCCGAGATAGTGAGGATGCCACGCCAATCTTTCCAGCGCCCAGAGAAGTCCCGAATGAGGGGAGCTGCTGAATAGGGAATTCTTTCCTTCGGCAAAGAGGTTGACTAATACCGGGTCGTCGCCCGCTACTCCCTTTTCAGCCGATTCAAGGAACACTTCCGGCGCAGCTTCTGCGAGCAATGGCAGGTAATACGATATTGACGCCCAAACGCGCCATTCGTTATTAGCTTTATCCAGTAAACTTCTGACAATTCGGTTCGCACGTTCCTGACCGGAGGTTGAATCGGCAAACACAGTCGAGTCGCTGCGCGCACCCATCACGGCGATGGTTTCGGCCAAACCTTCCCGTAAGAGACCAGAGTAGGGCAGGGACTTGCCTACTACTCCAGCCAGATACCGCTGATCAGCGGACAAGTCGAAGCTTGGGTCGATTTCGCCAAGAACTTGGACTACGACTTTTTCAAAATTTTCAAGGTCGTCGCGCGTCAAAAACCTGGCAAGTAGACTCCAAGAGTCTTCTCGCGAAACTAAAAGCCACGTATCGCCAACACGTCGCACTGGAGGGTCCGCTTCATTGACCCAACGTGCGAGCGCACTATTCACTTGCTCGTAGGTCATGCGTGCTAGCTGTTCAATTACATTTCTGTCGCCAGCTAGCTGGTCGTTCCATCCTCCGGCAAGCATGAGAGGCAGTAGGGCTCTGGCTTCGGATGGCTTTGCCCAAGCTGGTCGCTGAACTTCTGGTGAAATGGCCAGTTTTCTCCTCAGGGCCATCATGCTGCGACGGGTCAAGGTCGCGAGATCATCGCTCCTCTCTTCGTCAATCCCCATCTGGACCAGCGCTTCCTTGGCACAATTTCGGTGAAGCCGCGGAAGGGTCACAGTTTGAGATGAAATACTGTCGTCTTTGCCAAGTGGTACGAGAACATGATGCCCCTGTTGAACAGCAGTTGCGACGGTGTCGCGATTCTCAAACATTGGGGCGAGCAGAAGAGGCTCGCCTGACGCGACCAACTGTTGCCATGAAGCCAAGTCGTTAACAACTATGCTGCCCGCTAAATAGCGTTCTCTCTCTTCAGTGGGCAATTCGTAAAGCGTGGAGGCATAGAACGCCAACGCCTCTTCTCGCGAGTCTGCCTGCAAACCTATAATAGAGGGGTCTTCAGACCACCACTTGCGGACACGATCGGCCTCGGCCTTACGGCCTGAGATTACCAAAGCTGCGCTCATGGCTGGGTTTGTTGCTTCCGACCACCCGTGCCAATAGGTCGAAATGTCGGTTACGCCCGGCGGGTGTTTGCCAAGAATAGTTGAAAGCCAGATGTGTACGCCTGGAGCGAGTTCGAGCCATGCCGCAAGGTCATCGGCGTCGAACGCCCGAACTTCGCGCCAGACGCCTTCAGCTTGACGAGCTTTCATCCAGTCATTCTTTCCGGGCCAGCGCCTCGGCGTTACAAATATGAAGACCGAATCAGTCGCGTTTACACCTAATGGGTCTGAGGTTCGCTTCTCGTAGTCGTCGTCTGCTTTTCCTTTTATGTTGGCGTTAGCACTGATCTCCCACAGCGAATTTCCAGAGGGAACGAATGCGTTGCCCTTTGCAACCCTGAGGGAGCCGTCCCAACCGCTGAGTTGAACGCTTTCTTCGGAGCGGAAATCAATCTGCTCAATATCTTTGAAAGTCCTGTAGATTAGTCGCCGGAGTAAACGCGGAAGCAAACCTTGCGTCTCTATTCGGGCGGCCCATTGGTTAAGATCGGTTGCATCGATGAAGGTCTTCGCGATCATTGCTTGGGTCATTTGGTTAACGCCTTCTTTAATTCCCTTAACAACTTTTCAGTTTCTTCGATTCTTTTTATCGCCTGAGGGTCATTTTTCAACTGTGCAAGCGAGGTCCAAGGGTGACGTTGCAAAGCTTGGTTTAACTCTTCGATTTCCCCTAGTAGACCCGGTGACTTCTTCTTCGGTGCCGGACTTAGTTTCTTGAAGGAAGCATCTATACTCCCTTCCTTGGCCAAGAATTGATCGCGCGCGATCGGATCTTTAAGAATCTGACGGAGCTTCCGAATATCTTTCGAGTTTGTAATCTCTTTCTCATTAACTCTCCGAATGACGGTGTCGAGGACCGTTGGCGTCAAGAGATTTTTGTTCAAGTTCTTGATTTCTCTCGCCCAAGTAATAGATGCGCCAGGCTCAGCAATATTAGTGAGCTTCTCTGAGAGTTCGTATATCTCGACCAGCTTATCGAGTTCGCGCACGGTTATGCCCAAAATGTTTGCAGAGCTAGCTCTACCAACAATATTGACCAAGCTGTACGCGACCATTTCCTTCTCTTTGGCATCCCACTCCTTCCTTTGCCGATGGATGTATATCCAGACACGGAGTCTCTCTTCGTCTGTTAGTGGTCGATCCGTGACTTCAACCGGAATCTGACGAAACTCGTTCTTCTTATAGTCGTCGACCAAGACTCTGGAGTTTGTCCACCGTCGATCGCCGTCAATGATCCGAAATTTGCCCGGCAACTCTGGATGAGGCTCAACCAGCAACGGCTCGAAGATGCCCTCATTGGCTTCGATTTGCCTCTGCAACTCCTCGTCCTTCTTCGGTCCAAGTCTGGGTTGCTTCTCGTTCGGTACAAGAGAATCGATATCGACAGTTGTCCTGTAGGTTTTGAGAATAGTGCGGCCCAGTCTTCGCTCCTGCAGGACCGGCTGGGCCGCATCGCTTTGAACTAGCTCCAATGACATATCAGTTCCTCGGAAGTGTGCTGGTCGATGGACGGAACTCGGCGACCACGCCTGTTCGGTTCCTGCTTCCATTGGTATCCGCTCGCTCAACAATGGCGCTAATTTCAGTTTGCATTTCGGTGAGCACGTTTTTAAGCCGCTTCGTAAAGAAGCCGCGCTTCTTCCAAACGTCCTCATGCGCTTTCACTTCTTTCACATCGAGATCGAGGATGTCCTGCGTGAGTTTGTCTGCCTCTCTGAAACTCTGGTTAAAGGCTTCCGACGAAATGAACTTGTAGAGTTCCGCCATTTTCCCCGAGCGCTCTTGCAAGCTGAGATTCAAGACGTGCATGCGCACCATTGAGTTTCTCAGAAGCTGGACGATCTGGACGACGCGGGCTGGACTCACTGCGATCACGTCATTAACGATACACAGTTCTTTCTTCCCTGTTGGGAAGCAGTTGGTCGATAGAATCGCGTGGGCAGCCCCGGCGGCCATTTGATCCGCACGCAGCTTAGAAGTGTATGTAGCTTGCCACCCCTGACGATTCTTCGAATCGTAGATGATTTTCCCGCACGATTGTCCCTTGTGATAAATCTCATGATGTATGTCTGCTCCCTGTTCGCCTTTTGGCACGCGCGAAAAGTGATCACCCTTGAAAAGCGATCGGAGTTCCTCGAAAAGGTCGATCTCGGCCCCGTCTCCTAACTCGTTTGGTGTTTTCTTCTGAAGTTGCCGCTCAAGCTTCGCGACTTTGTTCTTCGTCTTTTCATGTTCGCGCGTGAATTCAGCTTTCAGTTTCTTCTCACGTAGCTCGCGATCACGCTCAAGAATTTGGCGCTCCTTAACCAATTCTTCTTGAAGTTTTTTCTCTGCTTGGGCCGCCAACTGTTTCTTTAAGGTCAGTTCACGCTCTTCTAGGGCCTGTGCTTTTTTCACAGCGCCGTCGCGCTCGGTCTGCAATTTTCGAGTTTGCTCTTTTGCTCTGTCTGCGGCAGCCTTGCGTTCAGCTTCGACCGCCTTCTTGACGGCGCGTTCCGCGTCCTCCGCCATTTGCTTCTTCAGAACAGCTTCCTTCGCCTCTGAAGCCTTGGCTTTTTGGACGGCGTTATCCCTTTCTGCCTGCAGCTTGGACGTCTGTGCCTTTGCCCACTGCTCAGCAGCCTTGCGTTCCTTTTCCGTCACCCTCTTCATTTCTCTTTCGACCTGAAGCTTGGCTTGCTCTTCGTACTGTTTCTTGAGACTTGCTTCAACCTGGGCCAGCTTCTTTTTCTCTTCGAGACGAATGCGTCCCTCAATCTCGACGAACTTTGCCTGGGGGACGGTATTACCGCACCATGGGCACTTCGATGTTTCTGCTTGCATTTTGAAAACTCCTTGCGGTTAACACCGCATCCAAATCTAAAGATTTAAGGCGGCTATGTGGTGCGCCCGAGACCCCATCGCCATCCTCTTACCCGAAACAACAGGGACGCACAAGGACATTTCTTACGCCTTCTACGTCCCTAAGTCAATGGTTATTTTGGCCTCCAATTGTCTGGCACTACGCTTGGGTATACTCTGTGCGTAGTTATCCTCTCTGAGTCGGGTTTTCTGCACATAGAGTGCGCTACAAGGTGAAACAAGTGCCAGCAAGCGACAGAACCCAAATCGCCAAACTAGCGCGAGCCAGCAGATCCGGACTTATCAGTTCTGCCGACGCGTCGAAGGCGCTGAGTGTGGATGCGAAGACAACCGCAGCGAAGCTAACCTCATTGGCAAAGCGTGGTTGGTTGCGCCGCGTTCGACGCGGCGTTTATCTGATCGTGCCGCTTGAAACCGAGCCGGGAAAGTCGGCGACTGTCGCTGATCCGTGGATATTAGCGCAGGAAGTCTTCAGCCCATGCTACATCGGCGGCTGGAGCGCGGCTGAGTATTGGGAACTTACGGAACAGATCTTTCGACCAACTCTTGTAGTAACAGCAGCAGCTATTCGATCCAAGTCAATCGAATTGCTCGGGCAGGAGTATCGTTTGTTTCGCGTGCCTGTCTCAAGAGTTCGAATAGAAACGAGTGTGTGGCGCGATTCAGTGCGGGTCAAACTCTCAAGTCGCGAGCGAACGCTGGTCGATTGCCTGCGCAATCCAGCTCTGAGTGGCGGCGTGGGGCACTTGATCTTGATGATGAAAGAGTATGCAAATCATCCCGAACATGACTTCAGGAAGTTGCTGAATGAGGCCCGCGAAGCTGAGAGCGGTGCAGTGTGGAAGCGCCTAGGCTATCTGACTGAAATGTTGTGGCCGAAAGAAGAATCAATTGTCAGCGAGGCGTCTCGCAAGCTGACTGCCGGAAACATCAAACTCGATCCGTTGGTTAAGGCTCGCGGCAAACTCGTGAAGCGGTGGGGTGTTTGGAGCAACGTCGATTTAGGCATCCATGATTAACAAGCAGGACATTTTAGATCGAGCTGCTGAATGGCAATTGCGGCCAGAAGTCGTTGAGAAGGATTATGTCCTCGGCTGGCTGCTCGCCGCCGTCTCATCGCATTTGGAATTGCAGTCGCTTTGGATCTTCAAGGGCGGCACGTGCATCAAGAAGACCTACTTTGAGACTTATCGCTTCTCGGAGGATTTGGATTTCACTCTTCTCCCGGAAGCGACATATAGCGAAGTTGGAATTCTCGTTCAGCTTCAAAACATAGTTCGCCTCGCGGCGGAGATGAGCGGGATTGAGTTTCCCGTTGACCACGTGCGTGTGCTGTCACGGCGGAACAAAGCAGGTCAACCCACCTTTCAAGGCAGGGTCTACTATCGCGGACCCTTACAAAGAACACCGACCTATGCCGCTGTAATCTTCGACATTACAAACCAGGAGAGAATCGTTGCTACGCCAGTTAGGAGAACCATCTTTCATCCCTACACGGATGATCTTCCTTCTGAGCTGGCCGTTCAATGCTACGCGCTCGAAGAACTGCTTGCTGAGAAGACCCGCGCTCTTTATGAACGCACGCGACCGCGCGATCTCTACGACGTGGTTTACTTGTTAGAGAACTGTCTCGATGCGATTGACCTATCGGCGACGCGCGACATTTTCGTCGCGAAGTGTGAGTACAAAGGGCTTCATTCTCCATCCTCACAAGAGTTGCTAACAATTGTCCAAAGCAACGAAGAGCTTAGGGCTGAATGGGCCAACATGCTTGCTCATCAACTGCCGAATCTACCCGTCATAGACGACATGGTGATGAGGTTTGAATCTCTGATCGGCTGGATCGATCAACCCGAATTCGTACCGGCAGAGGCGGCTCTGGGTGCAGCCGTCGCTGCTTCTACCGATTATCGATCTATCCCCCTATCCGGCATTCGCTATTGGGGAGGTGGATCGCCAGTTGAGAGAATTCGATTCGCCGGTGCCAATAGACTCTTGTTAGAGTTCGACTATCACGGAAAGCACCGTTTGGTTGAGCCATACTCCCTGCGCGAGGCGAGAACTACTGGAAACATTTTGCTATATGCTTGGGAGTTGAGTAGTAGTCACATCAAAGCTTTCAAGATCGATGAGATGTATGACGTGCGGGCCAGCAACACAGGCTTCTCACCTCGCTATCGCGTAGAGTTAAGCGCTCAAGGTTCGCTCAGCATACCGGAAGTGACACGCAATCCCGGAATTCGGTTACCGCGAATCGCTTCAACCAGAAAGTCGAATACTTTCAAGGGGCCGACACATGTTTTTGAATGTTCTTTCTGCGGGAAACGCTTCAGAAGACCGAATTACGATGCGCAGCTAAAACCGCATAAAGACAAAAACGGTTGGGATTGCCCTAGTCGAATTGGTTATTATGTCGAAACCATTTACTAGGTTGAGGGGTTGAGAGCGCCAGCACAAATGGAAACGCCCGTTCATGAGAGTTGAGAAGGTGGCTCATCCGACTACGTGGTAGGAGGACAATCCGTGGATCCAATACCGCAGAAAACAGCAGCGGCTAAGTACGATCGCCTTCGCCTGCTGGTCATGCAACCCACCCCATTCTGCAATCTAGATTGCTCCTATTGCTATTTGCCTCACCGAAATATTACTAAACGGATGTCACAGGAGACAGTTGACGCTGTGTTCACAGATCTGCTGATCGCACCCTTTGTTGGTAATCGATTATCGATTGTGTGGCACGCTGGGGAGCCGTTAGTAGCTGGCCTCCCGTTTTACGTGAGGGCCCTTGAATCATCCAGGCGATTAGGGATGCGCGGTTGCGATGTAAGGCATTCGATACAGACGAACGCAACGATCATCAATGAGGAATGGTGCAAGTTCTTCAAACAGGAAAGGGTCCGCGTTGGAGTAAGCGTGGATGGCCCTGCTTTCCTGCACGATAGAAACAGACGGACACGAACTGGCAGAGGTACTCACGCAAAAGTGATGCGTGGCATTGAAAGCCTCCAGCGGAATGGCATCGACTTTTATGGGCTGTGCGTGCTGACGCGCGAATCGCTCAATTATGCCGACGAATTGTTTGAGTTTTTCTCGTCGCTCGGACTTACTCAACTCTGCTTCAACGTCGAAGAGGTCGAAGGCTGTCATTCGGGGTCGTCGCTTGACGCGGCCGATATGGAACGCGACTGCCGAGACTTTTTTGATCGGTTTTACGACCTGTGCGCAGACGCAAACATTCAGGTTAGGGAGTTTCAGGCGTTACGAAGGCTTATTCTCTCTGGTCGATATGACCGGCCTAACACACAATGCGTGCCATTTTCGATATTGAGCGTTGATACTGATGGAAACTTTAGCTCTTTCTCCCCAGAATTACTTTCGAACTCTCATCCCAATTACGGTCGCTTCATGTTCGGCAATATTCACCGTGACTCATTCATTTCGATGCTCGACTCTAAGCAGTTTAGGCGAGTGCTTTCCGATATTAATTCCGGCGTGACAAAATGTCGCGAAACCTGTGAGCACTTTGTTCTCTGCAGAGGTGGCGCGCCTTCAAACAAGGTATTTGAAAATGGAACGTTCGACTCGGCCGAAACAATGTATTGCCGCTTGGCGAAAAAAGCGCTTATAGACGTGTGTTTGAATAAGATCGAATCTGAGCTGCCGCAATTTGCGCTAACGTAGGCTAGGAAAGCTAAACTTGTGGCGCTACCAGTTTTGAAAGGAGGCGGTATGGAAACACAAAAAATTGAGACTCGCCTGCAGAGAATTCTCGAGCAGATTCCGAAAAACAAAGCGATCTCAAAGGAGCCCAATGCTGAGGGCAAATCAACAGGCGAGATTAGGACAAGCTCGTCTAAAGAAACGGATTACGAACAGTCGACGACCTTTAACGATCATTCCGACTGGTCTGACAGCTGGGACTAGAAACCGGATGCCGTTGCATAATGGTTCGCTCTTGCCATTCTGACTCAAGACCTAAACATGATTCTTCACACTCTGATGCCACTGTTTACGGGTCCAGCGCCGAGAGAGGAAATGTCTAAGCGCCGTGATGCCTTGACCGATTGGTTGCAGACCGATTCTTACCAAGAACTGCTAGCCGCATGCAGAGAGCGGACATCCATTGAGGCCAATTATGGCCGGACATCCATTGAATCCTATTATCCTGGAAAAGCACTATATATTCCCTCCAAGAACGACGAGAACAGGATGGAAGTCATTTTCCCGCCGAGTTTGGAAGCAAGGGTTCCTAAAGGACTTGTCGTTCGGTTGCATCTGCTCTACTTGCTTTATCAACTTGAACACCCGGGGAACCATCAAGCTGAAGCCATTGATCCAGCTGACGTTGTTTTTTCGTGTATAGATGGTAGCGGCGCGTTCGACTTTAGTTCCCTTAAGCTGGTAGTCGAAACGTTCAATCGTAATACAGACGTCGATGTCGTCCTCGGTAAACGTCCCTCCGATTACTCAGGAATGATCCAGGGCCGAAAGGAAATCGAAGAGTTCGAGCAATATCTCTTATTTCGACACCGCGCGGACGAATTAAGCGAGTCCTTTTCTAGCTCTGATTGTGACTTAGGTGAGGGCTTGCTTCCGGACGGCCAAGCGGGTTGTTGGGGGTTCCGAATGCGTTGTGCACCACACTTGCCCCTAACCGCGAACGGTTATGAGATTGAGTATGATTTGCTGGCGTCGGCCCTTGAAGCGCGACTGAAGATAGCATACACGCCAACTTTGTCGATGCCACGGCAGGAACGACATTCGAGCGTATCGAAGGATGCTATTGAGATGAGCATCAAGAAACTAGAATTCATCAGAAGGAAGCTTCGTATTAGTCGTGAACATGTAGCGGTGGCTTGGCAGGAATTCGAGACGCGATTTGAGAACAAGCCGGTTAGGGAAAACATTCCGAAAGAATATGTTGCTGGGGTTCTTCGAGCGTTCGACGGTCACTGATTCGTTAGCATTCATGATTCATCGCGTCGACTCATTAACTGGCCTAATTCTTCGGCCTCGATTAAGGCAAACCTTTGATCGTCGGGGGGAGCCAGATGGCGCGATTATGGCGCGATGGTGTTCTCTTACCTGGTATTACCTAACTTACTTTGACGGCTGCGGATTCGGTAAATACTGCTTCATCTCGTTTCGTCTCGCCTGGTTGATGCCCCTCAAACCGTCTCATAATCTGTTGGTTCGGGGTTCGAATCCCTGCGGGGGCACCAATCAACTGGCGACTTTTTGGAGTGCGGTGACTTGTCGCCGCTTTTTGATCTTCGGAACGCGCGATTCGCGGATCATTGATGTCTACTGGCCGTCGCCTGTTTGCCATGGCAGGGCAGGGAAGAACTACACTCAAACGCCATCGACGAAGCGTTGAGTTTCCTTTGCTAGTTCTCCTTCGCAATCGCGGCGATGATGCGCTTTCGGGCCAAGGCACGTTCGGCAACGAGTCTGTCCTCGCTTGACCGCTGTAGCCATTCCAACCACGTGGTAACCGCGCTTCTGGTTGCGGTTGGGCTCTCGCAGTTCTTCAAGAGGACTATTTGTATTTTCTGCACTGAATCTACGACATGCAGACCAAATCTTCCCGGTACCACGGTGGCATCCGGGAAGCCCAGCATCTTCAGCGCCTGACTTTCGGTTGCGCTCTTATAGCAAGCGACAATGTGTAAGGGTCCGCCGTCACCTGCCGCCAGCTCGGAGTGCAGTGTGTGGTCGAGCAGGAAGGGCTGCCCTACTTTCTCTCTCGCCGCTGATTGCGAGAGGGCGGCCGGCACCGCATGCAAAGCGGATAGTATTTTCTTACCAGCTACTCTCAGCCATACAGTCATCCATTCTTCTTCCGCAGGCTTCAAATTACCTTGATCGGTACCGGCCACTTCCCCCAGGACGCTTTGGACCTCATCGCGCATCGCACGTTCCCGCCTCGCATAACTTAGTCGATGCCAATCGAGCGCTGGGCCAATATTTGATCTGCTCAGATCCGGAGTGACAGCTGCGTTCTGGACCAGGGTGATGGTGGCGTCTCTGACTTCCTGACGAACTCGTTCGATTACCTCCTCGCCGGTAGTCGCTTGCGGTCCAAAGAAATCCAGGTTGGTAACGTAAGCGCGGAATGCCTCGTCGCATTTCCGCTGCAGTTTGTCCTTCGGTAGATCCGCGAGTGGTAAGGGGATGCCTCGGACCTTGTTTGATTGAGTGGTTAACACGGCTTCCAGCTCCGCATGGCAGATCCCCATGGGCTCCTGCTTGATCGATCCGCCGGATTCGCCGTTGTAGAGAACGATGACGATGTCTGCTTGCCTGGCCTCTCGCAAACATCGCTCCCACCAGGTTTCATTCAACTCCGAACCGGCACTGTCCTCGTTAATCCAGCAGTCACAGAGCGTGTTTTGTCCGGGCCACAATTTCAGCGCCTCAATGTCTTTTTTGAGGAGCTTGCGCAGTTCAGATAGCAGTACGGACTTTCCCTGGTACGGAATCGTCGCCTTGCAGCGGCTGGAAATCATCACGCGAATTTTTTCGGATTTGGGCATGATCGAAGCTGAGACTCTACAAGTTCAATTAAGGAGTCGACGGGTTGTGTCCGACAAGCCTTAGCTTGTCGGAACCTGGCGACAAACTAAAAAGTTTGTCGGACATTTGTTTTCACATTGACCCATTACGTTCGAAGGCCTTGCTTAATCCATTGAAAAGACCGGTAGAATTTTTGCGGCTCGCGCGCGAATTTATGGCGCTCACAACCGAACCGGCTAACGTTAGCAGGACTCCGGGAATGGCAGCCTTCTCCCAGCCGAATCCCATCCTCGCGACGATGATTACCAGGGCGCCGGCGCTGACGAGGTAGAGGCCCCATCTTCGGCGCGTCACGCGGGCTCTGAGCCAGACACTGACAATATTGATCAGCATCGCCGTGATGAGGATGGGCTGTAGCCACGGTGAGTACGGGATTTGATTCAGTCCCGCGATTCCGAACAAGCTCAGATATGCGGCCCAGCAGATCGGACACTTCGGAAAGAACGCCACTCCGAGGGACGCCAGCGTGGCCAACACTGGTGAGGCGCTGCGAGTGATTGCCAGACGACGGGGAGGAACAACCTCAGTGGGTGGCAGGTCGTTCTTCTCAGACAGCACCGCAACAGCACGATCGATCAATTCCTGTTCATCCCAGTGAAGTCTTTCAAAGGACGTAGCGATGCGGCCTTTGGCATCCAGAACGTATGCTTCGATGCGATGCCGGTTGACCAGCGATTCGATAAAGTTGACGCCGAGCTTGAAGTGCCCACGCAAGGCGTTTATCCCGTCCGTGGTTCTTAACATTCGATGGCCAGTGTCGAGACGCACGCTCCGGTTCTGTCCGTAGCTGCGAATGCGCACGGGCAGGTCAAACGCGGGATCATAGGTAATTGCCGCGGTGTTAATTTGATCAACGAGGCCCTGTTCTTCCAGGAGCTTCTGAATCCGGGCCAGCTTCGTGATTGTGAGCGAGCACTTCAGAGGGTTGCCGCAGCGCGTATAGAAAAAGACGACGATCGAAGGACGGCCGTGGAAAAATTCTTTGAAGGTGATCCGGTCACCCTCCTGATCCTCGAAAACAGTTTCGTCTATTTGCTCGGTGCCATGACGCGAATTACTCGACCAGGAGATCTTGCTCAGCAGACCGGCTGGTAGAGTGCAGCAACTGTCGGAATCCAGCGGCTCTGACTGGTCGCTTTCACGGATGATTTCCAGAGCCCGTTTAGCTTCCAACATTGCCTTTTTTGAGAGCCCTCCTGACTGCACGATGGCTTCAATCTCCGGCAGCACTCCTCTGGCATGCGGACCGAGCCACGCAGCCGTCGCCAGCAATTCACGAACGGGGCTGGTGCCTGAACCAGAAGTCGCGTAATCACCAAAGGCCCGGAAGGATACGGGATCGTCG
>Ga0070694_100000259_pt1 | contig 28023 bp, 21 predicted proteins | sample KBSK1251metaG_FD_65470 | JGI IMG/M metagenome (GOLD analysis project Ga0070694, IMG submission 65470) | Corn, switchgrass and miscanthus rhizosphere microbial communities from Kellogg Biological Station, Michigan, USA - KBS K1-25-1 metaG | ecosystem: Host-associated > Plants > Roots >...
GGGCCGTCTGCTTCGTTGCCGCGCCTCGACGATGCTCCGGCATCGGACGTCGTCGCGGCGCCTCGCATCCGGCCCCACGGCGTCCGGAACGCGACCCGGCCCAATACTCGGACAGGCTCCAGGGCGCGTCCGCTCTGCTAGGATGCACGGGTGAGGGGCGCGGATGAGATCGAAGGGACGGCCGGGGACGGCGGGGATGAAGGCCTGGGTCCCCGTGTGCGCCGCGCTGGCGCTCCTGGCCTCGGGCCGGGTCACGGCGCAAGGCGAGGCGACCCCCTCGGAGGGGCGCCTGCTCGTCCTCAACAAGGGCGACAACACCCTGATGGTGATCGACGTGCCTTCCTACGCGACGCTGGCCACCATTCCGGTCGGCAAGGAGCCGCACGAGGTCGCGGCGACCCCCGACGGGCGCAAGGCCTACGTGTCGAACGTCAAGGACAGGAGCGTGTCGGTCGTCGACCTCGTGGCGCTGCGTGTCGCGCGGACGCTGCGCCCCGAGCGCCTCGATGTCCCGCACGGACTGGCCGTGACACCGGACGGACGGCACCTGGTCCTCACGAGCGAGGGGAGCCGGCGGCTGTTTCTCGTCGACGTGTCCAGGGACGTCGTCCTGCGCTCGGTCACCACGACGCAGGCGCGTCCCCACATGGCGGTGACGATGGCCGCGGGGAAGAAGGCCTTCGTGACCAACGTGGGCTCGGACAGCGTGACTTTCCTGCGGCTTCCCGAGCTGCGCATCCTGAAGCACGTCCCGGTCGGGAACGGCCCCGAGGGGATCGCGGTGACCCCGAACGGGCGGTGGATCGTCGTCGCCCTCCAGGAAGCCGACCAGGTGGCCATCCTGGACGCCGGGTCCGGCGCCGTCCTGGCGCGCCTGCCGACCGGCAGGACGCCGATCCGCGTCGGCGTGACCCCGAACTCGTTCACCGCGCTCGTCCCGAACCGCGGCTCCGACGACGTGACCGTCCTCGATGTGCTGGCGCGCCGAGTGAAGACCGCCGTGCGGGTGGGACGGCGGCCCGGCGGTGTGGTCACCGACCTCAAGGGGACCCGTGCGTTCGTCTGCAACAACGACTCGAACACGGTCTCGGTCCTGTCGATGGGCTCGCTCGAGGTGACCCGGACGATCCCGGTCGGCGTCCAGCCCGACGGGATCGCCTACGTCCCGGCCCGGGGCGAGGGTCGCGGCCCGCGTTCCCGTTCCCGCGCTTCCGGAACATGAGAATGCGGAGCCCAAGGTGATCGCCACCAACAACGGTTCGTTTCCATGGTCGCGCCCGGCCGGGGACACGGCCCAGGACGGGGCCATCCTCGATCGCTTCACGCGCGAGGCCATCGACCTCCAGGCCAGGGCCGGGCTGGACCTCCTGACGGACGGGCTGGTCCGCAGGACCGATCCGGTGTCGCAGGTCGCCGGCCATCTCGGCGGGGTCACGCTCGGGGAGCGCAAGGAGGGATTTCCCGGCAGCGGCGCCGCCTATCGGGTTCCGATCGTCGCCTCGGAGATCTCCTGGAAGGGGCCGATCCTGTGCGAGGACTTCCTGTTCGCCCGGGACGGCTCGCCGAAGCCCATCAAGCCGGTGCTCACCGGCCCCTACACGCTGGCCCGGCTCGCGGAGGACCGCGCCTACGAGGACAGGATGGCGATGGCCACGGCCCTGGCCATCGGCCTGAACCAGGAGCTCCGCGCCCTGCAGGCGGCCGGCGCGGCCTGGTTGCAGATCGACGAGCCGGCGCTTCTGGATGCCAAGGAGGACTTCCCGCTGTTCACGCGGCTGTGGGAGGTGCTCGGCCGCGGGATCAGCGCGGAGCTGTGCCTCCACCTGGAAGGCGGAGACGTCTCCGGTCTCTATCCGGGCATCTCCCGCCTGAAGCGGATTGCCTGCCTGAGTCTCGACTGCGTCCGCGGGCGGGCCAGCCTGGGGCTCCTGGAAGGGTCGCCGTACCCGGACTCCCTCAAGCTCTCCCTGGGCCTGGTCGACGGGCGGTCGAACCGCATCGAGACACCGGACGAGATCCGGGCGGTGATCGACCGGACGCGCGGTCTGCCGCCTTCGGATCGCCTGCTCCTCGGCACGGCCTCCGACCTCGGCGGGCTGCCGGTGGCGATCGCCTCGGCGAAGCTGCAGGCCCTGGCGCAGGCCCGCGATCGCGCGAGCTAGTGTCGCGTCACCGAAGTGTTGTTAACGCCGAGACCGACGATGCGCCCCGCCTGCAAGGCGCGACGAGGGACAATATCCGGCATATTCGACCGAGGAGCAACGCCGCAGGCGGGGATGCAGCGACGGTCGAACGTAACAAGACTTCGGTGACGCGGCGCTAGGAGCGTGTCCGGGCATCCGGCCGGGCTCCCGGCCCGCTCCGCGCTTCCGGACGGTCTGGATCCGGCATGCTATACTCGACGTCGTAGGCGCGATGGATGGTCCGAATCCCAATCGGGGCAGGCGGTTGACCATGCGGACAGGGGTGATCGTTGGAATCCTGGCGGGAGTCCTGGCGCTCCCCGCACCCGTCCGCGCGGCCCCCGGAGCCCCCGCCGCTCCACCGGCCGATCGCTCGGAGGTGCGCTTCACGATCGGCGAGGCCGCACTCCTCGACCTCCTCAAGGCCGCGACCCCCTACACCTTCAACGTCGGCAACGCCTATCTCAGAGTGGATTTGACGCTCTCCGAGCCGCGGGACTTGCGGCTCCTGGACTCGAAGGCGACGCTCAAGGTGCGGCTGAAGGGGAGCACCCTGCCGGTCGATCAGATCCTGTCCCCGGTGTTCACGCTGCGCCACGACGAGGCCCTGAACAAGTATTTCGTCGTGGTCTCGAGCCTGCCGGTGCAACTCCCCGGGATCGGGTCGATCGACCTGAAGGACAGCCTGCCCCGCTTCGAGGTGCCGGAGCTCGTCGAGGATCTCTGGAGGTTCAGCGACCGGCCCGTCGCGCTCAATCTCGACATCCAGCGGATCGTTCTCCTCGACCACCGGATCGAGATCGGCGCCGACGTGGTCTTCACGCCCGCCGTCCCGGGTGGGACCGGCGCATCGCGCTAGGACAGACTCCCAGGAGACTATTCATGATCGTCGATCAGGTCACGTTTCGCGTGAAAAACGGCAAGGAGCAGGAGTTCGAGACCCAGCAGCAGGACTGGATCGCGCTGATGAGGCGGGCGCGCGGCTTCATCAGCCAGGTGCTCCTGCGAAGCCTCGAGAACCCCGCCGAGTACCACGCCGAGGTGCGCTGGGTGAATCGCGACTACCGCGACCGGTTCACGGCGCAGGACGACCGGGAGAACAAGGCGCTGGCGCAGAAGCGCTCGGCCCTTCTCGACGGGGCGCCGAGCCACAGTCTCCTCGAGTCGATCTGAGCGTCCCGCCGTCCGGCCGCCGGATCGTCCGTCAGCGCGCCGGCTCGAGACGACCGGCAAGGAACTCGGCCACGGAGCCATCCACGTCGGGACGGGATTCGGCGGGACCGTCCCGTCCCCCGGGCTCTTCGACGATGAGGTTGCGAGGCCCGGGCACTCCGCCGGGGCCGGCGATCGCCCGCACCGTCTCGAGCGCTCCGCGGTCCGCCGCCCCCGCGACCAGCAGGATGTCCCGCGGGTCGAACCCGTCCAGGAGCTTGCGGTAGGCCTCGGCCTGTCCCCACGGAGAGCGGAGGACCAGGGCCCGCGGCCCGGGAGCGGACCCGGCGGCTGCGTGCGCCGCGCGCGCCGCCACGAACGCCCCCAGGCCCGCGCCCACCACGCCGATCCGGGCGGCGTCGACCCGCGGCTGGCGCGCCAGGAAGGCGAGGGCGGCACGCGCGTCCTGTTCGGAGGCATCGAGATTGGCGTCGAGCCGCGCGCTGAAGGCGCGCGCATCCGGCACCGCTTCGCTGACGCTGGCACCGTGTCCGCGCAGATCGAGGCTCAGCACCACGAGGCCGCGCGCGGTCAGGGCGGCCGCCTGGGACGTGCAGGCGGCCCGGCTCGATCCGAGCGGGTGGAGCAGGAGGACCCCGCCCGCCGGCCGGCGCTCCTGGGCGCGCGGGCGGAAGAGCGAGCCCGCCAGTCTCTGACCGTCGGCCGAGACCACGGTCACGAAGTCGGCCCCGACCGAGCGGGCATCGCGCCGGTCGGTCTCCCTGAGGTCCCGCAGGCCGTCCGCGAGGCGCTTTTCGACCCGGCGCGAGTAGGCGGGTCCCCCCTCGAGCCCGATGCTGCGGACGGCGGCCAGCAGATCGGCGCGCGTGGCGCGCCCCCCGAGGTAGAGGTCGATGTAGACCGACACCGCCTTGTCGCGCTCTCCGAGAGCGTGGTACGCCCCCGCCAGGTGCTCCCTGATGATCGGCACGCCCGGGGAGAGCCGCGCGGCCTCTTCGAGGTGCGACACCGAGAGCCGCAGATCGCCGCGCATGCGATGGGCCCACCCCAGGGAATCCTCGATCAGCCCACGCCTCCGGTCGGGATAACGGCGCTCCTCGGCCAGGCGGACCGCCTGCTCCAGCACCGTCACCGCGCGGTCCAGGCTCATCCCGTTCTTGGCGTAGTGGTAGCCGAGGGCGTTGAGCAGGTCGGGATCGTCGGGCACCTCGCGGACCGCCCGCTCGTACCAGGACGCCCCGACGTCCGCGCGGCCGGCGCGCGCATGGTGATCCGCCAGGAGGCCGCAGGCGCGCACCAGGTAGGGATTGGTCTTGCGCTCCGGAAAGTCGCGGACAAACGTCTCGAGGGCGGCGGCCCGATCGTCGTCCCTCAGGTCCGCCGCCATGATCTCCTGGAAGGTCCTGCGCGCCGCGCGGTGCGTCTCCTTCTCGCAGCCCGGGGCGGCCAGCACGAGGGCGAGCGCGAGCACCACGCGGATCGTGCCGCGCGCGCGCCGGGAGATCACGTCGACGACCCCGTGACCGCGCCTGCGGCCACCGCGGGCAGCGCGAGCGCCACGACCGTTCCCTGTCCCTCGCGGGAACGAAGCTCGAGCGTGCCGCCGTGCTCCTCGACCGCCCGCCGGGCGAGTCCCAGGCCGAGGCCCGTTCCGCCGCTCTTGGTGGAGAAGTAAGGCTCGAACAGCCGCGGCAGGAGGGCGTCCGGAATGCCGCAGCCGGTGTCGCGCACCTCGATCACCACGCGCGCGTCGCCGGTGGGGCCGTTCGCGGCGCGGGCGGACACCGCCAGGGAGCCCCCGTCCGGCATCGCCTGCAGGGCGTTCTCGATCAGGTTGACCAGCGCCCGCACGATGATGGATCGATCCACCATGACCTCGGGCAGGCCGGCCGGGACGTCCCGCAGGACCTCGATCCCGGAGGGCGCGGCCGCGGTGTAGGGTCCGAGCGCCTCGTCGACCACGGCCGCCACGGGGGCCGGCTCCGGCTTCAAGTGGGGCAGGCGGGCGTAGGTCGAGAACTCGAGGGCGATCTGCCGCAGCACCTGGACCTGCCGGCGGATGTTGTCGAGGCACTCCTCCAGGACTTTCTCGAAGCGGGCGTCACGGGCCTTGAAGACGCGTTGCACGTGCTCGACCGAGAGCAGGATCGGGGTGAGCGGGTTCTTGATCTCGTGCGCCACGCGGCGCGCCATCTCCGCCCAGGCGGCCAGACGCCCGGAGCGGACGATCTCGGTCACGTCCTCGAGGAGCACGATCAGGCCGGGGGGCCGGTTCTCCTCCGGGGCGAACGGAATGAAGACGGCGCGGACCCGGCGCGCCCCGTCCGCGGAGGCGCCGGCGCGCGCCGCGCCCCGGCGCTCGGCGAGGGCCACCTCGACCTCCCGCTCGACCCGCCCGGCCAGCGAGCGGCGCAGGGCCGGCAGCAGGGGCGCCAGCGTCGGGTCCCCCGCGAGGTGCCGCGGGAGGTCGTCGCCCGGAGAGGGCCCCGCCGTGCCTCCGGCCAGGAGCGCCGCCGCCGCAGGATTGATCGTGATGATCGTTCCCGATCCGTCGATCGAGACGACGCCCGTGGTGGCGCTCTTGAGGATCTTCTCGATGTAATCCGCGTGCCGCCTCAGGTCCTGGCGCTGCTGCCGCAGGGAGTCCGCCATGCGGTTGAAGCCCTCCACCAGGAGGGCGGTCTCGTCGCTGGCGGTCGTGTCGACGCGCACATCGAGATCCCCGCCCGCCACGCGCCGGGCGGCGCCGACCAGCAGGGTGATGGGCCGCGAGGCGCGGACACCGAGGACGTGTCCCACCAGCGCCAGCACGAGGACGGCGAAGCACGTGACGATCAGGACCGCGTCCCGCTCCTCTTCCTCCTTCTGCACGGCGGCGAGCCGGTGCTCGAGAAGGGGAATCGAGATCAGTCCCATCGTGCCCTGCCGGTCGATGCGCATCGGTGCGCTGAGCGTGAGGTAGTCCAGCCCCACGGTGCGGTCCTCCGCCAGCCAGAACGGCTCGCCGTCGAGGTAGATGGCCCGGTACGACTCGCCGTTCAGTCTCTGGCTGAGGAGCCCCGAGCTGTACAGCTCGCGCGAGCTCGTGGAGAGAAGATCGGCCCCGACGTAGATGTTGATGTCCTGGCGCACGACGCGGCTCAGCCAGTAGACCACGTCGTCGTCCAGCGAGCCGGCCTCGTCCGGCCGCGTGACCGTGAAGTAGTCCTCGGCGACGCGCCTCGCCACCTGGAGGGAGGCGAGGCCGGACGTGGTGATGTCGCGATCGATCCCGAGAGTCGTGGATCGGGCCGTGAGGTAGGCGAGGGTCAGAAGGGGCAGGAGCCCCGCCAGCAGGAACAGGGCGACCAGGCGCCCCGCGTACGTGGCGACGGTGGGGAGCCTGGGCATGCGCAGCGAGGCGGTGCGCCGGATGACCCGCGCCAGCCCTGAGGCCAGGAGCGCCAGGAAGGCGTTCAGCAGGAACAGGCGCAGGTACAAGGCGAGCAGCGCCGTGCGGCTCGGGTGGAGGGACGCGAGGGCGAAGGCCTCCTGCGGGCCCCGGAAGTAGAGGATGCGCGCCTCTCCTCCACGCAGCTGGTCGGTGGCCCAGGCCAGGCCCGAGCGATCGAGGTCCGCGCGCGCGGACGGCGACGGCGGGGGGATCTCGCCCCCCGACTCGTACAGGCGCACCCAGTCCTTCGAGAAGACCGCCATGAGGGGGTCGGAGCGCAGGAGCTCGGGATTGCCCCTCAGCCGGGTGCCGGCTCGGAACAGCCCGGATCCCACCGTGCGGTCCCCCAGGATCGCCAGGTTGTCGTAGTCGTCCGACACCGTCAGGACGACCAGGAGGGGATGGCGGGAGCCTCCGACCCAGCGCGACCCGAAGATGACCGGCTTGCGCACCGCCATGTCCGCCCGGGGCGGGACGAAGACGAGGTCGCCGCGGGCGGCCGTCACAGCCTCGTCGAAGGGAATGTCGAGCGCCGGCGAGAAGTCGACGGCGAAGCCGCCGCTCGCCTGGCCGTCGGTATCGAAGATCCGCACGGAGGACGCCAGGCCCTGGTCGGCGATCGGTGTCGCGAGCCAGAGGCGGTAGGCCGCGCCGGAGCCCGTCCGGGCCTCGGCCGCCAATGCGGCCAGCGCCGCGAAATCGGGATCGCGCGCCAGCGACATCGACGCGCGCAGGGCGCGCCGCCTCATGGCCTTCTGCTCGAGGACGTGGGGGCGCAGATCGTTTTCGAACGTGTCGCGTCGCAGCCGGTCGTAGGAATGGTGGAGGAGCGAGGCGTACCCCAGCGTCAGGGCCAGGATCGCGGCCGCGGCGCGCAGGGCCCGGGGGACGCCGGTCGCGCCGGCCCCGCGCAGCCATCGCAGCCACCGCCAGTCGTCGGGACGCTGCCCGTGCCGGAGCGCCACGTCCAGAAGGGCCCGAAGCAGGAGTCCTGCCGCGAGCGCAAAGAGGAACAGGCCCGCCTGCAGCGCCAGCCTGGGAGAGGCCAGCTCTTCGAGCACGACCCGGCTGATGTCGAGACGCACGTCCGGCACCAGCCGATCGAGGAACCGGTGCAGGGCATGCACGGCGCCCGCGAACACCAGGAGCGCCGCGCCCGCCGCCGCGGTGCGGACGAGCCGCGGCCGTCGTGGCGGCGAGCCGCGCCCGATCCCCTCGAGCGCGAGCAGGAGGATGAAGGCCTGCGCGCAGCAGGCCGCGGCGGTCAGGAACAGGTCGGCCGGCGAGCGCAGAAGCGACCGGAGCAGCGAGGACGAGGCGTCCGCGATCTCGTACACCGACCGGGTGGCGGTGCCGGACGGCTCGCTGAGGATCAGGAGCGCCCAGCGCGTCGTCCAGACGGAGGCGCTGGCCATCAGCGCGCGGCCGAGCCGCGAGCGGATTCCCCTGCTCTGCAGGGGCAGCAGCCACGCCGTGAGAGCCGCGGCGGCGAGGACCAGGCCTCCCAGGATGCGGAACCGGCGGCGCGACTCGCCGATCTCCTGGGACACCCAGCGGTCGCGCAGCGTGACGAGCGCCAGCCGCTCTCCGGATGGGGCGCGAAGGGGAAACGCCAGGGTCGTCCCGACTTCCTTGGTGCCGCGCCGTCCCCAGTAGCGATCTCCCTGACGCTCGAACAGGAGAGTCAGGTCGTCCTGCGCCCCCCGGTCCTCGCGCAGTCGCACCACCGCAGGGCCGGCCTCGTGCCAGTGCGGCAGAAAGGCGAACCCGGTCGAGGCGGCGTCACGCGCGCCGGCGCGAGGCGGCGGATCGAGCGCGAACTCGACCACCCAGCGCATGCCGGCCGCGGAGCACAGGACGGCATAGAGACGGCGGGTCGCCGCGTCCCCGCCCGTTCCGTACGAAGGGCCGGGGCAGGGGATCGACAGGACGTCGCGGGGCGGTCCGGCGCTGTTTCCCTGCCATGCGATGAGCGACCCGTCCGCCGCGTAGATCGAGAACCCCAGGCGCTCCGCAGGCAGCGTGCTGCGCCGCTGCGCCTCGAGAAGGGCGGAGAAGGCGGCGCGCCGATCGTCGACCGGCACCTCCGAGGGGTCGATCGGGCGGACGAGATCGGCCAGGAACCGCTTGAAATCGTCCTCGAGAAGCCGGGCGCGCGCTTCGAGGCGCGCGCTCGCGCCCGAGTCCCACGTGGCCTCGATGAGGCGCACGGAGCGGGCCTCGAGCCCGCCCAGCACGGCCAGCAGGAGCGCGGCGGCGGCGAGGACCAGGAGCGCCGGACGGGGAGTCGGCGGAAGGCGCCGGCGGAGCGCGATCACGAGTCCGAGGGCGGCCGCGGCACCCGCCGCCAGCGCGAAACGGACCGGGCCGGACACCAGCAGGAAGCCGAGAGACAGATCGAGAGCGAGGATGAGGAGGACGAGCCCCTCGAAGATCAGCAGGAGGGCTGCGGTCACCGGCTCACTTCGGCTCGCGGAGCGCGCGGACGGGCCAGGTCGGACCTCCGGGCGGTGCGCATCGGATCGATCGCATGGCGTGATCGGGAGAGGACTGCCGATCTCCGAAGGCGAATCGGTATGCTAATCTACGCCCGCCCGCGAGTCAAGAAACGGGAAACCAGGAGGTTATTGTCGCCACTCTGGGCCTCGCCCGACGTCCGGTGCTCGCCGTCCTGGTGGCGCTCGCCGTGTCGCATCACGTCCAGGCCGGCGAGACGGACTCCGCCGCCGCCGGGGACGCGGCCTTCCGGCACGTGCTGGCGCTCGCCCGGAGCATCGGTCCGCGCAAGACCGGGACCGAGGGGGACCGGCAGGCCGCCGACTACGTGCGGGCCCGGCTGGAAGAGGCCGGGCTCACCGCCTCCTTTCAGGAGGCGCCGGTGGCGCCGTACAAGGACGGCGAGCGATCGCTGGGCTCGCGGAACGTCATCGGCCGGCTCCAGGGGAGCACTCCCGAGACGATCGTCGTGGCGGCCCACCACGACTCGGCGAGCGATTCCGTCCCCGGGGCGAACGACGACGCGTCCGGCGTCGCGGTGCTCATCGAAGCGGCCCGCCTCGTGGCCCAGAGGCCCCACCGGCTGACCTACCTGTTCGTCTCTTTCTGCGCCGAAGAGGAAGGCCTTCTCGGATCGCGCCTGTTCGTCGAGCAGGAGGATCTCTCGAGCGTCAAGGCGATGATCGCCCTCGAGCTGGTCGGACGAGGGGAACTGCTGGTCGCCCCGGTGCCGAGGCCGCCCTCCCTGTGGGCCCAGAGGCTCCTGCTGCGGGCGGCGCGCGAGACCCGGGTCCGGGGGATCGCCTCGCGGCCGCTCTGGACGCTGGCGCCCAGGTTCCTGGATCTGCCATTCTCCTCGGACCATGAGCCGTTCCTCGAGCGGAAGATCCCGGCCTTCCTGCTCCTGGGGACGTATCCCGCCTGGACCTACCACACGGTCGAGGACAGCGTCTCCGGGGTGCGCGCGAAGTCGCTCGACCGGGCGGTGCGGGTCCTGGATCGCATCCTGCAGGATCTGGACCGCGGGCCGCTCGACGCCGCCGACGATCCGCACTACCTGCCGCTCCAGGTGTTCGGAAGGGGATTCCTCGTGCCCTCGGTGGCGCTCCTGTCGATCGCCTGGACGGCCCTCCTGGGATTCGTCCTCCTGGCGCTCTGGCGGATCCGCCGGATTGCCCGGGCGCACGCGATCGGCGAGGCGATGCGCGTCCTCATCGTCACGTCCGCCACGACCGCCATCGGACTGTCGGGCCTGTTCCTCTCGGAGCGCCTCATGGAGGTCGTCCACGGAGTGCGCTATCCCTGGATGGCCCATCACGGGATGCACGTCGCCCAGGCGATTGCCTGGTGCCTGGTGACCGGCTGGGTCGCCCTCAACCTGTTCCGGCGCATCAAGCCGACCGTGGAGCCGGGCCCGTACCTGGCCTCGGCGTACCTGATCCCGGCCGCCTGCGTGGCGGCGGCGCTCCACTTCGGGTGGCCCGAGCCGGCGGCGATCATGGGTGTGCCGGTCCTGGCGTTTCTGGCTTCCCCGTGGCTGAAGAACACGGGGCGGAAGCTGGCGCTCGGCCTCGTCGCCGCGGCCCCCTTGACCCTTCTCCTGAGCCTCGAGGATTACCGCGCGCTCATCGATCTGGGGGGCGTGTCACTGTCCCTGCCGCTGCTCTTCGCGATCGCCTTCGCCCTGGCGCTGCCTCTCGTCCTCTACGTGGCGCACGTCGCCTCGTTCCAGGACTGCCTGCACAGCCGGTTCTGGTGGTGGCTGTCGGGGCTTCGAGTCGGGGTCGCGGCCCTCGCGCTGGCCCTGGTGCTGACGGCCGCCAATTCGATCCTGGCCCCCTACGACGACCGCCACCGTCAGGTGGTGCGCGTGCAGCAACGGCTCGATCTGAGGACCGAAAAGGCTGTCGCCACGATCCGTTCCCGGGACAACCTGGACGGCGTGCGGATCGACGGCGCCCCGGGGCGCCTCCTGCCGCCGGGCGAGACGAGCGCGCGGATCCCGCTGGCCTTTCCGGCGGGCCGGGTGGCGTTCGACGCCGAGGTGTCGCAGGGGGAGGGGGCCGAGGAGCGGATCGTGACGACCCGCCTCAAGGCGCCGATCCCGACCGATCGGATCAGCTACGTGTTCACCTCGAGCACGGGCTTCCGCGTGCCGGGGAGAGGGAACGGGCTGCGCCACCTGTATACCTTCACGGAGGTCGTCCCGCGGAGGGATCCGGTGGGCACCTTCCGGCTCCTCGTCCCGGAAGGTGGGGACCTCCTGGTCGAGCTGCGGGCCGATTTCGAGGGGGACCTGACGGGGCTCCAGCCGGTGGCCCCGGGCCCGCGCGTGATCGAGCACCATGGGATCGTCGAGGGAGCCCGCCGCCTCCTCGGCCCGGCCCGCACCCCCTGAGCGCGTGCTAGAATGACCGTTCCATGGGCGACACCAATCCGGACGACGTGCTCGACACGGTCGGGCTGTACTGCCCGATCCCGATCATCAAGACCGCCGAGCGGATACGCAGGATGGAGACCGGCCGGATCCTGAAGGTGGTCTCGGACGACCGGGTGATCCTGATCGACATGCCGGCCTGGTGCCGCTCGACCGGGCACGAGTATCTCGGACACACGCAGCAGGGAGGGGAGTTCGGCCTGTTCGTCCGGAAGACGGGCGGGAGGGGAGCGAAGCGATGAGCGCGGCACCGGAAGGGCGGCCGGACACGATCAAGGCGATCGGGCTTCTGTCGGGAGGGCTCGACAGCACGCTCGCGGCCCGCGTCCTTCTCGAGCAGGGGATCGAGGTCGTCGGCCTGCATTTCTCCACCGGGTTCTGCATGAACGACCATCGCCGTGCGATGGCACGCCCCGAGGAGGACCCGAAGCGGATGCGCAACGAGGGGCTGCGCGCCGGCGCCGACCTGGGAATCCCGATCGAGGTCCTGGACGCGGGCGAGGCCTACATGAAGATGGTGCTCAACCCCAAGCACGGCTACGGCAAGCGGGCCAATCCCTGCATCGACTGCCGCATCTTCATGATCCACGGCGCGGCCGAGTACATGCGCGAGCACGGGGGGCACTTCGTGTTCACCGGCGAGGTCCTGGGGCAGAGGCCGATGTCCCAGCACATGCAGGCGCTGCGGATGATCGAGAAGGAGTGCGGCATCGAGGGATACCTGCTGCGGCCCCTTTCGGCCAAGCACCTGCCGCCGACCATCCCGGAGCAGAGCGGCTGGGTGGATCGCGACAGGCTCCTGGGCCTCTCGGGACGCTCGCGCAAGGACCAGATGGCCCTGAGCGAGACCTGGGGGATCGCCGATTATCCCCAGCCGTCCGGGGGCTGCTGCTACCTCGCCGACGAGAGCTTCGCCCGGCGCTTCCACGACAAGCGGCTGCATGCCGAGCCCGACACCATCCGCCGCGACGAGATGATCCTCCTGAAGGTCGGCCGGCATTTCCGCCTGTCGGACGGCGTCAAGATCATCGTGGCGCGCGACGAGAGCGAGAACCAGTTCCTGGCGCGCTTCGAGTCTCCCGGCTGGCGCTTCGAGGCGCTGCGCTGCGGCAGCCCGATCACGGTGGTCGAGGGGGACCCCGACGACAACCTGAAGGTCCTGATCGCGTCGATCACGGCACGCTACTCCGATCGCCGCGGCGAGCCCCTGGTCGAAGTGGCGGCGCGCCGCGACGGGAAGGAGGAGGTCCTCGTCGTGCCTCCCGTCGCCGACCAGGTCCTCGAGGCGTACCGCATCTAGGAGTGTGTCCGAGTATTGGGCCGGGTCGCGTTCCGGACGCCGTGGGGCCGGATGCGAGGCGCTGCGACGATGTCCGATGCCGGAGCATCGTCGAGGCGCGGCAACGAAGCAGACGGCCCCACGCCGCCGGAACCCGAAGGGCGCATGGGGGTTGCGGCCGCATACGGCGTCGCTCGTCGTCGGCGATGATCCGCATCGCTCTCCTCCTCGCTCCTTGTCTGCGATCCGCAAGCCCCATGCGCGCGGCCCGGCCGAATACTCGGACGCACTCCTACGGCCCGCTCGCGGGCCTCCCGGCTCGATGCTATAATCCCGCGCCTGATTGGGCCGTTAACTCAGCGGGAGAGTGCTATCCTCACACGGTAGAAGTCGCTGGTTCAAATCCAGCACGGCCCACCATTCAGGTCTCATCCGCTGTCGTGCCAGGTCGAGTGGGCGGCTAGCTCAGCTGGGAGAGCGCCGCGTTCGCAACGCGGAGGTCGAGGGTTCGATCCCCTTGCCGTCCACCAACCCTGCCGCCGGCAGGGCCGCCCGGCTCGATGGCCGCCCGGGTTCCTACGGGCTCGGCCGGTAGGTCGCGGCCACGCCGTACCGGGCCAGCCGGCTGAAGCCCGGCACCTGCCCCTCCAGATGCGCCAGCACGAGGACGGCGTCCGGCCGCATCTCGCGGCGAAGCTTGGCAAGCAGGGTCGATTCGGCCGAGCTGCCGCTCCCGAAATAGAAGAGGACGTCGTATCCGGAGAGATCCTCCTTGAAGAAATCGCCCCGCTTGAGCACCGCGCGGTCGAGGTCCACGACGTCGCCGAGCCGCCCTCGTGCGTCCAGGGCCAGGCGGTGGAGCTTCCGATCGAACTCGATGCCGGTGGCGCGCGCCCCCATGGCGGCCGCCATGAAGACCACCCGTCCGTCGCCGCTTCCCAGATCGAGGAAGCGGGCGCGGGGGCGCACGGCGGCCTGCAGCGCCGGCAGCAGCTCGTCGAGCCAGGTGGGATAGAAGAGCCCCTTGCGGACCACCCATTCGGATTTCAGGTACTTGACCTGGAGGTGCGGGTCGGCGCGCACGTCCTCGGGGACCGGGCCCGGGCGTCCTGACATCCGCCGCACCAGTCTCTCGGGATACGACTCGAAGCAGACGATCTGAATCCGCCTCGCCACATCCTGCAGGGAAGGCGAGGGGGACGCGCCGTCGTCCGCGTCCGCCCGGACCGGGACGCCGCCCGTCGGGGCCGCCAGGGACAGTGCCAGAAGCGCCGCACCGATCGATCGCATGCGCCGATCATTCTGGATCGGATCGCCGCGTCCAGTGCCTCCGGGATGCCGCGCGGGACGAGGGGCGCGGGGGAGGGGCTCCCGTCCCGCGCCGCCGGCACGCGCGCCATGCGATCCTCGCCCCGCCGCGGCCACGGGCGGGGCCCCCGAGACCGCCCCGCCGGAATGCCGCGCGGAGCGCGGCCGGATTCCCGCTTGACTCGGTGCCGCCCCGCGCGTAGATCAGAGACGATCATTCCAGGGGAGTCGAACGATGAACCGATCGCTGCCGCCGGCCCTGCCGGCGGGGGTGGATGGAGCGCCGCGCTGTCCCGAGTGCGGCTCCGGTGACCTGTTCCTCACCGAAATAGCGCGGCACGACGGCGAGGTGTGGCGCGGAGCCTACTGCGCCGGCGAATACAATCGCGAGCGCCGGCGGGTGGTACGGCGGAGCTGCGGCTACGCGGGAGAGAGCCGCCCCGCCGACGAGGCCCGCCAGTCGGATCCGCCCGTCACGCAGCCCGTCGACTAGCCGGCTCTATCGCCCCGTCGCGGCCCCCGCCGAGGCCGTGGCCGCGAGCCGGGCGGCCTCGAACTCGTCCCCCTTGTTCCAGCGCGGCATGGCCTCGCTCTGCGCCACCTTGTAGCCGATGTACAGCGCGATGCGCGCGCTCTGGGCCGATCCGGACAGATCGAACGAGGGGTCGTACTCGTCCTTCGGGCGGTGGTAGCGCTTCTCCTCGTACTCGTCCCACATCTTCGCGCCGTACCCCTCCGGCTTGCCGATGTAGTCCAGCCCCGGATCGAGGCTGAACGCCGGGACGCCCACCTTGGCGAAGTTGAACTGATCGGAGCGATAGAACGAACCCTGCTCGGGGTGCTGGTCGGGGACCGGCTTGAACCCGAGGACGCGTGAGGCGTCGGCGACGACATCCTTCAGCGAGGACCGATCGGCGCCCAGGAATGTGAAGTCCCGAGGCTGCCCCCAGACCGGCGTGCCGTCCATGTTGATGTTGGCCGCCGTCCGGGCCGTGGGGACCGTGGGATGGGTGGCGAAGTACTCCGAGCCTCGCAGCCCGCCTTCCTCGGCGGCGCACGCGATGAAGACGAGGGTGCGGCGCGGCGCCTTCGGCAGCAGGGTGAACAGGCGCGCCGTCTCGATCAGGGTGGCGACGCCCGAGGCGTTGTCCTGAGCGCCGTTGTAGATGTCGTCCCCCTCCTCCGGGTTGCCGCGCCCGAGGTGGTCGTAGTGGGCGGTGTAGACGACCGCCTGATCGCGCAGCCGGGAGTCGCTGCCTCGCAGGACGCCGATGACGTTCCAGGTCATGATCGGCCGGACACGCGTCATGAGCCGCGCCTGCGCGTGCAGCGGCAGCGGCACGGGGCGGAACCCCTTGGAGGCGGCCGACGTTCGGAGCTGATCGAAATCCTGGCCGGCGGCCTTCAGGAACCCGCGCGCGAACGGTTCGGACACCCACGAGGCCATGGACAGCGGCCGCGGGCTCGAAGGGCCCAGGGCCACGAACGGACGCTCGCGGCCCCAGGAATTGCGCACCACGCTCCAGCCGTAGCCGGCCGACTGGTCCGTGTGGATCAGGATCGCCCCCGCCGCCCCGGCTCGCGCCGCGGACTCGTACTTGTAGGTCCAGCGACCGTAATAGGTCAGGGCCTTGCCGCCGAACAGGGTCGGGTCGTCCGAGGGCGGGTCGTTGACCAGCATGACCACCACCTTCCCCTTGACGTCCTCCCCCTTGAAATCGTCCCAGCCGAATTCGGGGGCGACGATCCCGTAGCCGACGAACACCATGGGGGCGTCGATCTCCTCCAGCTCCTTCTGGGTCTCGCTGCTGGCCACGTAGTCCTCGAGCCAGCGCGCCTCGAATTTTTGCTCTCCCATCGTGATGGCGAGCCGGCTCTGCGCCTGGGTCTCGACTCCCACCAGCGGGACTTCCTGCAGATACGAATCGGCGGTCGCGCCCGGCTCGAGCCCGAGATGGCGGAATCGGGTCTCGAGATAGAGGGCGGCCAGTCGGCCCCCCTTCTGGCCGGTGCCGCGCCCCTCCAGGAAATCGTCCGCGAGGAAGCGCAGGTCCGCCCCGATGCGCTTCGCATCGGCGGCGTCCAGCGCACGCTTCAGGTCGGCCGGCACGGCGGGTCGCGCCGCGGCTGGCGCCGCCCCGGCCGGGAAGGCCGGCAGCAGCCACAGGAGAGTCAGGGGGAGGACCCGCACGTTCCGCATGAGAGCTCCTCTTCGGTTCACGGATGGGGCGTCCGGAAGCGGACGCGGCGCGAGTATAGCGGCGGAGCGGGTCAGCGGCAATATGCGGCCCGCCCGCGCGCTACCGGCGCGGGGGTCTGCGGGGCGGGGGGGCGCCGGGCTCCCCGGGGTACAGGACCCGCTCGAGGAACAGGCCCGAGGACGGGGCCGTCCACTGCGCCGGGTCGTCCACGGTCTCGGCAAGGAAGCGGCCGACCGCTTCGGGCGGCAGGTTTCCGAGCCCGATCTGGACGAGGACGCCGACGACGCGCCGCACCATCCGCGGCAGGAAGTGATCGGCCTCGATGGTGAAGGAAGTCAGGAACTCCCCGCGTCTCAGCGAAGCGGCGAACACCTGGACGCGGGGCTCGGCGATCTCGCCGCTGCGATCCGCGAAGGAGGAAAAATCGTGGCGCCCGACGAGGCCGTGGGTCGCCTCCTCCATCGCCTGGTGCTGGAGCGGCTGGCGCACCCACCAGATGAGGCGCTTGAAGAAGGCCGAACGGCGCGAGGCGATCTGATAGCGGTAGCGGCGCGCCAGCGCGTCGTGCCGCGCGTGGAAAGTCGCCGGGACGTCGCGCGCCTCGAGGATGTTGATGTCGGCCGGCAGGACCTGGTTGAGGGCGTCGGCGATTTGCGGAGGCGCCAGCGTCGAGCGGCTGTAGAAGTTCGCCACCTGCCCCTCGGCGTGCACTCCCTGGTCGGTCCGCCCGGCGCCGATGAGCTTGGGCGTCTCCTGGAGGGCCGCGCGGATCGCCCCCTGGATCTCCCCGGCCACCGTGCGCTGCTGCTCCTGGACCTGCCATCCGGCGTAGCGACTCCCTTCGTACTCGACGAGCAGCCGGATGTTGCGCGGCACGCCTGCGGGGGCAGGGCGCCCCGGGGCGTGCCCCGGGCGGTCGCGCGGCGGTCCGTGGCGCGGGCGATCGCGCGGTGGTCCGTGGTGGGGCCGGTCGCGAGGCGGTCCGTGGGGGGACCGATCGCGCGGCGGCCCATGGCGAGGCCGGTCACCCGGCGGTCCGTGACGGGGCCGATCGCGCGGCGGCCGGCGGGGCGGTCCGGGCGGAGTCACCGGGCGGTCGCGAGGACGGTCAGCGCGGCACGATGGCCAGCACGCGGGCCGGGGCCCCCGATCCGCGGCTGATCTTCATCGGGGCGACGATGACGCTGAAACCGCGCACCGGCAGGAGATTCAGGTTGTCGAGGTTCTCGACCTGATAGCGCCCGCCCTGCAGCATGGCCTTGTGCACGTCGAAGGTGGCGGACTTGCCCGCATCCACGCTGGCGGTGTCGATCCCGATGCCGTTCACGTCCCGCTCCTTCAGCAGGAAGCGGGCCGCCTCGGCGGAGAAGCCGGGGAAGTGGAGGGCTCCGGCGTCGTCCCGGTTCAGGTAGCGATCGGGGTTCTCCCAGCGCTGGTGCCAGCCCGTGTTCAGGATGACGAGGGTGCGCGGCGCGATGCGTCCGTTGGTCTTCTCCCACGTCTGCAGGTCCACCAGGGTCAGCACGTAATCGGGATTGGCGGCGGACTTCGACTGCACGTCGATCAGGATCCCCTGGCTGATCAGCCGCGTCGGCGGGATCTCGTCCACCGCGGTCAGTCCCTTGCCGAAGTGGGCCGGGGCGTCGACGTGCGTCCCGGTGTGCTCCCCCGAAACGAACGAGTTCATGTAGTAGCCGTCGCTGACCTGGGTCAGCGTCTCGAGCGTGAACGGGATGCCGCCCGGAAAGATCGGAATCCCTTCCCGCAGGTCGTGCGACAGGTCGACCACCTCGGCGCGGCCGTTCGCGACGTCTTCGAGGCTCAGCGAGAACATCTTGGCGGCGCGCGCCGGCATCGCCGGCAGGAGTGCCAGGAGGACGAACACCGCGGCCGCGACGGCGGCTCCGGGCAGCAGGCGGCGCATCCGGGCCCGGCTCATCGATCCGCCCGCCGCGCCTGGAAGAGGTCTTCGGTCTGCACGGCGGGAGGGGCGACGGCCTCCTCGGCCGGGGCCTCCTGGGCGACGCTGGCGTACCGCTGGATCTTGTCCCCCAGCCGCCCGGCGCGTTCGTCGGCATCCGACAAGGCGTTCTGCGCGTTCTTGAGGTGCCGCAGCCCCAGGTCGAAGGCGTCCCTGAAGATGCCGAAGTCGCCGCCCAGCTGCTGCAGCCCCTTGAGGATCTCCCGGGCGCGCTTCTCGATCCGCAGGCCCATCAGGCCGTAGGCGATCGCCTGCAGGTAGGCGTAGATGCTGTTCGGCGACACCGGCAGGACGCGGCGCTTCTGGGCGTAGGCGCTGAGGTCGTCTCCGCCCGCGTCCCCTTCGTCGCGCGCGATCAGCTCGTAGAAGACGTTCTCCGCCGGGACGTACATCAGGGCGATATCGAGCGTCCCCTCGGCGGGCCGGATGTACTTGCCGGCGATGTCGTCGATGTGCCGGCGCACGTCCCGCCCGAAGGCCCGCCGCGCGCGCTCGCGCTCCGCGGGGGGAGCCTCGAGGATCTGGCGGAAGCCGGCCAGGGGAAACTTCGAATCGATCGGGATCAGACCGCCCGGCAGGCGCAGGACGGCATCCACGATCAGCCCGTCACGGAACGCGTGCTGGAGCGCGAAATGATCGGCGGGGAAGACCTGCTGCAGGATCGAGCCGAGGGACATCTCCCCCAGACCGCCGCGGATCTTGGGCGCCTGGAAGATCTGCTGCAGCCCGCGCACGTCCTGGCCGAGCGCCAGGATCTCCTGGCTGCTCTGACGCAGCTCGCCCAGGCGTACGTTGATATCGGCGATCAGCTTCCCGGTGTCGGCGCTGCCCTTCTGCAGGGCCTGGGCGTTCTCCGACAGCCGGGTCGCCATCTGGCCGGTCAGCTGACTCAGGGACGTGCCGACGTCACGCGGAATCTGCGCGCCGAGCAGGTTGATCTGCTCCGCCAGACGAGACACCTGCTGCTGCAGGAGCGCGAGCGTCGGATCGGGGACCGTGACCGGCGGGGCCTTGCGTCGCAGAAGCGCCACGCCGAGACCCAAAACCGCCGCGGCAAGCGCCACAAGGACGGCCCACATCGCTGGGTTCTCTATCGCCATGGACCCCGGAATCGGCCGTGAGGGAAGCGACAACCGTCCGGACGCCCCGGGCGTCCGGACTCGCGGGCAAGTCTAGCGGCGCACCATCCGAGTGTCAACTCACACGAGGATCGAGAGATAGTCAGTTGCGGACGAGCAGGAGGGCGCACTTCAGGTAGCGCGTCTCGGGGACGAAGAGATGCACGGGATGATCGGGGGCCTGGCTGCGCATCTCGACCAGGGTGACGTCCCGCCCGGCGTCCGAGGCGGCGTCCTGCAGGACGCCGAGGAATTCTTCCGGCCCCAGGTGGTACGAGCAGGAGGAGGTGACGATGAGCCCTCCCGGAGCCGCCAGCCGGAAGGCGCGCAGGTTGATCTCCTTGTAGCCGCGCGCCGCCGCGTCGAGAGCCTTGGCGCTCTTGGTGAAGGCGGGGGGATCGAGCACGATCAGACCGAAGCGCTCCTGTTTTCGATCGAGGTCCTTGAGGTGGTCGAAGGCGTTCCCCTCGATCCACTCGCAGCGGGACTCCAGGTCGTTCAGGGCGGCGTTGCGCCGGGCCAGCTCCAGGCACTCGCCGGAGATCTCGATCCCCGTGGAACGCTCGGCGCCGGCCTTCAGGGCGTACAGGCCGAACGATCCGGAATTGCAGAAGACGTCCAGGACGCGCCGGCCGCGGGCGTGCGGCTGCACGGCGCGGCGGTTGAAGCGGTGGTCGAGGTACATGCCGGTCTTCTGTCCCGCGCGGGGGCGGACGACGAACCGCAGGTCGTCGAGCTCCATCTCGATTTCGTCGGGCACTTCGCCCAGGAGAAGCCCCGTGCGCGACTCGAGCCCCTCGCGCTGGCGCGTCGGCAGGTCGCTGCGCTCGAAGATGCCGCGCGGGTGGACCGCGTCCTGGAGAGCCGCCACGATGTCCTCGCGCATCCGGTCCATGCCGAGGGTCGAGATCTGCACCGCGAGCACCGGCCCGTAGCGGTCGACGATGAGGCCCGGGAGGAGGTCTCCCTCGCCGAACACCAGCCGGCAGGATTCCCCGGCGGCGAAGAAATGCCGGCGGTACGCCACCGCCTGGGCGATGCGGCGCCGGATGAGCGCGGCGTCGATCGCCTCCTTGCGGTCGCGGGTGAGGATCCTCACGGCGATGCTCGAGGCGGGGTTGTAGTAGCCGCGCCCGAGGAAACGGCCGCGATGGTCGGTCACCTCGACCGTGTCGCCGGGCGAGGCGCCGTCCTCGACCGACTCGATCTCGCCGGCGTAGATCCAGAGATGTCCGGCCTTGACGCGTCGCTCGCGTCCCCTGGCCAGTGCGATCCGCGGATTCATGGAAAAGGGTGCATCAGGCCATCGGCAGCTTGAGACCGGTCTTCTTCGCGAAGGCGACCGCCTCGGGGTAGCCCGCGTCGGCGTGGCGCATGACGCCGGTGCCGGGGTCGGTCGTCAGGACCCGCTCCAGGCGGGCGGCGGCCTCGGGCGTGCCGTCCGCGACCACCACCATGCCGGCGTGCAACGAGTAGCCGATGCCGACGCCGCCGCCGTGGTGCACCGAGACCCAGTGCGCTCCCGCCGCGGTGTTGAGCAGGGCGTTGAGGATGGGCCAGTCGGCGATGGCGTCCGATCCGTCGCGCATCCCTTCGGTCTCGCGGTTGGGGGAGGCCACCGAGCCGGCGTCCAGGTGATCGCGGCCGATGACGATGGGTGCCCGGATCTCCCCCCGGGCCACCATCTCGTTGATCTTCAGGCCGAACCGGGCGCGCTCGCCGTAGCCCAGCCAGCAGATGCGCGCCGGCAACCCCTGGAAGGCGACCCGCTCGCGCGCCAGGCGGATCCAGCGGCCGAGCGCCTCGTCCCCGGGGAACATCTCGAGGACCGCGTCGTCGGTCCGGTGGATGTCCTCCGGGTCGCCGGACAGGGCGGCCCAGCGGAACGGCCCCTTTCCCTCGCAGAACAGCGGCCGGATGAACTCGGGCACGAACCCGGGGATGTCGAAGGCGTCCGTCACCCCCGCCTCGCGCGCCTCGTGGCGGATGTTGTTGCCGTAGTCGAAGACGACGGCCCCCTTGCGCCTGAGCGCCAGGAGCGCCCGGACGTGCGCCGCCACCGAGAGCCGGGAGAGGCCGAGATATTTCTTCGGGTCCGAGGCGCGCAGCTCCAGCGCCTCGCGGTAGGGGAGCCCGTGCGGCACGTACCCCTGCAGGAGATCGTGCGCGCTGGTCTGGTCGGTCACGAGGTCCGGCACGATCGGTCCCTCCGCCAGGCGCGGCAGGATCTCGGCGGCGTTGCCGAGGAGCGCGATCGACAGCCCCTCCCGGCGGGACAGCGCCTCCCTGGCCGCCGCCAGCGCCTCGTCGAGGCTCGCGGCCCGGCGATCGACGTAGCGCGTCTGCAGGCGCCTCTGGATCCGGTCCGGATCGACCTCCACGGCGATGACCACCGCGCCGTTCATGGTGCCGGCCAGGGGCTGCGCCCCTCCCATGCCCCCCAGGCCGGCCGTCACCAGCAGGCGCCCCGCGAGGCTGCCGCCGAAATGCCGGCGCGCGGCGGCGGCGAAGGTCTCGTAGGTCCCCTGCAGGATCCCCTGGCTGCCGATGTAGATCCACGAGCCGGCCGTCATCTGGCCGAACATGGTGAGCCCCTTCCGATCCAGCTCGCGGAACGTCTCCCAGGTCGCCCACGCGGGGACCAGCAGCGCGTTGGCGATCAGGACGCGCGGCGCGCCCGCATGCGTCCGGAAGACCCCGACCGGCTTGCCGGACTGGACCAGGAGCGTCTCGTCGGATCCGAGCTCTCTCAGGGTCCTCACGATCGCGTCGTAGCATGCCCAGTCGCGCGCCGCCTTGCCGGTGCCGCCGTAGACGATCAGCTCGTCCGGCTTCTCGGCCACCTCCGGATCGAGGTTGTTCATCAGCATGCGCAGGGCCGCCTCCTGCGGCCAGCCCTTGCAGGACAGGGAGGTGCCGCGCGGGGCGCGCACGACCGGGGCCGGCGCCGTCCGGCGGCTCATCGCAGCGTCCCGACGGCCCGTTCGGCCGCGGCGCGCAGCGATCCGTCCGCCGCGAGGTCGGCCATCACGCGCAGGTCGTCCGACAGGATCCGGTCGCGCTCCATGAACGGCACGGCGCGCCGCACCGCCTCGTGCACGGCGCGGACGCCGCGACCGGGGAGGAGCGGCGCCACCAGATCGAGCGCCTGGCAGGCGGACAGGATCTCGATGGCGATCACCTGGCGCACGTGCTGCACCACCGCCCGCGCCTTGCGCGCCGCGATCGGGCCCATCGAGACGTGATCCTCCTGGTTCGCCTCCGTCGGGATCGAATCGACGCTGGCCGGATGGCACAGGACCTTGTTCTCGGACACCAGCGCCGCGGCCGTCACGTGGGCCATCATCAGGCCCGAGTGGACGCCGGCCTCGCGCGTGAGAAACGGCGGGAGCCCGCTGAGGACCGGGTTCATCAATCGATCAATTCGGCGCTCCGAGATCGAGCCGAGCGACGCGGTCGCGATGGCGAGACAGTCCAGGGCCAGGGCCGGCGACTCGCCGTGGAAGTTGCCTCCCGAGACCACGTCTCCCTCGTCCGGAAAGACGATCGGGTTGTCGGTGACCGCGTCGATCTCGATCTCGAGGACGGAGCGCGTGAAGCGCATTCCCTCCCGGGCGCTCCCGTGGACCTGGGGCATGCACCGCAGCGAGTAGGAGTCCTGCACGCGGCCGCAGTCCTCGTGGGACCGCGCGATGGCGCTGCCCTGGAGGAGCAGGCGCAGGTTGGCCGCGCTCTGGACCTGTCCCGCGTGAGGGCGCAGCGCGTGGATGCGCTCCTCGAAGGCGTGGTGGCTGCCCTTCAGCGCCTCGAGCGTGCAGGCGCCGGCCAGGTCCGCCAGCACCGCCAGCTCCTCCGCCTCCAGGAGCGCGAGCGCCCCGACCGCGGTGATCAGCTGCGTGCCGTTGACCAGGGCCAGCCCCTCCTTGGGGCCGAGCTTCAAGGGGGAGATGCCCGTCTTCTCCAGCGCGGCGCCGGCCTTCATCCGCGCGCCGCGCAGGAAGACCTCTCCCTCCCCGACGAGCGCCAGCGCGAGGTGCGACAGGGGGGCCAGGTCGCCGCTGGCTCCGATCGAGCCCTGCTCCGGGACGAGCGGCAGGAGGTCGGCGTTCAGGTGGGCGAGGAGGGTCTCCACCACCTCGGGGCGCACGCCGGAGTGGCCGCGGGCCAGGACGTGAGCCCGCAGGAGCATCATGACGCGCGTGGCAGGGGCGGGCAGGGGCGCGCCGACCCCCGCCGCGTGACTCCGGATCAGGTTGATCTGCAGCGCCTCGAGCTGATCGCGCGGGATTCGGATGTCCTTGAGCAGCCCGAACCCGGTGTTGACGCCGTACACCTGCCGGTCGGAGGCCAGGATGGACTCGATCACGCCGCGGGATCGCTCGATGCGCCGCCGGGCGTCGGGAGACAGGGCCACCCGGGCGCCTCCGCGGGCGACAGGGAGGACGTCCGCCAGGCGCAGGTGCTCGCCGTTCAGGACGATTTCGGAGGACACGGCGGAGTCTAGCACACGGCCCCACGGGTCACAATTTGGTAAGGGCGCGTGCACAACAGGTGCCCGGGGATTACCTTGGACCATGGAGAACAGGCCTTGATCGTCCGCTGCCCGCACTGCAAGAACGTCATCCGCCTGCACGGGGTGGATGGTCAATCCCAGGTCGTCAAGTACCTGTGCAGCAGCTGCCAGGAGATCGTCCGGATCGACCTGGTGCACGACGAGGTGAAGTCCTCCTCCTCGTCCGATTCGTTCGAGAAGACCGAGCACCGCAAGAAAGTCCTGGTGGCGGACGACACCGCCACGGTGCGCACGATCGCGGCGCGCCTCCTCGCCTCGGCCGGCTACCAGGTGCTCGAGGCCGAGGACGGGAGGCGGGCGCTCGAGCTGGTGCAGAACGAGCACCCCGATCTCATCCTTCTCGACCTCCTGATGCCGAAGATGACCGGGTTCGACGTGCTGCGGGAGATCAAGAAGTCGGCCCGGACCAAGGAGACGCCGATCCTGATCATGAGCGGCGTATTCAAGAAGGACGTCCTCGACTTCCTGCAGGCCGCAGGCGTCACCGGTTTCCTCGACAAAGAGCAGATCAAGGACTCCCTCCTGTTCCGCGTGCAGCAGATTCTCGCCGGCTGACACGGAAGGCCCTGCCTGCTCCGACAGGCTCCTGCCCCCCGCGGGCGCGGCGGGACCGTTTTCTGCTAGCATGTCGCGGCAAAGGACCTCCCTAGACCCCCTTTGCCCGCTCCGTTCGGATCCCAGGGGAGAGGCCATGTCCGGGTTCGTCGTCGTCGGTTCGCAGTGGGGTGATGAAGGGAAGGGGAAGATCGTCGATCTCCTGACCGAGCGCGTCGACATCGTGGCGCGCTACGGCGGCGGGCCGAACGCGGGCCACACGATCTGCGTCGGCGACCGCCGCTTCGCCCTGCACCACATCCCCTCGGGAATCCTCAGGGAAAGCGTCCTGTGCGTCATCGGCAACGGCGTCGTCATCGAGCCGGGGTCGCTCCTGAAGGAGATCGACGAGCTGCGGGCGGCGGGAGTGCGGGTGGAGGAGAATCTGCGCATCAGCGATCGGGCCCACCTGATCCTGCCGTACCAGCGCGGCTGCGACATCGCGCGCGAGGAAGGGGTCAAGGACGGCAAGATCGGCACCACCCGCCTCGGGGTCGGGCCGACCTACGAGAGCAAGGCGGGGCGCTACGGACTGAGGGTCGCCGACCTGGCCGGCTCGGCCGGCCTCGAAGCCAAGGTGGCCGCCCTGGCCCGGCTGACGCGCAGCGCCAGCGGCGGCCGCCTGCCGGCGGAGTGGGACCCGCCGCCCGCCGAAGTCGCGGCGCGCCTCCGCGAGTCAGGCGACCGGCTCGCGCCGTTCCTCACCGACACCTCGCTTCTTCTCAACCAGCGTCTCGACAAGGGAGCGGTGGTCCTGTGCGAGGGGGCGCAGGGGACGATGCTCGACCTGGATCACGGCACGTATCCCTTCGTGACGTCCTCCAGCTCGACCGCGGGCGGGGCCTGCACCGGCCTCGGCATCAGCCCGATCCGGCTGGAGGGGGTCATCGGGGTGCTGAAGGCGTACTCCACCCGCGTCGGCGAGGGGCCGTTCCCGACGGAGCAGGACAACGACGCCGGCAAGCGGATCCGCGAGCGGGGCCGCGAGTTCGGCAGCACGACGGGCCGGCCGCGCCGCTGCGGCTGGTTCGACGCGCTGGTGGCCCGCTATTCGGTGATGCTCAACCAGACCGAGTGCCTGGCACTGACCCTCTTCGACGTCCTGGATGCGTTCGACGAGATCCCGATCTGCGTGGCCTACGAGCACGCAGGACGCCGGTACGACGTGCTGCCGGCCGACCTCTCCGTGCTCGAGGCCTGCCGGCCGGTCTGGGAGGTCCTGCCCGGGTGGAAGGCCGACACGAGCCAGGCGCGCCGGTTCGAGGACCTTCCGGAGGCGGCCCGCGGCTACGTGCGGCGGATCGAGGAGACGGTTGGGTGCGAGGTGGGGATCATCTCGACCTCGCCGCAGCGCGACGGGACGATCATCCTGCCCCGGGGCCGGATCGCGAAATGGCTGCCGGTCCGCCCGGCGGTGCGCGCCGGGTTCCAGCGACCCTAGATCCTCTCCAGGGCCTGCCGGAAGTCCTCCACCAGGTCCTCGCCCGCCTCGATGCCGCAGCTCACGCGCACCAGGTCGTCCGTGACCCCCAGCCGCTCGCGGTCCTCGGGGCGCATGCCGGCGTGCGAGGTCCGGGCCGGCTGGACGATGAGCGTCTCGACCCCGCCGAGGCTCGGCGCGAAGTAGGGAATCCTCACCTCCTTGATGAGGCGCTCGGCCGCGGCGGCCCCCCCCTTGAGCCGCAGGCTCAGCATCCCCCCGAACCCGGACAGGAGCTTCCTGGCGTGCGCGTGATCCGGGTGGCTCTCCAGCCCGGCGTAGTTCACCTCCTTCACCTTGGGGCTCTGGGCCAGGAAGTGCGCCAGCGCGAGGCCGTTGGCGTTCTGCGCCCGGACGCGAAGCGCCAGCGTCTTGGTGCCGCGCTCCAGCAGGAAGCCGGCGTGCGGGTCGAGCGTGCCGCCGTAGAGGTTGAGCGTCCTGCGCACCTTGTCGACGTGCTCGCTCGTGCCCAGGACGCAACCGGCCACGATGTCGGAATGACCGTTCAGGTACTTCGTGGCGCTGTGGAAGGACAGGTCGAAGCCGCGGGCCAGGGGCCGGAAGTTCACCGGGCTCGCGAAGGTGTTGTCGATGACGGTGAGCAGCCGCTCCGCGCGGGCGAACGCCACGACCTCGTCGAGCCGCGGCACGCGCATGAGCGGGTTGGTGATGGTCTCGACCAGGAACAGGCGGGTGTTCGGGCGCAGCGCCGCCTTCCAGGTCTCGGGTTTCTGATCGTCCACGAACGTGTGGCTGATCCCCAGGCTCTCGGCGTGGCTGGTCAGGAAATCGTGCGTCCCCCCGTAGAGGCAGGTCCCCGCCAGGAGATGATCCCCCTTCTTCAGGAAGGCGAGCAGGATCCCCGTCACCGCGGCCATCCCCGAGGATGTCGCCAGCGCCGCCTCCGCCCCTTCCAGCGCCGCCAGCCGATCGTGGAGATGGCGCTGCGAGGGGGTGCTGTTCAGCCGGATGTAGCGGATGTCGTGATAGTCGGTTCCCGGCTCGAACGAGTAGACCGTCCCCTGGTAGATCGGGAAGACGACCGAGCCGTCCGGTCCGGGCCGTCGATTCGCCGCATGCACGGCGAGGGTTTCCATCCTGTAGCCCGACTTGTCCATGAAGCCTCCTTGCGGGGATCGCTCCGCGACCTTCCTCCGCTGCCCCCGCCATGCTAGCCTTCCGTCCGCGAAATGGGAAGCGGCCCGCGCCACGCGGGCCGGCGCGGAGAGAAACGCCATGGGCGAGGCCGGGCGCGACCTGATCGCCATCCAGGACGTTCGCAAGAGCTTCGGTCATGCCGAGGCGGTGCGCGGCGTCAGCCTCTCGGTTCCCGAGGGGGCGCTGGCGGTGATCATTGGCCCGTCCGGCTGCGGCAAGTCGACGCTCCTGCGCTGCCTGAACGGCCTGGAGCTCCTCGACGCGGGGCGCGTCCGGGTGGGGGACGTGACGCTCGAGAGGGACAACGGACGGTTTCCGGGCGATCTCAAGGTCCGGCTGCGGCGCCTGCGCGAAGAGCTCGGCATGGTGTTCCAGAGCTTCAACCTGTTCCCGCACCTGACCGCCCTCGAGAACGCCGCGCTCGCGCCGATCGTCGTGAAGGGGATCCCCCGGGAGGAGGCCCGCGGGAAGGCGCGGGCCCTCCTTGCGAAGGTCGGGCTCGGGGATCGGCTGGACTACTACCCCGGGCAGCTGTCCGGAGGCCAGCAGCAGCGGGCCGCCATCGCCCGCGCCCTGGCGATGTCGCCGCGCGCGGTCCTGTACGACGAG
>Ga0070694_100000260_pt1 | contig 28005 bp, 27 predicted proteins | sample KBSK1251metaG_FD_65470 | JGI IMG/M metagenome (GOLD analysis project Ga0070694, IMG submission 65470) | Corn, switchgrass and miscanthus rhizosphere microbial communities from Kellogg Biological Station, Michigan, USA - KBS K1-25-1 metaG | ecosystem: Host-associated > Plants > Roots >...
GACCGGCCGCGGCCCGGAGTGCACCTCGTGCTCCCGGATCTTGGCCACGTTGCCGTTGAAGAAGCCGCCCTGCGAGATCACGAGCGAGTCGGTCTCGACGTTGCCGCTGACGCGGCCGGTGGCCGTGATCTCCACGTTGCCGGTGGCCACCATGTTGCCCTCGAACTTGCCCTCGACCCGGGCGATCGCGAGCAGCGTCGTGGGCGGGGCCGGGGTCGGCTCCTCGGGGCGGACGACCGTGTCGCTCTTGGATGGCCGGGCGGAGCGGGCCTTGGCAGCGTTGCGTCCGAACATTCCGGCCTCCTGGCGACTGCTGGCGTAGTAGAAAGCAAACTACTGGCAGGCAATCGCCCTGCCACCGGGCAGAGCTCGACAACAGATTGAAACTACTGGACTATTCGGCGGTCGGCGCCCGAAGGTCTTCTCGGGCTTGCGTCCCCGGGACGGACGACTGTCAGCTGGGAAACAGTGCTACTGCGGCAGCGGCTGGATCAGGGTGGGCAACTCGCCGGGCGGCTGGAGGATCCAGCCGTCGCCCTCCTTGTTCTTGATGAAGAGGGTGGCCGGGCCGTCGGCCCGGAGGACGTTCCACCCGCTGCCGTCCTTCCGGCGGGAGACGAAACTGGCCGACTCCCCCGGGCGCTGGATGACGAAGCCATCCTGCTTGTCCGAGATCAGGTAGATCGGGGCCTGACCGGGCGCGTAGATCACGTAGCCTTCGCCCCAGGCCGCGAAGTACACGTCGATCGGGAATTGTCCGGGCGCCGTCACCTTGAAGTGCTGGGAGGCCGCCGGGGGCTGCGGGGGCGGGAAATCGGCATCGGCCTGCTGGTCACCGCTCGCGCATCCGGCAACGGCCGCCGCGACGAGCGCGATCGCCACCACCGCTCGCCCCATCCTTGCTCTCCTCATCGGGCCGGCCGCATGCGGCTCAGAGCCCGAAGCGACGCGCCGTCTCCGCGTGCGCCTTCCAGATGGCCGCCGGCATCCGCTCGCCGAACTGATCGTAGAACTCGCGTAGCTCGTCGAGCGCCTGCCGCCACTCGTCCCGATCGACGCGGAGCGCGGCGTCCAGCGCGCCGGGAGCCAGCCCCACACCCGCCTCGTCGAGGCTACCGGGGGCCGGTACGTGACCGATCGGCGTCTCGACCGCCTTGCCCCCGCCCCGGATCCGCTCGACGATCCACTTGAGGATCCGGACGTTCTCTCCGTAGCCCGGCCAGAGGAAGCGGCCTTCGCCGTCGCGCCGGAACCAGTTCACCCGGAAGATCTTGGGCGGATTCTCGAGCTTCGGGCCGAACGACAGCCAGTGGGCGAAGTAGTCGGCCATGTTGTAGCCGCAGAACGGGATCATCGCCATCGGATCCCGCCGCACCACTCCGACCTGGCCGGTGATCGCGGCGGTCGTCTCGGTGCCCATCGCCGAGCCCAGGAACACCCCGTGCTCCCAGTCGAAGGCCTCGAAGACCAGGGGCACGACCCGGGCGCGCCGCGACCCGAAGATGAAGCCGGAGAGCGGCACTCCCTCGGGATCCTCCCAGTTCGGCGCGATCGAGGGGCACTGCTGCGCGGGCACCGTGAATCGCGAGTTGGGATGCGCCGCGGGGCCCGAGCCCGGCGTCCACGGCTTGCCCTGCCAATCGAGCAGCCCCGCCGGTGGCTCCGGCCCCATCCCTTCCCACCACGGCTCGTTGGATGGGGTCAGGGCCACGTTCGTGAAGATGGTGTTGGAGCGGACCATGGCCGCGCCGTTCGGATTCGTCTTGGCGCTGGTGTTGGGGGCGACGCCGAAGAAGCCGCGCTCCGGATTGGTGGCCCGCAGCTGGCCGTGCTTGTCCACGTGGATCCACGCGATGTCGTCGCCGACCGTCCACACCCGGTAGCCCGGCAGGCTCGACACCACCATGGCCAGGTTGGTCTTGCCGGATGCGCTCGGCATCGCCGCCGCGAGATAGGTGACGCGCCCCTCGGGATCCTCGAGGCCGAGGATCAGCATGTGCTCGGCCATCCATCCTTCGGTCCGCGCCTGGTAGGACGCGATGCGGAGCGCGTGGCACTTCTTCCCGAGGAGCGCGTTTCCGCCGTATCCCGAGCCCACGCTCCAGATCAGCCGCTCCTCCGGGAAGTGCATGATGAACCGCCGATCCGGCGAGAGGTCGCCGAGCGAGTGTAGGCCGCGGATGAAGTCGTCGCCGCTCCGCATGTGCTCGAGGGCGATCGCGCCCACGCGGGTCATGATGTGCATGCTGGCCACCACGTACGCGCTGTCGGTGACCATGACCCCTACCCGGCTCATCGCCGAGCCGGCGGGCCCCATCAGGTACGGGATCACCCACATCGAACGGCCCCGCATGCTGCCCCGGAAGAGCCCCCGGAGCCGCTCCTTGCCCTCCGCGGGCGCCATCCAGTTGTTGGTGGGGCCGGCCTCCTCGCGAGTGGGCGTGCAGATGAACGTGAGCTGCTCGGTTCGGGCCACGTCGGAGGGGTGGCTCCGATGCAGGTAGCAATTCGGGTAGGTCCGGGAGTTGAGGGGGAGCAGCGTGCCGTCGCGCAGCATGTCGTCGACGAGCCGGTCGTACTCCGCCTTCGACCCGTCGGCCCACGCGATCTTCGCCGGGCCGGTCAGCGCGGCGACCTCATCCACCCACTTCTCGACTTGACTCGTGAGGCTCATGGATGACGTCCTCCCGGTGAAAGACACCACGTTCGAATCCCGGCGGGCCCGCGTCCCGGCTCAGGCAGGTATTGAGAAATTCTGACCGCCCCGCGCGCTCCTGTCAACGGCCGCATCCGTCCGATCAGGCCCCGCCGACCCGGGCGCTGCGCCGGGCGAGCGCATCGTGGACCATCAGGGCCAGGTCCCGGCGCGGGAAGGGCTTGATCAGGTAGCCGAAGGCCCCGCGACGCAGGGCCTCGTTGAGCGTGGCGAGCGACGCGAAGGCGGTGATCATCACGACCTCGATCCGCTCGTCGAAGGTCTTGATGTGCTGGAGCGTGTCGAGCCCGCTCATGCTCGGCAGGAGCTTGACGTCGAGGAGCACGAGGGCCGGCTGGAATCTCGGCAGCTCCTCGACCGCCGCTTCCCCGCTCGCCACGCTCAAGACCCGGTACTCTCGGTCGAGCAGGGCCCGCAGGCTCATCCGCACCCCCTCCTCGTCGTCGACCAGGAGGATACGGGCCTTGTCTTGCGTCTCGAGGGCGAGCTCGGTCATTAGGAAAGTTCTGCGCGGGGCAGTCGATGCGATGGAGAGTGCAACGCGAGTGCCAGCACGAGCCCGGGCCCGAAGCCTTTGAAGTCTCACGCATGGCCGCTCTCTGGCGCGCGGTCCGCGCCAGAGAGCGGACAATAATTGGCGTCGCGATCCTCACCGGACGCAGGCGTCTTGCGACGACGGCTCCGGTCGCCGGCTCAGGATCGTGACGTCCCGGCGCCGGGGCGCAGCCGTTGCGCGATCTCGTTGACGAGGTGGTTGAGTCGCTCCGCCGCGTCTTCCCGCTCCTTCTGGTGGCGCTCGTTCTCGACCCGCAGCTCCCCCATGCTCTGGCGCAGCTGCTCGGCCTGGCGCTCGGACGTCTCGAGCCGGTTCCGCAGCTGCTCGTTCTCGTAGGTCACACCGCGCAGCCGCTCGTTCTCCCGCTCCGAGGCGTCCACCCGCTCGCGCAGGCGATCGTGCTCGTGCAGCAGCTCGAGTAGCGAGGCCAGCTGCGTTTGCCCGGCCTCGAGCCAGCGCCGCACCTCGTCGCCATCGCGCACCTGCTTCGACTCGACGCTCATCATCCGATCCTCTCCTTTCGTACGATTGAGTGGAGTGTAATCCGGCCCCGACCGCGATGGGTGGCCGATCGCCACCGTCGCGCCTCCGGCCGGCCCGGGAACGCGCGGCCGGCGCCGGTCCGCGCGCCGTCGCTCCGGCTCCTGCACGACCGCCATGCCTCGCCGCTCGCCGCGTCGACGGTCCAGCATCACCTCGACCTGCTCGGGATCCTCCGCGAAGAGGCGCTGCATGCGCTCGACCAGCGCGGGGCGGTCCGGACGGACGAAGACCTGGAGACGACCGCGGATCGGGCTGCTCCAGACCCAGAGCGAAACGCGTCGAAATCGTCCGGTGAGCAGCACGGTCAGCGCTTCCCGGGGCCTGACGTCGGCGTGGGGTCCTCGCCCCGGCCGAGCAGGCGCAGGCGGTGTGTCCAGCAGAGCCCGTGCACCTCACGGTCGTCGCCCGGGATATCGATCGTGACCAGGAGGCAGGGCTTCCCCTCCTGTCGACATCGCGGGCAAATGACTTTCAAGGCGCCCGATACGGGGCAAACTCGGTGCCACGCGCGCGCGCTCGACTGCGGGGCGGCGATCGCACGAAGCCGCTACAACCGCGAACCTCCGCGCCCGGGCCTCCACACCTGTTAGATCATCCCGATCACCTACTTAGTGGCTCTACCGCGAGAGGTCACCTGAGGCGGCGACCGCGGCCGATCCGGAGCGGCTTCGCCCGAGCGCTTCACTCTGCGCAACATGGAGTGGGAAGATGCAGACCGTGCTTGGCCACCCGGCAACCCTGAGTAGGTAACCGCCTTCTCATTCTCTTGCCGCCCTCGCCTTGACACCGGGGTGCGCGCGGTCCTAGCATGCAGCAACCCCCCGAGGTGGCGGCAATGAGCGAGTTCCACGACGAGTACTCCGAGGCCCTCGACGGTGAGTTCCGCAAGCTCGAAGATGCCCTGCTGGGCGACGAGGTCCGGCTCCTCGCTCCGAGCGAGCCGATTCGCATGTCCCCGGACGCCACGGTGGCCGATGCGGTCACCCGCATGGTGGACAACCGGCGCGCCGCCGTGGTCATCGTGGACACGAGCGGCGGCCTGATCGGCATCTTCACCGAGCGTGATCTGCTCACGCGGGTGGTCAGCCTCGGCCGCGACCTTGCCCGGACCTGCCTCGGCGACGTGATGACGTCGTCCCCCGAGGCGCTGGAGCCTCACGATCGCATCTGCTACGCGATCAACCGCATGCACGCGGCGGGCTACCGCACCGTGCCGCTCGTGGACGACCGGAACCACCCCATCGGCGTCGTGACGGTCAACGACGTGGTGGGCTGGCTGTCGCGGGTGTTCCCGGAGGCCATCCTGAACCTGCGGCCGGGCGACCGGGTGAACCGCCCCGCGCAGATGGACAGCGGTTAGGCGCGAGCTCCGGCGCCCGGTACGATCCGGCGGAACACGATCCGCGAGGGGGCATTCCGGAAGGGCCAGCCCGGGACGATGGCGGTGAAGCGGCCCGCCGGGCCTCCGGCCACCAGCAGCTTCAGGCAGTCGGGTGACTGGAACTTGGGCACCAAAGCGCTGCTCTGAGCTCCCTCGGGGAACGCGGCCAGCGCCTCGTCGGAGAGCCCCTCGCCGCCGTCGCGCCCCGGTAACAGGTCCCGCACCGGCTTCTGCAGGCGCGTCCACAGGAACTCGCGCACCCGACTCTTCGACCAGCCGTCGGCGGCCAGCGTCTTGGCGTGCTCGGGGGAGAAGACGAGGGCGGTGTCGCCCAGACCCACCGCCTTGTGGTGGGCCACGACCTCCACGCTCCGGGCAACGGTGGCGAGCAGGTCCGGCGCCGAGCGGCTCCGGGTGTCGGCGACGACCTGGGGGGCCTCCGCGGCCATCACGCCCACCGTGCTGTCACCGGCCGCGAAGCCGTGCTCGACGTGGAGCGGCTCCCAGGGGCTCGCCTCCTGGTTCTCTCCGATGCAGTAGGTGTAGCGGCCCGGCCCCCCGAAGGTGGACATGCTGATCACTCCCGGGTGCGCCCCGCCGATGTTCACCCAGCAGAGGCGCACCGCGCGCCCGATGGTGGCGTTGGCGCGCCAGCCGGGACCGAAGACCCCGGCCCCCGAGTTGATCTCGAGCGCGGCGCGGATCGGGCCGCTCACGATCACGAGGGGGGCCACCGCGTCGGTGGTGCCCGAGACGCCGAGGAGACAGAAACGCTCGTCGCACATCGCCTCGACCGCGGCCAGCACCACCGGCAGGTACGCCGGGCGGCAGCCGGCCATCACCGCGTTGATCGCGATCTTCTGAACGGTGGCGCGACCGAAGCGCGGCGGCACCTCGGCCACCATCTCGTCGGGCCCCCGCCCCGTCGCCGCGACGGCGGCCGCCACCCGGGCCCGGGTGGGCGGCACGACGGGCAACCCGTCGGTCACGCCACGAGCGAAGAGGGCTTCGATGGGATCGGCGTCGTGAGTCGCCATGCTGGGCGGGAGCCCGGAGACCGCGGCCGCCCGCGACTAGCGGGGACGGGAGAACGGCGAGCGGTACTCGAGCCGCTCGCGCACCTTGTTCAGCAGCCGCTCCACCGTGAAGGGCTTCGCCACGAAGGCGTCGACCGGGATGAGGACCCCCGCGTCGCTGATGACCTCGGCCGCCCGGCCGGACATGAAGATCAGCTTGGTGTCCGGTCGCGTCGCGGCGATCCGGTCCGCGAGCTCCTTGCCGTTGATCCCGGGCATCATGATGTCGGTCAGGAGCAGGTGGATCGCGCCCTGGTGCTCCTCGGCGATTCGGAGCGCGGTCTCGCCATCCTCCGCCTCGAGCACCCGATAGCCGGCGCCCACCAGGATGTCGCGGGCCAGCGCCCGCACCTGGGCCTCGTCGTCCACCACCAGGATCGTCTCCATGCGCCGCCTATTCTACCCCCCGGAAGCCTGCTTTCCCGCACGTGCCGTGTTCAACTCGCGGCCGGGTCGACTGGTTCCGCGGCACCTCCGCGCCGCCTTGACAGGTCCCGGTCCCGGTCCTAGAGTCATCGAACATGAGGAAGTGGATCGGTGCCCTCAGCTTGGTCTGGCTGCTCTGGTCCGACCTCTCCATCGTCGGCAAGGACAACCCGCTCGACACCATCGGGCTGCGCTGGCTGGCCCGCGTGCCCCGCCTGCAGACCGATCGCATCCTGGCCGGCAGTTACCCGTCCGCGGAGGAATGCCGGGCGGCCCTCGAGCGGCACATCGTCACGCTCAAATCGATCAACGACAGCTGGTCCGCGGAAGAGTTCGCGCGTGAGGGCGACTCGGGAACGATCCACTACTACCCGAACGGCCTCGTCTACGCGCGCGCGGACCTGAGCTGCACGCAGCAGTAGCCCAGTCAGCGCCCGGGCGGCGCCGGAGTGCCGGCCGGCGCGTCGGTGCGGACCGGCGGGCGCGGCTCGCGCGAGCCCCCCTCGAAGAGATCCATCAGCCACGGCACCGTCACCACCACCACGATCGCGAGAACGATCAGCACGAGGGTGGCGCGAAACCACCCGGTCACGAAGATGCTCGGCGGCCCCTCGTAGACCTCCGCCTCGCCCCGCAGCACCGCCAGCTCGGCGCGCAGCTCCTCGTGCTCCTCCTCGAGGGTCTCGAGACGGGAGCGTAGCTGCCTCACGGTACCGGCCAGGTCGCGCGGCACCGCCACCCGGGTCGAGCGGCGGCTCTCGGGCGCCTCGCGCTCGACCGCGGCGGCCAGCCGGCGGCGGCGGGGCCGCTCGGCCGGAGTGGGATCGCCGGCCCCATCTCCGTTCAGCGCGAGCTGCCGGCCGGACGGCGGGACGGCGATCTCGGACCCGGGGACGGCCTGACCGGTGTCGGGCGGCCGCCGAACCGGGGGACCACCCCCCTGCTGTGCCACCGCCTCCACCGGGCGTCCCATGGCATGCAGCTCGTCCCGGGAGAGGTTCTGGATCCGGGCGAGGAGGCCCTTCAGGGTCCGCTCGGAGACCTGGTGGGCGAGCACGAGACGTCCGCGCTCGTCGCCGTTCTCCACGTACGCCACCCAGTCCTTGAGGCTGCGGGTGCCGTGCCAGGCGACGGTGAGGCCGCTGACGTGCATCCGCTTCCTTCCCTCGATCTTCGCGAGTGGCTTGCGGGTGACCTCCATCCGGTGCCCCTTCCTTTCCCTTCTCCCCGCGCCGCCTCCGGCGCGGCCCCAAGAGTACGACGCGCCCCCAGGCCTGACAAGAGCCTTGGAGGCACGTCATCCGGGGCAGTTTTTACACGAGTGTCATGTAAAACCTACACGACCTGACACTTTCGGCTCCGACCTGCGACCGGCCACCCCAGCCTATTGTGGGAGTCCGGTCCGGGGCAACCATTTCACGTCGCCCGCCAGCGCCGTCGCACTGGCACATCCGTTGCGTCCTGTCCCCCCGCGAAAGGAGTGGGGCATGCGCCTGACATCTCTCATGGGCTTCCTCGCCGACGACCTCGCGGTCGACCTGGGCACGGCCAACACCCTCGTGTACGTCCGGGGACAGGGCATCGTGCTGAATGAACCGTCGATCGTCGCCATGAAGGACGGCGCGGTCCTGGCGGCGGGTCACGAGGCCAAGGCCATGCTCGGCCGCGCGCCGGGGACCATCTCGGTGGTGCGCCCGCTCCGCCACGGGGTGATCGCCGACTTCGACAGTACCGAGAAGATGCTGCACTACTTCATCGCCAAGACCCGCCAGCGCAAGAGCCTCGTGCACCCGCGCGTGGTCGTCACGGTGCCATCCGGCATCACGCAGGTCGAGAAGCGCGCGGTGCGTCAGTCGGCGCGCCAGGCGGGCGCCCGCGAGGCCTTCCTGATCGAGGAGCCGATCGCGGCCGCGCTGGGCGCGGGCCTGCCGGTGGCCGAGCCGGGCGCCAACATGATCGTCGACATCGGTGGGGGCACTACCGAGGTCGCGGTGATGTCGCTGTCCGGCATCGTCTACTGCAAGTCGGTCCGGATCGCGGGCGACGAGATGAACGCGTCGGTCATCCAGCACATCCGTAAGAGCTACAGCCTGCTCGTGGGCGAGCGCCACGCCGAGGAGATCAAGCTCCGGCTCGGCTCCGCCTACCCGATCCCGGGCGAGCACCTGACCATGGAGGTCAAGGGCCGCGATCTCATCGTCGGCATCCCGAAGACCATCCTGGTCACCGGCGAGGAGATCCGCGAGGCGCTGCGCGAGCCGATCATGGCCATCGTGAGCGCGGTGCACACCTGCCTCGAGCAGATCCCGCCCGAGCTGGCGGCCGACATCGTGGACAAGGGCATCGTGGTGTCCGGCGGCGGCGCGCTGCTGCGCGGGCTGGGGGCGCTGCTCCACGACCAGACCGGCCTGCCGATCCGCATCAGCGACGATCCCCTCACCTGCGTGGTGCGCGGGGCCGGGTGCCTGCTGGACGACGTCAAGCTGCTCTCCCGCGTCGCGCTGCCGTCCTAGACGAGCGCGCCGCCCCGGGCCGCCTCACCGGCCCGGCGCCCCGAACCGACCCGGACCGCCCGCGGACCCCGCGGGCGTGACGAGGCTATAATGTCGGCCACGCCGGCCGCGGGCCGGCCGCTCGCTCCCTCGCCACCCACTGGAGGCCGTATGAAGGGCGTGACCCTGCCGACCGAGACCGTCTTCGTGATGGAGAACTCGCCGATCAAGTTCGGGCTGGGCGCGATGGACGAGATCGGCTACGACGCCAGCCGGCTCGGGATCCGCAAGGCCCTGATCTTCACCGATCGCCACGTGGCGGAGCTGGGCCTGCCGGAGCGGGTGCGCGCCCTGCTCGAGGAGCAGGGGGTGAAGGCCGACGTCTGGGACGGGGTCGAGGTCGAGCCCACCGACCGGTCGATGGAAGAGGCCGGCGAGTACGCGCGCAGCAAGGAGTTCGACGGCCTGATCGCGGTCGGCGGCGGGAGCACCATCGACACCTGCAAGGCGGCGAACCTCCTCACCTGCTACCCCGCCCCGCTGCTCGACTACATCAACAAGCCGGTGGGCAAGGGGGTGCCGGTGCCGGGCCCGGTGCGGCCCCTCATCGCGGTGCCGACCACCGCGGGCACCGGCAGCGAGACCACCGCGGTCGCGGTGACCCACGTGATGGACCAGAACGTGAAGGCGGGAGTCTCGCACCGGCTCTTGCGGCCCGCGCTCGGGGTGGTCGACCCGCTCAACACCCTGAGCGTGCCGCCCGAGGTGACCGCCGCCGCGGGCGCCGACATCCTCACCCACGCCATCGAGTCCTACACCACCCGGCCCTACAACGCCCGCGCCAAGCACCACCCTCCGGACCGGCCCGCCTACATCGGCGCGAACCCGGCCAGCGACATCTGGTGCGAGAAGGCGATGGAGTACGCGGCGCGCTACCTCCGCCGGGCGGTGCTGAACGGCCTCGACGTGGAGGCGCGCCTGCACCTGGCGCTGGCCGCCAACTACGCGGGCATCGGTTTCGGCAACGCGGGCGTGCACATCCCCCACGCGCTGGCGTACCCGATCGCGGGGCTCGTGCGCGACTACGTGCCGAGCGGCTACCGCACCCGCCACCCGCTGGTCCCGCACGGGATGTCGGTGATCCTCACCGCCCCCGCCGCGTTCCGCTTCACGTACGCGACGTCGCCCGAGCGCCACCTCCGCGCCGCCGAGCTGCTCGGGGTGCCGGTGGCCGAGCTGAGCGAGGCGGAGCGGCGCGAGGCGCTGCCGCGCGCCCTGCTGTCGATCATGCGCGACATCGGCATCCCCAACGGCCTCACCGCCATCGGCTACACCGAGCGCGACGTGCCCGCCCTGATCGAGGGCACGCTACGCCAGCCTCGCCTCCTGTCGGGCGCGCCTCGGCCGGTGGGTCAGCCGGAGCTCGAGCTCATCCTGCGGGACGCGATGCAGTACTGGGGCTAGAGCTGGCCGGAGTCGCCCCACTCGGCGAGCCGCGCCCGGTAGGCGGGATCCTGATAGCGGTCGAGGCGGAACGCGGCCGCATAGCGCGGAAGCGGGCGCCCCGCGATGTAGTCGGCCAGCAGGTCGGCGGCGCCGTTCGAGGACATCATCCCGTAGCCGGAGAGGCCGCCCAGGACGTACGCCCCCTCGATCGGTAGCGGCCCCGACAGCAGCCGGTTCTCCTCGGTCTTGGTGTAGTAGCCACCGTCCACGAAGTACTTGGGCAGGCGCGGGACGTACGCGCGCAGGCCCGGGATCAGGCGGGTCAGCCCGCGGATCACGATCTCGGCGTACGCCGGGTCGAACTCGACCGGGAAGCGCGGCTCCATGGGCTCCACGTCGTAGGTCCACACCCCGAGCATCACCGGGCTGTCCCCGCCGCCCTCCGGCCGGCCGTGCACGCCCGCGGGCATCTCGTCGAGCAGATGACGGTGCGACTCGGCCTGCTCGAGCTCCTCGCGCTCGTCGTCGGCCCACGGCAGCCGCACCGGGTCCGTCCAGATCATCATGGGAGCGTCTCGGGGCACCACGCCCTGCGGATCGTGGAACGCCACCTTCGCGTGCCGCTCGCAGAAGACCGGGAGCTCGATCCCCAGCAGGCGCCCGACCTGCTTGACGTACGGCCCCGCCGCGTTCACGAAGCGCGGCGTGGCGATGGTGCGGTTGCCGTCGCGACCGCTCACCCGCACCGCGGTGACTCGACCGCCCGCGGTCGTCACCGCGTCCACCCGCCCCTCGGTCAGGCGCACGCCCGCCTCGCGCGCCCGCTCCAGCATGTACATGCCGAGCTGCTGGCCGCTGAACCAGCCGCAGCGGCGCGCGTGCAGCAGCGCCACCGTGTCCTCGGCGAGGTACGGAAAGTGACGTCGGATCAGGCCCCGGTCGGTCACCACGTCCGTACCGGTGGGCTGCCCCTCGAAGCCGGCGGCCGGCGACGGCCGGTAGTCGTCGGCCGGCGAGTCGTGCACCCGCAACGGGCCCACTCCGCGCGAGGCGGCGTCCCGACCAGCCTCCAGATAGCGGTCGATCTGCTCGGCCTGCGCGGTGGCGAAGAGGTATCCGCGGCGATTCAAGAGGAACGCGTTGTCGCTCTCGCGCGCCAGCTCCTCCATGAGGTCGATGCTGCGGTTCATCAGGGCGACCATGTCGTCGCCGGGCCCGGGCCACCAGTTCCGGTAGGACTCCGCCGACTTGTCGCTCGTGAGCGACAGCGGCGGACGCTCGTCCACGAGCACCACCGACCGGACGCCCCGCCGGACGGTCAGATGATAGGCGGCGGCCACTCCCGCGATGCCGGCCCCGCAGATCACCACCTCCGCCGTCGGCGCGCTCATGGCGGCACGACTCTACACGCTTTGAGCGGGCAACGGAACCGGGCGCCACCAGGTGGACACTGTCAGCATCGCGACGCTCCGCCGACACCCTGACCGCTCATAAACGTCCAGGAACATGGGCGTCCAGTTCCCGGCACGTCGGTTGCTCAACGGGCGCCCATGATGACCACCCGACAGAACGATCGTCGCCGGCATCCCCGCTCGGACGTCTCCTGGCTCGTGGTGGTGGAGGCCGGGAAGCGACGCTTCCTGCTCCAGACCGTGGACATCTCGGCCCGCGGGGCCAAGGTGAGACCGCGGGAGCGCCTCGACATCGGTACCCCGGCCCAGCTGCGGTTCCGGCCTCCGGACGGAACGCCGTTCAACGTGCCAGCCCTCGTCTGGCGCACCGACTCCGACGGGCTCGCGTTCCTCTTCATGGGCGACATCCAGGACCGTCTGCGTCGCTCCGGTCGCCTGCTCGCCAGCTGACCCCGTGGCGACTGCTACTTCCTGAACCAGTCCCACATCCGATCCCACCAGCGTCCCACCTGGTCCGTCACGCCGCCGTGCTCCTCGCACGGGGGCGGCTCCGTCCCGGCCAGGAAGACCTCGGTCACCACGACCGGGCAGTACGCCGTCGCCCGCTGCCCGTTGACCGCGTCGATCTTGGCGTAGGTGATGCCGGCGGGCTCCGGGAACGTGCCGCCCGGATACACGTCCAGGGCCTGGCGCATGAACTCCGACCAGATCGGCAGCGCTCCCTCCGCCCCGGACAGTCCCGCGGGCGCGCTGTCGTCGAAGCCCACCCAGACCAGGGCCAGCAGGTTCGACGAGTAGCCCACGAACCAGGCGTCGCGTCCGTCGTTCGTGGTGCCGGTCTTCCCCGCCACCGCGCCGGGCACGCCCATCGCGCGCGCGCCGGCACCGGTGCCGGAATTGATGACCCCCTGGAGGAGTGAGGTCACGAGGAAGGCCTCTGGCGCGCCGATCACCTGCCGCGTCTCCCGGCTGGCGGTCCAGATCGCGCGACCGGCGTCGTCGGTGACGGTGTCCACCGCGCCTCCGCTCGGCGCGAGCCCGCCGTTGGCCAGCGGGAGGTACGCGCGCGCCAGGTCGAGCGGCGTGATCTCGAAGACCCCCAGGGCCAGCGCGGGCACCGGCTTGAGGTCGCCCTCGACCCCGAGCGTCCGCGCGGTTCCGACGACGTTGCTCAGGCCGACCGCCTGAGCCAGTCGCACGGTGGCGGTGTTCAGCGAGCCCTCGAGCGCCCGCCGCACCGTGACCATGCCCTGGTACTGGTCGTCGTAGTCCTTGGGGCTCCACGGCTTGCCGTCCACCATCACCGTGATCGGCGCGTCCTCGACCAGCGACGCGGCGGTGAAGCGCGGCCCGTCCTGACGCGGGGTGAGCGCGGCGAGAAACACGAACGGCTTGAAGGCCGAGCCCGGCTGGCGCCGCGCGAGGACCGCGCGGTCGAACTGGCTGAGCCGGTAGTCGCGGCCGCCCACCAGCGCGCGCACCTGGCCGGTCGCGGTGTCGAGCACGATGAGCGCGGCCTGCAGGCGTTCCTCGGCGCCCTTGCGGCGCAGGCGCGGCCGCGCGGTCTCGAGCCGGTCCAGCCCCTTGACCACCGCGGCCTCCGCGAGCCGCTGGAGCACCGGATCGAGCGTGGTGTAGACCCGGACCCCGTGCTGGTCGGCCAGGTCCATCTCGCTGGAGCGCTCGAGCTCCGCGCGGACGTAGTCGACGAAGTAGGGAGCGACCAGACCGTTGCCGGGACTGACCCGAGCCTTCACCGGCTCGCGGCGGGCCCGGCGGTAGTCCGCCTCCGAGATCTTGCCGAGGTCGCGCATGCGCGCCAGCACCACGTCCCGGCGGTCGCGCGCCCGGTCGGGATTGGCGGCGGGCGAGTAGCTGTTCGGCCCGCGGATCATGCCGGCCAGGAGCGCGGCCTCCGGCAGGGTCAGCTGGTGGACCTCCTTGCCGAAGTAGACACGGGAGGCGGCGCCGATCCCGCGCACCGCAGCGCCCCCGACCTGCCCCAGGTAGATCTCGTTCAGGTACGCCTCGAGGATCTGGTCCTTCGAGTACCGCCACTCGAGCGCGGTGGAGAGCCAGGCCTCGTTGAGCTTGCGCGAGTACGTCCGCTCGGGAGTGAGCAGCCGGCTCTTGACGAGCTGCTGGGTGATCGTGCTCCCGCCCTCCACCACCCGTCCCTTCCGCACGTTCGCCCACAGCGCCCGCAGCACGCCGCGCGGGTCGAGTCCGCCGTGCTCGTAGAATCGCTCGTCCTCGATGGCCAGGACGGCGGTGCGCAGCACCGAGGGCACCTCGGCGAGCTGCACCGGGCGGATGCTCTCCCCCATGCCGGCGCCCGCGCTCGCGAGCAGCTCGGGAGGCAGCGCGACGCTCTCCACCTCGGTCCCGTTCCGACGCAGCCGCGTGATGCGCCCGCCCGACACGGTGAGATTGACCCGGTCCGCGCCGCCGCGGCCGCGCCCCACGTAGATGTCCCAGGCGCTGTCGGAGCGGGAGAACTGCCCCGGCCCCACCGCGGTCCGGGCCTCGCGATAGCCGAGCCGCCCGAGGAGGCCGGCCAGGTCGAGCGCCCCCACCGAGACTCCGGGCCGGAGCATCGGCGGGGCCGCGTAGAGGAGGGTCGAGCGGCGGGCCTCCACCCGCTCGAACTTGGAGAGGGCCCGCGCGGAGTAGATCGCGAGGCCGCCGCCCACCAGGACCAGGAGCCCGAGCAGCACCGCCGCGAACAGCGTGAGCCGGCGCAGGACCCAGAAGCGGCCCTCCCACAACGTGACCATCAGACGCCCGCGCGCACGCTCTGGGGGTGAGGTGAGAGGCTCAGGAGCCGGCGCCCCTCCGCAGGGTGACCATCACCAGCCGGGCCACCTCCGGATCGTCCGAGACCTCGACCACCACGAAGTCACCCACCCCGACCTCGCCGAGGGTGATCGTGCGGTCCCGGAACGCGTCGCTCACTCCCCGCCCCGCCTGGTTCCGCTGCGACCAGAGCACGATCGCCTCGCGCGGCACCTGCACGCTGAAGGCGCGCCGCTCGCCACCCGCGCCGAACTCGTCGACGGTGAGCGTGCGCGCCTGGGCGTCCACCGCGAGCACGGTGCCCGCGTGACGCTCGCCGGCCGGCGCGGCGGTCGGCGTCATCGCGAGCGCGAGCAGGAGCGCGAGGATCGCGGCCCCCGCGCCGGCCCGCCACTCCGGCCGCGGGGCGGAGAGCCTCACGAGCGGGGGGCGGCGACCGTTCCCACCTCCGCCGCCTTCATCTTCCGGACCAGCTCGGCGTACGAGGAGGTCTGGATGATCTTGTCGAACTGGGTCCGATAGTTGTTGATCAAGCTCACGCCCTCGACGGACACATCGTACACGAACCACCGATCGCCCCGCTGCTGCATGCGATAGTCCACCGGGACCTCCGTGCCCTGCTTGGTGACGAAGCGGGTGCGCACCGTCGCGAGCCCGCCGTCGATCGCCTCGCCCGCGTAGGCGATGCGCTCACCGCTGTAGCGCTCGATCTTCGAGATGTACGCCCGCTCGATCAGGTCGGTGAACAGCCCGGTGAACTCCTGGCGATCCTTCTCGGAGAGACCCTGCCAGTGACGCCCGAGCGCCCGCTTCGCGGTCTCCGTGAAGTCGAAGACGACCTCCGCCTCCTTGCGGATGGCGGCCCGGCGGTCCTTCACGCGAGACTCCGTCTTCAGCGCGGGGTCCTCCAGCACCTTCACGATCTGCTCGACGGACGACTTGAGCTGATCGGTCGGCGCCCCGGCCTCCACCACCACCGGAGCGCCGACCAGGAATCCCGCCACCGCAACCGGGACCAGCCGCGCGACGAGATCCACGCGCACGCTCACGCCGCCCGCGTCAGGAGGGCCGGGTCCACCTTGATGTGATCCTCGACCTGGAAGTCGGAGCGGCTCCGGGAGATCTCCCGCCTGGCCACGTCCACCGCGGCGGTGCGGAGCTCGGCCTTGGGCACCGCTCCCCGGATCTCGAGCACGAGCGGCGTCCCCTTCCACAGCGGCAGGTGCGCGGTCGGGGTCAGCGGCAGGCCAGCGAGGGTGGCATCCATCAGCAGCGCGTCGGACACTCTGGCCTGGGCCGCCACCGCCTCCTCCTCACGCCTGCGCTTCAGGTCGTAGAGCTTCACCGCGATCCCGAGCAGAACCACCAGGGACAGCATCGCTGCGACGACGATGATCTCCATGGAAGTCACCTCCATGGCCGCCGAGGGCTGCATCGCCCATGCCAGCGCCCATGCGGCTACCTCGCGTCCAAGTTACCACCGCCTAAGCCATCGGCCACCACAACTGGACGAACCGTCCCGATCGAGTAGGAATTTCCAGGAGCATCGTGTAAAGCTTTCCAGCGCGTCGGACCGGGCGCGCCCGGCGCGCGATGCGTCAACGCGCGCCCTGGGGGAGCGGCTCCCAGACCCGCTCGTCCGCGAGCACCGCCCTCGCCACGTCGCCCAGCCGCTGCCGGGAATTCATCGCCTGCCTGCGCAGCCACCGGAACGCCTCGGCCTCGCTCAGCTGGCGGTCGCTCATCAGCTTGCCCTTCGCCTGATCCACCAGCGGGCGCTCGGCCCGCGCTTGCTGCATCCGCCGCATGTCGCGGAAGCGGGCGAGCGCGAGGTCGAGCGTGGGCGCGACCTCCGCCGCCCGGAGCGGCTTGAGCATGAACCCCATCACCCCGGCGCGATTGGCCTGCTTCACGACCGCCGACGCGGTGTCGCGCGTGAAGAGCACGGCCGGACAGTCGCACGCCGCGGTGATGCGTGGCATCAGCGCCGGCTCGCGCCGGCCCGAGAGGCTGGGCGCGATGATCAGCACGTCCGGTCGGGTCTCCCGCATCAGGGCCACCGCGTCCAGCCGCAGCGGCGCCTCCAGCGCCACCGTGCCTCCCGCGTCCTCGACGGCCGCGCGCAGCGAGGCGCGCGACGCGGTGTCGCCGTCGAGCACGGCCACCCTCCACCGTGGCGCGCTGTCCCTCCACATCCTGCCGATCATTCGCATGGGACCACCTCCTGAGGCCTCCGCCTGTCGCAACGCGCGTGCCAACGTCACGCCAGCGACAGCAGGTAGAAACTCCTTGCCAGCTCCAGTAGTTCTTCCCGTCTCGCGCCTCGACGAGAGGGCCAGACGGCCGCTCGATGCACCGACTTCCCGCCGCGTGCGGCTGGCACACGCCTTGCCTGCTTCCGTCGACATGCTGAGGCTCAAAGGGGAACGCGATAGCGACGAGCGGGACGAAATCACGCGCGAGGACATCTTTGCCGCCGACGAGACGATCGGGCCGGATCCCGAGGTCTACCGCGACGTCGACCCGGGGCCCACCTGGACGCCACCGTTCCGTGGTCTGGCCGTCGCGGCGGGGACCTTCGTGCCGACGTTCCTGCTGATCTTCTTCGGCCTGCCGTACGTGCTGGGCTCCGCGACGCCGGCGCGAACCCCGACCACGCCCGGCTCCGGCCCGCTGGCCTCGCTCGGCGCCGGCGCGGGGTCCTCGCCGAAGCCTTCCGGCTCCGAGGTGCTACGCGGAGACACGCGGACCGACCCGGCCACTCGGGGGCTGGGCAGCTGGCTCTTCTCCAGCCCGCCGCCGGCCGGCAAGCCGAAGATCGAGCCCCCGAGGACCGAGTCGCCGACGATCGATTCGCCGCGGATGGATGCCCCACGGAACGATTCCCCCGCACGAATCGATTCCCCAAGGATGGACTCGAAGATCGAGGAGCCTGCCCCGGCGGTCGTGCCCGATCCGAGCCCGGCGCTTCCGCCTCGCCCGGGTCAGGCCGAACCTTCTCCGGCGCCTCGGCCACGGGCTCCGGAGGCGCCGCGCCGCGCGGCCACCCCGCCGGCCCCGACCGAGGCGCGAGGTCCCGAGCCGCGGCCCGTTCCCGAGCCGCGCCGCGTCGCGAGCGAGTCGCGCGAGTGGACGCCCGCGGCGGCCTTCACCGACCGCGCGGCCGCCGGGCGCCTGGCCAGCAGCATCGAGAAGCAGGGCTATCCCGTCGAGATCCGACAGGATGGCTCCTCGTCGAGGCCGTGGGTGGTGTGGATCGGCGCGCAGCCCAGCGGCGGCTCCCGCCGCCGCTAGGCTGCGGCCCGCGCGCCCTAGGCGCGCTTACCCGGATCCCGGTCCAGCTGCAGCTCCCGCCAGCGGCGCGCCTTGTTGTGGAGCGTCTTGGGGGTGGTTCCGAGGATCTCGGCGGCCCGGGTCTTGTTGTTGTTCACCGACTGCAGCGTCCGGAGGATCAGCTCCCGCTCGCCGTCGTCGAGCGTGGTGCCGAGCGGCAGGACCACCACGTTGGCCCGCTCCCCGGACGCCGGGGCGCCGAGCGGCGATAGGGGCAGGCACTCGGGGGTGATGAGGCCGTCCTCGCACGAGACGACCGCGCGCTCGATGACGTTGCGGAGCTCGCGCACGTTACCCGGCCAGGAGTGGTCGTTTAGGAGCTTGAGCGCCGCCCCGTCCACGCTGCGCACCTGACGCGCGTACTTCTCGTTGAACTCCGCGATGAACGCGTCCGCCAGCAGCGCGATGTCCTCGGGCCGCCGGCGGAGCGGCGGCAGCGCGATCGTCAGCACGTTGACCCGGTAGTAGAGATCCTCCCGGAACGTCCCGTCCTGCACCGCCTTGACCACGTCCCGGTTGGTCGCGGCCACCACCCGCACGTCGACCCCAATCTCGTCGTGGCCGCCCACCCGACGCACCTGGCTGTCCTGGAGGACGCGGAGGTACTTCGCCTGCAGGCCCGAGCTCATCTCCGCGATCTCGTCGAGGAAGATCGTCCCGCCGTCGGCCAGCTCGAAGTAGCCGGGCCGCCGCGCCATGGCGCCGGTGAAGGCCCCCTTCTCGTGGCCGAACAGCTCGCTCTCCAGCAGGGTCTCCGGGATGGCCGAGCAGTTGACCGCGACGAACGGTCCCTTCGCCCGCTGCGACATCTGGTGGATGGTGCGGGCGACCAGCTCCTTGCCGGTACCGGTCTCGCCCAGGATCAGCACCGGCGCCGGGCTCGGCGCGGCCAGCTCGATGAGCCGGTAGACCTCCTGCATCGCCGGGCTGACCCCCAGCAGCGGCCCCAGCCCGCGACTCTCCTTGAGCTGGCGGCGCAGGACCGTGACCTCCCGGCTGACCTGGACCTTCTCCACCGCCTTCTCCACGAGCACCCGCAGACGGCGGGGATCGACCGGTTTGGTCATGTAGTCGTACGCCCCCTCCCGCATCGCCGACACCGCGGTCTCGATCGAGCCGTGGGCGGTCAATAGAATGACCGCCGCCTCCGGCACCGCCGCGGCCAGGGGCTTCAGCAGCCCGATGCCGTCGATCACCGGCATGATCATGTCCGCGATCACGACCGAGGGCCGGAAGGCGGGGGCCCGCTCCAGCGCATCCTTGCCGTCCACCGCCTCCTGCACTTCATAGCCCCACATCGTGAGGAGGGCCGCCAGTCCGCTGCGGCCCGACTCGTCGTCGTCAGCGATCAGGATGCGCTGCTTCATTGGTCGTCCCCTTTCGGGTATTGGTGTCGGAGGATCGCGCCGGTCTTGGCGACCCGGCTGCAATCGATGTGCCTCGAAAGTTCCGGGCGGAAAAAGGTACCGGATCGAATCCTCCAAGATCAACCAGGGCAGATCTTTGCGATCCGAACCTGAGACAGGCTATCAGGGAGCCGTCCCACGAGACCTGCCGCGGAGAGGGAACATTTTACCGTGTAACTACCGCCCGGGTGCGGGCTATTTATTCGCTCCACGACAAATCGATCAGGGCCAGGCCCGTCGCCGGATCGGTCTTCCGCCGCAGGGTCGCCGGAGCCTCGACCAGCGTGACCTCCAGCGTCGGGTCGACCTCGCCGCCTAGCAGGTGGCCCCCCAGGGCGCCGCCGTCCGAGCGACCAACCACGACGTGGGCATGCACCCGGGGCTCCCCCCGATCCAGCGCGATGTTGCCGATCAGGGACACCACCTCGACCTGCTCCCGGATGACCCGGCGCCGATAGTCCCGCCGAGCATGATCGAAGAAGCCCAGGGTCACGGCTGCGAAGGCCCCGATGCCGGTCAAGGAGGCGGCCCGGAGGTCGAAGCGCTTGGCCGCGGCGCTCAAGGCCTCCACCGGGTCGTCGCCCCGGTCGCACACGAGCACGAACGTGCGGCGTCCGCCCGCGTCATCGAGCTGCCGGATCTTCACGGTGTCCCTCCCCTCAGGCCCGCTCGGCCACCGCTTCCTTGTCCCGCTTGCGCAGGCCCACCAGGCACGTCACGAGCACCCCGGTCATCACGGTGAGCAGCCCGAGCTCGATCGTCGCGTAGCGGAACGCCGATTCGCCCTCGTCCGCGAGCGTGCCGAACTCGGCGGTGATCACCAGGATGCGCCGGACCGCCGCGATCAGGGCCACCAGCACGAAGGGCTCGGGCACCAGCACGTGCTCCCGAAACGACACCTGCACGGTATAGAGGATCTCGATCATCATCAGGATCAGGAGCAGCTGGTCCAGCACCGCCACCACGCTCGCCCCGATCGCGCCCCCGAGCAGGCTCCGGGCGAAGTAGACCGCCGCGTTCACCAGCAGCGCCACGCCCCCCGCCGCCAGGACGACGCCCAGCCCCACGTACAGCACGTCCTCGACCGTGGTGAAGGTCTGCGCGATGCGCTCGCGTGCCGACGGCGCCCGGGCCGAGCGACTCACCGCGCGATGACCCGGAGCCGAGGCGGCCACCGGCTCACAGGCGGCCGGTCAGCACGAGGGCCAGCACGATGAGGAGCGCCACCGTCAGCGCGCTGCTCGGATAGTAGCCCCAGTCGCGGCTGTGCGGCCACGCGGGGGCCGCGCCGAGCGCCAGCACCAGCAGCACCACGATCGCCCCGACGGCCGTGCCCATGTGTCGCCTCCGACCCGGATCCTCGGCAATCGCTGTGCCAGGCGACGCCACCGCGGCGCGGCGCGGCCAAGCGCCCGAAAAGCCGCCGCCCGCTCCCCGCGCTCTCGCCGCCGCGCACGGCGACGCGCGACGGCCGCCGGTAAAGGTTTCCGGTCGCGCCCGGTAACGCCGACCCGCGACCCGACGGCCGGCCCGCCTTTCTGGGGCGTGGCCCGCGTGATAGGGTGTGGACGACCGGTTGGCGTCGACCTTGCTCTCCTGGAGGCGCGGATCATGACGGATATGTGGAGCGATCTGGTGTGGGCCGCTCTCGGCGATCTGAAGACACGGCTGATGCTCGTGCTGCCGGGCTTCCTGGCGATGCTGACGCTCGCCGCGGTCGGGCTCGCGGGCGCGTGGATCAGCGCGCGGATCGCCCGGCGCCTCGCGCAGGCGGTGGCCTTCGATCGCCGCGCCGAGGCGTGGGGCATCGTGGCCGCGCTCAACCGAGCGGGGGTGCGGAAGCCGCCCTCGCAGGTGCTGGGGATGATCGTCTTCTGGAGCGTGCTGGTGCTGTTCCTGCCGGTGGCCATCGACGCGCTCGCGATCCCCGGCACCGGGCGCCTCACCGAGTTCGTGTTCTCGTGGGTGCCGCGCGTCATGGGCGCGGCCCTGATCCTTCTCGTGGGATGGCTGGTGGCGAACTTCCTCGGCGAGGGCGCCCTCATCGCGGCGGTCAACGCCCGCCTGCCCGAGGCGCGCCTCCTGGCCCGGGCCATCCGGTGGGGTGTGCTGCTCTTCGCGAGCGCCACCGCGATCACGCATCTCGGCATCGGCAAGGAGATGGTGCTGGTCGCGTTCGGGATCACCTTCGGCGGGCTCATCTTCGCGCTGGCCCTGGCCTTCGGGCTAGGCGGCCGCGGGCTGGCCCGTCAGATCCTCGAGCGCCACCTCCGCAGTCGCGAGCCGCATCCGCGCGAGACCCTGACCCACCTCTAGGCCGCATGACCGACGCCGACGCGCTCTTCCAGCAGGCGGCGGCGGCGCTGCGCCGCGAGCGCCGCGCGACCTACCGTCTGCAGCTCGGGAGCGCGCTCGGGTTCGACGAGGTGGCGGCGCTCGTCCCCTACCTCGAGGCCCTCGGCATCAGCGAGGCGTATCTCTCCCCGTGCTTCCGCTGTGGTCCCGGCAGCTCCCACGGCTACGACGTCACCGACCACAACGCGTTCAACCCGGAGCTCGGCAGCGCCGCCACCTTCGACGGGATGGCCGCCGCGCTGGCCGCGCGCGGGCTCGGGCTCATCCTGGACGTGGTGCCGAACCACATGGGCATCGCGGGCGACGCCAATCCCTGGTGGCTCGACGTGCTCGAGAACGGGCCCGCCTCGCCGCGGGCCGAGTTCTTCGACATCGACTGGGCGCCGGCCAAGGCCGAGCTGCGGTACCGGGTCCTCCTGCCCGTCCTGCCCGACCAGTACGGCCGGGTGCTCGAGTCGCAGCAGCTGGCGCTCGAGTTCGCGGACGGCGCCTTCCACCTGCGGTACGCGGGCGCGCGCCTGCCGATCACCCCGCGCACCTACCCCCAGATCCTGACCGACGCGCTCGAGCCGCTCGCGGAGCGCCTGGGCCCGGACGACCCGGGGCTCCAGGAGCTGCGCAGCATCCTGACCGCGATCGAGCACCTGCCCGGCCGCACCGAGACCGACCCGCGCCGGGTCGAGGAGCGGCTGCGCGAGAAGGAGATCGTCAAGCGGCGCCTGATGGCGCTGGCCAAGGAGTCCGTCGACATCCGCGAGCACATCGAGGAGACGGTGCGGCGCTTCAACGGGATCCCGGGCGATCCGGCCTCGTTCGACGCGCTCGATCGCGTCCTCTCCGCCCAGACCTATCGCCTGGCCGACTGGAGGGTGGCGGGCGACGAGGTGAACTACCGGCGCTTCTTCGACGTGAGCCACCTGGCCGCCATCCGCATGGAGCGCCGGGCGGTCTTCGACGCGACCCACCAGCTGGTCCTGAGGCTGGTCGGCGAGGGCAAGGTCACCGGGCTCCGCATCGATCATCCCGACGGCCTCTACGCGCCGGGCGAGTACTTCCGCCGCCTGCAGGAGGGCGCGCTGGTGGCGACCGCGCGTCGCCTGGTGCCCGAGCTCGAGGCGCCCGAGGCGGACGCGCTGACCGCGCTCTACCGCACCCGGGCCGCGGATCAAGCCGCCGCCCTCGACGCCCGCCCGCTCTGGATCGCGGCCGAGAAGATCCTCGGCCCCGACGAGCCCCTGCCGGAGTGGTGGCCGGTGGCGGGCACCACCGGCTACGACTTCCTCGCCTCGGTCAACGGCCTGTTCGTCGACCGCGGCACCTCCCGGCAGATGACCGCGCTCTACTCCCGGATGGCGGGCGACGACGCCCGGATGGCCGACCTCACCTACGCGGCCAAGCGGCTCATCATGCAGGTCTCGATGGCGAGCGAGATCAACCAGCTCGGCCACCACCTCGACCGCATGTCCGAGCGCGACCGTCTCGCCCGCGACTTCACCCTGCCGAGCCTGGGGCGCGCGCTCCGCGAGGTGGTGGCCGCCTTCGCGGTCTACCGCACCTACGTGGGCGACGACGGCACCGACGCCCCCGGCCCGCGCGACCGCGGCTACATCGAGGCCGCGATCGCGGAGGCCAAGCGCCGCAACCCGACGGTGAACGTCTCGATCTTCGACTTCGTCCGCGACGTGCTCCTGCTGCGTCACCCGGACCGCAGTGGCTCCGAGGAGCGGGCCGCGCGGCGCGACTTCGCGATGCGCTTCCAGCAGACCACCGGCCCGGTCACCGCCAAGGGCGTCGAGGACACCGCGTTCTACCGCTACAACCGTCTGGTCTCGCTCAACGAGGTGGGCGGCGATCCCGCGCGCTACGGCGAGCCGGCCGCGGTGTTCCACGCGCGCAACGAGCGGCGGCTCGAGCGCTGGCCCGAGTCGATGCTCGCCACGTCCACCCACGACACCAAGCGCGGCGAGGACGTGCGCGCGCGCATCGACGTGCTCTCCGAGGTGCCGGCCGCGTGGGCCGCCGAGGTGCGCCGGTGGCGCGGGATCGCCCGGCGGTGGCGGCCCCAGATCGACGGGCACGCCGCGCCCGACCGCAACGACGAGTACCTGCTCTACCAGACCCTGGTGGGCGCGTGGCCCGCGCGCGACGAGGACGAGCCGCTCGAGACGGTCACCGCCCGCGTGGTCGCCTACATGGAGAAGGCCACCAAGGAGGCCAAGCGCCGCACGAGCTGGGTGAATCCGAGCGAGCCCTACGACCGCGCGGTGCGCGAGTTCGTGCGCGCCCTCCTCGCTCCCGACGGCCCGTTCCTGCCCGCGTTCCGCCCGTTCCAGCGGCTGGTCGCCGCCCACGGGGCGGTCAACTCGCTGGCCCAGACCCTGCTCAAGCTCACCGCCCCCGGCATCCCGGACCTCTACCAGGGCACCGAGCTCTGGGACCTCTCGCTGGTCGATCCCGACAACCGCCGACCGGTCGACTTCGCCCGCCGGCGGGCGCTGCTCGAGGCCCTGGCCGCCCGCATCGCGGCCGACGCGGCGACCGGGGCGGACGCCACCGGCCTGTGCCGCGAGCTACTCGACGCCTGGCCGGACGGCCGGGTGAAGCTCTACCTCACCCACCGCGCGCTGACGCTCCGGCGCGAGCGTGCGCGGCTCTTCGCGGCGGGCGCCTACCGCGCGCTCGGCGCGGACGGTCCGCAGGCGGACCACCTGGTGGCGTTCGGGCGGACCGACGGCGCGGAGGCGGCCATCGTCTTGGTGCCGCGCCTCACCGCGCGACTCGGCGGGCTCACCGGGTCCGTCCTGCTCGGCGGGGCCGCGTGGGAGCACACCTCGGTCGCGCTCGGCGAGGATCTCGCGGGCGTGTACCGAGACCGCTTCACCGGGCTCGCGATCGCGAGCGAGCGCCGCGACGGAGCCGTGGTCCTGCCGGCCGGGACGCTCCTCGCCCACTTCCCGGTGGCCCTGCTCGAGCGCGTGGCCCCCGCCCCCCGATGAGCGGCCTGCCCGCGGTCCGACGTGCGCACCGGATGCCGTTCGGCGCCTGCCTGCGCGACGACGGGAGCACTCGGTTCCGCCTCTGGTCCCCCGGCGCCGCCCGGGTCGAGCTCTGGCTCGAGGAGCCGGGCCGCGCGGTGTCCATACCGCGTGACGCGGGCGGCTGGGCCGAGCACGTGACGCGCGAAGCGCCCGCGGGCACCCGCTACCGCTACCGGATCGACGGCGAGATGCTGGTGCCGGACCCGGCCGCCCGCTACCAGCCCGGCGACGTGCACGGGCCGAGCGAGGTCGTCGATCCGCTCGCCTACGCCTGGCGCGACGGCGGATGGGCCGGGCTGCCGCCCGAGCGGCTGATCTTCTACGAGCTGCACGTGGGCACGTTCACGCCCGAGGGGACGTACGCGGCCGTCGAGCGGAAGCTCGACCACCTGGTCTCGCTCGGGACCACCGCGCTCGAGCTGATGCCGCTCGCGGACTTTCCCGGCCGCTGGGGCTGGGGCTACGACGGGGTCCTGCTCTTCGCCCCCGAGGCCCGCTACGGCCGGCCGGAGGATCTCAAGGCCCTGGTGGACGCCTGCCACACCCGCGGCCTCGCGGTCTTCCTCGACGTCGTCTACAACCATTTCGGGCCGGAGGGCAACTACCTCCACCGCTACGCCCCGGCCTTCTTCACCCCGCGCCACCGCTCGCTCTGGGGCGACGGCATCAACTACGACGGCCCGGGCGCCGAGATCGTCCGCGGGTTCATGATCCACAACGCGCTCTACTGGCTCGAGGAGTACCACCTGGACGGGCTGCGGCTCGACGCGGTCAACGCGATCGTGGACGAGTCGGCGGGGCACCTGCTCGTGGAGCTCGGTCGCGCGGTGGCCGACGGACCCGGCCGCGAGCGTCTGGTGCACCTGGTGCTCGAGAACGGCGCCAACGAGGCCCGCTATCTCGGGCGCGAGGGCGGGCGCCGGCCGCTCTACCAGGCCCAGTGGAACGACGACGTGCATCACGCGCTCCACGTGCTGCTGACCGGCGAGAGCGGCGGCTACTACGAGGACTACCAGCCGCCCCTGCCGCACCTCGGCCGGACCCTCACCGAGGGCTTCGCCTTCCAGGGCGAGGCGTCCCGGTATCGCGGCGGCCCGCGCGGAGAGCCGAGCGCCCACCTGCCGCCGACCGCGTTCGTGAATTTTCTCCAGAACCACGATCAGATCGGCAACCGCGCGCTCGGCGAGCGCATCACCGCGCTCGCCGCCCCCGAGGCGGTGCGCGTGGCCACCGCGATCCTGCTCCTCGCCCCGGCCCCGCCGCTGCTGTTCATGGGTGAGGAGTGGGGCGCGCCGGAGCCCTTCCTCTTCTTCACCGACCTGGGCCCCGACCTGGGGCCGGCGGTGGCCGAGGGCCGGCGGCGCGAGTTCGCGCGCTTCCCGGAATTCGCGAGCCCCGCGCTGCGCGAGCGCATCCCGGACCCGCAGGCCGAGACCACCCGTGACCGCTCGGTGCTGGACTGGAGCCGCGTCGCCGAGCCGGCCCACCGGGCCTGGCTCGATCTCCACCGCACGCTGCTGCGCCTGCGCGCCGAGGCGATCGTGCCGCTGCTCGCGAGCGAGCCGGTGCCGGCCGCCTCGTGGAAGGCCCTCGGCGACACCGCGCTCGAGGTCGCGTGGGCGTTCCCGGCCGGGACGCTGCGCCTGGTGGCCAACCTCGGCCCGACCGCGGTGCCCCACCCCGGCCCGGGCGCCGACTGGGGCCGCCGGCTCCACGCGCTCGGTCTGCCCGCGGCCGGGTGGCGGGAGCTCCCGCCGTGGAGCGCGGCGTTCTACCTCGCGGAGCCCTCGCGGTGACCGCCCTCGGGAGAGCCGCCGCGGGCGGCCGCCTTGGCCGCGATCGCGTCCCGGTAGACCGCGAGCGTCCGCTCCGCGATGCGATCCCAGGAGAAGTGCGCCTCGACGCGGCGACGCCCGGCCTCACCCATCCGCCGCGCGCGCGCCTGATCGGCGAGCGCGCCGCGGAGGGCCCGGGCGAGCGCGGCCTCGTCTCCCGGCGGGACGAGCCAGCCGGTCTCGCCGTCCACGACCACCTCGGGGATGCCGCCGACCCGGGTCGCCACCACCGGCGTGCCGCAGGCCATGGCCTCCAGGTTGATGAGCCCGAACGGCTCGTAGATCGACGGGCACACGAACACCGCGGCGTGGCTGTAGAGCTCGACGACCTCCGCGACCGGCAGCATCGCGTTGATCCAGCGCACGCGCGGGCGGCCGGCCACCGCCGCCTCGAGCCGCGCGAGGAGCTCGGGGGTGTCGGGGCTGCTCGCGCAGAGCACGAGCGCGACGTCCTCCGGCAGGGCGCGGGCCGCCTCGAGCAGCGGGAAGATGCCCTTCTGCTCGCTGATGCGGCCCACGAAGAGCACGTAGGGCTCCCGCACCCCGTACCGCGCGAGGGCCTCGCGTCGCTCGGTGCGCCGGAAGGCCTCCGCGTCGACCCCGTTGTGGATCACCACGACGCGCTCCGGGTCCACCCGGAAGTGGGCCAGGATGTCGCCGCGCATCTGGCCCGACACCGCGATCACGCGCTCGGCCCGCTCGACGGCCAGCCGCTCCGCCCAGCTCGAGACCGCGTACCCGGTGCCCAGCTGATCGGCCTTCCACGGGCGCAGCGGCTCCATGCTGTGGAGCGTGACCACGAGCGGCACGTCGTGGATCGCCTGCACCAGCATGCCGCCGAATCCCACGTACCAGGTGTGGGTGTGGACCACGTCCGCCGTGACCGGGTCCCGGGCCATCGCGAGCCCGACCGAGAGGGCCTCGAGGGCGGGCGCGTAGGCCGCCGCCGGCCCGCCGGCGAGGCGCTCCCAGGGGGCGTAGCCGCGCACGCTCAGGTCGGGCCCGGCCACCGCCTGCTCGCCGAAGCAGCGCACCTCGACGGCGGCGCGACGGGCCAGCGCGCGGCTCAGGTGATCGACCACGACCCCGGCGCCGCCGTAGACGTGCGGCGGGTACTCGCGGCTCAGGAGCAGGATCCTCATCGGCGTCGTCCTCCGGGAGAGCTTACCGCATGAGCGAGACCCAGCCCTTCGT
>Ga0070694_100000261_pt1 | contig 27988 bp, 27 predicted proteins | sample KBSK1251metaG_FD_65470 | JGI IMG/M metagenome (GOLD analysis project Ga0070694, IMG submission 65470) | Corn, switchgrass and miscanthus rhizosphere microbial communities from Kellogg Biological Station, Michigan, USA - KBS K1-25-1 metaG | ecosystem: Host-associated > Plants > Roots >...
GAAACTCCTGTCCGAGCCTCGACGGTCCAGGGGCACGGTCACGAAATCGAGAAGGCGCCCCCCGCCCAATGCCTCGTCGTCCTTGGCGCCCCGGCAGCCGGTGTCGCCGAGCTCTCTGCCGTCTGCGTACGAGGGGGGGAAGGAGATTGGAATGGAGGGAAGACCAGGATCCGAACACCGGCTGCCGGAGCGTATGAGTGACACGGGCATGTTTTTTTATTCCCTTTGGTTGTTTGCCAAACACGAATCGCGCAGATCCTCTAGCAAGCCCCATGCCGGATCGATCAAGACGGAGGAATTTGTTTCGTCGCGCATCAGCAAGTCGTGAGGCTGCTGCACTTAACACTCCGTCACGGTCTCATGGTTCGATGCAGGAGGTGGACTCCACCGCTCTGGAGCAACGGCGTTTTGACGCGGAGATGCGTATCTTCGACGTTCTCGTTTGTTTACAGGAAGTTGGATTTCGTCAAGGGACCGTGCGCCGCGCCGGGGCCCTGACAATCGCCGTGCCAAAAGTGGTCAGTGACTGTTCGTGGGAGGACAGATCGGCGGGACTGCCCGCTATTCAGGACTTCCGCGGGAGCTTGTGTCCCTTGAGCCGAAGAAGGCGCGAGACGCCGATCTCGACCTTCGGGTCTTCAATGAGGCCCGAGCGGCACATGTCGAGAATTCGCCCCGCTTCGATCGCAATCGTCCCCGAGTCGGCTTCGTTCACGGAGCCGTCCCCGGCCTCGGCGACCTGCCGGCGCGGATCGACCTCGAAGGCCCTCAGGTGGATCTTCTCCGTCGACTGCCCGTGCGAGGGAAAGAAACCGCTCCCCAGCCGGATGATCCGTCCGCCGATCGGCTTCAGGCCCGTTTCCTCCAGGAGCTCCGCACGGGCACGGGCGGAGACCCCCGCCTCTCCCCGATCTCCGGGCTCGAGGCTCCCCGCGACGGCCTCGATGACCGACAGGTAGATCCGGCGATCGCGCACCGGCAGAGGCATCCCCGACCGCGTGGACAGCCCAGGCCGGAACCCGGTCTTGCAGATCACCATCAGCCTCCGGGGACGGCCGGTGAAAAAGAACGGCACGATGGCCACCGCGTCGATGCCGCGGCGGTGCAGCACCTCGGACCGATACGGAGGCGAGGTCCGGCCTCCGGCGTAGACGTTGCGCACCAGGAATCGATCGAGCGTCAGGAATCCCGGCCCGGACGAGGGGAGACGGCGGACTATCTTCAGGCCCTTCACGGCCCGCTGGCGGCGGAGCAGCACGACGGCCGGAAGCGAGCCGTGTCGTCGACGTGTCATCGGCATCGCGCAGGTCAGCCCAGGAGCTTCTTCATTTCCTTGATCTTGGCGGCGACGTCGCGGTAGGTCGAGTCCATGCCGTAGACCTCGGAGAAGGTCTGCATGGCCTTCTTGTACTCTCCCTGCTCCCGGTGCACCTCGGCCATGTCGTACCGCAGTCCCATCGCCTCGTGCTCGCCGAGGCTCGGCGTATCCAGCCCTTTCTGGTACCACTTCAGGGCCAGCTGCGGCATGCCCTTTTCACGGAAGCAGAGCCCCAGGATGCCGCAGCACTCGACCACCTTCCCCGGATCGCGGGCGGCGTACTGGAACTCGCCGATCGCTTCGTCCACCAGGCCCATCTCCTTGTAGGCGATCCCCAGGTTGTAATGGGTCTCGTAGTCCTGCGAGTCGACCTGCTGCTCGACACCCTTCTTGAAAGCGCGGAAGATCTCGTCGATGCTGTGGCCCGGCCCCTCGACCGATTCCTGCTCCTGCGTATCCACGGCCACCTGGGCCTCCGCGAGGCTCCGGTCGAGCTCTCCGGCCAGGTCGAAGAAGTCGCCTTCCGCCGCCTCCGGTTGTTTCTCGACGCGGAACACCGGCTTCGCCTTGGAGGCACGCGGCGCGTCCATCGGCGCGACGGCCCGGGGCGCCTGGATGACCATGGTCTGCGCCCCGAAGGCGCGCTCCACGTCCAGGTCGAGCATGCCCGGTTCCGGGGCCCGCGAGGCCGGCGCCTGCGGCGCCTCGGTCGGCGGACGATTGGCGCGCTCGAAGCGCTGCGCGACCTCACGGCTCCCGGGGTGCTGCTTCTGGAGCTGGAACAGGACGGCGCGCGCCTCTTCCAGGAGACCCTGGTCGATGTAGAAGTCCACTTCCCCGAGCTTCTCCGGATCGGGGTCACGGCCGGCGACCGCCGGGACGGGTTCCGCCTGGTCGGCGCCGGCGGGGACCGGTCGGGGGGCGTTCTCCTCTTCGATCTCGATGGACAGGTCGTCCCCGAGGTCCCCAAGCGACATCTCTCCGGGCAGATCGTCCGGCGTTTCCTCTTCGATCTTCTCGGGCTGCGCCTTGGGCGCGGCCGCCCGGGAGGCCGGGGCGGGGCGCGACGCCGGCGGCGCGGGGACCGGCTTCGCCGGTGCGGGCTCGTCCTCCATCTCGATCTCGAGCTCGAGCCCCGAGTCGCCGGACTCTTCGTCGGCGACCGTCTCGGGGGCCGCCGCCTGCGCGGTCGGCTCGATGTCCAGGCTGCCGTCCGTCTCCAGCTCTTCGATCTCGAGCTCGGGGGCGGGGGCCGCCGCGGTCCGGATCGGCTTCGCGGGAGGCGGCTCGGGGCGGGACGGCCTGGCCGCCGCGGCCGGGGCAGGCGGGGGAGCCTTCGCGACCGGTGGCTTGGCCACCGGGGCCTTCGCGGCGGCGGGCGCGGCGGCGGTGAGGTCGCGCAGGCGCGGGTTGTTCGGATCGATGCGGATCGCTTCGTTGAGCTGATCCTGCGCCTCCTCCGGGCGGTTCTTGGCCTTCAACAGCTCCGCCAGGACCAGGCATTCCGAGACCGCCTTCTCCTTGTCCCCTTCCTCGTAATAGATCTCCTTCAGCTTGGTGTGCGACGGGAGATGACTGGCGTATTTCTCGAGGATCTTGAGGAGCTGCTCCTTGGCCTTCTCGAGCAGGCCGTACTTGACGAACACCTCGGCCTCGGTGAAGTGCTCGCTGATGAACTCCTCGTCCTCCGTCTCGATCCCGTCCTCGTCCGGCTCGTCGGCCATGTCCTGGATCCGGCTGTTCGGGCCGACTTCGTCGTCCACGTCCCCCAGCGCATCGGAACCCGAGACCTCCTCCTCGACTTCGACCTCGGCGTCGATCGAGGGGGCCTCGTCCAGCACCAGGGCGCCTTCCTGGATGTCGGGCACCGCCGCGGCCGCCGGCATCGCGGCGGGGGATCGGGCCGGCGCGGCCTTCGCTCCGCCGCCCCGTCGCTGCGCGACCCGCTCGAGCATCTCGGCGCATTTCGGATTCTGCGGATCGACGCTCTGCATCTGCGTGACGAAGCCGGCCGCTCCGTCGGCATCTCCGGCATGCAGCCGCACCTCCGCGAGCCCGAAGAGCGCCTCGAACCGGGCCGCCTTGTCTCCCGCGGCCTCGGCGACCGAGGCCTTCCGCTCCAGCCCGCCCGGATGGCTGGGGAAGGCGCGCAGGTACTCGTCCAGCAGGCCCGTCCCGTCGGTCGGCTTCGAGGCGGCGAGATATCCGTCGGCTGCGCGGGAGACCCAGTCGAGCGCCGAATCGGCATCGTCCTTCGAGATGTAGAACCGCGCCACCGCGGCGGCGACCTCGGGCGGGGCGTCCTGCATGCCGCGCAGCCTCTGGAAGACCTTCTCCGCGTCCGCCGTCTTGCCGGCGGCCAGGTACGCCTCTCCCAGGAGCGCCAGCGACCTCGGGTTGTCGCCGTTCGCCCTGGCCACCTGGACGACCGTGGCGAGGAGCTCTCCGGGGCTCTTCTCGGCCTCCTTGGTGAGCGTGAGGACGAGGCTCATCATGTCCGCGTCCCCCGGCACGAGCTTCGATCCCTTCTGGGCGATCTTGATCGCCTCGTCGAGCATCCCCTTCTTCGCCAGCTCCTGCGCGACCTGGCGGTATTCCCGGCCCGCTTCGGGCACGCTCCCCGAGCGCACGAGCATGTCGGCGTAGGTCATGCGGATCTTGATGTTGTCCGGTTCGATCTCCAGGATCCGCGGGAAGACCTCGAGCGCCTTCTTGACCTGCCCGCTCTTGACGTGGCGGTCCGCCACTGAGAGGTACTGGGCCTTCGCCTCGATGGTCAGCCCCTGCTGCTGGTACAGGCCGGCCAGCTTCTGCAGGCAGTCGACGTTGGCGGGATCGAGCTTGCTGATCTTCTTGTACATCGCGATCGCCTTGAGGAAGAAACCGTCGCCGGCGTAGTACTCGGCGATGCGCAGGAAGTAGCGGATGGCGTCCTGGTTCTTTCCGGCGCGGACGCAGAGGTCGCCCAGCTTGTTGACGACCCCCATGTCACGGCTGTTGTCCTCGGCGAGCTTCTTGTACTCCGCGATCGCTTCGGGGATTTTCCCGGCCTTCACCGATTTCTCGGCGTTCGCGAGCGCCTTTGCGCGGTCGAAGGCCATCAGCTCACCCGCTCCGCCGCACCGGGAAACGGCAGGCTGTCGTGCAGCGGGGAGCGCACGCCGCGGAAGGTGGATCGATGAAGAGGCGTCGGGCCGAAGCGGCGCAGCGCTTCGTAATGCTCGGCGGTGCCGTACCCCTTGTGCCGGTCGAAGCCGTAGGACGGGTAGAGGGCGTGGAAGGATTGCATCATCTCGTCGCGATAGAACTTCGCCACGATGGAGGCGGCCGCGATCGAGGCCGAGATCCGATCCCCGTGCACCAGGCCCCCCTGCGGGATGCCGATTCCCGGAATCGTCAGAGCGTCCACCAGCACGTAATCCGGCCGCACCCCGAGAGCCTCCACCGCCCGCGTCATCGCCAGGAGCGTCGCCCGCAGGATGTCGGTCCGGTCGATCTCATCCGGTTCCACCACGCCGACGGCGAACGCCACGGCCCGCTCGACGATCCGCCGCGCCAGGCGCTCCCGTCCGGCAGGGGGCAGGAGCTTCGAGTCGCGCAGCCCCAGCACGCGCCTGCGGAGGTCGAGCACCACCGCCCCCGCCACCACCGGGCCCGCCAGGCAGCCGCGCCCGACCTCGTCCACGCCCGCCACGGACCGGAACCCGTCGGCCTGCAGCCGACGCTCGTGGCTCCATCCGGCCGGGCGTCCTGGCATCCGTCAGCCCTGCGTTTCCTCTTCGATGCGCGCCGCCTTCCCCTTGCGGCCCTTCAGGTAGTAGAGCTTCGCCCGCCGGACCCGGCCGCGCCGGACGACCTCGATCTTGCCGATGATCGGCGAGTGCAGCGGAAAGATGCGCTCCACGCCGATGCCGTCCGAGATCTTGCGGACGGTGAACATGCTCCCCGGGCCGCCACCCTTCATGGCGATCACCATGCCCTGGAACACTTGAATCCGGTCCTTGTCCCCTTCCTTGACCTTGACGTGGACCTTGACCGCGTCGCCCACCCGGAACTGCGGCGGGTTTTCCTTCATCTCGTTCTGCTCGATCAACCTGACGAAATCCATGACGTCTGCCTCCGTGCGCTCGTTGGCTCAGTGTTCCTGGGTCGCCCCGGCCTTGCGGGTCGTCCGGGTCTTGAGGAGATCGGGTCGTTTCCGGGCCGTGGCGAGGAGCGCCCGGGTCTTGCGCCACGCGGCGATGTTCTCGTGGTGCCCCGACAGCAGGACCTCGGGGACCTTGAGCCCGCGGAAATCGGCGGGCCGCGTGTAGTGGGGATAATCGAATCCGTCCTGGCAGAAGGAGTCGCGCGCCGCGGCGTCCTCGTCGCCGAGCGCGCCCGGCTGCAGGCGTGTCAGGCTGTCGACCAGGACCATGGCCGGGATCTCGCCGCCGGTGAGGACATAGTCGCCGATCGAGATCGACTCGTCGGCCAGGTGCTCGCGCACCCGCTCGTCCACCCCTTCGTAGTGGCCGCAGATCAGGATCAGGCGCCCGTACTCCGCGAGCCGCGCGGCCTGTCCCTGATCGTACGGCGTCCCCTGCGGGCAGAGCAGGATCGTGCGCGAGGACGCCTTGGGATGGCGCTCCCGGATCGCCTCGACCGCGCGGAACAGCGGCCCGGGCATGAGCACCATCCCGCCTCCCCCGCCGTAAGGGACGTCGTCGATCCTGCGGTGCCGGTCCGTGGCGTAGTCGCGCAGGTCGTGCAGGCGCACCTCGACCAGCCCCTTGTCCGCCGCGCGCTGGACGATGCTCTGCGACAGGGGACCCGCGAACATTCCCGGAAAGGCCGTGATGATGTCAAAGTCCATACAGTTCCAGCAGGCCCTCGGGCGGGTCGATCGTGATCCACCCGGAGGCCGGGTCAATGGCCGTGCAGATCGAGCGCGCGACCGGCACCATGATGGTCTCGCGCGCCCCTTCCCCGTTCCCTGGGTCCGGCTCGATCGCCAGGAGCGGTGTCCCACCCGTCGGGACGACGTCGCGCACCCGTCCGATGGTGCGGCCGGCGAGCGTCCGGACGGTCAATCCGACCAGTTCAAAAATATAGTAGCTGCCCTCCGGGAGATCAACCAACCCGTTGCAGGGTATCAAGATATCCTGCCCGACCAGGTCGGCGGCGGCCTCCGCCGAGTCGATTCCCCCGAACTTCAGGACCAGCCGGTCCCCGTAACTCGAATGTTCCTCGACCCGCAGGGGCCGGGGGGCCGTGCCGGGCCGTCCCACGAGGACCCAGTCCCTCTCCCGCAGCTGGTCGACCTCCCCCGACACCAGCCGGGCCGTCAGGTGTCCATGGGCCCCGCGCAGCCTCAGGCCGGTGGCCACCACGACGCCCGATTCCCCTTCCGGCGTGGAAACCGGGGGGTCCTCAGTCGACGATTTCAAAGTCGTAATACGCCCCATGCCGGGCCCCCGCCACCTCGAGAAGGGTCCGGATCGCCTCCGCGGTGCGCCCCTGCCGGCCGATCACCCGTCCGAGCTCGTCCGGGTCGACCGTCAGCTCGAACACGATCACCCCGTCCTCCTCGAACGAGCTGACGGACACCGCCTCGGAACGGTCCACGAGGTCGCGCCCGATCGCCTCCACCCAGGCCTTGATGTCCGGGGCGGCCGCCCGGTCCTGCGACCGCTCGTCCATCAGGAGGCCGACGCTTCGCGCGCCCGCTCGAGCAGACGGCGCACCGTGTCCGAGGCGTGTGCCCCCTTCTTCATCCAGGTCTCCGCCTTGGCGACGTCGATCTTGACCACCTCAGGCTTCCGTTTCGGATCGTAGTAGCCGATCTGCTCCGTGATCCTCGAGCGCGGCGTGCGTGCCGACTCGGACACCACCACGCGGTAGAACGGCTTGTTCTTGGAACCCGCCCTGCACAGTCGAATGACCAGCACTCCGTCACCTCCCTTTAGCGTCGAAATCCCCTCGCGGCGCCGAACATCCCGGAGCGCATCGCCGGGCCGCCGCGTGCCATCGTTTTCATCATCTTGCGCATCTGCTTGAACTGTTTCAAGAGCCGATTCACGTCCGTGACCGAAGTGCCCGAGCCGCGGGCGATCCGCAGCCGCCGTCCGCCGTCGATGATCTCGGGCCGCCGTCTCTCGTCGGGCGTCATGGACGAAATGATGGCGCGCGTGCGGAGGATCTCCTTCTCGTCGAGCGGCATGTCCTTGAGCATGCCGGCCCCGGGCAGCATCTCCACGATCTGCCGCAGGGAGCCCAGCTTCTTCACCTTGTCGAGCTGCTCCCCGAGGTCCTCGAGCGTCAGCTCGCTCGACTTCAGGCGCCGCGTCAGGGTCTCGGCCTCCTCGCGCGAGGCCACCGACTCGGCCTTCTCGATCAGGGTGAGGACGTCCCCCATGCCCAGGATGCGCGACGCCATCCGATCGGGATGGAACACTTCCAGGTTGTCCGTGTGCTCGCCGATCCCGACGAACTTGATCGGCACGCCCAGCACCTTGCGGATGGACAGGGCGGCGCCGCCGCGGGAGTCGCCGTCCGCCTTCGAGAGGATGACCCCCGTCAGTCCCAGGCGGGCGTGGAACGCCCCCGCCGCGCGCACCGCGTCCTGGCCGGTCATGGCGTCGGCGACGTAGAGGATCTCCACCGGGGCGAGATCGGCCTTGAGGGCCTCGAGCTCGGCCATCAGCTCCTCGTCGACGTGCAGCCGGCCGGCCGTGTCGACGATCATCGGATCGCGCCCCACCAGGCGCGATTCCTTCAGGGCCTTCCGGCAGACCTCGCCGGCGCCCGCGCCGGGCGGGACCTCGGCGACCGTCACGCCGATCTGCTGCCCCAGCACGCGCAGCTGCTCGACCGCCGCGGGGCGCCGCACGTCGGCCGGCACCAGGAGCGGCGTCCTGCCCTGCCCCTTCAGCAGGCGCGAGAGCTTGGCGCTGGTGGTGGTCTTTCCCGAGCCCTGCAGCCCGACCATCATGAAGACCGAAGGAGGGCGGGAGGCGCGCGCCAGCGCCCCCTCGCTCCCCTGCCCGAGGATCCCGACCATCTCGTCCCGCACGATCTTGATGACCTGTTGTCCCGGGGTCAGGCTCTTGAGGATCTCCTCGCTGGTGGCGCGCCGGCGCACCGCCTCGGAGAAATCCCGGACCACGCCGAGGTCGACGTCCGCCTCGAGGAGGGCGGTCCGGATCTCGCGCACACCCTCGCCGATCTCGGTCTCGGTCAGGTGACCGTGGCCGCGGAGCTTGCGGAAGGTGATCTGCAGTCGTTCGGCGAGGGCGTCGAACATGGGCGTTGGCGCGGGACCCGGCCGCTCAGACGAGCGACAGCAGGTGGCCCATCTTCTCCTTCTTGGTCTTCAGGTATCTGCGGGAGTTCTCGTTCGGCGCCACTTCCAGGGGAACACGCTCCACGATCTCGAGGCCGTAGCCCCGCAGCGCGCTGAACTTTCCCGGGTTGTTGGTGAGGACGCGGATGTGCTGGCACCCCAGGTCGCGCAGGATCTGGGCGCCGATGCCGTAGTCGCGGTGGTCGGCCTTGAAGCCGAGCTTGTGGTTCGCCTCCACGGTGTCCCGGCCGCGGTCCTGCAGCTCGTAGGCGCGCAGCTTGTTGATGAGGCCGATGCCGCGCCCCTCCTGGCGTAGATAGATAATGACCCCCTGGCCGGCCCGGGCGATGATCTCCATCGCCCTGCGCAGCTGCGCCCCGCAGTCGCAGCGCAGCGAGCCGAAGACGTCCCCCGTGATGCATTCCGAATGGACCCGGACCAGGACCTTGTCCTCCGGCTGGATGTCGCCCAGGACCAGGGCCAGGTGCGTCTTCTTCTCGATGCCGCTGCGGTACGCGACGACGCGGAACTCGCCGTGGATGGTCGGGAGGACGGGCTGCGCCACACGGCGCACCAGGCTCTCGGTGCGCATCCGGTGCGCGATCAGGTCGGCTACGGTGATCATCAGGATGCCGTGGCGCTTCGAGAACTCCACCAGGTCCGGGAGACGGGACATCGTCCCGTCGTCGTTCATGATCTCGCAGATGACGCCGGCGGGGTACAGCCCGGCGAGGCGCGCCAGGTCGACCGCCGATTCCGTCTGGCCCGCACGCTTGAGCACGCCGCCCCGGTGCGCCTTCAGGGGGAACATGTGCCCGGGACGGGTCAGGTCGCCCGGCCGCGTGCGCGGATCGATCGCCACCTTCACGGTGTGCGCCCGGTCCGCCGCCGAGATCCCCGTGGACACGTTGCGCTTCGCCTCGATGGAGACGCAGAAGGCCGTGTTGTAGGGGGAGGTGTTGTCCTTCACCATCAGCGGGATGTCCAGATCCTCGAGCCTCTCCTCGGTCATCGGCATGCAGATCAGGCCGCGCCCATACCGCGCCATGAAGTTGATCGCCTCGGGCGTCACCTTCTCGGCCGCGATCGTCAGGTCCCCTTCGTTCTCGCGGTCCTCGTCGTCCACCACGATCAGGAAACGCCCCGCCGCGAACTCGCGGATCGCGTCCTCGATCGCCGCGAACGGCGCCCCGCTCCGGCCGTTGCCGCCCTTGCCGTTCCCGCCCCTGCTCATGACGCCTGGTCCTCTCGCATGAAGCCGTGCCGGACGAGGTGCTCCCGGGTCACGGCCGGTTGCGGCCGGCCTCCGGGCCGCCGCTCCTTGAGATACTCGACCACATATCGTCCCATCATGTCCACTTCCAGGTTGACCGGCGTCCCGGCGGCACCGTCGCGCAGGTGCGTGACGGCCAGCGTCTCGGGAATCAGGGCCACCTCGAACGACCGATCCCCGCGGGACGCCACCGTGAGGCTGACCCCGTCCACCGCGATCGATCCCTTCAGGACGATGCACTCGGAAAGGACCGCAGGGAACCCGATTTCAAGCCTCGAGCCGCTCCCCTCCCGATGGACCGATTCCACGACCCCGACGCCGTCCACGTGCCCCTGTACCAGGTGCCCGCCGAGACGGTCCCCGAGGCGCAGGGCCCGCTCGAGGTTCACCCGATCGCCCTCGGCCTTCAGGCCGAGCGTCGTGCGTGCCAGGGTCTCGGGGGAGACGATGGCCTCGAACCATCGGCCGCTCTTGCGGACGGCCGTCAGGCAGACCCCGTCGACGGCGACGCTCTCGCCGCGCTTCAGCGTGCCGGCGAAGGGCGCCTCGACCCTCAGGCGCGCCTCGTCCCCCGTCCGGTCGATGCCGGCCACCCGTCCCGTCGTCTCCACCAGCCCCGTGAACATGTCCCCTCGATTCCCCTCAACCCCGCGTTCGCGGGAACACCAGCCTGCCGTCGATCCGCAGGTCCCGCCCGATCGCCCGCACGGTGACCTGGCGCAGCCGCGGCGCGTCCCGCAGCCGCGCCGCGCCCCGGCCTCCGAAAACCGGCAGCGCCCCGCGCCCGCCCAGGACGCGGCCCGCCACGAACAGCACCAGCCGATCGCCGATCCGGCCGTCCAGGACCGAGCCGAGGACCTCCGATCCGCCCTCGACCAGCACGCTGCTGATGCCGCGCCGCCCCAGCTCCCTGAGCGCCCCGTCCAGGCCGACCCGGCCGTCGCGACCGGGCACCTCGACGATCAGGGCCCCGGCCTCCTCGAGCCTCAGGCGCCGTGCCCGAGGGGCCCGCGGCAGGGTGACGATCATCACCGGGCCGGCGCCGTCCGCGAGGATCCGCGCGCCCGGCGGCGTCCGCAGCCGCGCGTCCAGCACCACGCGGACCGGCTGGCCGCCCGATGCCCCCGCGCGCAGGCCCGAGCCGTTGCCGGACCGGCCCCGGGCCCCCGCCGTCAGGCGGGGATCGTCGCGGAGCACCGTGTTCACCCCGACCAGCACCGCCTCGTGCTGCCGCCGCAGCTCACGCGCCGCGGCCCTCGCCGCGACCGACGTGATCCACTTCGACTCGCCCGTCCGGGTCGCGATCCGCCCGTCCAGGCTCATCCCGGCCTTGAGCGTCACGAACGGCCGCCCGGCGACCACCCGCTTCAGGAAACTCTCGTTCAGCCGCCTGGCCTCGCGCGCCAGCGGGCCGACCGTGACCCTCGTCCCGGCGGCGCGCAGGGCCCTGAACCCTTTCCCGCGCACCCGCGGGTCGGGGTCCTCGAGGCTCGCCACGACCCGCTCGACACCCGCGCCGAGGATCGCGTCCACGCACGGCGGCGTGCGGCCGAAATGACAGCACGGCTCCAGGTTCACGTACAGCGTCGCGCCGCACGCCCGCGGCCCGGCCTGCGCCAGGGCCGCCGCCTCGGCATGCGGCGCTCCGGCCCGGGTGTGGTACCCCCGGCCGACCACGCGGCCGCCGCGCACCAGGACCGCCCCGACCATCGGGTTGGGCGCCGTCTGGCCCTCGCCCCTTGCCGCGAGGCCCAGGGCCATCCGGAGATACCGCCTGTCGTCCCGCGCGGTCCTCGGGCGCCCCACCGTCTTTCTCCCCGCACCCTCGCCGCGCCGATCCCTGTCTAGGCGGCGGAGGGCAAAAGCCCTTCCAGGAACTCGTCCGGATCGAAATCGACCAGGTCGTCGGCCCCCTCCCCCACGCCCACATAGCGCAGGGGGATGCCCAGCTCCTGGACGATGCGCACGACCACGCCCCCTTTGGCGGTGCCGTCGAGCTTGGTCAGGACCAGCCCGTTCACGCGCGCCGCCTCGAGAAACTGCCGCGCCTGGTTCACGCCGTTCTGGCCGGTGGTCGCGTCCAGCACGAGGAGCACCTCGTGCGGCGCCCCCTCGACGCGCCGGCCCACGACCCGCACGATCTTCTCCAGCTCCCGCATCAGCGGGTCCTGGGTGTGAAGGCGCCCCGCCGTGTCGACGATCAGGGCGTCGGCCCCGCGCGCCAGGGCGGCGGCCGCCGCGTCGAAGACCACCGCCGACGGATCGGCCCCCGGCTTGTGCCCCACGAACCCCGCGCCGATCCGCTCCGCCCAGACCCGCAATTGCTCGCCGGCACCGGCCCGGAACGTGTCGGCCGCGCACAGCACGACGCTCTTTCCCTCCACGCACAGGCGCCGCGCCAGCTTCGCGGCCGTCGTCGTCTTGCCGCCGCCGTTCACCCCGACCACCAGGACCACCCGGGGCGGCCGCTCCGGCTTCGGAGGCGGCGGCCCGGCCGCCAGGATCTCGCGCAGCACACCGCGCGCCGCGTCGCGCACTCCCTCCCACGAAGGAGGCGCGCTGGCCGGCGAGGCCGCATGCACCGCCGCCACGATCCGCCCCGCGGTCCCCGGACCGAGGTCGGCCTGGATCAGCGCCGCCTCGAGATCTCCCGACCAGTCCTTCGCCGGCGCATCACCCCGGAACAGCGCGCCGATCGTTCCGAGGATCCCCTCGCGCGTGCGGCGCAGTCCCTGGCGCAGGCGCTCGAGGTGTCCGGCGGCTGGCGGCGACTCCTTCGCGGTCATGAGCCTGCCTGCTTCACCTTCAGGCCGAGCAGCTGCCGGGCCTCCGCGGCTTCGGGGGAGTCGGGATCGAGGGCGACGACCTTCTGCAGCTCCTTCTCGGCCAGGCCCTTCTGCCCGGACTGGGAATAGGCTGTGCCGAGGCCCAGGATCCCCCGCAGGTAGGCCGGGCTGAGCTGGATCGCCTTCTGGAAACTGGCGATCGCCTCCGGATACATCTTGCGGGCGAGGTACAGGTGGCCGATGTTGAAGTGGATCTTCTCCTGAGTGCGGTACGACTTGTCGTTCAGCGCCGTGCTGAACTCCTCGAGAGCCTTGTCGTACTGCTTCATCTCCCGGTACGCCAGGCCGAGATGATTGTGCGCGTCCGTGAAGTAGGGGTTCAGCCGGATCGCCTTCCTGAACGACTTCGCGGCCGGCTTGAACTCGCTCAGCTGGTAGCGGATGACACCGAGGAAGTAGTGGGCGTCCGGGTACTTGGAATCGAACTTGAGGGAGCTGGTGACCGAATCCAGCGCCTCCTGCGTCTTCCCCTGCTCGAACTGGATGCGGGACAGGCGCAGGTAACGCTGCGCTTCCTCCTGTCGCGCCGTGCGCGGCTTCGCCTCGGCAACGAATGCCGCGCAGACCACCAGGAGCGCCGCGACGATCGCGGCCGTCCGGCCCAGGACACCACGGATTGGATTCAAGAGGTTCCCCGCCCGAAAGCGCCGGTGCGCGCCGATTTGCACCGGACAAGAGCGCGTAATCCTATCAAATTCAACGACTTTTGTAAACTTCGGGCGTCCGGAGCGCGACCCGGCCCAAGACTCGGCACGCTTCTAGCTCCGACGTCCGATCAGGAGCGAACGCATGCGGGCCAGCATGCCGCGTGGCCGCGGCACCGCCGCCTCCTCGATCTCGACGTCCCTGCCGTCGAGGATGGCCCTGGGGTTGTCCTCGACGAGGCGGCGGGCCCGGGTCTCCCCCAGGACGGCGGCCGCCGCCCGGAACCCTTCCGACAGGACGGGAGGACGGTAGCGCACGTCGTGGCTGTCGCTGGCGAGAACGTGGATGAGGTTGCGCTCCAGCATGGCGCTCGCGAACAGGCGCGCCTTGTCGCCGAACCTCCCGGTAAGAGAGTTCGCGGTCACCTGCGTGAGCGCCCCGAGACGCACCGAGGCGGCGACCCGCTCGATGTCCTCGAGGTAGTACGCCACGCGCTCCGGATGGGCCATGAGGGGCGTGATCCCCAGGAGGCGCAGCTGGAAGATGGAATCGTCGACGTGCATCGGGATCTGCTGGTACGGCAGCTCGAGAAGGAGATAGCGGCCGCGGTCCCCGAGGGTCATCAGGGCGCCGGCCTTGGCGCGCGCGGCCAGGTCGGCCGTGAAGTACACCTCCGCCCCGGGAAGGAGCTCGACCCCTTCCGCCTCGTCGCCGCGGGCCGCCTCGCGCACCATGGCCACCCTCTGCAGGATCGCCTCGCGCGTGTTGTCGTACACCCCCGGCTTCATGTGCGGCGTGGCGACGACGACATGGACCCCGTCCCGCCGGCCGATGCGCAGGAACTCCAGGGTCTCCTCGACCTTCTTGGCCCCGTCGTCGATCCCCGGAAGCAGGTGGTTGTGCAGGTCGATCACGCTTCCTCCTTGAGCGGCCGCGCCAGAAGCCCCGTCACGGCGTCGCGCGCATCCAGTCCCTCGAACAGCACGGCGTGCACCCGCTCGACGATCGGCATGTCGACGCCCGTGCGCCGGGCGAGGAGGACGGCGCCGCGCGTGGTCGCGACCCCCTCGGCCACCATGCGCATGCCGGCCAGGACGTCGTCGAGCCGGCGGCCCCGTCCGACCTCGAGTCCCACCGAGCGGTTGCGGCTCAGGGCGCCGGTGCAGGTCAGGATCAGGTCCCCGGCGCCGGCGAGGCCGGCGAAGGTCGCGGGGCGGCCCCCCAGGCGCGTGCCGAGCCGGGACATCTCGGCCAGGCCCCGGGTGATCAGGGCGGCGCGGGTGTTCGAGCCGAATCCCAGGCCCTCGGCGATGCCGGTGGCGATGGCAACGACGTTCTTCAGGGCGCCGGCCAGCTCGACTCCCACGCGGTCGGCGTTCCGGTAGACCCGGACGTTCGATCGCGACAGGATCGCCTGCACCCGCTCCGTCGCGCCCGGCTCGGTCGCGGCCAGGACGACGGCGGTCGGATCGCCGCGCGCGACCTCGGCGGCGAAGCTCGGGCCGGAGAGGATGGCCGCCCGCCGCCCGGCCGCCTCCCCCGCGGCCTGTCCCAGCACGTCCGAGAGCACGAGCAGGCTGTCCTGCTCGATCCCCTTGGAGGCGATCACCAGGTCGGCCGCCGGATCGAGGTGGGGGGCGGCGTCGCGGTACACGGCACGGCTCCACTGAGCCGGCACGACGAGGAGCACGAGCCCCGCGCCGTCGAGGGCCTCGGCGAGACGGCCGGTCACCTCGAGCCCGTCCGGAAAGCGGTGCCCGGGCAGATAGACCTCGTTCTGGCGCTCCCGCTGCAGGCGATCGGCGGAGGCGGCGTCCCGGGCCCACAGACGGGTGGAGGTGCCGGTCCGCGCCAGGTGCAGCGCCAGCGCCGTGCCCCACGAGCCCGCTCCCAGGACGGCGGCAATCGTCATGCGCGTCCCCCCATGCCCAGCCGGTTCTCGGTGCCGCGGACGAGCCGCACCAGGTTCTCCCGATGCCGCGCGACGACCAGTGCGGCCACGGCCGTCGCGGCGGCGATCGCCGGACGGGGCGCGCCCAGGAAGAACGCCGCGACCGGAAGCGCCGCGGCCGCGAGGACCGAGGCCAGGGAGACCATGCGGCCCACCGACACGACGACCGCGAAGACCAGGACGGAGCATAGCGTCGCCCACGGCGCGAGCACGGCGAACGCGCCCGCACCCGTCGCCACGCCCTTCCCTCCGCGGAACCCGAGCCAGGGGGTGAACGCGTGCCCGGCCACCGACAGGACCGCGGCCAGCGACTGGATCGCGGGCGTCGAGGCATCCCCCGGCAGCGCGCGCGCCAGGGCCACGGCGGCCGCCCCCTTCAGGGTGTCCAGGATGAGCCCGAGAGCTCCCGCGCCGTACCCGAGAGCCCGGGCCAGGTTCGTCGCTCCGATGTTGCCGCTGCCGACCGATCGCAGGTCGATCCCGCGGAGCCTCGCGACGAGCTGCGAGAACGGGATGCTCCCCAGGACGAACGCCAGCGCCAGCGCGAGGAGGGTCATGCCGCGCGCGCCCCCAGCGGGAACCGCTCCCTCGGCGTGTAGACCGATCCGCCGGCCGACAGGCGGCTCTCGAAGAGAACGTACTCCCGCACCTCGAACTCGCCGCGTGCCTGCTCCCCCGCGCGCAGGAGGAGGGGGCGCCAGTCGCCCCGCGCCGCTGCGTGGACGCGGCCGAGAGTCAGGTGCGCCTTGAACTCGCGCGTCTCGGCCGGAAATCCCAGGGCCGCCGCGGCCCGATCGACGGCTGCGGCCAGGCGGCGCGCCGCCTCGAGGTCCCCCTCGATCTCCACCCAGATGAGCCGCGGGGTGCCGCGCTCCGGGAACGGGACGGCCCCTTTGGCGCTCAGCCGGAACGGCGCGGCTTCCTGACCGGCCAGGGCGAGCGCCCGTGCTATCGCCGCCAGGCGACCCTCCTCGGTCTCCCCGAGGAACTTCAGGGTCAGGTGAATCCCCTCGGGCCGCACCCAGCGCACCGGCAGCGGCGCCCCGCGCATCGCGTCCTGCACAGCCGCAAGCCGGAGACGCAGCGAGTCCGGGAGCTCCGCCGCCACGAACAGCCTCATCGTCCCGCCTCCAGGAGGGCGCGGCGCAGCATGTCGAGCGCCGAGCGGCAGGAGCGCTCGCGCACGACGTCGCGCGTGCCGGGAAAGTTCAGCTCGCGAACCGTCTCGACGCCGGGGCCCGCCAGGCACAGGATGGTGGTCCCCGGGGGCCGGTCAGGTCCTCCGCCTTCCGGTCCCGCGTACCCCGTGGCCGACAGGGCCCACGTCGATCCGAAGAGGCGAAGCACCCCGCGCGCCATCTCCACCGCGGTTTCGCGGCTGACGGGACCGCGATCCCGCAGGGTGTCCGGGGCGACGCCCAGGATGTCCCGCTTGGCCTCGTCGACGTACGACACGACGCCTCCGCGGAAGTACCGGGAGGCGCCGGGAATACGGGTCACTCTCTCGGCGATCCCGCCGCCGGTGAGCGACTCGGCCGTCGCGAGCGTGTCGCCGCGCCCGACGAGCAGGCGCCCGGTGACCTCCTCGATCGTCTCCTCGTCCCGCGCCGCGACGTGCGCCCCGAGGACCGCCGCGATCTCGCCGTCGATCCGATCGATCCCCTCCGGCCTCCCTCCCGCGGCGACCCGCTCGCGCAGGTGGATCTCGACCTGCGCCGGCGAGGCCAGGATCGTCCAGGCGACCGGCGCGGCGCCCCGGGCCACGGGCTCCAGGCGGCGATCGACTTCCGACTCGCCCAGACCGGCGATCTTGATGATGCGGTGGGCGAATCGCTCGCCCGTCCCCTGAAGGCGCGGCAGGACCGACTCTTCCGTGATCTGCCGCATCTCGTCGGGCACGCCCGGCAGGAGCACGAGGCGCGCGTCGCCGCGGGCGATCCAGAGACCCGGCGCCGTCCCCAGCCGGTTCGGCAGCACGTCGGCCCCCCGCGGCACCATCGCCTGGCGCCGGTTCTGCGGCGGCATGGTCAGTCCGTGGCTGCGGAAGCGCTCCTCGATGCTCGCGGCGAGGCCCTCGTCCTCGAGGAGCGGCAGGCCGAGGAGCGCCGCGACCGCTTCGCGCGTCAGGTCGTCGATCGTCGGTCCCAGGCCCCCCGTCGCGACGATCAGATCCGAGCGCCCGAGGGCGACGCGGAAGGCCCCCTCCAGGTCCTCGACCGTGTCCCCCACCACGGTGCGGAAGCGCACGGCGATGCCGCGCTCTCCCAGGACGCGCGCCAGGTAGGAGCCGTTGGTGTCGGTGCGCCAGGGCTCGAGCAGCTCCGAGCCGACCGCGATCAGCTCGGCGCGCGGCGGGCTCATGCGGAGGGCTCGAGGCGGCGGATGGCGTCGAGCATCTTCTGCGAGAAGGCCCCGAGGGCCTCCCGGCCGCCCCCGTCGCGCCCCTTGTCGAAGAGCAGCGGCCGGCCGAAGCGCACGTGGATGCGCGCCGGCTTCGGGAAGAAATCCCCAACCGGCAGCGAGTCGCGCGCGCCGTCGATGAAGGCCGGCACGACCGGGGCCCCCGAGAGGGCCGCGATCATCGCGGCGCCCAGGCGCGGCTCGCTCAGCGTCCCGTCGGCGCTCCGCGATCCCTCGGGAAAGACGCCCAGGACGCGCCCCGACGCCAGGAGGCGGAGCGCCCGCTTGATCCCCTTGGAGTCCCGCCCTTCGCCGCTCACCGCGATCGTCCCCATTCCCCAGTAGAACCAGCGTATGAGGAGAAGATCGTACATCCACTGCAGCACGAGAAAGTGAATCGGACGGGGGGCCGCGGTCCCGAGAATGATCGCATCCACGTACGAGGCGTGGTTCGACACCACGATCGCCGGCCCGCGCCGCGGCAGGTGCTCGAGGCCGTCGCGCGTCATGCCGAGGTAGAGGTGCGCGAACGGGAAGAAGATCGCCTTCACGAACCAGTAGAACATCAGATCCCCGCCGGATCGTCCCGGCCCCGACCTCAGCGCCTCTCCCATCCGGGAGGGATCACGAGGCCGCCGCTGACGATCGTCTTGATCCCCTCCTCGATCGACATCTCCAGGGGGATGACCTCCCTGGCGGGCACGGCGGCCAGCCATCCGGACGTCGGGTTCGGCGTGGTCGGCAGGAAGACCAGGGAGTGCCCCTCGATCGACCCGCCCTTCTCCGAAACGACCAGGGTCGCGTCCTGCTTCGCCAGGAACCCGATGGTGTACACGCCCGTGCGCGGGTACTCCACCATGACCACGCGCTGGAAGTTGCTGTTCTTGCTGTCGAGGGCATCCAGGAGCTGCCGGGTCCCCCCGTAGATCGCCTTGATCACCGGGATGCGCAGCATCAGCCGGTCGAATTCCCGCACGATGCGCTGCCCGAGGAAATTGGCGGTGCCGAGACCGACCAGGACGATGAGCGAAAGGGTCGCCACCAGCCCGATCACGGGCGCGATGTAGCCGGAGAACGCCGGATCATCGACCAGGGGGGCGTGCAGGAGGCCGAGGATCCTCAGGATGAACGGCGTCGAAACGCCGTGCACCAGGTTGAACAGGATGCGCAGCATCCAGATGGTGATGAACAGGGGCAGGACGATGACCAGCCCGGTCAGGAAGTGCTGGCGGATGCGGCCGAGACGCCCTGAGGGGGAGCGCCGCTTCTTAGCCAGGATGCCCTCCCCCGGACGAGACCCGGCTCCCGGTGACCCCCAGGCGCCGCGAGAACTGCATGAAGTAGTCGGCGGCGGAGAGGGTCGCCAGGACCACCACGACCCAGATCGCCACGTCGCCCGCCAGGTCCCACTTCCCGAGGTACTTGTTCCCGAAGATGAGCAGGACGATCGCCACGACCTGCGATCCCGTCTTGTACTTGCCCCAGATGGTGGCGCCGATGGTGACCCCCTGGCTCGAGGCGATCATGCGCAGCCCGTCGACGGCGAACTCGCGGCCGATGATGATCCAGACCATCCACGCGGGCGTCACGCCGATCTGCACCAGCGAGATGAACGCCGCCGAGGTGAGCAGCTTGTCGGCGATCGGGTCGAGCAGGATGCCGAGGGTCGTGACCTCGTTCCGGCGGCGCGCCAGCCAGCCGTCGAGATAATCGGTGAACGAAGCCAGGAGGAACACGATCACGCCGATCATCTGCCAGTCGAGGCCGATCGGCTCGAAGGCCGTGACGCGCGTCATCAGCACGACGACCAGGACGGGCGTCAGGAAGATCCGGATGATCGTGATCCAGGTCGGAAGGTTGATCATGGGGCCAGGGAGTCCGAGTGTAGAATGCCGCGAGGCCGCGCCCCGCCGATGCCCGAGCCGGCCGTCGATCCAGGCGGGCCAGTGCAAACTAACACAGGCGAGCGGGACGGTCAACGGGACGATTTTCATGATCCGCTTCGGAACCGACGGCTGGCGCGGCACTCTCGCCGACGAGTTCACGTTCGACAACGTGCGCGCCGTGGCGCAGGCGGTGGCCGGCGTGATCGGGCGACCGGACGGCGGCGGGCCGGTCCCCGTGGGCCACGACGTGCGCTTCCTGGGCCCGCGCTTCGCCGAGGCGACCGCCTCGGTGCTGGAAGGGAACGGCATCCGGACCCTGCTTCCGGACGGCCCGGTCACGACGCCGATGGTCTCCTGCCAGGTGGTCGCCTCGGGCGCGCCGCTCGGCGTCTGCATCACGGCCAGCCACAATCCGGCGACCCACAACGGCTTCAAGATCAAGGCGGCGTTCGGCGGCAGCGCCCCTCCCGAGCTGACCGCGCGCGTCGAGTCGCTCCTGGGCCGGACCCCGCCGCGCTCGGCGCTGCCTTCCGGCACGCGCCACTCGTTCCTGCCGGCGTACCTGCCGCGCCTGCGGCGGGTGATCGATCGCGGCACGATCCGGCGCGCGCCGCTGCGCGTCGTGGTGGACAGCATGCACGGCAGCGGCGGGCGCATCCTGGAAGAGTTCCTCGAGGGAGGCCGCGCCCGCGTCGTCACGGTGCGCGCCGACGCCGACCCCCTGTTCGGCGGCACGCCGCCCGAGCCGCGGCCGGAGCACCTCGGCCCGCTGCGCGAGGCGGTCGTGCGGCAGCGCGCGCACATCGGGATCGCCACGGACGGCGACGCCGATCGGATCGGGGTGTGCGACGAGACCGGCCGCGTCCTCTCCCCGTTCCAGGTCTTCTCCCTGGTGGCCCTGCACCTGATCGAGAACCGGAAATGGAAAGGCGCGATCGCGCGGACCTTCGCCAACACGCTGGTCGCCGAGCGGATCGCCCGCCGGTTCAACCTGCCGTTCCACGACCTGCCGATCGGGTTCAAGCACATCGCGGCCCTGATGCGGGAGACGGACGTCCTGATCGGCGGAGAGGAGAGCGGCGGCATCGGCGTGAAGAACTACCTTCCCGAGCGCGACGGCATCCTGATCGGCCTGGTCCTCCTGGAGATGCTCGCCGTGTCGGAGCGCCGCCTGACCCGGGCCGTCGCCCGCGTGGAGAAGGAGTACGGCCGGTTCGCGTACCGCCGGGTCGATCTGCCGCTCCCGATCGAGCGGTCGCAGGAGCTGGTCCGGAGCGTCCGGGACGATCCCCCCTCGAGCCTGGCGGGACGCCGGGTCGAGCGGGTCGACCCTCTCGACGGCGTCAAGCTCCTGCTCGGCGACGCCGGCTGGATCCTGTTCCGCGCCTCGGGGACCGAGGCGGTCCTGCGGGTCTATTGCGAGGCGGAGAGCGAGGCGCTCGTGGACGCCCTCATCGCGGCGGGGCGAAAGCGCCTGGGGCTCACGGCGACCCGCGCGCCCGCGGGGAGCCTCAGCGCAGGCCGCGCGTCCCGGCGTAGATCTCGAGCAGCCCGTCGACCGTGACGAGGCTGGTGATCAGGAACGCCGCCAGGAGGGCCCAGGTCGCCAGCCGGGCGATTCTCTCCGTGAGCGGGCTCTCGTATGCCAGGCGGACGAGAAACGGCAGGAGGGCGAGGGCGGCGAAGAGCGCCACGGCCTGCTTGCTCTGGACGATCATCGGCGCCTGCGACCACGCATAGAGCGCCCCCGTCGAGACGGCCGTGATCGCGAAGGGAAAGACGCGGTAGAGATCGGCCCGCGCGAGCATCCTCTCCAGCGCCGCGCCGGCGGCCACGCACAGGAAGGGGTAGAACGGAATCCTGTACCAGCCGTAGATGACCCGGTGGTCGGCGGTCATCGCGATGAGCGTGCCGTAGACCGCGAGCGGCAGCAGGAGGCCGCGCTCCTTGCGGAAGGCGGCGAGCCCCGCGCACAGGAGCAGCCACAGGTACCACCCCCGGCCGAAGTACTTCGTGACGATCTTTCCCGTGAGCAGATCCTGCAGCGACTCCAGGCCGACCCACTTGCTGGTCGACTGCGCCTCGATCACCTTGAGGAAGATGCCGAAATCCTGGGCCCAGGCGTAGGCGAGGTACAGGGCGACGAACCCCGCAGCCAGTCCCAGCGCCAGGAGGGCGCCGCGGACGCGCCGGGCGGACAGCAGGAGGACGAGGACGACTCCGACCACGGCGACGCCCGTCGCCTTGGTCCAGATCGACAGCCCTCCCAGGATGCCGGCGACCGCCGCGTCGGCAATCCGGCCGCTCAGCTGGTGCCGGTGGGCCGCGAGGATCGCCCCCATGAACAGGACCGCCAGGAGACTCTCCGCCTTCACGAGCCGGTGCGCCAGCACGATGACCGGCAGCGTGGCGTACACCAGGGTGCCGAGAAGGGCCGCGCGCTCCGAGACGCCGTAGGCGCGCGCCAGGCGGTACAGGAGCACGATCCCCGCCAGGCTGAGCAGGATCGGCACCACGCGCATCATGGGGAGCGTCCCGGAGAGAAAGTCCCAGGGGATCGTGTAGGACGCGCCCTGCCCGATCGAGGTCACGAGGCCGACGAGCACGGAGAACAGAGGCGGGTGATCGAAGTACGGCCTGACCAGGACGTAGCGATCGCCGAACCAGCGGAAATCCACGGTCTCGCTCATCGGGTAGCGGTCCGGAAACATGCTCCAGGCCGCGGGCACGCCCGTGTGGAGCAGGGACCAGCCCTCCCAGGCATGCTGGTACTCGTCCGCCGTCTCGTGATGGAACGGCACGAGCGCGTGATCGTGGAAGCGCAGGAACGCCGCCAGGACGATGATCGCGCCCAGGGCGAGGGTGACCCGCTCGGCGCGGAGCGCGGCGATCCAACCCGCCACCGGGCCGCGCCCCCGGCGGTTCAGCCAGGCACAGGCGAAAGCCGCGACGGCGCCCGCCGCCAGGAGGGCCCAGCCGGGCCCGTGCCGCGTGGAGTCGGCCGCGACGGCGGCCGCGTCGGGCGCGAAGAATCGCGACGGGATGGCCCGCGAGGTCTGTCCCGGCGGGGTCCACGAGAGGACCAGCCTCGCGTCCCCCTGACCGAGGGCGTAGTCGAAGGCGATCGCGTGCCAGCCGGCGGCGAGGGTACGCTCGGTGAGCGTGTCCGGCTGCAGATCGATCGGAGAGCCGTCGATCTGCAGGCCCGCCGCGCCCTGGACGTCCGCGGAGAAGCCGTACGTCCCGGGGCCGGGGACGCGCAGCAGACCGGTCCAGTGGATGCTGTAGGGCGGCATCGTGGCCGGGAAGCCGTGCTTCCGCATGTCCCAGTGAAAGATGTAGGCCGAATCGAGACGCTGCGGGACCGGGAAATTCAGATCGGGGTCCAGCCGCTCGTGCACCAGGATCTCGCCGCCCCCCTCGCCGCGGATGGAGTAGCGGCCGAGCAGTCCCCCCCCGGGCGCAAGCAGCGCCCTGAGGGCCAGGACGTAGACGGCGAGGAGACCCAGCGCGACGAGCGCGATGCGCCGCGCGCCCGCCGGGGCCGGCTCGTCGCGGACGGTCATGCCGGCGCTCCCCCGCCCGCCGCGGCCTCGAGCATCGCCGCGACCAGCGCCTCCTTGTCCCGCTCGGGGAGGAACGTCGAGCGCGCGGTGGCCACCCCGATCGCCAGGACGTCCTCCGCGTCGAATCCCAGGCGGGAGTGCAGCGCGTCCCATTCTCCCAGGAGCGTGGTCGAGAACATCGCGGGATCGTCGCTGCTCACCGTGACGCAGGCGCCCGCCCGCACCAGGTCGGCCACGGGGTGCCGCTCCCATTCCGGCGCGACCCCGGTGACCACGTTGCTGGTCGGGCAGCATTCCAGGGGCATGCCGCTCTTCGCCAGCACGCGGAGGAGCTCGGGGTCTTCGACGGCGCGCACGCCGTGGCCGATCCGATCGACCTGCAGGACCTCGATCGCCTCCCACACCGAGCGCGCGCCGGAGAATTCGCCCGCGTGCACGGTCGTGCGCAGCCCGCGGCGCCGCGCCTCGCGGTACGGCCCGGCGAAGGCCCCGGTCGGAAGGAAGGACTCGTCCCCTCCCATGCCGATGCCGATGACATCGTATCCCCCGCAGGCGGAAGCCGACTCGACCGTCTCCTCCATGCCCGGGACGCCGAACTGGCGCACGCCGTCGAGCAGGAAACGCAGGCGGGGGCCGCCCGTCCGCTCCATCCCGCGGGCCGCGGCGCTCACCGCATCCATGGTCTCCGTCGCGGGAATGCCGTGCAGCCGCTGGAAGACGGCGGGCGAGCAGAAGACCTCCGCGTACCGGACCCCCTGCTCCTGAAGACGTCGCGACAGCGCCGCGGCGATCAGGCCGAGGTCCTCGGGGCGGCGGATCTCCTCGCAGAGACGCCGGAAGTTCTGCAGGAAGCCCGGGAAGTCGGGCTGCGTGTAGAGCGCCGCCAGGCGCCCCCGCTCGTCCTTCCCGACCCGCTCGCCACGCGACCTCTTGATCGCAAGCAGGGTCTCGAGTTCGGTCGATCCTTCCAGGTGCAGGTGGATTTCCGCCTTGGGAACGCGGCGCGCCAGAGAAGTCACGCCCTCGCGGCCCCCGCTCAACGAGGCCCGTCGACGGGGGTCGCCGTCGGCGAGGGGGTGCTCTTCGGCGGCTCGGAGTCGGTGAAGTGGACGACTCCCGCGTCGTCCGTGAAGGTCTTGATGGGCTGCGGCGCGGGGCGCATCGCCGCAGGGCGCGGCGGCTCGCGGGTGACCAGCGGCTTCTTCCCCCCGAACATCTGCAGGACCTTGCTGACGTAGCGCCGCGTCTCCGGGTAGGGCGGCACGCCTCCGCCCCGGAGCACGACGTTTTCGCCGGCGTTGTAGGCCGCCAGGGCGAGGCGCGAGTCCCCCTTGAACAGGTCGAGCAGGTACCGCATGTAACGCACGCCGCCCAGGACGTTCTGGGCCGGATTGAATGAGTCGGCTACGCCGAAGCGCGCCGCGGTGTCCGGCATCAGCTGCATGAGCCCCTGCGCCCCCTTCTCCGAAACGGCCCGCGAGTTGAAGTTGGACTCGACCGCGGCCACCGCGAACACGAAGTCAGGATGGATGCCGTGGCTCAGGGCCGTGCGCGCGATCATCTCGCGGTACTCCTCGCCGGTGCTGGTCACGCGCAGGGGGCCGTGCCCGCGGTAGGCGCGCAGGTCGGTGCTGCTCGGGACGTTGGTCAGGACGAGCGCGCCGCTGGCGTCCTTGCGGTAGTACATCTCCTCGGCGAGGACCGCCTCCGCCAGGAACCCCGCGGTCGCCAGCACGAGGCAGACGGCGCGGGTCATCGCGCCGCCCCGACGCGCCGGATGACCCTCTCGACCGCCTCCAGCGTCCTGCCGCGCGCACCCTGCAGGTCGGCGGGGCTCTTCCCTCCGGCCTCCGCCATGTCCGGCTTGCCGCCGCCCCGGCCGTCGAACAGGAGGGCGAGCTCCTTCACGATCTCTCCCGCGTGCAGGGGCGGGATCAGGTCGCGGCTGACCGACGCGGTGACGGTGACCCGGTCGTCGCGCACGGCCCACTGCACGATGACGCCGGACGGCAGCCCCTGCCGGCTGCGGTCGACCAGCGCGCGCACGGCGTCCTTGTCGAGGCCCTCCTGCGGGCCGCGCACCAGCACCTTCACGCCGGCGACCTCGGCCGCTTCGTCCGCGGCCCCCGCGGGCCCGCCGGAGGCCAGCGTGACCTTCATCTGGTCCACCTCGCGCTGCAGCGCGCGGTTCTGATCCAGCAGGCGCTGCAGCGTCTCGTGCAGGCGCTGCCGCTCCACGTTCAGCGTCGCCTGCACGCGCCCCACCAGGACCTGATCCTCGCGCGCCTGGCGCAGGGCCTGCTCTCCGGCCAGCGCCTCGATGCGTCGGACGCCGGCGGCGATGCCGCGCTCCTGGACCACCTTGAGCAGCCCGATCGAGCCCGTGCTCCTGGCGTGCGTGCCGCCGCACAGCTCGAGGCTGAACCCCGGCACCTCGACGACGCGCACGGTGTCGCCGTACTTGTCGCCGAAGAACGCCAGCGCCCCGCGCTTGAGAGCCTCGTCCAGGGGCATGACCCGGGTCTGGATCGGCAGGTCCTGCCGGATGACGTCGTTCACCACGTCCTCGACCTGCGCCAGGATCTCGCCCGACAGCGCGCTGTAATGACTGAAGTCGAAGCGGAAGCGATCGGGATTGACCAGCGACCCGGCCTGCTTGACGTGCAGGCCGACGACGTCCCGCAGGGCCGCGTGCACCAGGTGCGTCGAGTCGTGACTGCGCATGATCGCCTCGCGGCGGTCGCGGTCGACCTCGGCCCGGACCTCGTCCCCTACGCGCAGGCGGCCCTCCTTGACGGCCACGTCGTGCAGGTTCAGGCCGGGAAGGGGCGCCTGCGTGTCGCGCACCGACGCCACGCCGCCGGCCGCGGTCAGGAAGCCGGTGTCCCCCACCTGGCCGCCCCCCTCGGCATAGAAGGGGGTGCGGTCGAGAAGCACCTGCCCCTCTTCACCGGCGTGCAGCTCCTCCACCAGGCTCTCGCCCCGCACGAGGGCCAGGACCCGCGATCGGTCGAGGACGGTCGCCTCGTGACCGACGAACTCGATCGAGCGGGCCGGAAGCCGGGACACCGCCGCCGGCACGGCGGAGATCGACTCCTTCATCCCCTTGCGCGAGCGGTCGCGCTGCTCCTCCATCGCCTTCTCGAAGCGGGCCTCGTCGACGCCCAGGTGCCAGCCGTGCGCCACGTCCTTGATCAGGTCGAGCGGCAGGCCGAAGGTGTCGTAGAGCCGGAACGCCTCGGCGCCGGGAATGAGGCTCGTGCCGTCCGCCTTCAGGGTCTTCGCCAGGGCCTCGACCTTCGCCAGGCCGACGGCGAGCGTCTCGGCGAAGCGCTCCTCCTCCCGGCGGGCGGTCCGCGCGATCGGTTCGGCGTGCGCCACGAGATCCGGGTAGGCGCTTTCCATGACCTCGATGACGGTTCCGGCCAGGTCGCACAGGAAGGGCGTCTCGATGCCGAGGGAGCGCCCGAAGCGGATGGCCCGCCGCATGATGCGCCTGAGGACATACCCCCGGCCGTCGTTGCCCGGCACGGCGCCGTCCGCCATCAGGAACACCATGGCGCGCACGTGGTCCGCGATCACCCGCAGCGCCACGCGATCGTTCTCGCTCCCCGGATCGGGCCGGCGCCCGGCACGGGCCTCGGCCAGCCGCGAGGCCGCGGCCATGATCGGCGCGAACAGGTCGGTCTCGTAGTTGCTCGCCGCGCCCTGCAGGACCGAGGCGAGACGCTCCAGCCCCATGCCCGTGTCGACGCCCGTCCTGGCCAGGGGCTTGAGCTCTCCCCCCGGCTGCCGGTCGTACTGCATGAAGACCAGGTTCCAGATCTCCATGTAGCGCTCGCACCCCTCGCTGTCGCATCCCGGAGCGCATCCGGGGTTGCCGCACCCGAGCGCCTCGCCCCGGTCCATGTGGATCTCGGAGCACGGCCCGCACGGCCCCGTGTCCCCCATCGACCAGAAGTTGTCCTTTTCGCCCAGCCGGACGATCCTCCCGGCCGCCACGCCGATCCCCTTGTGCCAGGCCTGGAACGATTCGTCGTCGTCCTTGTAGATCGTGATCCAGAGGCGATCCTTCGGGAGCGCGAACACGCCCGTCATCAGCTCCCAGGCGTAGGCGATCGCCTCCTTCTTGAAATAATCTCCGAAGGAGAAGTTCCCGAGCATCTCGAAGAACGTGTGGTGGCGCGGCGTGCGCCCGACCTGCTCGAGGTCGTTGTGCTTGCCGGAGACGCGCATGCATTTCTGGGACGTGGCGGCCCGCGCGTAGGACCGGCTCTCGCGCCCCAGGAAGACGTCCTTGAACTGGTTCATCCCGGCGTTGGTGAACAGGAGCGTCGGGTCCTGCGCGGGGATCAGGGACGACGAAGGGACGCGCTGGTGCCCGCGCTCCTCGAAGAAGCGCAGGAACTGCTCGCGGATCCCTGCGGCGCTCGTGTCGGTGCGGGTCATCGGTCGTCCCCGAAAGCGCGTCATTATAGCAAGCCGGGCCATGGGGGGGCGGGAGCGCCGGACGGGCACTGGGGCGGAGGCAGGCGACGTGTGGCAGGCGGCCCGCATGGCGGGCTATTTCTTGCGGGCGCCGCCCGCGCCGTGGGCGCGTGACAGATCGAAGACCGAGGCGCCCGGGCCGGACGAGGCCGCGCCCTGCGCGTTCTCGAACCCGGTCTTGAGGGTGCTCTCCATCTCCCGCTGGGCCACGTCCGCGGTCGATTCGATCCCCTGCAGCTTCAGCTTGAACTCGTCCGGGTTGCTGGCGCGGCGCAGCGCCTCCTCCATGGT
>Ga0070694_100000262_pt1 | contig 27932 bp, 27 predicted proteins | sample KBSK1251metaG_FD_65470 | JGI IMG/M metagenome (GOLD analysis project Ga0070694, IMG submission 65470) | Corn, switchgrass and miscanthus rhizosphere microbial communities from Kellogg Biological Station, Michigan, USA - KBS K1-25-1 metaG | ecosystem: Host-associated > Plants > Roots >...
CTACCAAATCGCACGCCACCGCCGCCCAAAACACCGGCGTCCAAGAGCCAGTCATCGCCACCAACATCGCTGCGCCCGGCCCAGCCAGAATCGAAGCCACACCTTTCGAGGTGTATTGAATGGCGTAGTTGGTTGTCGCGTATTTGCTGCCGAAAATATCCGCCACCGCTGCCGGAAAAAGCGAATAAATTTCGCCCCACGCTAAAAACGTGAGGCTCGAAAGCACGATGAACCAGATGGGATGCGAGAGCAGCAAAGCGAACGCGGCGAGGCCCACTGCGCCGCAAAAGAACGCAATGCCCATGGTGTTGTAGCGTCCGATGTGATCGGAGATCCAACCCCAGAACGGACGCGCCAAACCATTCAGCAGTTGACCTGTACTCCCCGAGAAGCTCAGCACGGTGACCGCGCCGAAGAGCGGGAGGGCGAAGAGCATCTTTTCATTGAAGCCATAGGATCTGCCAATCGGCCCTACTTGCGCGGCCACCATCAACCCTCCAGCGGCCACGATGGTCATCATAAAATACAGGACATAGAAAGGCGTCGTGCGCAGCATCTCCTGCGGCGTGTAATCGCGCGTTGATTGCTGCACCTTGCTTTTAAGCTTGGTTTTGATTTGTTCCCAGCCTGCGGGCTGCCAACCGGATGGCGGGAGAGTGAGGAAAGGTGAGGCGAGCAAGACGACCACGCCTTGAATGATGCCCCAAGTGATGAAAGTCGCCGCATAGCCGCGCGTGCCGATCATCGTCGTCACGGGGAGCACCGTGAGCGCCGTGCCGAAACCGAAGGAACCGGCGACGACTCCGACGCACAAGCCGCGCCGATCAGGAAACCATTTCATCGCCACGCTCACACACGCGCTATAAACGATGCCCGCGCCGATGCCCGCGCCGGCGTACGCGATATAAAGACCAGTCAGCGAAGTCACCAGCCCCGCACCCACCCAGCTTGCGCCGACAAACAAGCTGGCGATAGCTACGATGATTCGTGCGCCGTAACGGTCAATCAGGTAAGCATAAAAGGGGGCCAGTGCGGTTTGAGTGAAAGCGAAAACACTGAAGGCCCATTGGACATTGGCGAGTGAGGTGTGCAGGCTTTGGGTGAGCGACGGGGTGAAATACGTCCAGGCATATTGCAGGTTGGCAATCGCCATCATGGCGATCATGCAGGCCAACAATTTTCCCCAGCGCTTGGTTCCCGGATCGGCAGTCTCCCGCGTCGTGCTATGCATGCAACCTCTCCCTCCTTAATTTTGCTACTCTCAAACCGGAGTGCCGTCGTGCCGGGTTAGCCGCGTGCTGCCTCAATCTGATTGCGGAATCTATGCGCTCTTCATCTTCTCCAAGCTCTGGGCCAACAGCTTCGCGCACGCATAGACTGTTTTGGTATAAGGCATCGGGACTCCCAGTTTATCGCCCAATTCGACCACCGCGCCGACAATCGGCTCTAGTTCCAGCGGCCTTCCGGCTTCCACGTCTTGCAACATCGAAGTTTTGTGCTCTCCCACTTTCTCGGCTCCGGCCAAGCGCTGCTCCGTCGTGATGCCGAGTTCGATGCCGAGTTTTTGGGCGATGGCTTCAATCTCAAGCATGATTTCGCGCGCCAGCGTGCGCGTCTCCGGGCACTGCGTCATCCCGGCCAATGTCGCGCGTGTGAGCGCACTGAGCGGATTGAAGACGGCATTGCCCATGAGTTTGACCCACAGGTCTTGACGAATGTTGGAGCGAACGGGGCAGCGCAGGCCCGCGTGAATAAAAGCTTCGGCGATGCGCTGGCAGCGCTCACTCTTAGTGCCATCCAGTTCGCCGATGGCGAAGCGCGTGCCTTCGAGATGTTCGATCACGCCCGGCTCAGGAATGATCGTCGAGACATAGAGCACACAGCCAATCGCGCGGCTCGGATCAATATGCTTGACGATCACGCCGCCTGGATCCACGGTTTCCAATCGCATACCGTCCCATTCGCCGCCGTGCCGATAGAAATACCACCACGGCACGCCGTTCTGCATATTGACCACGCACGTTGCGTCGCCGAAGAGCGGAGCGAGACGCGGAGCCATGGCCGTCAAGCTATGTGCCTTGAGCGCCAGTAGCACGACATCCACTGGCCCAACCGCTGCTGGATCATCGGTCACCGATGGCCGCGTTTCAAATTCACCGACTGCGCCGCGCACGCGCACGCCGCTCTCTTGCATCGCCCGCAGATGCGGCCCGCGCGCAATCAGCGTCACGTCTTCGCCCGCTTTTGATAACATCGCGCCCGCGAACGCGCCAATCGCGCCCGCGCCGACCACGGCAAGCTTCATGCTTTTTTGCTCTCCAAAAGTGCTGGCGTCCATTTCCATTGCACACGCCGCCAGCGAAGAATGAATAACAGCAGCCAGCCCGCCGCGACTGACAACATTCCAATCAACGCTCCCTCGTCAGGATCGCGCGTCACATCCGGCCCGCGATTGATGCCGAAGTCAGCGCCCAAAAAAGCTGCGTGCAGCAGGAGCAGCGGGAGCATGGCATAAACCATGCTATGCCATCGCTTCCATCGCTGCGGCCCCAACCGCGTGACTGCGTGATCGCGGCTGGTGATGGCTAGCGTGGTCATTGCGGCAAACATGGGCAGGCCGATACCTAAGCCCGCAATCCACATCGTCCCGGGTGAGAAAAGCCCATGCCAGTCTCGATAGATCGTCGGAGCCAGATAAGTGATCGTATGGAGCACGGCGAGGACAAAGGCTGAAACGCCGATGGCGCGGCGGCCCAGAACTAAATGCGCCTTGATCGGCAGCCACGGCAATACAAAGCAGAGCGGCCCGACAATCATCGCTGCCAGTAACAGTCCCAAGGCCCACAGCCCGTAATATTGTCGCACTGCCACCCAGGCTTGCGCCGCATCTGGCGCATCGAATACTGAAGTGATGCCGATGCCGACGGCAGCGGCCACGAGCGCGGCGTAAATCAATTGACGAATGTGACGCAGATGCCACGGAGCGTTTGACACGATTTTTCGATCCTTCGGAGATCCTGGGAGCGCATGTAGCATGCTTTCGTTTCTGAGACGCGCTATTTCCAAAGCCGGGCACGCTACATGCTCTCCCAGTGGATGGGAATGTTATTTACTCAGCTTCGCCATCTCCGCCGCGACGTTGCGCCGCTGCACCTTGCCGGTCGCCGTGCGCGGGATGGTTTCGACGATATGAATCTTTTTCGGGACTTTGAAATCAGCGAGCAATGATTTGCAATGCGCGGCCAACTCCGCTTCCGTTGCCGCACCACTGAGCACCACTGCCGCCGCGACTTCTTCGCCATACACTCGATCCGGCATGCTGAAGCAAACGACTTCAGCTACCGCTGGATGCTGAAGCAAGACTTCGTCAATCTCACGCGGTGAAATCTTCTCGCCGCCGCGATTGATGAGTTCTTTGATCCGGCCCGTCAGCGTCAGATAGCCATCAGCATCGAGATAGCCTTCATCGCCCGTGCGGAACCAGCCGTTGGTGAACGACTCGACATTGGCTTGCGGATTGTTTTCATAACCTTGAATGACGTTCGGGCCTTTGATCGAGACTTCGCCCTTCTCGCCTGTCGGCAGCAGATCGCCTTTTTCATTGAGGATCGCGATGCTCACGCCAGTGCCGCCGCCGACTGAGCCGGGTTTGCGCGCGCCGGGCGGAAGCGGATTCGAGGCCATTTGATGCGCGGCTTCCGTCATGCCGTAAGCTTCGAGCACCGGCACACCGAACTTCTCTTCCATCTCAGCCATCGTTTGCGGCGGGAGTGAGGCGCTGCACGAACGGATGAAGCGTAAATACTCAGCTCCGGCTGGCCGCGTGCCGCCTTTCGCGCGCGCCACGAGCACTTGATGAATTGTCGGCACTGCCGAGTACCACGTCGCGCGATGATCGCGCACCGTTGACCAGAAGGAGAGCGGATTGAAGCGCGGCACGACGACGATACTTCCGCCCGTCCGCAACGTGGCGAGCGTCGAAGCGACCAAACCATGCACATGGAAGAGCGGCATGACACAGAGCGCGATATCTTCGGATGTGAGTTGATACGTTTCTGAGACGTGATGCGCGGAAGCCAGGAGATTGGCGTGCGCGAGCGGCACGCGCTTCGGGCGGCTCGTGGTGCCGCTCGTGTGCAGCACGAGCGCAATATCATCTGCACTGGGCGCGCCAGGCACAGACTGTTTGGCGTTTGGGTCGGCTTGTCCAGCGGATGAAAACCGCACCTGCCCATCAGCATCCAGATCGGCTTCGATGATGAGCGTCTGATCGCCCGCCGCGTTGCGTGCTTCTTCCGCGCCATTGGGCGGCACGATCAAAGCGCGGGCGTTGGTGTCTTCGAGATAAAAACGAAACTCATCGAGCTTATAGGCCGGGTTGAGCGGTGCGGCAGTGCCCGCGATGGCCGCCGCCAAAAATGACACGATCATCTCCGGCCCGTTCGGCAGTGCCATGGCGACACGGTCGCCGCGATTGATGCCGAGCGCGTTGAGTTGCGCCGCGAGTGCATCCACTTGACGCCGCAATTGATCGTAGGTGATAACCGGCCCGCCTCCGGCGACAGCAATAGCTACCTGCGACGGGCTGCCCTTTTCCAGCAACTCTCGAATCATGATTTCTTGTTCCTTATGATTGCCTCAACCGGCTCTCGGTGCGGGCCATACTGCGTTGGCCGCCTTGGTGATGACATCATACCTATTCGCCTCGGCAATTGCCAACGCCGGGCAGACGATTTCCCGCGGCCCATCAGTACCGCGAGCTGCGAGCGAGCGTGGCTCCCGCAATGAGCTGACTGATGGAGCGCGCTATCAAAGTTGAGATATGAGATTGGATTTCAGAAGGGTGACTTTCCGCCGTGCCCGTTACGTTTGGCGAGTTGATGAGCCTGCGCACGACGTTCGTAGGTGCGCACCAATTCTTCGAGCTGTGCCGTGACGCGGCGCAACCGCGCGCCCGTCTCAGTCAGTTCCAGCAGCGCTTGCTTTTCCGCCGTCTCCAAATCGAGACCCGCCGCAATGATAAAAGAGACTGCCGCTGCGTCATCCGGCAACTCGATGGCCTCGGCTTGCTCAGTCATCTCAAGATGCTGGAGATGCCTGCTCGCCGCGAGCACACGCTTGAAGAGGTCTGAGGCGCGCTCCATCTCCAGCGTCAAATCCTCGCCCATGGGTTCGTCGTCGAAGAATTCCACCTCGGCCTGCAAGTATGGCTCGCCTTCCACATAATCAAGGAGGTGATAACGCTGGACACCAGCGCATAAAATGTTTGCCCGCCCATCGGTCAGCGGCTCCAATTTGACGACCTCCACTGCACATCCCACGCTCCCAACAAGCGGCTCGTCCAGGCCGGTTTCCGGGCCTGTCTCCGGCTCCAGGCTGTGGTAAGTAATGCCGAAGGTTTTGTCCGTGAGCATGATGTCGCGGAGCATCTTCCGATAGCGCTCCTCGAAGATGTGCAGCGGAGTGGCGGTGGCCGGGAATTGCACGAGCGGCAGCGGGAAGATCGGTAAGATTCGTGAGTTGGAATCCATAAGAGAGCGATGAGTGATGAGTGATGAGTGAAAGAGTCTGGCCACTCATCACTCATCACTCATCACTGTTTTTAGTCATTCACCTTGAGCACCGCCAGGAAAGCTTCCTGCGGAATCTCGACTTTGCCGACGCGCTTCATGCGCTTTTTGCCTTCCTTCTGCTTTTCGAGCAGCTTGCGTTTGCGCGAGATGTCGCCGCCATAACATTTGGCCAGCACGTTTTTGCCGAGCGCCTTGATCGTCTCGCGCGCGATGACCCGGCTGCCGACGGCGGCTTGAATCGGGACTTCAAAAAGCTGGCGCGGGATGAGCTTCCGCATCTTTTCCACCAGCGCGCGCCCGCGCGTGTAGGCGAACTCTTTATGCACGATGAGCGAGAGCGCGTCTACCGGCTCGCCCGCGACGAGCATATCGAGCCTGACTAGATCCGCTTCGCGGTAACCGGCGAGATGATAATCGAGCGAAGCGTAACCGCGCGAGATGGACTTCAGACGGTCGTAGAAATCGAGCACGATTTCATTGAGCGGCAATTCGTAAGTCAGCAGCACGCGCGTCTGGGTGATGTAATCGAAGCCTTTCTGGATGCCGCGCTTCTCTTCGAGCAAGGCGAGGATGTTACCGATGAACTCCTCGTTCGTCATAATCATCGCCTGAATGATCGGCTCCTCAATTTTGACGATGTCGCCCGATTCCGGCATCTTCGATGGATTATCAATCTCGTGAACTTCGCCGCGCACGTCCGTCACCCGGTAACGCACGCCCGGCGCGGTCGTAATCAAATCCACATTGAATTCGCGCTCCAGCCGCTCCTGCACGATTTCCATGTGCAGCAGACCGAGGAAGCCGCAGCGGAAACCGAAGCCGAGCGCCGATGAAGTTTCCGGCTCATAAAAAAACGATGAATCGTTGAGGCGGAGCTTTTCGAGCGCATCACGCAGTTCTTCGTACTGATTCGCTTCGACCGGATATAGCCCGGCGAAGACCATCGGCTTGATTTCTTGAAAGCCGGGGAAAGGCTCTGCGGTCGGATTGGTGGCGTCAGTGACGGTGTCGCCGATGCTCACGTCGGCGACGGTTTTGATGTTGGCGACGATAAAACCAGCTTCACCCGCGATCAAGCGTTCGATCTGGCGCGGCTTGGGCGTGAGCACACCGAGGTCTTCGACTTCGTGCGTCGTGCCCTGCTCCATCAAACGAATCTTCATGCCGCGCCGCAGTTCGCCGTCAATCATTCTGACCATGACGATCACGCCGCGATAGGGATCGAACCACGAATCGAAGATCAAGGCTTTGAGCGGCTCGTCAATTGAGCCGCGCGGCGGCGGGATTTCGCGCACGATGGCTTCGAGAATCTCCTCAATGCCGAGGCCCGTTTTGGCCGAAGCATAAATCACGTTGTGCGTGCCGAGGCCGATGACGTGCTCGATCTGCTCCCTGACCTTCTCCGGCTCCGCGCCCGGCAAATCAATTTTGTTGATAACTGGGATCAGCTCGAGATTGTTTTCGATGGCGAGGTAAGTGTTGGCGAGCGTTTGCGCTTCGACGCCCTGGCTTGCGTCCACCACGAGTAGCGCGCCTTCGCACGCCGACAAACTGCGCGAGACTTCGTAAGAGAAGTCCACGTGGCCGGGTGTGTCAACCAGGTTGAGGACATAGTCTTGCCCGTCTTTGGCCGTGTAATTGAGCCGCACCGCATGCGCCTTGATCGTGATCCCGCGCTCGCGTTCGAGGTCCATGGCGTCCAAGACCTGCTCCGACATCTCACGGGCTTCGAGCGCGCCGGTGGCTTCGAGCAGTCGGTCGGCGAGCGTGGATTTGCCGTGGTCAATGTGAGCGATGATCGAAAAATTGCGAATATTAACTGGCATAAGGTAACTACTTCAGGGCCAAATGGACGGTGCGAAGTAAGCAGCAGCATAACCTGTGTGTGTCAGATTTTCAATCATCGTGTCAGAAGCCCGACCGTGGGAGAGGGCGGCAGTAGCTCAAAGCGCCCTCGCTCACGGTCGGGGTTCTGACACGATGACGCCCATCGAAAATTGGCTTGGTAACATTGGCCTGCAATTGGCTGTTTACTCGGCAGGCCAAATGGCTAAAATGGCACGCACAAGTAGACCAATTGGTGAAAGGCAAGATTGTGATCCTCGAACTCGATCGGCAAAGTCACGCGCCGCTTTATACCCAGATCGCGTCCCAGGTGCGCCAACTGATCCGGCACGGCGTGCTCAAGATCGGTGATCGGCTGCCGCCTAATCGTGAACTGGCCAAGACGCTCGGCGTCAGCCGCAGCACGGTGGTCACAGCTTATGATGAGTTGCTGGGCGATGGCTTGATTGCGTCGCGCATTGGCAGCGGGACGTTTGTGGCTGGGGTACCCGCAGCACAGGCGCGCGTGCAGGCTGAAGCGGTTGAGGCCGCCGCGCCGCAGATTGCGCCGCTCAATTGGGAAGCAGTGCTGCCCGAATTGCGGGTGGATGATTGGTTGGGGAATCATGGCGCGGCCAGGCGCAAAGACAGCTTGGTCTTTACGCACTCGCTCCCCGCGATGGAGTTGTTCCCGCTCGATGATTTCCGCCACTCAGTCGAACGCGTCCTACGGCGTGACGGGCGCAATTTACTCCAACTCGGCGTGAGCAGCGGGAATGAGTCTTTGCAGCAATACTTGCTCCAGCAGATGGCGCTGGTCGGAATTCGCGCGGAGGCCGATGAGTTGCTGGTGACGAGCGGTTGCCAGCAAGCGCTCGACCTTTTGCGCCAGACGCTCTTGCAGCCGGGTGATGAAATCGTCCTCGAGAATCCGACTTACGCTGGCGCGCTCAGCCTCTTCTGCCGGTCGCAGTATAAATCCATCAGCGTTCCAGTTGGCGCGCAGGGACTGGATCTCAATGCTCTCGAAGACGTGTTGCGGCGGCGCAGACCGAAGCTGATTTACGTGGTGCCGACCTTTCATAATCCGACGGGCGTGACGATGGATTTGGCGGCGCGGCGACGTTTGATCGTGCTGGCCGCGCAATATCGCGTGCCGATAGTCGAGGATGAGATCTACCGCGATTTGCGTTACGAGGGCGCGGCGCTGCCGTCATTGAAGGCGCTGGATCATTATGGTGTGGTGATCTACCTCAACAGTTTTTCAAAGGTGTCGTTTCCGGGCTTGCGCGTGGGTTGGATCGTGGCGCCGCGTTTGTTAGTCGAGCATTTGCACACGCTCCGGCAGCGCACCGATTTTCACGGCAATCTGCTCGCGCAAGCCGCACTCGCGGATTTTGCGCGGCAAGGTTTGCTCAATAAACACATTCAGCGTTGTCGTCGCCATTATGTGCAGCGGCGTGATGTGATGCTGGCGGCTTTACGCGAGCACTTTCCGCGAGCGGCGAGTTGGACTGAGCCGGAAGGCGGCATGGCGATTTGGGTGCGCTTGCCGGAAGGCGCGAATGCTGATGCATTGTTCTCACAAGCGCAGATGCAGGGCATCTATTTCACGCCGGGGACGCGGTTTTACGCGAGCGGAGCGAAGGCGAATACACTGCGACTGTCTTTCACCATGATGGCGGCGGCGCAGATCGAGGAGGGCGTCAGACGTTTGGGCAAGTTGGTGGAAAAACAAATGGCGGCCTTGCCGCTGGAGCGCAAGGCACAGGATTTTGGGGCGCGGAAGGCGCTGGTTTGAGAGGAAAGGAAAACTGATGAAAATCTCGCTCGTCATCTTCGATCAATTCACGGATCTGGATTTGTTCCTCATGTGGGACCTTTTCAACCGCGTCCGACTGCCCGACTGGCAGGTGCGTATTTTGGGTGAACGCGAGCAGCACATTTCGGCGACAGGAGTGAGCGTGCAAACTCATGGCCGCATCGAGGAGGCCAATGAGTCGGAAGTGGTCTTGTTCGTCAGCGGGCAGGGAACCCGAGCGAAGATGAAAGATCAGGAGTGGCTCGCGCGGTTTCAACTCGACCCACAGCGACAAATGATCGGTTCGATCTGTTCGGGTGCGCTGTTATTGGGCGCGCTGGGGTTGCTTTCCGGCAAAACGGCGACGACTTACCCGACTTCCAAACAGGCCTTGGAGAGCTTCGGCGTCACGGTCGAAGAGAAACCTTTCGTGCCGCACGGCAATCTGGCGACTGCCGGAGGATGTCTGGCGGCTCAGTATTTGGTTGGTTGGGTAATTGAACGCAAAGCAAACCGGGAATGGAAAGAGCTGGTTTTGAAATCCATTCGCCCCGTGGGTGAAGGCCTGAGTTTTGCCGATGTTGAGCAACTGGCTGCGCTTTATGTTCCGGCCATGAAATCAAACGCGATCTGAACACTCAAAGGAGAAGAGAATGAGCGATCTTTCAAACACGATAGCCAATGGGCTGAGTTCTTCCTATCAAGATTTTGGTAAACGAGTGCACACGCTGGCCGAATCACTTTCAGAAGAGCAGTTCTGGAAAAAGCCTTACTCGTATGGCAATAGCTTTGGACATTTGACGCTCCATCTCATCGGCAATTTGAATTACTACATCGGCACACAGATCGCGAACACGGGATATGTGCGTGACCGAGAGCGGGAATTTACCGAGAGCAATCCGCGACCAAAACAAGAAGTCTTGCAGCAACTGGATGTCACCATCAGCATGGTGGTCAAGACACTTGAAGCGCAAACAGCCGAGACGTGGTCGCAGGAATATCAGGCCACCGGAGCGGAATATACCAAAGACCGCTTTGGCATTTTCCTTCGCTGCGCCTCCCATTTTCATCATCATCTCGGGCAGATGATCTATCTGGTTAAGGAGCATTCAAAATAGGGTGAAGGTCTGAGCTTGGCCGATGTCGGGCAACTGGCCAAGTTTTATGCTCCGGCTTTGAAATCGAATGGAGTTGAGAGAAAAACACGCATAGGTTGTTGAGGAGGATCCAGATGGCCAAACATATTGGAATCGTGGCGTGCAGCGCAGAAGGAGCCGCTCTCTGTTACCGGACGATTTGTCTCGAAGCCGCTCAATTCATGGGCGAGCACAATCATCCTGAGTTGACGATGCACACCTTTCCGCTGGCGCAATACATGGAGCCTTACACCAGAGGCGAGTGGGCGCAAGTGGCCGAACTCATGCTCGGCTCGGCGCGCAAAGTCGCGCAGGCTGGAGCCGAGTTCGCGATCTGCCCTGATAATACCAATCACCAGGCATTCGATCTGGTCATCAAGCAGTCGCCCATTCCTTGGTTGCATATTGCGCAGGCGGTCGGAGGAGAGGCCCAGGCTCGGGGTTTTCATCGCCTCGGCGTGCTCGGAACACGCTCTTTGGTGGAAGCGCCGGTCTATCCCGAAATTTTGAAGCAATACGGCATCGCCAGCCATATTCCTGCGGCCGATGACCGCGAGCAGATTAATCGAATCATCTTTGAAGAACTGGTTAATGGCATCTTTCTGGATTCGTCGCGCGCCTACTTCAACCAAGTGATCGAGAGACTGAAGCGCGAAGGCTGTGATGCGGTGGTGCTCGGTTGCACCGAAATTCCATTGCTCGTGCGTCCCGAAGAATCTCCGTTGCCGACGCTGGATTCGACGCGCTTGCTGGCTCGCGCCGCCCTCAAAGAAGCGATTGAGGCGGCTTAAGATCTGAAACTTTACTTTAAAAACGCACCGGGAGGGCAAAATGCAAAGAGTATTTCGACCGTTCTTTCTTGGAGTCGTTATGTTTTTAGCGATGGTTGCCGGAGATGTGTCTGCGCAGACGGCTGCCGACCGCGAAGCGATCAAACAAACGGCGCTCGACTACATCGAAGGTTATTACGATGGGAACGCCGAGCGCATGGAGCGGAGCCTGCATCCAGACCTGGCCAAGCGCATCGTCCGCGCTGATCCGAGCACCGGGAAAAGTCGGCTCGAACATATGACGGCTCCGCGGCTGGTGCAAATCGCCGGAAGCATGAAAAGTCGGCCCGTGCCGAAAGAGAAGCAGCAGAAAGATGTCACGATCCTGGATCTCTTCGAGAATGCGGCGTGCGTCAAGATCGTCGCCAATGATTGGATTGACTATCTGCAAGTGGCGAAATTCGATGGGCGTTGGGTGATCGTCAATGTGCTGTGGGAAATGAAGCCAACGAAGAAGTGAAGGTAGTGCATAAAAAGTAAGGCTACGAGTTTCTATGAGCTTTCTTCACCGCGGAGACGCTGAGAACGCAGAGCAAGCGCAGAGAGTTTGTCAGTCGGCTTTTTTCTCGTTCTTCTTCTCTGCGAAGTCTCGGCGTTCTCTGCGTCTCCGCGGTGAACGTAGCCTTCATTTTTAGCACTCTTCGATAGGAAGATCGTAAAAGCGACAGGAGAAAACTTGGGAGATGATTTACCAGGATTTACTGAAAAGAACTGCGGATCTGGCGCTCGAATTTCTGGGGAACTTGAAGGATCGGCCTGTCGGTTGTCCGGCCAACTACGCGGGGTTGCTGGCTAACATGGGCGGCCCGCTTCCCGCAGAGGGCGAAGACCCGCTTCAGGTGATTGAGAATTTGGTGAAATCGGCGAACCCAGGGTTGGTCGCCACACCAGGGCCGCGCTACTTCGGTTTTGTCACGGGCGGAGCGCATCCCGCGAGTGTGGCGGCAGAATGGCTCGCCGCGACGTGGGATCAAAATGCGTTTTCATCCGTGCTCTCGCCCGCTGCCGCTGCCGCCGAGGAAGTGGTGAGAACCTGGCTCATTGATTTGTTCGGTCTGCCAAAGGAAATGAGTTTGGGTTTTACGACCGGCGGGACGATGGCCAACTTCACCGCGCTGGCGTCAGCCCGGCATGCTTTGCTCCGCACTACCGGGTGGGATGTTGAGACGCAAGGTTTGTTCGGTGCGCCTGCCATCACCGTAGTGACGAGCGCGGAATCTCACATCTCGATCTTCGCTGCATTGCAGATGCTTGGGTTAGGGCGAGAGCGAGTCGTGCGAGTTCCGACTGACGATCAGGGGCGCATGCGGCCAGATGAACTTCAAGCGGTGCTCGCGCGCATCAGCACTCCGGTTTTGGTCTGTGCACAGGCTGGAAATGTCAACACCGGAGCTTTTGATCCGCTGCCTGAAATCGCGGCGGCGGTGCGCGGCCATGAGAGGTGGCTGCACGTTGACGGCGCTTTTGGGATGTGGGCGGCAGCATCTCCCAACTACCAAACGCTGACCAGACAGATTGAGTTGGCTGACTCGATTACGGTGGATTGTCACAAATGGCTCAATGTTCCATACGATTCAGGGTTGGTGTTTGTCCGCGACCGGAGCGCGCATCAAGCAGCGATGACCTTGAACGCGGCGTATTACGCGCAGGGTCAGGAGGTGGCGCGGGAGAATCACAATTGGGTGCCGGAAGCTTCGCGCCGCGCGCGTGGATTTGCGATCTATGCTGCGATGCGAGCGTTAGGGCGTCAGGGCGTTGCTGGAATCGTTGAGCGCTGCTGTCATCTAGCTTATCGCATGGCGGAGCGCTTAGCGGCGGATCCGAACGTGCAGATCCTGAACGAAGTTGTGCTCAACCAGGTGCTGGTGAGATTTTCGCCGCCATCCGGCGGAGATGCAGATGCGTTTACCGCCGAGGTCATCCGGCGCATTCAGGCAGATGGGACGTGCTGGGCGGGGGGCACTTCGTGGCATGGCATGCACGCTATGCGTATTTCAGTCTCGAATTGGTCATCCGAGGAGAGCGACATTGACCGCTCGGCCGAAGCCATTCTCAAGTGTCTGCACGCGTCTGATCGTTGAAAGTGAAGCGCGGGGAATGCTGCAAATAGAGGAAAGATGAAAACAGTTGGAATCATCGGCGGCATCGCGCCGGAATCCACTATCGCTTATTACCGCGGGATCATCTCCACCTACCGCGCGCAACAACTGGATGGCAGTTATCCCGCGATTCTGCTCAACAGTATTGATCTGAAAAAGGTGCTTGATTTAGTCACGGCGAATGAACGCGGCCGATTGGTCGAGTATCTGATTGATGAACTGCACAAGCTGGCGCGAGCCGGTGCTGATTTTGCTGCGCTGACGTCCAACACGCCGCATCTGGTGTTTGATGAATTGCAGCATCGTTCGCCGCTGCCCTTATTGAGCATTGTGGAAGCTGCCTGCGTCGCTGCACAGCGGTTGGGATTGCGAAAAGTTGGATTGTTCGGCACGCGGTTCACCATGCAAGGAGGTTTTTATCACGAGGTCTTTGGCCGCGCCGGGATTGAAGTGGTTTTGCCTGAACCGAACGAGCAAGACTACATCCACGAAAAGTATTTAGGCGAATTGGTGCACGTGATACTGCTGCCGGAAACGCGGGCAGAACTGCTGGCGATTGTGGAGCGCATGCGCGCGCGGCAGGGCATCGAAGGTTTGATTCTGGGCGGAACGGAACTGCCCTTGACATTGACTGAGGCGGCGCATAAGGGGCTGCCGTTTTTGGATACGACCGGCATCCACGTCGAGCGGATCGTGGCGGAGATGTTGTCGTAGCTCGAAGAAGAGGAGAAAAAAGATGGAAAGACCGATCTATATCGTTGACGCATTTACGAGCGAAGCTTTCAAGGGCAATCCGGCAGCGGTCTGTTTGCTAGATAAAGCTCAACCCGAGGAGTGGATGCAGAAAGTGGCAGCGGAGATGAATCTCTCGGAGACAGCATTTCTTGTTCCGCGCGCCGAAGGCGATGGCTATCACTTGCGCTGGTTCACGCCAGCCGTGGAAGTGCCGTTGTGCGGGCACGCGACGCTGGCCAGCGCTCACACTTTATTTGAGACGGGCAAGCTCAAGGCCAACGCGGAAGCGCGCTTTCACACGGCGAGCGGTTGGTTGATTGCGCGCCGTGCGGGCGAAGGGCTGGAGATGGATTTTCCGACAATGTTATTGGAAGAGATTGCGACACCCGCTGGAGTTGCTGAATCCTTACGCGCTACGCCGCAGCGTGTGTGGCTGGTGCGCGATCAGCGTGAGTTGGAGAAAAACTATTTGGTCGAATTCGCCAGCGAAGCCGAGGTGCGCGCGTTGCGTCCGGATTTCAACCTGATGCGCGAGCGGGTGAGCAAAGGGCTGATCGCGACAGCTAAAGCCACGACTGCCGGAGTTGATTTCGTCTCGCGCTATTTCGCCACGTGGGCCGGGATTGACGAAGATCCGGTGACCGGTTCGGCACACTGCTCTCTGACTCCCCACTGGGCGGCGAAGCTGGGCAAATCAGAGTTGGTGGGCTATCAGGCTTCGACGCGAGGCGGGTATGTCAAAGTGAAATTGGAGGGAGACCGCGTGCGACTTGGCGGACAAGCGGTGACGGTGGTGCGAGGCCAGTTATTGAGTTGAATTCTCTCGAGACACTGTTAGGAAATCGTGTGCTCCTCGCTGAAGAGCCGGAGCAGCAAAAAAGCAAGAAGCGCAAGAAGAACGAAAAGCCTGGTTTTCGTTCTTCTTGCGCTTCTTGCTTTTTTGCTGCCAATCCGGGCCAGAAGCACGATGCGGTAAAATCTTTACCTGGCCCGACCCGCGAGCAGCGCGGCTCCGATCATCCCCGCTTCTTCGCCTAACTCGCCCGCCACGATCTGACAGTCTTCAAACGCGGCAGCGAAAGCGCGGCGCTGGGCTTCTTCAATAATCGCGGGCACCAAGAACGGGCGCGCTGCGGGCATCCCGCCGATCACGACCATCGAAAGATTGAGCACATTGATGACATCGGCCACGGCCGTGCCGATGAAATGACCCGTGCGCCGCATCATCAATCGCGCCAGGTCATCGCCGGAGTGAGCGGCAGTGATAATGTCGTCGTAGGTGAAGCCACGCTGCGCGCCGAGGCGCGAGAGTGAAGAAGTCGAATCGCGCTGCAATCGCGCGCGCGTGCGCCGGACGATGTTCGGCGCGGAGGCCATCGTTTCCAGGCAGCCGAAACTTCCACAGGCGCATTCCAATCCATCCGGGTCAATGTTCAAATGGCCGATCTCACCGGCAAACCCGGATTTTCCGCGCCGCAATGTGCCATCCAAAATCAAACCTGCGCCGATGCCTGTCCCGATACTCAAGTAAAGACAGTCGCTCACGCCTTGCGCCACGCCGCGCGCCATCTCGGCGAAGGCGGCCGCGTTGGCATTGTTCTCAAAAGCAATCGGCAGCCGGAAGGCGCGCTCAAACTCCTGATACAGATCCAGATTGCCAAGGCTTGGCGCGTGCGGCAGTTTGACGATGCGATGAGTGGTTTGATGAACTAAGCCGGGAAAGCCGACGCCGATGGCGGCGATTGGCGCAGATTGTTCGGCGATCATCCCCTTGACGGCCTCAAGCAATTGATCGGCAAGCGAGCGCGCGCTGTCCGCATCTTCACCCGCCACTGTATAAGGAGCGCGCCGGAAAGCCAGCACTTGCCCGGTTGGGTTAACCGCGCCGACGCGGATGTGGTGGCTGCCGAGGTCAACGCCGATGAAGACCTTCTCCGTTGTGGCTTCTGTGGCTTCGCCTTGTGCCATAATCGCTTCACCTCCAAGCGTATGAGGCTGTTTAATCTGCCCGCGACTATAACAAGCAGCCAGGAACCTGTCAATTTGACACTCAGTCGGGCGCTTGCCTTGCAACGGCGCATCAAGTATCTTAACAACCGCTCTCCCGCCGGGGCGATACCACTCCCGCCCGGCGGCGCGTCCCAACGCCAGAGCCGAAATTTTAAGACTAACAGCGGCGCCTGTGCGTGCCTTCTGATGCCTTCTGAATGATTGATGATCGAAGATCTGATTAAAGAGTATGGATTGTGGGCGGTCTTCTTCGGCACCATGATCGAAGGCGACTTGACGCTGCTCTTTGCCGGCGTGCTGGCCCGCTATGGGCTCTTCAGCCTCGGCGAAGCGCTCATCTGGGGAACACTCGGCGGCTTCACTGGCGACACGCTGAGCTATCTGATCGGCCACACTTTCAAACGGCAAATCTGCGCGAGCCACTTCTATCAACGCACCAAACCGCCATTGGAGCGGCTCTGCGCGCGCTTCGGCATCTACTCGGTCTTTCTGGTCAAGTACATCTACGGGTTGCGCACGACAAGCGCCATCTTCTGGGGCTTCGCCGACATGCCTTACCGCCGCTTCGGCCCGCTCACGCTGGCCAGTTGTGGGGCGTGGGTGCTGGCGCTGGTTGGCATTGGCTATTTCTTCAGCGGGGCGGTTGGCTTACTCATTCCGCAAGTCAAGCGAGTCGGCATCATTCTCCTCATCGCCTTCCTCATTGCGCTGGCCATCGCGCTGGGGCTGCATTTGATCGAGCGTTATGTCATCGCCCGCAAAGTCCCGGAGATGGAGCCGCCTATCTTGCACGAACCAACGATGGAGACTGAGGCGAGAGCGAGGATTGAGAATTGTAAGGTTGAGGATTGAAATAATCGCGTGAGGAGAAGGAACGAATGAAAAAGCCTGAAGCGAGAAGAATCAAATTCTATCGCCTCTCGAGAGCCAGTTATGGCTCTCTTTTAACTGCCTTCGGCCTTTTGCTTTTCGCGCTTGCCGCTTGTCAGAGCCGCAAGCAAGAAGCCTCATTGGACGCATTGACCGCACCCATTAAGACCCCGACCCCAGCGCCGCCCGCGCCCGCGCCTTCGATTGATCCAAACGTGACCGACCTCGAAAAAGTCAAAGAAGGCACACCCGCGCCTGCTTTCGCGCTCGAGGATGTGAATCGGAAGGTCTACCGGTTGTCGGATTACAAAGGCAAGAAGAGTGTCGTGCTGGTCTTTTACCGAGGCGTGTTCTGAGATGGCTGCATTGGTCAGCTCGGGAAGCTGAAAACACTACTGAATGAACGCGAGAAACGGGACGTACAAATCCTGACGGTGAGCACGGACTCGCACGAGGAGGCACAACTCATGATCGAGAAGATCAGATACGAGCCGGGTCAACTCGATTTTCCGCTGCTCTCGGATTACGAACACAAAGTGCTGGACGATTACCGCATCCGCAGTCCGATTGACCACGCGCGTCCCGCCATGCCTTATACTGTCACTTACATCATCAACAAAGAGGGCGTCGTCACGCATCGCTTCCTTGACCCGGAGCGCATCACACGCCCGACGAACGAACAAGTCCGCGAAGAGCTGAAGAAGATCGGCGCGGTGCATTAAATTGAGGAAGTCAAAATTATGCCAACTAATGGTCAACTGCCGAATTACATCAATGGCCAGTGGCAACGCGCCGCCGCCGCCGAATACGCTGACGTCGTCAATCCAGCGACGGGTGAAACGCTGGCGCAAGTGCCGCTCGGCGGTGAAGCGGATGTCAACGCTGCCATCGAATCTTCTGCCGCCGCTTTTCCTGAATGGCGTCGCACGCCGCCGGAAGAACGCATCCAATATCTGTTCAAGTTCAAGCAACTGCTCGAAGATAATTTCGACGAGATCGCACGCCTAACTACGATGGAGAACGGCAAGACGCTGACTGAAGCGAAGGCCGAACTGCGCCGCAGCGTCGAGAACGTCGAAGTCGCCTGCGGCATCCCAACGCTCATGCAAGGCTACAACCTGGAAGACGTCGCGCGCGGGATTGACGAAATGATGATCCGCCAGCCGCTCGGCGTGGTTGCTGCCATCACGCCGTTCAATTTCCCGGTCATGGTTCCGCTGTGGTTTCTGCCTTATGCCATCGCCTGCGGCAATACCTTCATCATCAAGACATCAGAGCGCGTGCCGATCACGATGCAGCGTATCTGCGAACTGCTCGGGCAAACCGGCTTACCGCCCGGCGTGGTCAATCTGGTCAATGGCGCCAAACCCGCGGTTGACGCGCTCCTCGATCATCCGCAGGTGCGCGCCATCAGCTTCGTCGGCTCAACGCCCGTGGCGAAATACATCTACTCGCGCGGATCGAATAACGGCAAGCGCGTGCAATGCCAGGGCGGCGCGAAAAATCACGTCGTCATTCTGCCCGACGCCGACATGGAGATGACGACACAGATCATCAGCGACAGCGCTTTTGGTTGCGCTGGTCAGCGTTGTCTCGCCGTGTCGGTTGCGGTGACGGTCGGCGAGGCGCGAAAAACTTTTACGAATGCGATTGCTGATGCCGCCAGTTCGATCAAAGTCAATTATGGCCTCGAATCAGGCGCGCAAATGGGGCCGGTCATCACGCGCGAGAGCAAAGCGCGAATCGAAGGCTTGATCGCCAAGGGCGCGAGCCAGGGCGCGACCGTGCTACTTGATGGACGCAGCACGAAGGTTCCAAATTACGAGTCCGGCAACTTCATCAAGCCGACGATCCTCGACAACGTGCAGCCGGGCACTGAAATTTCAGATACTGAAATCTTCGGGCCGGTGCTCAGTCTGGTTCACGCGGAGACGGTGGACGATGCGATTGATATTTTGGCGCGCAGCGCTTATGGGAATGCGGCTTCGATTTTCACTGCGAGCGGCGCGGCGGCGCGCAAGTTCAGATATGAAGCGCCTGCGGGCAACATCGGAGTGAATATTGGCGTAGCCGCGCCGATGGCCTATTTCCCGTTCAGCGGTTGGAAGGACAGTTTTCTCGGCGTGCTGCACGGTCAGGGGCGCGATGCGGTGGAGTTTTATACGGACAAGAAAGTGGTAATTGAACGGTGGCCGAAAGAATGGTCTCGCAAGTTTTGAGATGAACCGCGAAAGGTGCGGAATACATCATTTCACCACGAAGTACACGAAGAGCACGAAGGGAAGGAAGAGCGAGGATAGAGGATTGAAAATCGCGGATCGCAGCATACCTGCTATTTTCCATTCTCCACCCTCCATCTTCCCCTCTTCGTGCTCTTCGTGCGCTTCGTGGTGAGTTGTTCTGTTCTTCGCCGATTATTGGCACGCTTTCAGTTTTTCTTGGCTTCTGTCTCAGTTGGCGCTTGAGTGGTCTTCGCTCCCCGCGCTTCCCAATCCACCGACATCGCAGCGCACGCGTCCTTCACGGCATTGCCGAGGCTACGCGTCGAGCCGCTCTTGATCGCATCTCCATCCTTGTTGAAGACGGCGAACTTGTTATCCCTGAGCACCAGGTTCTTTCCGCCTTCGTGATCGAGCAAGACTGCGTAATCAGCTTTCTCTTTTTGATTGGTGACAATTGAATTCGGGCACCGCTCGCCAAAAGTTTTGATGATCTCCGCCGTTTGCGGACGCGCGCCGCCTTTGGCTGAGCCAGCGATGGCATCTCCGCCGCCGCCAAAGCCGCCTGAAATTTCCCACGATTGGCTGTCAGTGATGAAGACTCGCGGACGCTCTTTCGGCTCCGCAAAGAGCATGCTGCACAGCAGAAACATAACCAGCATCATAATCAGTTGGGACATCTTCGTTTCTCCTATGATGGGTTGTCTCCTCCGAGGTTGAAGTGTCAACCAGCGGCCGGGACAAAGTTGCGGGAAACTGCAAACACTCGTTCGTGTTTGAGCGCCCGGTAGATGATTCTCGCCAATGCTGCGTTGCCTATCCCTTTGATTCTTGTCTGTGCAGTAGACCGGCGAGAAACGCCACCTTTCTTTACACTGCCCGGCATAGCAAACTCTAAGCCACATCTCAGACGGCGCTAGATAACAATGAAAACAGCGCGCCGCAAGCATCTTGCGGGATTGCCATCACGCCCGACAGAAAGCCCGCATGCCGGAAAAGGTAACACTGGCTTGCCCAAATGGTGTGATCTGCGCTTCACTGCAAAAGCAAAGCGGCAGATTGAGAACGGAAGATGGGCAGGCTACACTCTCTTGAGTCAGAGAGAAAACCTACATAGATGGAGGCCAGCATGAATCCGCACTGGGTGCAGAATGTCTATTCGACTTTGAAGCGAGCCGCGCGGAAGTGTTCCCACTGCGGAAAAACGGCGGTCTATCCGGCCAAACGGCCCGGACAGTTTCACGTTTGCAAGCACTGCCATCATCGGTTCAAAGAGAAAGGGAAGTGATGGAGATTGAATATGTGCTCGCCATCGCTTCGCTGATTCTGCTCTTGAGCATCCTCGCCAGCAAAGCTTCGAGTCGGCTCGGCGTGCCCGCGCTGTTTGTCTTTCTGGTCATCGGCATGCTGGCTGGGTCGGACGGGCCGGGCGGCATCTACTTCGATAACGCGCATCTGGCGCAGGCGCTCGGCACTGTAGCGCTGGCGTTGATCCTCTTTGCCGGCGGCCTGGAAACCGATTGGGCTAGCATTCGCCCCATTCTCTGGTCAGGTCTGAGCCTTTCTACTCTCGGCCTCCTGCTCACCGCGCTGCTCGTCGGCTGGTTCGCGCGTATCGTGCTTGGGTTTTCGTGGCTTGAAGGTCTACTCCTCGGCGCGATAGTTTCTTCGACCGATGCCGCCGCCGTGTTTTCCGTGTTGAAGTCACGCGGCGCCAAACTCAGCGGGCGGATCGAACCGCTCCTCGAGCTCGAATCTGGCAGCAATGACGCGATGGCTGTCTTTCTCACGCTCGGCTTCATCCGCTTGCTCGCCGACCCTGCGGCGTCGGTGCTGCAGCTAGTCCCGATGTTCCTCTGGCAAATGGCGCTCGGCGCGGGCGCGGGCTATGGCCTGGGCAAAGCGATGATCTTCCTCATCAATCGCCTGCGGCTCGAATACGAAGGACTCTACCCGGTGCTCAGCCTTTCGCTAGCTCTGTTGACTTTCGGAGCGACAGCCGCGCTCGGCGGCAACGGTTTTCTCGCGGTCTATCTCGCAGGCATCGTACTGGGCAACAGCCGCTTCATTCACAAACGCAGCCTCCTACGCTTTCACGATGGGCTGGCGTGGCTCATGCAAATCATCATGTTTCTCACGCTGGGGCTGCTCGTTTTCCCTTCGCATTTAGTGCCGGTGATGGGAGTCAGTCTGGCCGTGGCTCTCTTTTTGATTTTCGTCGCGCGCCCGGTGAGCGTTTTCGTCAGTCTGCTCTTTGCCAAAATGAATGTCAGAGAGAAAGCGATGATCTCCTGGGTCGGCTTGCGTGGGGCCGTGCCGATCATTCTCGCCACGTTCCCGCTGCTCGCCGGCGTTCCCAAAGCCGAAGTCTTTTTCAATGTCGTCTTTTTCATCGTGCTCACCTCCGGGTTGCTCCAAGGCACTTCGATTCCGCTCATCGCTCGTTGGCTCAAAGTGGCAGCGCCTGCATCTGCGCGCCCGTCTTCTCCGTTGGAGATGGTCACCTCTGGCGACGCTAAAAGCGCTCCAGTGGAACTGACCATTCCATCCAACTCGGCCATCGCCGGCAAACGGATTGTCGAAGCGGGCTTTCCACCCGGGGCGCTCATCGCCCTCATCGGCAAACGCGACGAAATGGTAGTTCCCAGTGGCAACACTCTGCTTGAAGCTGGTGATACGCTGCTCGTGCTGGCTGACAAAGATGCGCTGAGCGAAACACGCACACTCGTTGAGACTCAGTGAGTCAAAAGACTCTTTACCACCGACAACAAAAAAAGGCTGCTGACTCATCGCCAGCAGCCCCAAAATTCCCTTCCAGGAAGCAGAGGGAATTAAAGCCATGGTAGGCACATAAGTTCGTAATCAAGCATTTCAGCCTCAGAAGGAAAATCATCCAGATCACTGGTCGTGATTGTGTCGCTGATGATCAGTTCCTCCCGTTGTCCTCCCAGCCTCAGACCTGTAAGTTTTTCTCCCGTCGCCGTCTTCATCGTATACAAAGCATCAGATTCGGCCTTCTTGTCATTCACCTTGACGCTCGCCATCGCTGTGGCCACAACCTTGTTCTTATTCAGATCCACAAAGCTCAGTTCACTGGTTTGAGTATTGTATTTGATGAGGTAATCACCTTTCTTAACCACAGTATTACCAACCATCACATCATCAGAAAAGGTGATGTGCTCCTTCAAATCCCTCGCATAAGCCAATGCTCCAATATTCAACAGAGAGAATAGAGAAACGACCATGAAACTAAAAATCAATCTTCTCATCTCACTCTCCTTCCATCCCCAATAAAATTATGACTTACCTCGCGCCCTTAACAAGACGCAGCTACAGTGCCAAACCTGACGTAACACAATGTTCTTTGATTTGAAGATTTCTTGGCCGGGCTTAGAAATTGGCAAGACTATAAATACATACAGTTGTACGGACAGATAACGAAGTGAAATCCAATAAACATAAGAATGGCATGAACCGCGCGGCTCAAAAGATGCGCGTAAAAGCTTCCGAGGAGGAGCGAGCCCAAATCGAATACAACCGATGCAGGCTCTCGCACACAACAGACTTGAATTCCGCATCAATCACCAGACTGATCCGCTTCGACAACTTTCATCTTCTTTAACTGCTGGCGCGTCTCGATAGATGATGGAGGATCATCGTGCGAGAGACCTGCTATGCCGCGCTCAATGGCTCTGGCCAGAGTGCTCAAGGGATATTTCCACTTCATATTTCTGAAGGCGGCTGATCTCCGATCCCAATGTAGGTCGAATCTCTCTTCAGCGTATCCTTTTTGCTGAACAAAATGTAGACCTGCGTGGGATGAAGTTTCAGTGATAAAGCGGGCGGAGTGACGATGGCCTCCAGTCAGATTGGCGCGCTCGTAAGATTGATCAACCTCATATCCGTTTTGAGAAAGCGCTTGAAGAAAATCACTACGTTGAGCCACGCTGATGACAATGTTCATGCTTTCGTTTTTACCTAACCACCCGCCGTCAATATATTTTATTTGTTGCCAAACCGCGCTCCGGGAGCGCGCGCCAGTGTTGTCCAGCAAATTTTTGAAGCCCGCGACGACAAACTCCACTTTGCTTTCGTCACCCTGGCTCATAGCCGAGACCAAGTTGTTAAAAACTTGCTGCGACGTTTGCTCATCCGCCTCGCGCAGCTTTCCCGTAAGTAAAACTCGCTCCGTTTGAGTCAACTGGCTCCAAGCGTCTGTCATCACGAAATACCTCACTCGCATCTCGAAGCCTGGAGATGATCAAACCTTATGCAAGGCTCAGCCGTGTCCTTATACCTTAGCTATATTCAGTCGTCACTCCGCTGATCTGTGACCTCGGAAAAGGCAGCGCAGAAGATTTTCCACGCAGCCGATTAGACTCCGGGTGGCGGCGAATTATTGATTGAATCGTAACGCTCCCTGACTTGGCTCACATATTTAATCGTCTCTGGAAAGGGCGGAATTTGTCCGCCATACTTTTTGACATTACCCTCCCCAGCGTTATAAGCGGCGAGCGCCAAACTGACATCGTCGTTAAAAGTGTCGAGCAGCAGGCGCAGATAGCGGGCGCCGGCTTCGATGTTCTGCTGTGGGTCGAATATATCCTGCACGCCGAAGCGTGTGGCCGTAGCAGGAACCAATTGCATGAGGCCTCCTGCGCCTTTGGACGAAACAGCGTGCGGATCGAACTCTGACTCCTGGTCCATGATAGCGTAGAGCAGCAATGGATCTAGATGATTGCGTGTGGCCGAATCAGTGATGAAAACATCAATGCTCTTATCGCCAGTGGTATAGCCATTCAACGGATCCTGCTTCGCCTGGGTGCTCCACAAAACTTCATCGGTTGGCGGTGCTAGTAATAAAGCTTCTTCCAAACCGGGGAAGAAAGGAATAGAGAGAGGCGACGCCAGCGAGCTCGAGGCTAGATCAGGCGGAGTCAGTGAAATGATGCGGAAACGCGAAATTAGGGGGAGCTCAATAATCTGCGCGGCAGTCTTATAATGCAGGCCATTAATAGTTTGCTGAGGACTTTGAGCTAACCCAGGAGCGGCACACACAACCCCTATAAAAAGGGCAAAAAATACTTTCTTCATTATTTATGCTTCAGAAGTTGAACGAGGCTGAGTAGTGCGCTCAGCCAACCAGTAATAATCTTAAAGGGCTTTTGATAGACACCGTAATGGGTTTAGGTTTATTTAAGAGAATGTTCGATCAAAAGCCCTGCTGAGATGAGTCACTAACGGAGCACGTTGCTATCAGCCGAAGTATTTAATCCTAATGTGAATAATCTATTCTGCGCCCGATCACTACACTTATCGAGCTGAGCAACAAGCTGTATTGCCACTCTTCTCAGGGCGGGCTGACGACAGCGGCGCGGGACTGGGAGATTTTCAATTTGATGCGCGTCCTGTCACTACGGCTCTTTACACAGGAATAGTGGCGGAGGCGTGTGGGAATCGAACCCGACCGACGCATGCTCTCGCACACGTCCAGCAGATTTGAAGTCTGCGCCAGTCACCAGACCAGATGCGCCTCCGTTTAGCTTTAGCTTTACTTGAGGAACTTACCAGACTCGATCTGTTCTCTCAAGGCTCATCGCCGACTAATGCGCGCTGGCCTACTTGGCTGATGCCTTCACCATTTTGAGTGTTTCAGCCAACCCTGCTTTGAGAATCGGATCATTTCCCGCGCTGAACGGGCCTGCTCGTTCGACAAACATATCCGGCTCCGTCGGCTTAAACTCCAGCAGGTCGGTGTAGCGGGGAAGCTTGAAGCTCGGGAACATGAGGATGGTCTCGTAGCCGACATCGGCAAACGTGGCAGGGATCACCGCGCCAGCCGTTCGTTCACCAACGATTCTCCCTAGCCCGGTCGTCTTCAACTCATAAGCCAAAACATCTTTCGCGCTTCTCGATTGCCGATCAACCAGCGCGACGATGGGCCGATGTCTTTTTGAATTATCAGCGCGCAGAACGTTGATGATCTGTGCAATCGCCGTCCCATTGCCACCCCTCCCGCGCAGGTCGAGGATGATCCCATCACAACTACTGAACTCGCCTTCCAGCTTGGCTTTCAATAGTTCCGGCACGCCCGTCAGGTGAACGAACCAGAAATGCACATAACCAAATTTGCGGCCATCGTTCTCGTAAATCCTGGCGCTCGCCTTGGCCGCCATGAATGCCGAGTAGTCTGAGGCGGAAATCGCCAATTCCTGAAACTTGCCGCGCTGACGTTCAAGCTTGATGCGGATCGTGTCGCCACGCTCGGCGCTCAGATAGTGAACCGGAGGATCGCGGTCGTCGGTGATATAAGCATCGTCTGTCCGCCAATCAAGCCGAGGCGATTGCTCCACCGGCACGCCGTCTATGGATACGATCCGATCCCAAGCCAGGAGCCCAGCGCGTTCGGCGGGGCTGCCTTCAAGCACGAAGAAAGCGTAAAACTTCCCGCTCACATTCATCAGTTGGAATCCGAAGGTTGGGTAAGGCGTGCCTTGCAGATCAGACATGACATAACGATAAGACTGTTTCGAGAGCAGTCCGAGATGCGAGGCAGGAATGTGGCTCAGAAATTCATGCACTGCCTCGCGCTGCTCGCGCAGCGTGGTGGCGCGTTTGGCCTTCTCAGTGTATTGATCAGCGAGCTTGGGTATTTCGTCTTTTCTGAAGCGCTCGTCGTAATACCTCTTTTGCAAGACAGCCACGGCGTTCTCAAAGAGAGAGCCATTCGTCTCCTTGATCGTAATCAAAGAATCTGGCCGCAGAACAGACAGAGGATTTGCTGGCGACTGCGCTTGTAGACTGGTAGCGGCTGAAGTCGTGAACTCCCGCTGAAATTCCTGAATCTTGAAAGGGGCGGAGCCAGCAAAGGGCAAGACTGCTGGCAGGCAGAAGATGCCAAGAAGCGCCAGCGCCATGAACGCAGTTCGTGTTTTCATCTGATGCTCTTTCAGTCCGTTATCAAGTAAGTATTGATTCCTATGGAGAGCCTAAGGATCAAAGTTTAAGGACGCGCCGCTTGTGATACCTTACTTTGTAAGGGACTATTAGGCAAAAGTTGCTGTGACGCCGGGAAGCGTTGAGCGGCATCCAGAGACGCAAGGGCCATATTTCTTATGAAGTCGACGTCTATGGACGCATATTCTTTGCGCGCGCTTTCGAAGTATTGGTTGGCTTTTTCCGGGGAGCGAGCGAAGTTGGATTCGGCAAGAGCCCACATTTGATAGGTATAGCCATTCGTCGCTCGGTCAATATTATCTTCGCCCTTTATCAGATCAAGTGCTTTCCTAAACTGTTCACGCCCTTCTTTTAATCGGGCTTGTGGATAAAGAAATGCAGCGTAACTCCGAGTCGCCTGTGATTTGTACAGACTATTAGGCGCAACGTCTATGGCTTTCTTGTAGTATGTTTCGGCTTGAAGCAGGTTGCCGGCTTCTGCATTAGCTAAGGCAATCGTGTTTAACTCATAGGTTGTAACCAAGGCGGGTATTTGACCTGAGATAAAAACGGCTTGATCCAGGAGAAAACCATTTTGTTGTCCAAGCACGTTTCTCACCGTGAGTAGATATTCTTGGTCATTCTTGGCTTCGTGTTGAAGCTTGGCCGCTTCGAGTTGGAGAGCGGTGAGCTTGCCCAAAATATCGGTCAACTGGCCGCGAAGCGTGCGTTGCCGTTCATCAACCGACTTTTTCTGAGCCGTGATCGTCGCATATATGGATAACCCGAAAGCTGCGATTGATAAGGATAGTGAGAGGATGTCTTTAGTTTCCATAATCGCCTCCAAGACGTCAATTTCCTGTTCTCCACCTTAGAGCTTACCAGATCGAGCAGGCAGGAGCACTGGTGTGGACGGAGTAACTCAATGACAGGGAAAGCAGGACGATTCGCAGTCTGGTCATATTCCGAAGCTCACACCCGATCAGGTTACGCCAGCGGTGACTATCCAACTCACCTGTCAAAGCCATCAGGATTGATGGCTCAACCATCAACCCCGATCCAGAACCAACCTCAAATCGCTTGATGAAATCTGAACGATGGTGTCGCTCAGGCGAATGAGTATACGCCTCTGGTCGCGCCCATGTCCAACCACGCCGACTCATCACTACAGCCTTAGACGTCTGACTGGATGTTTACATCAAATTTCGACTTGGTTACACTCAATCCCGATCCGCAAAGCAATCAAGCAACATCTGAAAACCAGCGTCTGGCAAACCGCAAAGTTTGCTGAGTATCCTTCGATGATGGAGAGGTCTCGATGAAAGCTTACCGCATCCTGCTCGCCGTTTTGTTTCTCTGCTGTGTCGCAATCAGTCAAACACCGCAGACCGCGGCCCAGAACGCTGCACCGCGACATAATCTTATGCCTGTGCCCGCTGCCATGAGTTTTCAACCAGGCCGCTTGGCGGTGAGCGGTAGCTTTAGCGTGGCGGCGCAGGGTCATGTGGATGAGCGTTTGCGCTCAGGGATCAATCGCGCGCTCCGGCGGTTGGAAGGGCGCGTCGGATGGACGCTGCCGCGCGTGTTGTCTGAAGATGCAGCGGCGGCGACGCTGCTGGTGCAATGTCAGAGCGCGGGGCAGGCTGTGCCGTCGGTGGATGAAGACGAATCTTACTCGCTCGAAGTTTCGGACAAGCAGGCGGCGCTCAAAGCGAACACCGTGGTCGGGGCGCTACGCGGGCTGGAAACATTCCTGCAACTTTTATCCGGCGACCGCGAAGGGTATTTCATCCCGGCGGTGAGCATCGAGGATCGCCCGCGCTTTCGGTGGCGCGGCTTGCTGATTGACGCGGGCCGCCACTTCGAGCCGATGGAAGTCATCAAGCGCAATCTGGATGC
>Ga0070694_100000263_pt1 | contig 27883 bp, 15 predicted proteins | sample KBSK1251metaG_FD_65470 | JGI IMG/M metagenome (GOLD analysis project Ga0070694, IMG submission 65470) | Corn, switchgrass and miscanthus rhizosphere microbial communities from Kellogg Biological Station, Michigan, USA - KBS K1-25-1 metaG | ecosystem: Host-associated > Plants > Roots >...
CCACGATGTCACCATCACAGGCTTCTGAGACCTGCGCGTCTGCCAGTTCCGCCACATCCGCGAATTGGGCCCTGATCTTACGAACGCGTTTGTGGAGTGTCAAGCAACCATGTCCGACAACCTTTAGATTTGTCACCAGGTTTCGACAAGCCAAAGCTTGTCGGACATCAAACTGGCCCACTACCCGCAGCGCAGTTGCTTTTTGACTTTGATATAGCGCGCGAACTGTTGCTCGTGAATTTAACCCACGGACCGGCCGCCGCCTCCAAAACCCAAAGGCTCAAACTTCAATGTGTATCGGTAATCCGGTTTTGTCGACGAACGCGTCTGTCTCGGGTTTCCGTGCCATCTCTGGAGCCCTGGCGCCGCCGCCGATAGTCGTCTCGGTCAATGTCCCCATCGCCGTCACGATCGACGCCGCGGTTTCTGTTGCGCCGGTGCAGAATGCGGTCGTCACGATCGATATCGCCATCGCCGTCGCGGTCAATTCCCCGATTCCGCGTCTGAGGTGGATAGGGATAGGTGTTTGGATAGGTATTTGGATAAGTGTTTGGATAAGTGTTTGGATAAGTGTTTGGATAGGTGTTTGGATAGGGGTTGTTATTTTGAAGTGTCGGTCCGCGCCCATCCACACGACCGTCGCGAGCATCGTGACAATTAACAAATTTTGCGCATTTGTCCGGCTTGCCGGCACCCCGACCGTTCCCACGTCCCTGCGCAAACGAAATAATCGGCAATGCCATGGTCAGGACCAGCGCAAACAGAATGGCGACGGGCGCGTTCACTCTCGTTCTAAGGATCGACATAAATCCCTCCCGGTGATTCAAATGTAGGTGTGCTGAATTCGATCTGGTGAGCCTAAGTCGGGGAAAGCTCGAGCAGAGCTCAACAATTGCCATGCCAGCCATCCGGTTCACGGAATCTTCGTACCGGGAGCCACCTCGTAGATTTCGAGCACACGATATCGTCAGGATGGGCCCGATATCGGTCAGTTCGGAGAAGCGAGAGGTGGCTCTCGATTCTCCGTTGTTCAAGCAGGGTTCGATCGGGGAAGGCTGGCTATCTATCACGCCACACCCGATATCTCGTGCTGGTCAGATGGCGACGCCGCCAGTAATCGTTCGTGCTATAACGCCGATATCCGACGTTTGAGCCGCGCGGGAAGAAATTTCCGTTTCGCCAGAAACCGGTAGTCCGCCTCGGCCCGCGTCCATCCAAACGACCGTCGCGCGCGTCATGACAGTTTACGAACTTGCCACATTTCTTATTCCAGTTTTGGCCACGGTTGCCGCGGTAATCTCGATCAGCGAAGACGTTGCCGTTACCTCTGCCGCGTCCCTGCGCGAATGCAGAAGCAGTTGCCACGCAAATGATCACCCCGCACAAAGCAAGTTTGAATAGAGTCTTGTTCATAGCTTCTCCCATACAAGTTTTTGAAAGTGGGGAGAGTTGGGGGCCAACGCTCCGACGCGGTTGCCCGCGCCGGGACGGCACACTTCGTTACCGCAACCGAATTCCCAGTCGGAATCGATTGCGTTGATAGCGTGGCCGGTACGTGTTTCCTAAAATTGAAACACTTCTCCTTTTCATAATTCCTCCCGAACGCAGTCAGGGTTTATGAGGAGAGATACGTTTACCAACTTATTGTACAGGCTGTTGTTAGCCTTCGGCTTGCGGCATTGTTATAGTTGGGTTTCAGCGTGGTGATTTGTTGTCGGATATGACCGCAGTAAGCACAGCGACGAGCCTGGTGGAACGCCTTGCCGAGGTGCGAGCGCGATTAACCGCAGCGGCCCACAGAAGCAATCGGCCGGTTGATGAAATCACCCTCGTCGCAGTCAGCAAGACGCACCCCGCCGTGGCCGTACGCGAGGCGATTGCCGCCGGGTTGGATAATTTTGGCGAGAATCGCGTACAGGAAGCCGAGTCCAAAATTCCTGACGTCGGCCGGACCGCGGCGCGCTGGCATTTGATCGGGCATTTGCAGTCGAATAAGGCCCGCCGCGCAGTCGAATTGTTCGATTGCATTCAATCCCTGGATTCTCCTGATCTGGCCCGGCGGCTGAATCGCATCTGCGTTGAACTTGAGCGCCAGGAATTGCCGGTGCTGATTCAGGTTGATTTGGGTCACGAAATGACCAAGACGGGAGTTGAGGAAAAGGACGTCAGCGAATTGGTGGGAGTGATTCGCGACTGTCCCAGGCTGCGTCTCACGGGTTTGATGACGCTGCCGCCGTTTTTTGATGAAGCCGAAAGCGTGCGTCCGTACTTTCGCCGGCTGCGCGAATTGCGCGACGGGTTGAAAGCAAAGGGTGCGTTTGGCGATCATCCTGGAGAGTTATCGATGGGGATGACCCACGATTTCGAGATTGCCGTTGAAGAAGGCGCGACGATGGTTCGCGTCGGCACCGCAATTTTTGGTGAAAGAGGGCAGTAGCCCGACTGTTTGAGATCTCAGATTCCAGATTTCAGATTTCAGATCTCAGATCTCAGATCTCAGATCTCAGATCTCAGATTTTTCAGATTCCAGATTTCAAACGGTCGGGCTACTGCCCCGCAAAGGATTACATGCTGGCTCTTGCATTAATCTATTTATTCATTCGTTGGGCGGTGATCGCGACAATCATGGCCGCGATTCTGCTCGTCATTCTGCGCTCGATTTTCAATTACATCGACGTCAACCCTTTCAGCTGGCATGCGCGGAACGTTCGCCGGGCCACGGATCCGGTCATCATGCCGGTGCGCAGGATGCTCGTGGCATTCCGGCTTGATCCAAAGGTGGCGCCGTTTATTCTCATCATTATGCTGATCGTGATTGGCTACCTCATCGTGCAAATCGCCGGTACCCTGCTCAATACCGTAGCCGGGATTTTCTTTGCCGTGACTGAGCGCAAAGCCAGCGCGCCGATCGGTATTGCGGGTTATCTCTTGTTTGGTTTTCTCAGTCTGTATACGCTGTCGATCTTCGTACGCATCGTCATGTCGTGGTTTGGAACAAGTTACGCAAACCCGCTGATGCGTTTCCTGATTCGATTCACGGAACCTCTGCTCGGTCCGCTGCGGCGGCTGCTCCCGACGGTGGGCATGTTTGATGTTTCGCCGATTGTCGCGTTTCTAGTCGTCTGGATCTGTCAGACGGCTGTGGCCGCAACGTTGTTACATGGCTGGCCGATCAGTTTCTTCTAAACTCAAGTGCGCACAAAGTCGTAACGCAGTTTTGGAATAAATGTCCGACCAACTTCAGTTTGTCGCCGAAGCTTCGACAAGCTAAAGCTTGTCGGACATCAAACTGCACCACTACTAAAGTCGTCGATCACATTTACGATTTATGAGTTACGATTTACTATTGGGGCTCGAGTGATCCAGTTTAGCGAAGACGGCCGTGGAATAACCTTTACGGTGCGTATTGTTCCGCGGGCTTCGACCAGCGAAATCGTCGGCGATCACGAGGGCGCCTTGCGAATTCGCATTGCCGCGCCGCCGGTCGAGGGAGCCGCCAACCGCGAGCTGATTCGGTTGTTGGCAAAAAGATTCAAAGTGCCGCAGAATGCCGTGGAAATAATTTCGGGAGCAAGTTCAAAAAATAAGATTATTCGCCTGAAGGGCGTCACTGCCACCGCCCTTGCACCGTTGCAATTGAAATGGACGAATCCCCCAAAGAAGAACTGAAGTCGATTTCTCGTTATCGAATTCTTGAAAAGCTCGGCTCCGGAGGTATGGGCGAAGTCTATCTCGCTGAAGACACCCGGCTGGGCCGCAAGGTTGCGCTTAAACTGCTCGCCGAAGAACTCACCCAAAATCGCGATCGTCTGAGCCGTTTCGATCTGGAAGCATACGCAGCGTCGGCGCTCAATCATCCGAACATACTCACTATCTACGAAATGGGTGACGAAGGCGGTCGCCATTTCATCGCGACGGAATTCATCGACGGGCAGACCTTGCGGACCCATCTCTCTGGCGCGCCGATGGATCTCACGGAAGTGCTTGATGTGGCGATTCAGATTGCCGGGGCTCTGGAAGAGGCCCACGCCGCGGGCATCGTTCATCGAGACATAAAACCTGAGAATGTGATGATCCGGCGCAACGGCCACGTCAAAGTGCTGGACTTTGGTTTGGCGAAGCTGACCGAGCGGCCGGCCTCAGATGATACCGACACTGAGGCGGTGACTCGCGCATTGGTGCAAACCGATGCCGGAATGGTCCTGGGTACTTCACAGTACATGTCGCCCGAGCAGGCGCGGGGCAAACCGATTGATGCCCGAACAGACATCTGGAGTCTGGGGGTGGTGCTCTACGAGATGGCGACCGGCCGGGCGCCATTTTCCGGAGAAACCAAGACCGATATCATCGTGGCAATCGCCAAGTCTGAACCACCGGCATTGGCCCGTTTCGCCCCGAATGCCCCGCCGGAGTTTGAATGGATCGTCCTGAAGGCGCTGCGCAAAGACGTCGATGAGCGCTACCAGACAGTAAAAGAACTCGAATCTGATCTGAAGAAGCTGAAGCAACGAATCGAGTTCCAAAGCGAGTTGGAACGCTCGATGTCTCCGGAGCAGTACGCGTCGGCCATGAGTGGCCTGGCGGAAACTGAGATTCACGCCACCGGACCGCGTCTGAGCACGCAATCGATGTCGCCTCAGGCTCTCCATTCCAGTGTGACTTCGAGCACGATCCAAACTCGCGCCTCGAGCGCTGAATACATTGTTAACGGAATCAGGCAGCACAAAAAGGTGGCGGTGATTGTTGCCGGAGTTGTCTTGCTGTTGATTGCCGCGCTCATCTTTCTTCCCTGGAGATCTAGAACCAAGCTGACTGACAAGGACACGATTCTGATAGCTGAGTTTGTGAACCTGACGGGCGACGCCGTGTTCGACAAAACGCTGAAGCAGGCTTTGGCGGCGCAACTCGGACAGTCTCCCTTCCTCGACATCTTTTCTGAGGATCGAGTGCGCGACGCGCTTAAGTACATGGCGATTTCGCAGGACACGCGCGTGACCCGCGATGTAGCCAAGGACATCTGTGCGCGACAGGGAATTAAGGCCATGCTGCTGGGAAGAATTTCCAACGTGGGCACGCACTATGTAGTGCAACTCGATGCTGAGAACTCGCAGACCGGCGACACGATTGCGACCGAGCAATTTGAGGTTGACGGCAAAGAACAGGTGCTCAAGTCTCTGGGGTCGGCGGCTTCAAGCCTGCGAGAAAAGCTGGGCGAATCTCTAGCGGACATTAAGAAGTTCGATGCGCCCATCGAAAACGTGACGACTTCAAAGTTGGAAGCGCTGCGCCAATACTCCCTCGGGGTCGAGCAACATTCCAAGCTCGATTACCGCCAGGCCATTGATTTTTACAAACGGGCCATCGAAGCCGATCCGAATTTTGCGAGTGCCCACGCACGGCTGGCCTATTGTTACAACAATACGGGCCAGTTTGAGGCGTCGCGGTCAGAATTTACCAAGGCTTACGAGTTGGTCGATCGGGTTAGCGAGCGCGAGAAGTTCCTCATCAGGTCCAGTTACTACGGAGGCGTGACCGGTGAATGGGAGCAACAGATTATTGAACTGGAATCCTGGAAGCGAACTTATCCACGTGATTGGGAACCGCTGAATCTGCTCGCCAGCAAGTACACGCTGGTTGGACCGTTCGAGCAGGCAATCGACGAAGCCAAGCAGGCCATTGCCCTCAATCCGAAGGACGCTCGAGCTTTCGTTAATCTCGGGGTAGCTTTCATCGAGTTAAACAAGTTCGACGAAGCCAGAGACACTTTGCGCCAGGCCGAGAAGTTAAAACCCGAAAGCACCAACATGCACGCACGTCTGTATCAGCTCGCTTTTGTGCAGGGTGATGCCGCGACGATGAAGGAACAGCTTGATTGGGCCAACGCCAACAAAAAGATCGAAGATGCCTTGATTTGGCAGGCACGCGTGGCTGGTTTTTCAGGAAGATTGACGGCTGCCGATGAATTGAATGATCGAGCCATCGGAATGTATCGCACCAGCGAGGCGAAAGAATCGATGGCCCAGGTGATGCTGATGGAAGCCTTGCGCGACGCGACGCTGGGTAACTGTGGACGCGTGGCCCAACTGGCGAAAGAAGCTTTGACGCTGTCGCGAGAACAAGGGAATCTGGTTAACGCCGCCAATGCCTACTCGGCCTGCGGTCAGGCTAACGAAGCGCAACCCTTGTTGGATGAGTTGACCATGCGGTTTTCGGACGACACGCTACTGAAATCGAATTCCATCGCGATTATTCGGGCCCAGGCTGAGTTAAGTCGCGGCAATGCCACCGCGGCCATACAGGTGCTTGAGTCAGCCCGCAAATACGAAGTCTTCGGTGATTTCTGGCCACAGTACCTGCGCGGTCAGGCTTATCTAAAGAACAAGAACGGTGCGTTGGCAGCGAGTGAATTCAAGGTGATTATCGATCACCGCGGGTGGTCGTTGGTTTCGCCTCTCTATCCTCTGGCCCAGCTGGGTCTGGCACGCGCGGCCGCGATGAGTGGTGATACTCCGGGGGCGCGCAAGGCCTATCAGGATCTGTTTGTTCTCTGGAAAGATGCCGACGCTACGCTTCCTCCGCTGGTCGCCGCCCGCGCCGAGTACGAAAAACTGAAATAGCCTGAACGTAACGGCGGATTAATAAACTTAACTCACCCGTGGTACCGAAGTAGAGAGAGCTATCCGCAGATTTCGCAGATTAATTATTATCTGCGTAATCTGCGGATACTTCATCGGTTCATCAGGGCCCGAACCGTTGCCGGTATTCAATCGAAGAGAGAAATGCCTTGACCATCTCAGCGTTGATATAGTTGCCATTAAACTGATTGAGCTTCGTCAGCCAGAAATCGTAGCCGGTGTAGTCGCGCGTGGCTTCCGGAGCATCGTTGGGATTACGTCGCAAGTAACCAAAATATTCTGCGAGCACGAAAGCCCGGTTGAATTCTGCGTTATATAGGTCGGTGTCCTCGGCCACCTGCCGAAGTGCCTGGGCGCGCGCCGTTGTGTTGCTGCTGTTCGGGGCGCCCCCGAATAAGTTAATGGCGGTCGTCTGCTCCGTACCCGACAGAACATTACCCGCGTTCTGATTAAGCTTGTCGACAAACTGCGCGGGAGTCATGCTCGTCGGAAATGCCGTAATGAAGCGCGCCGTTTGCACGAATTCTAACGCATACGCCTGCTTGTTACTCTCAAGCAGTTGTTCCCACCCTGGCGCCAGCACAATCACTCCCTGACCAATGCGCTGAGTGTCGCGGAGAAACTCGTCGAAACGAACTATGGGAACGGCCAGTTGATGAGTCGACGGAAATGTCGATGTCGCAGTGGCATCGCCGTAGGCGCTCTTGTACATCCGCTCGACCAAATAGCCGGTCTGTTGGAATTCGATCGAGAGGAAGAATGACGCGGAAACGTTGACGCGAGCAACTTCAATGCACTGCGCATTCGCGCCGCAGGAAGTTATTTGACCGGTCCAGAAAGCCAGGCCATCGGGATCGGGCTCGCGGCTAAGAAAGTCGCGGTAGTGCTGGATAACCAGGTTAGCGGCGGTGTCAATTGGGTTAGGCGCTGGATTGGTTATCAAGCGCGCTATGCCGCCGCGCACCGCGTCATTAACCGTGCTGAAAAAACCGCCTACGATTACCTTACCGTCTGCTTGGAGGGCTAACGCACTAACACGGCTGTTCGCTCCTGAATTGAAATTAACGAAAGTTTCATCGAGCGAACTGTCAGGCCTCAAGCGCGCGATGTTTCCGCGATAGGCGCCATTGTAGTTGCCAAAATCACCCCCGATCACAATCCAGCCGTCAGCCTGGACGGCGATCGCCCGCACAGAATAGTTCGCGCCTGCGGCGTTAGCGAGGAAGGCCGTTTCGAGCGTCCCGTCGGTGTTCAATCGCGCGAGGCGGTTGCGTGTCGCATTGTTCACGCTGGTAAAGGCGCCGCCAATCAGTACCTTGCCGTCGGATTGAAGCGCCAGGGCAAGCACCTGATCATTCGCGCCGGTACCGGTGGAGAGAAATGTTGTGTCAAGCGTGCCATCGGAATTCAGACGAGCGAAACGATTGCGCGACGTCCCATTGAAACTGGTAAAATCGCCGCCGATCAGAATCTTGCCATCAGACTGCACCGCCAGAGTAAACACCGGACCATTAGCACCAGCGCCCGAGGCCAGGAAAGAATTGTCGAGCGAGCCGTCGGCATTCAAGCGGGCGATGCTGTTGCGAGCTGTGCCGTTGATGTTGGCAAAACTGCCGCCGACTAGAATCCTGTTATCAGCCTGAATAGCGATCTTTCTTACCGAAGAGTCTGCGCCTGAACCCGCCGCCAGGAACGCGGTGTCGAGCGTGCCGTCTGAGTTCAGCCGTGCGATGCGGTTGCGCGCCGTACCGTTAACGCTGGTGAAGTTCCCCCCAATCAGAATTTTGCCGTCGCCCTGAAGCGTGACGGCCGATACATCACCGTTCGCTCCCGCCCCTGCGGCGAGGAAAGTGGTGTCGAGCGTGCCGTCGCTATTCAGACGCGCAATACGGTTTCGGGCCGTACCACTGAAAGTCGTGAAGCTGCCACCAATTAAAATCCTGCCATCGGATTGCAAGGCTACGGCTGTGACATCGTTCCGGGCGACTCCGGTTCCCGCGTTGTCCAAATTCCCGACGTTATCCAGACGGGCAATTCCGGTGCGCACCGTTCCATTGACGGTTGTGAAGGCCCCGCCCAACAGAATTTTGCCGTCACTTTGGAGGGCCAGGCAGCGCACAATATTGTTTGCGCCCGAACCTGAAACGAGGAATGAAGTATCCACCGAGCCGTTCGCGTTAAGTCGCTCGATGCCGTCGCGCGCCGTGCCGCTGAAATTGGTGAAGGCGCCACCGATTACAATCTTGCCGTCGGATTGCAGAGCTATAGCGTACAAAGGTGCGTTCGCGCCTGAACCGGCAGCAAGGAACGACATGTCGAGGTTGCCGTCGGGGTTGAGACGCGCCGCGCCGTTGCGCTCGATACCGTTTACGTTCGTGAATAGTCCACCAATCACGACTCTGTCATCAGATTGGACCGCTACAGCAAAGACAGAATTATTGACGCCCGATCCCGTGGCCAGAAACGAGGCGTCGTTTGTTCCGTCCGAATTGAGACGCGCAATTCCATTTCGCGCTGTACCGTTGACACTGGTGAAAAAACCGCCAATCAGGGTCTTGCCGTCAGTTTGCAGAGCTAACGAAAACACATCTCCATTGATGCCGCTTCCCGCGGCCAGAAACGAGGCGTCGAGTGTGCCGTCGGAATTGATCCGGGCGATGTGATTACGCGTCGTGCCGTTGATCGTGGTAAAGCGGCCGCCAATAACAATCTTCCCGTCAGATTGAAAAGCCGCCGCGTTCACGACGGAATTCGCCCCGCTGCCCGTGGCGAGGAACGTAAAGTCCAGCGTGCCGTCAGAGTTCAAGCGGGCTATGCGGTTGCGTGCCGAGCCGTTGACGGTAGTGAAGTCGCCGCAGATAACTATCTTGCCATCCGGCTGCACGAACAAGGCGGACACATCTCCGTTTGCCCCGACTCCACTCGAAAGAAATGTCGGGTCGAGACTGCCGTCAGGGTTAAAGCGCGCGATGTTCCCGCGCGCTTGACCGGCTGCTTGACTGAAAGTTCCGGCCACCACAATTTTGCCGTCCGTTTGAACCGCAACCGCAAGCACCGTGGCCGTAGACCCGGAGGCGCCTGCCCCCGGGTTGAAACTCGGATCGATGTCCCCGCCGGCGGCACTTCCCGTGATGGGAGCCAGCATCATTGTCACCAGCAGGCAAATCCCATTGAGAGCGGTCCGCCATGTATGCGCGGATAACATGCGTTGGCGGATAAGCGGCCTAAAGGTTTTCATGCTTCCTCCTCGTTCGCATTATCAGATTGGCAAGCACGACGTCGCTGGCAAATATTGGAAATCAGGAATTCGCCAGAGGTAGCGACTTTGACCCTTATATTTTTCTTAATTATCTCTTCGAGGTTGTGAAACTTCAACAAGTGATTTGGTCTGCCTGCTCCTGTTGGTCTGCCTGCTCCTTGACTCCTCGGGTGAATACGCAATATCTTGTCGCCACTCAAACATCCTCTTGCTCCCACTCTCTCTGCGGTGAGTGATGCAAGAAAACTTGACACAAAAAACAAACGGAGGTCAGTGATGAAAAAGATTTTCCTTCAACTCTCGCTTGCTGCCATCTTCGTATTGGCGGTGCTCGGCTCTGCAGTGGCGCAAAGTGGTTTCGTGGCGCAAACCTGGGTCTATGACCCGGGGCACACCGGAGTCTCTGTCTCACAATGGCAACCCGGCTCCGGACTCCCGGATGCCGGTAATTCGAATCACGGTTTGTACCTGACTAAGTTCGCCTCGACAACCACTTTGGCCGCCGCCGGTGCGAGCATCAAAGGCGTGAATGGCATCAAGCTATCGACGCTGGGTTTCGATGTTCGCAACGACGGTTGGTGCGGAGCCGGAGCGCCTCGCTATAACGTAACGCTCGTCGGAGGCGACAGTTTCTATTTCTTTTTTGGCTGTGCCTACGGAATTCACACGCCAATCCTTGGTTACCCGAACTGGACCCGGGTTCGCTTCACCAATGCGGACGCCTTCGCGGCTAACGGCGGCACGTGGCCCGGCTTTGGAAACGCTCAAATAGCGGCCATCGATTTGGTGTTCGATGAAGGCACGGACGTTGGTCCCGGCTTTACCTTTGTGGACAACCTGGCCATCAATAGTACGCTGATCGGAAAACCGGGCAACGCAAAGTAGATTCCAGGCTACGTTGGCGCAAAACCTTATCTGAGAAGGCAATGCTCATTTCGAGTGTTGCCTTCTTTTTTGAAGTGACGACGCATCCTGGATGTCCGACAAGCTTTAGCTTGTCGAAGCTTCGGCGACAAACTGAAGTTTGTCGGACATTTTTTCCAAGGCAGCATCTCGGCTCGGCAACTGCATCACTACGCCGGGCATGTGATATATTTAGCCCCTAAAAATCAATAAAAATCTGAAGTAAGGATCACTATTTCAAAATGTCCGGACATTCGAAGTGGCATTCCATTAAACACAAGAAAGGCGCGCTCGATGCCAAGCGCGGCAAACTTTTTACCAAGTTCATTAAGGAATTGACTGTCGCAGCGCGCACAGGTGGCGGCGATCCTGATGCTAACGCGCGGCTGCGAAAAGCGATTTCCGACGCCAAGGCCGGCAACATGCCGAATGACACCATCGATCGCGCCATTCGCCGGGGAACCGGCGCCGAAGAAGGCGTGAATTACGAAGAGATTACTTACGAGGGTTACGGTCCCGGGGGTGTGGCTTTGTTGATTGAATCAGTGACCGATAATCGCAATCGCACCGTCGCCGAGATTCGTCACATCTTTTCCAAGAACGGCGGCAATTTGGGTGAGTCGGGATCGGTAGGTTGGATCTTTGATAAGAAAGGCTATCTGGTTGTCGAAAAGTCCGCCAGGGCCGAAGACGAGCTGTTCGATCTGGCGATCGAAGCCGGCGCCGACGATATTCGCGATGACGATGATAATTGGGAAATCATCACGGCGCCTGAGACCTTCGAAGCCGTTCAGACCGCCATCAAAGCTGCCGGGATCACCCCGCAGGTGGCCGAAGTCGAAATGGTGCCACAGAACTACATCAAACTGGAGGGTTCGCAGGCGAACCAGATGCTCAAGTTGATGGAGGCTCTGGAGGACCACGACGACGTGCAGAAAGTTTCAGCGAATTTTGATATTAGCGAAGCAGACATGGCCGCGGCGTGACGTTGCAAGATTTTTGCCTTGCACAGTGTGTTAGCATGCGATTTGTGAGTGAATCGAACGACAATATGATTGGCTATATCGCCAGCACCATCGAAAAGATGCGCGACGAAATGGCCACGAAACAAGATTTAGCGCGGCTGGAAATGGCCGCAAAACAAGATCTCTCCCGGCTGGAAGGGAGACTTTCCGAAAGGCTTGACGTGGCGACCACGGGCATTCGCGGCGACATCGAACAAGTCCATTTAAGACTCGAGAGCATTGAGCACGGGATGTCCTCACGTTTCGAGCATGTTGAAGGTGAAATTAGCCGGCTGCGCAGCGCAGTATACCTTCTCGGCAAGGATCGCCCGGATGTGCTGCGGTTGCTCGGTCAATCTAACTCATAACTATCCTCGGGTTTTTCGCTCAATCTCTTTTCCATTAATTTGCAAAGTCGCGTAATCCTTCTGCTCGTACAGGAAGCCAACATTTCCAATCTTCCTCTTGCACAATGCTGTACACTCTGAACCACTGTGCGTGTTTTGGGAATAGATCCGGGCAGCGAGAAAACGGGCTGGGGTGTCGTCGAGGGCGACAGTAGCGGCCAGCGCTATCACCTTGTCGAGTTCGGCGTTGTAAAGCTGTCATCGTCGGCCAGCTTTGCTTCCAGACTATTGAAAATCAGTCGCGCTCTTCAGGAAGTTATCGATCGATTAAAGCCCGATGCGTGCGCTGTCGAAGAAGCCTTCTATTCTGTCAATCCCAAGGTCATTCTAAAGTTGGGCCAGGTGCGCGGCGTTGTTTTGCTCGCCGCCGAAAGCGCAGCTTTAGAAATCGGAGAATATTCCCCGCGTCTGATAAAGCAGACGGTCGCCGGTTATGGCAACGCGGAGAAACACCAGGTTCAGGAGATGGTGCGCCTGCTCTTGTCTCTGCGCACTGTGCCGGAACCGCACGACGCCGCTGATGCGCTGGCAGTCGCCATTTGCCACTTTCATCATGCGGGAGTGAATCAGCGAATAATCGCAGCGGAAACCCGTACAAAATTCAATCCAATTGCGGCCACTCGCCGGCGCGCGTAAACGGTACGCACGCCGCCGGCGTGCTGGTGTTTTTTCCAACCGTTTTTGCGCTCCGCAAAGTCTGCCGCCTTTCGCAACTTCACCTTGAGGAGGAGCAGGACAAGTATGTCCGTGCAAACCGCGAAGAACCAACTCGGAAAGTCCGGGCGTTGTGACCGAGGAGTCAAACCATTTGCGGCATTAGCGCTTCGCCTTCCATCTGATCGGCTGCCGGCTCGGCCGCTCCAAATTGCGGAAGGGCTTTGTCACACCGATAGGCGGTCTCCTGATAATTCGCGAGTCTGCGCCTCGCGAAAATGGCTCCTTCTTTTTCTGAATACAATTTTGCTTTCGCAGTTTGGGTCTGCGCGGGCGCAAAAACCTCGCACTCCACCGGGAGGACATCTCGCCGTGATCGCCGACGAAAGGCTTGCCGCCCTGCGCAGCGCCCCGGACCCTTCCGCACGTTTGCTGCGTCGGATAAGTCGCGGCCGCTTCGTCTCGATTCGAGGCGCCGGTCGCAGTCGTGACGGTTTGCTCTTCTATCAGGTCGCCGTCACGCGCCGGACTGCGGGCTGGCTGCAAAGCGAGGCCGTGGTCTCGTCCTGGCGTTCCGGCGACGACGATCGTTTGGTCCGTCTGCTGGAAGGCGCAGACGAATTCGAGCGAGTAGCCCGCGCAAAAATATTCCTTGATCTATTCCCACGCTCACCGCTCCGGCCGAGAGTACTTTTGATTTACGGTGACGCCGCCGAAGAAGCCGCAGCAAAACTATCTCGCGAAGCCGAGCGTCGCTTCGAGCGGCGCGAGTTACCCGCCGGCGGCGCCCCTGAGTTCAGTTACTATTTGAATTACAGCAGCCTCGATCGATATAACCGGCAAGGAATCACTTTCACCTTCGACCGCGACAACAAGAAATTTCACTACGAAGGCTGGGCCTGGCGTGAGATCGTGCGGCGTTATCCGAATAGTGCGGAAGCGACAGAAGCGCTGAGGCGATTGACCAACCAACCTAAAGTAAACGCAAAGTAATCCACCAGGGAAACCCTTCCGTCTAATCATTATGGCTTCGTGGAAAAAGCTAGTAATGAGATCTTGCTGTCCTAAACTCAGACGCACCGATTCGCGCTAAGTGTGGAGTCTTGCTGTGCAAAGATTTCTCTTGATCGCGAAAAGCTTTGCGGGTATAAGGGTGCCAGCAATCAGGTTCGGCTGGTCGTTGAGTGCTCCCGACGAGAACTCCCGTGATAACCCAAGTTAGCGACCAGTAGTCTCAGTAAACTCACGTTCTGCGATCCGTTTCCTCTGGCTCCTCAGAGCCTACGTCTCGAAGAACCTTTCGTCGGCGTCCGCAGATTCACGCCGGAAACAGCGCCGACATACACAAAGTGCCTTTCGCCCTGGAATCCTTATCTGCATTGGTGCGTTCAATTTTGCGAACGGCCGAGACGGCAGTTCAGGCGGCGAAATCTAAATGGAGACGTGCTGCCCTGTGACCGAAATAACCGCTCAAGCAGCAAGATCGTGAAAGGAAGAAATCGTGTCTAACACGAGAATTGTGCGAGCCATGACCATCCCACCATCATTTCGCTTGCCACGTTTCGTGGCGCCCCTGCTACTCACTTTCGCGATTGCCTTGTCGATATTCATCGGTGGAACTGGATCCGCTGTCTCGCGAAGACCTCAAGGCTCAAACGCTTCTCCGATTGTTGGGCCCGGCCAGCAGTGGTCGATCGCAAGAGGCCGCGACCGCGAACGAATGACACGGACGCCCGAGATCCATCACGATACGTCGCCACTGCTGCGCGATATGGCGCAGATGCCGGTAAAGGCAAATGAGCTGAGCGTTGGTCAGACTGCGAACGTGCAGGAGACAATGACCGCGCGCGGCACCGGTTCCGGCGTGATGCTGGTCGCCGGTATATCTCCCGATACCGATAGCGAGAGGGCGGCCACCCAGCATGTCAAGATAGCTGATAGGAGCTACCAGATCTTTGACAATCTCACCGGCGACTCGCTATTGGGTCCCTCCGACATTTCCACAATCTGGGCCGGCTTCGGCGGCTCCTGCGAGACCGGCCGGTCGGGCAGCGCGGTAGTAATTTATGACAAGGTTGCCGATCGGTGGGTCTTTACCCAGTTTGGCTCTGTTACGGACGGCAAGACTGTCACTGAGCAGTGTTTCGCCGTGTCAATGACCAGCGATGCCACGGGTTCATACTATAGATACGCCTTCCATCTCGGCGGAAACTTCATTGATACTCCGCATGTCAGTGTCCAATCTGATGGCTACCTGATGGGCGATGGCGTCTTCAACGAATCTGGTGACGAGCGCCTGGGCACTCAGTTTTTCTTGTTTGACAGGATTGCGATGCTTGCCGGGACGGCGGCAAGCTTCACCACTCCAGGCATCGACAACGGAACCGGTGAAACGTATTCGATTTCCGCCGCAGGTGTTCGCTTAGTATCGGCAACTGATATCGCCCCTGCGGTAAGCACTTTGACCATCAACCTGACCTACGACACGGATGCCACCTTCACCAACGCAGGATTGACCGCGCAGAACATAACTGACATGAAAGCTGCTACCGCGTTTGCCGCGGCTCAGTTCACGAATAATTTTACAGACCCCATCAACGTCAACATCTTTGTAACCGCTGTGCCCGGCACTACTACGCTGGGGATGAGCAATTTTTTCCTTAGGTCCGACACGTTTTCTGATCTGAGAGCCAAGACGGTTGCGGATGCAAAAACAGCGGACGACACGACCTCGACTGGCGGGGGCGGATCGATTCCGGCCGCTGATCCAGTGAGTGGAAGCCATACTTGGTGGGTGGCGACAGCTCAAAGCAAGGCCTTGGGCATCTCCGCAGATAGTCTCACTCGAGACGGAACATTCACCTTCGGTGGCGGATTATCCTACGCTTTCGACCCGGCAAACCGCGCAATTCCAGGCAGGTACGATTTCATTGGCGTCTCGATGCATGAGCTGACTGAAATCATGGGCCGCGCTTCAGGAATGGCGACCGCTGACTTCAACAGTGATGGCATCCCGGACTATCTGCAGATGGATTTGTTCCATTATACCGGGGCGGGCACGCGAGGATTGAACAACGGTCCAGGCCGATTTTTTTCTATCAATAACGGAACGACGCTCCTCAAGGCATTCAATGATAACGCTGCCCGCGGTGGTGATCTGCAGGACTGGGCCTCCGGATCGAATGACAGCTTCAATGCGTTCAGCAGTTCCGGGGTGAAGAATGACCTGACAGCTGTAGACCTCCGAGTGATGGATGTTATCGGCTACGATTTTGGATCTACGCCTCCTACCCCGCCGCCAAATGACAACTTTACCAATGCTCAGGTGATAACTGGCTCATCAGGAACCGCGAACGGTCCGAATGTCAACGCCACTAAAGAATCCGGAGAACCGAATCACGCAAACAATGCAGGTGGGGCGTCCGTTTGGTATCAGTGGCAGGCCCCAGCCAGCGGAACCGCGACGATAACAACCGCCAACAGTAACTTCGATACGGTGTTGGGCGTTTACACCGGAAGCACAGTGAGCGGTTTGACCACCATCGCAAGTAATGATGACGAAAGTTTCCCCAGCATTGTGACCAGCAAGGTGACGTTCAATGCTGTGGCCGGGACAATCTATCGCATCGCTGTGGATGGATTTGACGGTGCAACCGGCAATATCACACTTAACTGGAGTAGCACGGGCACGACCTTCACGATCTCGGTGAGCGCTTCGCCGACTGCCGGCGGCACGGTAGGTGGGGGCGGAACGTTCGCGGCTGGAAGTTCGCGAACGGTGACGGCTACGGCCAATAGCGGCTTTACATTTTCAAACTGGACAGAGAGCGGAACGGTAGTTAGCACTTCAGCCAGTTATACCTTCACATTGAATGGCAATCGGACCTTAGTTGCTAATTTCACCCAGGTAAACTACACAATCGCCGTGAGCGCTTCGCCGACTGCCGGCGGCACGGTAGGCGGGGGCGGAACGTTCGCGGCTGGAAGTTCGCGAACGGTGACGGCTACGGCCAATAGCGGCTTTACATTTTCAAACTGGACAGAGAGCGGAACGATAGTTAGCACTTCAGCCAGTTATACCTTCACATTGAATGGCAATCGCACCTTAGTTGCTAATTTCACCCAGGTAAACTACACAATCGCCGTGAGCGCTTCGCCGACTGCCGGCGGCACGGTAGGTGGAGGCGGAACGTTCGCGGCTGGAAGTTCGCGGACGGTGACGGCTACGGCCAATAGCGGCTTTACATTTTCAAACTGGACAGAAAGCGGAACGGTAGTTAGCACTTCAGCCAGTTATACCTTCACATTGAATGGCAATCGGACCTTAGTGGCCAATTTTACGCAGAATATTTCGATCACAGTGCAAACGAATCCCACGGGCCGAACCTTCACCGTGGACGGCACGAGTTACAGCGCGACGCAGACGTTCTCATGGGTGCCTGGTTCAAGTCACACGATCAGCACCACGTCACCGCAGGCTGGCAGCACGGGCACCCGATTCGTGTGGACCAATTGGAGCGACGGCGGGGCAATTAGTCACACTGTCACGCCAACAGTTGTGACCACTTACACGGCCAACTTCACAACCCAGTTCATGCTGACGATGGCAGCGGGCACTGGCGGAACGGTGAGTCCTGCGAGTGGCTTCTTCAACAGCGGCCAAAGCGTAAACATTTCCGCAACCACCAATAGCGGGTTCGCATTTAGTAGCTGGACCGGAAGCGGGACAGGATCGTTCACCGGGACAACTAATCCAGCTAGCGTCAGCATGAACGGCCCCATCACAGAGACTGCCAGCTTCACACAGAACACTATTCAAACAACCGTCCAGACGAATTCAGCTGGCCGAACCTTCACAGTTGACGGAACAAGCTACAGTGCGACGCAGACATTCTCTTGGGTGCCTGGTTCAAGTCACACGATCGTTACCACGTCACCGCAGGCTGGACCGGCGGGCACGCAATACGTTTGGAATAATTGGAGCGATGGTGGGGCTATTAGTCATACTGTCACGCCAACCGTTGCGACAACTTACACCGCAAATTTCACGACCCAGTTCATGTTAACGATGACTGCCGGCGCGGGAGGAACGGTGAGTCCTGCCAGTGGATTTGTTAACAGCGGCCTGAGCGTAAATATTTCCGCGACCCCCAATAGCGGATTTACTTTTAGCAGTTGGACAGGTAGCGGTACAGGATCGTTCAGCGGTGCGACTAATCCAGCCACCGTGACGATGAATGGTCCCATCACGGAAACGGCTGGTTTTGCGGCAATCCCACTGACGATTCAGTTTAGTGCGAGCACTTACAACATTAACGAAGGCGCCGGCTTTTTGAATGCCACCGTTACCCGTTCGGGCGACGTGAGCAATACAGCGAGCGTAACTTATGCCACCAGCAATGGCACGGCGAAAGAAGGGGCAGACTACGTAGCCGCGCAGGGCGTTCTCAACTTTGCTGCCGGTGAAACTGGTAAGACCTTCCCGGTGCTGGTCATCGATAATGCGTTTGTCGATGGGGCGAGAACCGTAAACCTAACCTTAAGGAATCCCAGCGGCGCGACCCTGGGCCAGAGTACAGCGGTGGTCACGATTATCGACAACGACCTAATCGGCGGAGAAAATCCACTCGATACCCCACGTTCGTTCGTCCAATACGATTACTATGACTTCCTGGGCCGCTATCCCGATCAGAGTGGTTGGGATTTCTGGACTAACCAAATTACTAACTGTGGCGCCAACGTTCAATGCGTCGAGGTCCAGCGCATCAACGTGTCTGCGTCGTTCTTCCTGTCAATCGAATTTCAACAGACAGGTTACATGGTCGAACGCTTTTATAAAGTCGCTCTCGGTAATGCGAACGGCAATTCGACCTTTGGCGGAAATCACCAACTCCCGGTGCCAATAATTCGATTTGACGAGTTTCTCAGGGATAGCCAACGCGTCGGCCGCGGCGTCGTAGTGCTCGCGCCGGGTTGGGAGCAACTGCTGGAGAGTAACAAGCAGGCTTACGCGCTGGAGTTTGTTCAGACAGCGCGATTCATCACGGCGCTTCCCACGAGCATGACGCCGGCCAAGTTTGTCGATCAGCTGAATCAGAACGCCGGCAACGTGCTCTCTTCCAGCGAACGGACGACGGCGATTAACTTATTCAGTGGCGCGACGGACACCAGCAACACGACGGCGCGCGCGCAAGCGTTACGACAAGTCGCCGAGGACATCGACCTCTATAACGCTGAATACAATCGCGCCTTTGTGCTGGCTGAATACTTTGGTTACTTGCGTCGCAATCCGAATGATGCGCCGGATTCAGACTACACCGGTTATGACTTCTGGTTGACGAAGCTGAATCAATTCAACGGCAACTACATCAACGCTGAGATGGTCAAGGCTTTTCTCTCTTCGATTGAATACCGGCAACGGTTTGGACCGTAACGCCAGAGGTAAACTTAGCGTTCCGAGCCGGAAGTATTCTGCCTATGTTCACCAAGTCCAGTAATGTAGTGACGTTGGTTGTGACCGTGGCGTCGTTAGTAATGATCGCCGCCTTAGTTTGTATACCCCTGGTTGGAAAGCAGGATGACCAGCGGTACTTGAATGCCGCGGTACATGATGATCCGCGCAGCAGTCAGATGGCCAGCGCTCCGAAAGCGTCGGAACTGATTCACGAAACGGCAACTCTTAACCTGGTGTCTTTGGTCAAGCCGGCCCCGACTGTAGGCTTTTGCAATGTGCAAACCGTTCTTCCCAGAAATACACCACTGGCCACTTACTCACCTCTACTTTGTTTTCAGTACAGTGGACTAGCCGCTCAAAAATACACTGCGAAAGTTTATCTTTTGGAGACTGGAAACTTTTTTTGTGCCAGCGGTCAATGGTGCGGCACGCAATTCACCGTGGACAACCAGGGAGAAACTAACTCGACAGGGTCCGTTACGGTGGCGCTGAACATGGATGTTTTCAATTATCAGAGCTTCCTCTGGAAGATTGACCTTTATGATCAGGGCAATGTCGGAGTTGCTACAGCAGAACAACCAGCCAGTTCGACTCTGAATCGGGCTCCGGTTTTGAACCCAGTCGGCAACAAGACTGTAGCCGTCGGACAAAGCCTGGACTTTACCGTCTCGGCTTCTGACCCTGAAAACGATGCCGTGAGTCTAAGCGCCCAAAATCTACCGCCGGGAGCCACCTTTAACAACACGACAGGTCAATTTCACTGGCAGCCTTCGTCCGTTGGTACGTTCTCTTCGGTAGGATTCATTGTCACTCAGTTGGGAGCAACGCCGCTAAGCGATGCCGAACTGATTAACATCACCGTTGGCACTCCACCACCGGCAGTTGTATTGGCTTTCAGTGCGGGTTCCGCTATTTCCGGTGAAGGCGGACCTGTGGTGCTCATCGTGACTCGTACCAACGGCAGTGCCGGAGCGGTCTCCGTTGCCTATTCGACAATTAACGGCACCGCTACTTCAGGTTCCGACTATGTCGAGGCGTCTGGCAACCTTCTGTTCGCTGATCGCGAAACGACTAAGACCATTCGCCTGACGATTATCAACAATTCCACAGTCGAGGCTAACGAGACTTTCCAGGTGGTCCTGAGTGCTCCGACTGGTGGGGCGACGCTGGGCGTACCTTCTCAGGCGACGGTGACCATTGTTGACGACGATACTCCCCAATTGGCGGGACAGTGGGGCGGCCTTAGCGTTTGGCCGACCGTTCCCATACACATGCATTTACTGCCCAACGGAAAGGTGATGTTTTGGGATCGACATAACCATAACGCGACGCCTATGTGGGATGTCACTCCTCGCCTTTGGGACCCTGCCGAGCCCGCGGTGTTTACGACGCTGACGCTGCCCGGCTGGGACATATTCTGTAGCGGGCACACGCTGATGGCGGATGGCCGGGTGTTCGTTGCGGGCGGTCATATCGCCGACTTTAAAGGGACCGCGACGGCAGGCATCTATGACCCGTTTTCCAGTTCATGGACTGCACTGCCGAATATGAACGATGGCCGCTGGTATCCCAGTACGACGACATTACCCAACGGCGATGTGTTAGTCATCGCGGGTACGAAAACGGACTACGCTGACATCAACCTGGTGCCACAAGTCTTGCAGACAAAGACTGGTACGTGGCGCAACCTGTCGGGTGCGACCTTAGGTCCATATCCAGGGTGGGCGGACTACTATCCCTACACTTTCGTCGCCCCGAACGGCAAGGTCTTTGTTGCGGGGCCGCAAAAGACCGCGCGCTACCTCGATACCACAGGAACCGGCAACTGGACAGATGTGGCGAGCAGCAGCTTATGCTATCGCGACTATGGTTCGTCTGTGATTTACGACGACGGCAAGGTGCTTATCGTTGGTGGCAATCCTCGCGACGATTGCGACCCTTCCATTCCACTTCCTATCCTGCCGAGCGCGACCGCCGAGGTCATCAATCTGGGTGTAGCCACACCTGCCTGGCGTTCCGTTGCGCCTATGGCGGTGGGTCGTCGACACCTCAACACGACAATTTTGCCGGACGGTAAGGTTTTGGTTACGGGCGGCAGCAGCGCACCCGGCCATGATGATCCTGCCGGCGCAGTATTTTTTGCAGAGTTGTGGGACCCTAATACTGAGGTTTGGACTCCGATGGCGGCGCACACCCGTTATCGTGGTTATCATTCCAACGCAATGCTGCTACCCGACGCCCGAGTGCTCATAGCGGGCGGCGGACATCCGGATCCGGTCGGGGGAACCGCGGAAAACAACGCTGAGATATACTCGCCGCCTTACCTGTTCACGGGGACCCGTCCCGTCATTACAACTGCTCCCTCGGTAGTAGCTTATGGACAAACATTTTCGGTGCAGACACCTGACGCTGCCAACATAGCAAACGTGAATTGGATTCGGCTGTCCTCGGTGACGCACGCCTTCAATGAGAGTCAGCGGATCAATCGTCTGACCTTCTCGAAAACATCGAATAGCCTTAGCGTGACAGCGCCTGCCAACGCTAACCTGTGTCCTCCAGGTCATTACATGCTATTCATTCTGGACGGCAACGGCGTTCCCTCAGTAGCGAAAATCGTGCAAGTTGTTGACCCGGCGTCGCTCCCACCTTGTCCGACCATCAATAACCTCAGCCCCACAAGTGGTCAGGTAGGCAGCAACGTGATCATAACGGGCGGCAACTTCACTGGTGTTAATGCGGTGAGGTTCGCCAACAACGTAGCGGCTTTGTTTAGCGTCGACAGTGACACCCAGATTTCGGCGACCGTACCCGTCGGTGCCGTCACCGGCCCCATTAACCTAAGCAAGGCCAGCTGTAGCGATACGACCACAGCGATTTTCACGGTCAATCCCGTGAACTACACGATCGCTGTGAGCGCTTCGCCAACAGCTGGCGGAGCGGTGATGGGTGGCGGAACCTTCGCGGCCGGCAGTTCGCGCACGGTCACTGGTACCGCTAATAGCGGTTTCACTTTTGTTAACTGGACTGAGAGTGGCAGCGTCGTGAGTACCTCGGCGAGTTACACTTTCACGCTCAACGGCAATCGCACACTGGTTGCCAATTTCTCTGCGAGCCCCACTTTTATCGTACAAACAAATACTACAGGCTCGACATTCACGGTTGATGGCACAAGCTACAACTCATCGCAAACCTTCTCATGGGCTCCTGGTTCAAATCACTCAATTAGCACAACCTCACCGCAGAGTGGTACGACGGGAACCCAGTACGTGTGGAGCAATTGGAGCGACGGTGGCGCAATCTCTCATTCCGTTACCGCGCCAGCTAGCGGCACAACTTACACGGCTAACTTTACGACCCAGTTCTTCCTGACAATGAATGCGGGTGCGGGGGGAACAGTGAGCCCTGCCAGTGCATTCTTCAACAGTGGGCAGGTGGTGAATATTTCCGCCACCCCAAACATAAACTTCAGTTTCAGCGGGTGGATTGGCTCAGCTTCCGGATCTTTCACCGGCCCTAATAATCCAGCCAGCGTGACTATGAACGGACCAATTACTGAAACGGCCAACTTCACCGCAAATCCCAACACAGTTCAATTCAATTCCGCCGCTTCTTCCATTGGCGAAGGAGCGGGATTCGTGAATATCACTATCACGCGCTCGGGCAGTTCAAGCGGCGGTGCGAGCGTCGACTATGCAACGAGCAATGACACTGCGAAGGAAGGGAAGGATTATGTTGCAGCCTTCGGTGTCGTTAGTTTTGCGGCGGGGGAAGCGAGTAAGTCTTTTCCGATACTAATCATAGACAACGCACTTGTGGAAGGGGCCAGGAATGTGAATCTTACTTTGAGCAATCCCAGTGGTGCGGCTTTGGGAACGCAAAGTACGGCGTCCCTCACCATCACTGACAACGACCTGGTGCCTGGTCCAAATCCGCTTGACACTCCGCGTTCGTTCGTTCAATACGATTACTACGACTTCCTGGGCAGGTACCCAGACACGTCTGGCTGGGATTTCTGGACTAACCAAATCACCAACTGTGGTTCGAACGCGCAGTGCATTGAGGTGCAGCGCATCAATGTCTCCGCTTCATTCTTCCTCTCAATTGAATTTCAGCAGACCGGTTACCTGGTCGAACGCTTTTACAAGGTGGCGTACGGCAACGGGACCGCAAATTCGACCTTTGGTGGGGCGCACTCGCTTCCGGTGCCGATAATTCGCTTTGATGAATTTCTGCGAGACAGTCAGAGAATTGGTCGCGGTGTGGTAGTGCTGGCTCCTGGCTGGGACCAACTGCTCGAAAGTAACAAGCAGGCTTATGCGAATGAGTTTGTGCAAACTTCGCGATTCATCGGCGCATTTCCGGCAACCATGACGCCGGCGCAGTTTGTGGATCAGCTTAATCAGCGAGCCGGGAACGTTTTGTCAACGAGTGAACGCACGACGGCGATTAACTTATTCGGTGGCGCGACGGACACCAGCAACACAACGGCGCGCGCACAAGCCGTACGTTTGGTTGCCGAAGACACTGACCTCTACAACGCTGAATACAATCGCGCTTTCGTGCTGGCTGAATACTTTGGATACCTGCGTCGCAATCCGAATGATACGCCGGATTCGGATTACACCGGTTATGACTTCTGGCTGACCAAGCTGAATCAATTCAACGGCAACTACATCAACGCTGAGATGGTCAAGGCCTTTTTATCATCGATTGAGTACCGGCAACGATTTGGCCCGTAAAGAGTGGAATGTGGGTCCGAGTCAAACTCAAATACCATCAGGGCTCTGAGTCGGGCAACCCGATCTCTCGGTATTGTTTCTAACTTCGGCGGTGTGTTATTTTACGCGTCGGATTGTGAGACTTGGCTGAAGCCAGCGCCCCGACCTTGCATCGATTCCAGTCTTGAGTGTTTTTGCATTGGCAGCCTCATGCTCAGCTCAGCAAGACTGATTCTGTAGCGTGTGAAAGGTTGTTGAGTAAGTGCCCGATGCAATTTATGCACTCTCTTGACTCCGATTTCCTTCTAACCCCAACTCTCTTTGAGTGAGTACCGGTAGCGGCTTGTAAAGAATTGAAGGTCTCAGTATGTCTAATCGATTTCGTTTTCTCGTCCTGATTACATTGGCAGTCCTGGTCGTCTCCGCAATGGGACGCGCGGTCCCGTTGCAAACAATTTCGGAACTGCTTGAAGCGACCCTGCAGGTTTCGGGCAAAGGGGTCGATGCACGAGCAGGTAAGCGCTTACCGGCGAAGGTCGCGCCTCCGGTCCATGACGCTGATCAAAAGCTGAAAGCGGGTGCGCAGTTCACCATCTATCAGGACGCAAACGGCGAGATTGTTTGTCGCAACGCTACCACAGGTGAAAGAAGGGAAATGGGCAAACCCGATCTGCAAGGGCTGGGGATGCGTCCGATTAACCACCTTGATACTCTCGACAAGACCAGAGAGATTAAACCTTCGGCCGCCCCAAATCTCACCATCGTGCTGCGCGCCACACAGCAGTTGCAACAGAATGCCGCGGCCACGGCTGCCTTCACGAGGGCCGCAAAGAACTGGGAAGACATTATCAAGTCGCCGGTCACTGTTTACGTGGATGTTGATTACGGTACGACTAACTTTGGAAAACCGTGGCCCGGCGGCGTGCTGGGCGCAACCGGCGGCTCCAGCCAGTCCTATCCTTATCAATCTGTCCGCACGAATCTGATCGCTGAAGCAAATGGTGAAGGCAATGCCACGAAGCAGGCGATCTTTAGCGCGTTGCCCGGAGCGACCGTCCCAACTGATCTGGGCGATGCGAATTCGACCGACGTGACAGATCCGGCAGCGCGCGCAATCGGTCTTCTGCCAGCGACTGCGCAGTCCACTGATGACGCGGCCAGCATAGCCTTCAATTCGAACTTCATGTTTGATTTCGATCCGAGCGACGGAATCACCGCCGGACAAACCGATTTTGATGCAGTCGCGACCCATGAGCTTGGTCACGCGTTGGGGTTCAGCTCGGAAGCCGGCACGAACGTCGCCAAGCCATCGGTGTGGGATCTTTATCGCTTTCGCACCGGGACCACTACCGGAACTTTCACCGCCGCACAGAGAATCATGACCATTGGCGGTTCGCCCGATTCGCTGCAATTCTATTTCGCTCCGGGCAATACGGAGTTAGGCCTCTCGACCGGTGGGCCAACCGGAAGCGGCGGCGATGGTTGGCAGTCGAGTCACTGGAAACATGTGATCGGTTGTGACCCGACTTACATCGGAATAATGGATCCGGCAATTCCTTTCGGCTGTCGGCGGACCATCACCAGTAGCGACATCCTGGCACTGACCACGCTTGGCTACAATCTGACCAACAACAATCCGCCGCCACCGCCGCCGCCTCCGCCACCAGCGCCGGCAAACGACAATTTCGCGAGTGCGCAAATATTCAGTGGTTGTTCGGGCAGTACTACCGGAACAAACTTCGGCGCGACCAGCGAAAGCGGAGAGCCCAGCCATGATCCGCCCGATGCCACTTCGCTTAGTCCGAGCCGTTCTGTCTGGTATCAATGGCAAGCGCCATCTTCAGGCAACGTGACGATGACGACGCTGGGCAGCGACTTTGACACCATCATCGCGGTTTACAGCGGCAGCAGTCTCGGTGGTTTGAGTCGAATAGTTTTCAATGACGATGTTCAGGACGGAGTTATCCGGACGAGTTCGGTTACGTTCAGTGCTAACAGCGGAACGGTTTACCGGATTGCGATCGACGGTTGGGGCAGCGAGCAGGGAACTATCAAGTTGAATTGGACCGCCTGCGCGGCGCCGAGTCCGACGCCCACACCGACACCGACTCCAACACCCACACCGACACCGACTCCAACACCGACGCCTACTCCAACACCGATTCCAACACCCACGCCGACACCCACTCCCGTGCCTCCGCCTCCGCCGGGGATAGATCGTCTGGTCATCAGCCAAATATATTCGACCGGAGGCGCCTCAGGCGCTGGTGCAACGTATCACGACAGTTTCGTTGAGGTCTTTAATCGCGGCACTAATACTGTCGACCTGAGGTCGTGGATATTCCAGTTTGGTTCGGAGACCGGCGTAATCTCCGGAGGCATCTCATTCAATTTCCAGAACCCAATTTTGATTCAGCCCGGACAGTACTTGTTACTTCAGCTAAATGGAACCGGAACCGGCGGACCGTTGCCAACCCCGGATTTATCAACCGGGCAAATGACAGTACTGACGTCCGGAAAGGTCTTGCTCACCCGTCCGGGTACGCCATTCCTGGGAGGTAGTTTGTGTCCGCTACCGAACGGCGGGATTTCAGATTTAGTCGGTTACGGATCGGCGGCCAGTTGCTTTGAAGGAACTGCGCCGGGGCCTCTATTGACCAATACGACCGCGCTTATTCGAAAAGGCGGCGGTTGCACGGACACCGACAATAATGCGAATGACTTTGTCGTCGGTCCACCGAACCCGCGCAATAGATCGTCGGCATTTAATCCTTGTGGCAATCCGATAGATGTTGCGAGTCTATTTGTGCGCCAGCACTATCTTGATTTTCTGAGTCGGCAGCCCGACCAGTCCGGCTGGGATTTCTGGACTAATCAAATTACCTCCTGCGGCACTAACGCGCAGTGTACCGAAGTTCGTCGCGTAGACGTTTCTGCTTCGTTCTTCCTTTCAATTGAATTTCAGAACAACGGCTATCTGGTCGAGCGCTTTTACAAGGTTGCCTACGGTGATGCGACCGGCAATTCGACGTTTGGTGGGGCCCATCAGCTGCCGGTGCCAAACGTTCGCTTCAGCGAATTCCTTCAGGGCACCCAGCGAATCGGTCAGGGAGTCATCGTCCTGGCTTCGGGTTGGGAACAATTGCTGGAAAGCAACAAGCAGGCCTACGCGCTGGAGTTCGTTCAGACGCCGCGCTTCGTCACGGCATTTCCGACGACGATGACCCCCGATCAGTTTGTCGACAAGCTCAATCAGAACGCGGGCAATGTTCTATCGCCTACGGAGCGCACGGCGGCCATAAACTTATTCGGCGGCGCTGCCGACAGCAGCAACACGACCTTCCGCGCGCGGGCTTTGCGACAAGTAGCCGAAGACACCGACCTCTACAACGCCGAATACAATCGAGCGTTCGTGCTGGCTGAATACTTCGGCTATCTGCGCCGCAATCCGAACGATGCGCCCGATTCGGACTACACCGGTTACGACTTCTGGCTGACCAAACTGAATCAGTTCAACGGTAACTATATTAACGCTGAGATGGTCAAAGCTTTTCTCTCGTCGATTGAATACCGGCAACGATTTGGACCGTGAAGCGACGGGCCCGTCGTAAGTATGAATCTTGCAACCCAACTGCGCGCCAGGTCGCCTCATTGAAGCCGTTGATCTCTCACCGAACAGAGCGATTGAATGGAAACGGCCCAGCGCTTCAGAGGCTGTGTCAAAACTCAGAGTTCCAGCGCCAAAGGTGCGAAAGTAATAGCCTGGGCCATCGGCCCAGGTTGAGGTAGTTGCAGGATCCAAGCGCTGAAAGCGCGAAATAACGTCAGTTAGTGTTGTCTTCGCTTAAC
>Ga0070694_100000264_pt1 | contig 27824 bp, 26 predicted proteins | sample KBSK1251metaG_FD_65470 | JGI IMG/M metagenome (GOLD analysis project Ga0070694, IMG submission 65470) | Corn, switchgrass and miscanthus rhizosphere microbial communities from Kellogg Biological Station, Michigan, USA - KBS K1-25-1 metaG | ecosystem: Host-associated > Plants > Roots >...
CGACGAACCCTACCTGGCCGTAACGCCGGCCCTCAGTCCCCTGAGTCGTCATGTTGTCCTTTGCCGGCGTGTTCGCCGCATTTAACGCAACTGGAGTGGGTGAAGGCTCCGGCTGGGCGGGCATCATTGAGCGAGCACGGCTCGCTGACTTCCGCGTAGTTCGGGCAGAAGCCGCCACGGCGAACGCGAAACTATTTAGAGACAAGCCGGCGACACACGCGAGGGCGCAGGTTCTGACGGCAATATTCTTAAAGTGCTTAGGCATTATTCCCTCCTCAGGGATTAGCTGGACCGCCACCACGCGCTTGCTCGAAATGCCAGGAGACATTCAGAGCGCGGCCGCACTACGCGGCAGTTCAGCGTTGTCAAAAAAGAGAACGAAGGGCTTCGTTCAGGGGTTGGCCGCAGCGGAGAGCGACGGCTCGAAAATTTTTCTTATTGCTTTTCCGGAGCGCCCGGCTTTGCGGCTGCGGCAGCCGACGCATCCGCCGGAGAGGCTTTGGCCGCGGCCTGGGTTGAGGTCATCGCTTCGACTGGACTCGGCACGCGCAGAGGTTTTAACTCAACAGATTTTTCCCTGCGCCCATCGGTCCAAACAATGTCACGGCGAAATACCAGGCGGCCTTCTTCAATAGCCACCAGTTGGCCGTCGAAAAATGATTCGCCAGGATAAACCACATACGAGAGTTTGGGAGTGAGCGGCGTCGCCTCGACCATAGCTGACCAACCGCGTGGGGTGCGAAAGATGCCGGTGACTTGAACTTCGCTGAGTAACAACGCCGTTGTTGGCTTGGGCGCCGCGACATGCGCGTTGGCGGCGGCCACCTTCTGTGCGCGATAACGTTCAATACGCACTTGAATGGAGGGTGGCTCTAACTTGGTAGCCGTCCCTTTCGAGGGCTTGATCACCGGTTGAAATTTCTTGAAGGGGTCGCGACCGGATGTTTTTTCGTTGACTGGTTTAACCTCGGCTTTGTCCTGTGCCGCGACGTCGAAAGCCGCAACACTTATCGCCGAAAGCGTTAACGCCACTGTAAGCCCGATTCGAATTGCTTTTTTGTAGTCCATCATCGTCTTTCCTGAATCAAGGGGATTAGTGTCTAGTTTCTAGGGTTCGGAGCAACCGCTTGTTGCACCGCCTGGTTTGTCGTGGTGGCCGCGTTGGCCGGTTGGTTTGCCTTTGGTTGATTTCCGCCCTGCTTCTGAAGGTTCTCGCTGGAAGCGTAATACGCAGTCAAATCAAAGCGTGCTTCTACGGTTTTAGCCGAAGCCTGATTGTCCAATTGCTTGATCTCGAAATTGGTGATCGAGACGATACGCTGATAATGCGCCATTTGATCGAAGAACGATCGCAGGCCGGCAAATGAACTTTGGACTGAAACATCAATCTTCTTACCGCTATAGAAATCCTGCTGCATATCGTCTTTCGGGGAAAACTTTCGGAGGGAAAGCCCCGAAGATTTAGCTCGATCCTGAATGCCTTCCAAAACCTTGGTCAACTCACGTTGCTCGGGAAGCAACGCTTTGAGTTCCTCCAGTTCTTCCTGCTTATTCTTGTAGGCGGCGCGGAATTCGCTCAGGCGCTGCGATGCAATTTGCGCCTCGGCATTGGCCTTCTGCAGCAGACCGATTTGATCCTGTAAGGCCCTTGTGTCCTTTCGCGTACCACTGGTAACGAAGTACCAGAAGCCGCCGTAAACGACGAGGGCGAGCGCTGAAAAAATACCCAGGCGCACGTACCAGGGAAGGTTGTTCATATTTCCGATCTTCATAATTTTTCCTGTAGCTGAATTCTTCTTAGGGTCAATTACGAGCGGCAACGTTATTGCTCGGCGCAGCTCCGGCTGGGTTACTTGAGGCTTGTGGAGCCTTGCCCGTGGCGTAGTTACACTTGATTGTGAACGAGACAACTTCAGGCATCGCAACAACCGCAGCTGCAACTGGCGGACCTGGCGCAGGCGTAGCTGTACCGCTCTTCAGTCCGGAAGGCGTTTCCCGCTGGGTTTCAATATTCAGGTTGGTAAACAAACCTGATGAGAATTCCATGCTCTGACCAAATCGGGTTACGGCAGCTTCATTCGGGGACTCACCCTTAATGACTACCTCCGATTCCTTCAGCTCGACGCTCTTCAAATACAGTCCGGGGACGCCGTCAAAGCGGGCCTTGATTTCGGCAAGTACACCGCCGGGACCCTGCTGAGACGCCCGCAATTTCTGGATTGCGTCAATGCGGAAGTTGATGTCGGCCATCTTCTTCTCGAGGTCTGCCTGTTCGCGTTTGACCGCGTTCATTTGCTCGTTGATACTGCGCTGTTTCGCAAGTTCCTTAGTGGCCGCCAGATGTTGGGCGTTCGCACTGACGTAATCGTATCCGACACCCAGAACAAGCAGCGCGAGAACGGTCAGCGCCAGCAGGAAGGTCTGCGTCCGCGTACTCGAAACTTTGTCCTCGACAAACGCTACCGTTGCCGGCCGATCAGTTATGGATTCTAGAAGATTTATTTTGATCACCGCGCGTCAACTCCTCTCAGCGCTAATCCGACTGCGATTGCCATCTCGGGAACGATTTCGCGCATGTATTCCGGATCGAAACCTCGGGAATCGATCTTGATTTTCTTAAACGGATCGAATATCTCGACGGGAATCTCAAACTGTTTTGATAGGAACTCAATCAGTCCACTCAGTTTTGAACCGCCGCCGGAAACCAATATTTTCTCGACCGCTGAACTACTGTCATCCACAGTTGCTCGGTAGAAATCCATTGTCTTCTGAATCTCTAGCGCGAGGATGTCTGAAACTGTTTCCAGAATCGGCGCAGTCTCGACGTTTTCACTACCATCCGGCAATGGCATGCCGCGCTTGACCTGCTCGGCTTGCTCAAAGGTTAAGCCCAGCTCCTTCTGCAGCAAGGACGTGTATTGGTTGCCGCCGAAGGAAGCATCGCGGGTGAAAACCGACCGGTTGCCATTCAATATGTTGATGTTGGTTGTTGATGCTCCAATGTTTAGCAAACCAACAACTTCGCCCGGCTGCGGGTCGTAGTTCAGTTCGTAACAATTCTGGAGAGCGAAGGCATCAACATCGATCACCACCGGCTGTTTGCCGGCAAGCTGGATCGCCTGCTTCAAATTCGCAACCTTGTCGCGCTTGCAGGCCGCCATCAGAACGTGAATCGCTTCGTCCGTGCTATCGGTAACGTGATAGTCGAGATTCACATCCGATATGTCGAACGGTATGTGCTCTTCCGCATGCCAGGCGAATGATTCCTGAAGTTCTTCCTGGCTCATTTGCGGCAGGACGATATTCTTTACGATCACGGAGTGGCCATTGACGCCGGCCGCAACCTTGGTCGTTTTGATTTTATGCTCGTTAAAAATATTTCCGATTGCGTTCGATACGGAGTTCAACTCCATAATTTGCCCGTCGACGACTGAGTCAGGCTGGAGACTCTCATATCCAAGGCTAACCAGCTCAAAGTCGCCGTTCTTGCCTTGTAGCTCGACTGCCTTGACACTGCTCGATCCAATGTCAACGCCGACCATGGACTTGTTGGTACGTTTCCACATCATCAATTGCTCCTGGCTGTTTTGAACATCAAAAGGCGCTGGCGCCGTATGCGAGCTCGTGCGCGGCGCGCGCGAGCCAAGCCGGGACGCACAAACGTAATCCGGCGGGAATAATTTGCATTCTTCATCATGGGGTTTTCCAAACCTGATTCTTGTGAAAGGCTCGCCTGATTCTTTGAAAGGCTCGATTCGGTGAAAGGCGGGGCAATTACTTCGGCGGGGTGTGTCGCGCTCAGCGACAGGCGCCCATAAGGTAAAAGGTCTGAGCCACCACGGCCATGCTCAAGCTACAATAATGACAAAACATTGTCAACACCATTTTCTTTTGTTGTGCACAGGTGGCCATCTCATTAGTGAAAATAGTCGTTGCTGCTACGCTGCCGCCTTAGCCGAGGTCGGTTTCTGGGGCAGTTCCGGCTTTGAATCGTCCGGCAACTGATTTGATGTTAGGTCAGTCAACGTTTACGATGCCTCAATTGATTAATCGTCGTCGCGCAGGAATCGTCATCATTGCTCTGCTTTCCGGGCTTTCGGTTGCTTGGATCTATTGGAACCGTCCCCAGAAGACGGACATGTCTCAATTCGCACCGCTGGACAGCTTGGCTTTTGTCGAAGCCAACGATCTAGGCGCACTCGTAACGGGAATCGAGCAGACCAACGCCTGGCAGGCGCTGGCTGCCCCCATCGGGGCGCCTTCAAGGATCTCACCTAATCGTTGGTGGATTACGTTGGCTCGATGGACGGGCCTCGGCTCGACTGACGCAATTCTTTTCGCCCGCTCCCAGGTAGCCGTGGTTTTCTCAGGCGCCGAAGGAAATCAGGCCGGGAACACTCTAACGATCAAACCGCTGACCACATTCATCGTCGAGACGCACACATCTCAAAGGCGTATGAGAGCCACAGTCGAGCGTCATCTTGAAAATCTTGCTCGGCGTATTTATAAGGATCCGATTTTCGTCAGAAAGACGTTTGAGAATCTCGAATTCATGGAGTGGACCTCTGCCGACGGAACACACCAGATCGTTTTTGCTTTTCTAGAGACCGCTGTAATTGTCGGGAATGACGAGACCTCTGTATTCCATTCGATTCGAGCCCGCATGGGGAACGGACCCTCGCTTCGCGATGTCACCGACTTCAAGGATGTGCGCCAGCGGACACACTCTTCCGACGCGGCTGTATTCGGTTTTGTGTCTCAGAGCGGGATCAAGTCTTTGCTACAAGCGTACGCTCTTTATCGAAGTGATTCATCCGCCGATGCCATAACCGGAGCGCGCATTTTTGCGGACACCTTCGGCGGGACAGTTAAGAACGCGGGCTGGGCGGCAAGCTTTCGTGACGGAATGGTTGAGGACCGATGTTCAATTGGTCTTCCGGATGGCGTAGCGAATAGGTTGCGGCGCAGCGTCGTTCCCGAACGGGGTCCTGACCTCGCCAACCTGCAATTAGTTCCAATTGGCGTTCACTCCGTATCTTTATATCAATTACACGATAGTGTCAGCTTCTGGTCTGAGCTGAACGCAACGGTTTCATCGCACGCTGACTTGATTGGCGCAATCGCGGCTCGCCCAATGTTGAAGACTCTTCTCAAATCCTATGGGATTGATGACGCGGACGCCTTTTCGCGCGCGATCGGAACGCGCCTCCAAACGATCCGGATCGATGAGAATTCGCCGTCGGTTATGGTTGCAGAGTCGTTCGACCGTCAGGCCTTACGGAATCTTGCGATGCGACGCCTTGGCCAGAATCCAAAAAGCGAAAAAGTTGGCGATGCCGAATTGCTTCTGTCGTCGACTGATAATTGGGCAGCCGCATTCATCAACAACTACTTCTTGATTGGCCCGGCCGATTTAGTTCGCCGTTGTCTGTCAACGCCGTCGACGAACGCATCACTTTCGACAACCGAGCAGTTTCGCAAGTCACAGAGCCATGTAGACGTATCGCTACCAATAACCGCGCTAACTTTCACGAAGGACGAGCGCGCGGCCATTTCATTTATCGAAACTTTTGCCAATCAGCAGCGCTCCGCTTTTGCGACGACGGGATCTGAAATCGATCAGGCTGCAAAGGGTTTGCCCATGGCACTCAGCGCTACTGTGCTCGGCGACTCGAGTATTGAATGGAGCGCTCGCTCATCTTTCGGTCTTGGCGGCTCTCTTGCTACGCAACTCTTTCCGCAGGATTACAAGTGACGCGACGAAGTCTGTTGATCGCAACGTTCAATAAAGGCAAGCGTCAGGAGTTGCGCAAATTGCTCGCAAATCTGCCTTTTGTGATTTCCGATCTCGAGAGCTTTTCGTCAATTCAGCCAGTTCCGGAAAACGGTGAAACCTTCGTTGAGAACGCTTCTCTCAAAGCTTCAGGCTATGCAAAGCAAACTGGCCTTCTGACGTTGGCAGATGATTCTGGCCTGGAAGTGGATGCGTTAAGCGGAGCTCCCGGTGTTCTCTCAGCCCGGTATGGGCATGAAGGTGCCTCCGACGCAGAGCGAACGACCACGTTGTTGTCAGAGATATCGCAGGTGCAAGGCGCCGGGCGCACGGCCCGATTCGTCTCGGTCATAGCAATCGCCAGCGGCGACGGAAGAATCATCCACATTTCCACGGGGACGTGCGAAGGTCGAATTGCCGACGCACCCCAGGGAACTAATGGTTTCGGCTATGATCCCGTGTTCATACCAGACGGATTCGAGCGGACATTCGCAGAGCTTCAAGCGGAAGTCAAAAACCGTATTAGTCACCGGGCTCGCGCGCTGTCCGGTGCGGCTGAGTTTCTGCGAAGCTTGACCACTAGTTCAGACGGTGGCTAGAATGGCGAGTTCTTTCCACGAACAAGGCGGGGCGTAGCACAGCCTGGTAGTGCGCTCGGTTTGGGACCGAGAGGTCGGAGGTTCGAATCCTCTCGCCCCGACCAGTTTCTGACCTCTCCGATAAGTTGAGGGCACCCTTCCCCCAGACGGCCAGGGGCTCATTTGCCGCCTTTAAGTAGGACTTGAACCTCGATAATTCGCCGGCTCATCGAAAATTTTCAGCGAAATGGCCGAAAAAGTGCGAATTTAAGCAGACTTTATGCCTTGTCTGTGGTATATCTGGCTGGAATAGTTTTCCTATTTCGTTGAATTCTTGGAGGTAGCACACCACACATGGCGACCAGTACGGCAGCGGGCAAAAAGCGGATGACCCAGTCCGACGTAATCAATCACTTTGCGGAGCGGACGGGAATGAAGCGCGCCCAGGTCAAACAGCTGTTTGAAGATATTGCAAATTTGGCGACTAACGAAGTCAAAACAAACGGTGAGTTCGTACTCCCCGGTTTCGGAAAACTCGTTAGATCCGAAAGAAAAGCCCGCGAAGGCCGAAATCCGGCGACGGGCGAAACGATTCAGATTCCAGCGAAAACAACGTTGAAATTCCGCGTTGGCAAGGCGATGAAAGATTCAGTTCTGCCTCGCAAATAGTCCGAGGTCTTTGCTGAAAGTCTGTTTTTCGCGATGGTATCGGAGCGTCGGTGAAGTGTCCTTGGGACTCGGCTTCGCCGGCGCTTTGTCTTTTCTGTCAGATTTTGAATGACCCCGCCAGCGCCTTCCCCGCCGACGAAAAATCGCACAAAAAAGTGACACAAATAATTCTGGTATTTTTGCGGACGTGTGCTATAGTCTCCCGTTCTGCTGGTACAGTTCAGGCAATCTATACCCCTTCTCTTGGGCTAGTACTGTGCGAATTGCGCCGAAAGCGCAAGGAGTTTGCATCCTGCTGGGCTTAGGACTGCATCTAAAGTAGTGAACTGAAAAGTTGATTGATTAGTTTAATAAGGAGACTAAGCAAATCGTGAATCTTTACAAAGGCCTGCCGCTGGCTGAGCGGCTTCAGAGAATTGACCACATTCAAGCAAGACGTTTTTCGAAATTGACGGGCACCGCCAGCGAAATCGCCACCGAAGGAATCATTCGTCATCTCGCAGCGTGCGACCGGATGGATGTGAACCCGGACATCTCCGCTGTGAGAGAGATCATTGACGATGCTCTCAACGGACGCCGTGTCTATGCCGAGGCGGCCGAAATCACTCGCGCCGCGTAAAGCTTACTGTTTCTTCTTAAAACAACAAGGCTGCCGGATCGTCCGGCAGCCTTTATTTTTTAAACTTCAATTTTGGAGCGATCTTTGCGCCGTGCTAACATCGGCGCCAAATTTAGGCCCGCTCCCGTAGCTCAGTGGATAGAGCATCTGCCTTCTAAGCAGAGGGTCGCAGGTTCGAGTCCTGCCGGGGGCACCAGTTCGCTCTATATTTTATTGATCGTCTTCAATGCGATTTCCCCCAGGCCTTTGACCCGCAGGTCTGTCTCTTCCCGCATTCAGGTTGTCGTAATTCAACGCAGCATTGAAGATCAGGAAAAAGCTCCCCTGGGTTTGGTGTCGCCACATCGGGTTATTAGCAAACATGACCACATGACCGTTACCTACGGGTACGTCAACCACTGCCGGGGTATTCGCCAATTCAGATCCTCCCGACAGCATTCCGCTGATGAGAAGCTTCTTCTCGTCAGCGGCAAACCGTAAGACGACTCGGGGGCGCATCGCCGGAGGTGTAAAGAACGCCCCTTGTTGAAGCCTCTGCTCCTGCGTCAATTCGCCGGGTTGGCGTGAGGGTGCGGGCGCTGCCTGCGGCATCCCCTGCACTATGTCGGGATCCGTTAAGGTTCCGCGGCCTGAAGCACGGCCAGTCCCACCGCCGGCTCCGCCTTCACCGCCGCCACCAAAGCCTCCTCCCCCACCGCCAGCGGCCACCTGAAATAACGGCGCCTGGTTGAAGTAGATGGGCAGGGTTTCCGCGTATCCATAGGCAATAGGACTTCGCCGATCGGCGAAGGTGGCATCATAGACCGAGCCTCGCGCCTGGAGCTGCCTCGTGGTCTGGATAGATACGCCGCTCGTGATACCGTAATCGATGGGGAGCCGCACACAGTTGGTAATTGGAATGAACAGCCCGCCTCCTTCGACAAACTTCTGCAAGTTGACGACACCGGCCAGTCCCATGCCGCCGCGAATGTCGTCACTCTGATCCGGACTAAGCGCCATGTTGGGCGTTAGGTCGCTTCCCTTCCACGGAATAGGCGCGCCGCGCATTGGGATTCCGCTAACGATTGCCTGCGCCGATCCTCCGACCGGCGGAAAAATGATCACATCGAATTTGTCGCGCAGATTTGGCGTGTTGCGAATTACCTGGTCGGAAATGTAGGTGTAAGGAATTTGCAGTCGATCAAACTCAACCCTAAACCAGCCATCGTTTTGGGTGTTGGTCCAGGTGTGCAGAATGGCGATCCGCGGCACCGCCAGCGTGTGAGTTTTGATTTCCGGTAGCTTATCAACAGCAACCGCTTTAAGACCTGAATCGGCCACGGGTCCCGTCAATGCCTGCTTCAGGTCCCCAGGATTCTCTGAGGTCTTGATGATGAACGACCCCGCGTTGAATTTTTGGCCACCCGCTTCGAAAGCATCTTCGGCCGCTGCGATCTTCAAATCTTTCAGCTTGAAGCGCAACGTCATCAAAGTATTTTCGGCGTTGTGGTTGATCACATAAGCAGTCGGCGCCGCGGCGGTCGCCACGCTCCCGGTAACTTTCGCATCACGCGTCAGCAACGTCATCGGTGTTTGTAGGACAGTCTTGTCGATCACGCGAATTGTCTTCACGTTCCGCAGCGCACCCAGCGTCCATCCGGTGTCGTCATAAGGTTGCGGATCATTAACGTTGTAGTACTGCGTATCCAGCAGCATGTCCGCCATGCGCGAGTAAGGCTGGTCCATACGCACCACGTACGAGCCGGCCGGAAACTTTTGATCCTTGACTGTGACATCCTTGTCCGTGGTGTGGACCTCGACACCCATCAGACGCAGCAGATTCATCATGTCGGCAGCTTCGACAACTCGACTCTGATCCGAAGGAATAACCCAGGCTGCCGGTCCTTCGTTGCCGGCTTTAGCCACAGACCGCTTGCTCTTCAAATAGAAATTCTTGAGGAAGCGATCCTTGTTGTTCGACACAAAGTTCATCGCCAGCAGGATCGCTGACTCCTGCATGTTGATGTTGTTGCGGAGCGACCACTTCACCCGCGGCTGCGGCGGGTTCGGACGGAACCAGTCGCGCTGCGCCTGAGCGCCCACTGTGCGGTCGAGGGTGTCAGCGACGCTGTTCCCGAACGTTTCGTAGAAACGGCCGATTGAATTGTGCCCGTTAGCGACATAGAACATGTAGTTCGGCGCCCAGCCATCATAGAAGCCGTGGGTCCAGACACCCGGCACGCCACGCTTCGTCATCTCTTCGATCTCGTGATAGGCGAGCAGGTTCCACTCGTCTACCACGATCGGATCAAGCCATGCGTTGTACGGTCCCGTGCCCGTCGAAGTGTAGAGAAACGGCACCGATTCATGAAGATCATGAAGGACCGTGGGATGAAAATCGAGAAAAGTCGCCATCTGGTTGCGCGACAAAGCCAGAGCCATTCCCAACCCATCGCGATTATTATCGTGGGCGACGTATTTGCCCCAATAAACCAACGGGGGCGTATTCTTATCGGGATTAGCTTTACGATAATTGTAGGTATCAACCATCATGTCGCGGCCGTCGACTTCCAGAGCCGGCGTAATCAGCACAATTACGTTCTTACGGATGGCTTGAATGAAAGGGCTCTCTTCAACTGCAAGTCGATAGGCAAGTTCCATCAACATCTCAGGCGAGCCAGTCTCAGGCGAATGGATTGATCCCGACGCCCAGTAAAACGCTTTGCCTTCGCCAATTAATTTCTCAGCGTCGACGTCCGTGATCTTGCGCGGGTCGGCCAGCTTGGCAGTAATCTCTTTGTATCGATCGAGCTTTGAAATCAATGCTTCGTCGCCAACGGCAATCAGCAACTGCTCCTTTCCTTCTTCACTCTTTTCCGGCGCCGTGAAAACGCGGACGCGCGGAGTGGTCTTTTCCAGTTCCCGATAGTAACGATACAAATCTTTCGTATAAGTCAGGTGCCCGGGGGTGCCAACTTCGTAGCCGAGAATCTTGTCAGGTGAAGGGACTTTGTCGGAGGCCGGCAAGTGATCAACCAACTCAGTCATGAAGTAAGTCTCGGTCGTATACTCCTTAACCTTCGCCGCGTACGCAGCGTTGTTCGCGGGCGAAGCCGGCTTTGTATCAGCTTTAGTTTTGGCAGCCGGATGCGCGGTCTTAGCCTTCCCGGCTTTCTGCGCATGGACACCGACGGACAATTGCCACACGGCAACGGCCAACGACAGAGCGAACAAACTGATGGTTACCAAACGGAGAGACGATTTGACTTTCATGGCTCACTCCCAAAGGAAAGGATTCAGCAGGCGTGCGAAGAATACTGCAATGTGGGCAAAGAGTGAAGCGCGGCCGGAAGGGGCCACATCTTAGCACTCAGCTCTCTACGCTTTGCGCTTACCGGGATGCGCCAGGCTGCTTCGCCCTTTGCTCTTTGCTTCCCGGCGGTTCGCCCTTTGACGTTTTCAGTTTGCCGGATACAATTACACCGGCCCTAATTTAGACACCCTTTTTTATGGCGGCTATAGTTCAGTTGGTTAGAACGCCTGACTGTGGCTCAGGAGGTCGTCGGTTCGAACCCGACTAGCCGCCCCAGATATTCCGCTTAGCAAACCAAAATTCAAATCCTATACCTACCATTCACGCAAGGCCAACAGTCTTAAAATGACGATTTAGTCATGAATCTTGCTGCCTCAAAAATGTGTTGACGTGTCAACAAACCAGCAGTATCCTTCGCGCATTGTCTGAGCCGCTAGCCCACGAGCCGCAACCCGGCAAACTCGTGCTTTAGCTTCCCATCAACCGTCCCATCCCCCAAAAGGCGGTGCTTCATGCGCATTAACCACTCAAACGGCGAACGAATTGGCCTTTTTCTGCTCGTGGCTTTTATGGGGACCCTTGTTTGGTCGCTTCATTCAAGCGCGTTTAAATCCGATGGCTTAAATGGGCTGGAAAGCTCAAATTACTCCACGGCACTTTCAAGCCCAATAGAAAGTCCTACGCCATGTTGCAATAACAAGCCGCACTTGCTCGTGGGTACCTATTACAGTGTGAAGAACGGGTTAGGGGCCAAGCTGTTGCTCAACAATAAAGGCCCGGAGCCTCTTATTGCGAGTCCAACCCTCTTCAGTATGTCTGGTCAACGGTTTGATACACCGCCCGTCACTATCGATGGGCGTTCTTTCCAGATGATCGATATGTCTGGATGGATCAATGCGGCGGGTTTGCAATTCGAAGAAGGCAGCATCGAAGTATTTCATCTGGGAGAGGATTTGGTTCTCGGCGCCCAGGTCTATCTCCAGGATCAAAATCATAGTCTCAGTTTCGATGAAAAACTGGTAGAGACTAAGACCTTCAAATCGACGCGGCTGGACGGGCTTTGGTGGTTGCCGTCGCAGAAAGGTCAGGTGCTGCTGGCGCTTTCAAACAATTCTGATTCGCCGGTAACAGCCACCATAGACGCAAAAGGACGCACCCCGCAACGCGACGGACAGGAAGTTGTCGCTCTCGCGGCGCATGAAACCCGTCTGCTTGATGTTCAAGCTGATGTAATGCATCACGCTAATGGGGCGATGTCCCGGTTTGGCGGCATATCAATTAATTACTCTGGCTCACCGGGTGCGTTGTATGCGCGGGCCATGGCGCAAGACTTATCAATCGGCTACTCACTGGCCGTGCAGTTTTCTGATCCGACCGCCGGGAAATCAACAAAGTTACAGGGTGTCGGCTTGCGCCTGGGCTTTGCCGGTGGCGAGGCACTGAATCAAGTTGCCATAGTTCGAAATGTTGGCAATTCAAACACCACAGTAACCGGTCGTGTCTCGTACACGGATCAAAGCGGAACGACTAATACAGTTCCCATTGCTGCCCTCAATCTGTCCGCAAGTGAAACCGTCACAGTCGACCTGGGCCGGCTATTGCAACAGAGCGGACACTATCATCCGGAAGCGATCGGCTCCCTTGAGCTTGAGTATTCAACTGCAATAGGAAGCGTTATTGCGTCTACGTTGAGCGTGAGTGGCAGCGGCAATCAAGTGTTTCGAGTGCCGATGTGGGATATCTATGGCTTGCGCAGTTCAACCGGCGGATATCCGTGGCGAATCGATGGCAATTCGTCCACGATGGTTTACGTGAAAAACTCTGCCGATAACCCGCAGCATTATTTTATGAACATCCATTTTGACGGGGGCGGTGATTATCAAATCGGAACCAAGACAATCGAGGCCGGAGAAACGGTTGCCTTTGATCTGCGCAAACTGCGCGACGAGCAGGTGCCGGATATTCATGGACAGAGAATCCCCTCAACGGTAAGCAGCGGCCAGGTTCATTGGACCAAAGCTGGAATGGAACCGGGAGTCCTCATCGGCCGCTCTGAACAGGTAGACACCGGGTTGGGAATCAGCAGCAATTACGCATGCGCGAATTGTTGCGATGACAGCGCCAGAAATGGACGGATAGTTCCTAACAGCGCCACCGTTGACGCGGGCCAAACCTACGACTTTGTCGCCATGGACGATCTGCAGGATTGCTACGGCGGAAGCTATTCTCAGGAAATCTTCGCGGCCTCCTGGAGCAGCAGTAATGAGAATGTTGCGACCGTGAGCGTCGGACAAGCAACCGCACAAGTCGCAGGGACCACCACCATCACCGCCGACTTCTATGACACCCAACACGTCGTGATTTTGTGCGGACCTTTTGGGAACCCGCCCGGATTTGGAGGGGATTGCTGCGACCCGAGACAACAACACTTCACACCAACGACGACTCTAACGGTAAAACCTCACATTGACAGCATCTCGCCCGCTGCTTCGGCGGTAGGACATCCCGTTACGGCTACCATTTCCGGTAAAGGATTCGCTTCCGGCGCCAGCATTAGTGCAGGTTCCGGCGTAACCATCAGCGAGATCACTGTAAGTTCCGACACAAGTATGACGGCCACTTTTTCGGTTGATGCGAATGCGACGGCGGGTAACCGAGATGTGACCGTCACGGTGAATTCCCAGGTAAGTAATACTAAGCCATTTTCTGTCCAGGTTCCTGACCGGCTGACGGTAGTAAGCGACACGGGGAGCCAGCCTTTAACAAACTGTCCGAGCGTCAGGGGAAGGATGATTACATATCAAGTTGCAGATTCAAGCAGTTCCCATGCGGCCATCGCACAACAGATCTGGGTCGAAGAATCGTTCAGCAATCAGACCACTAATACTTGTGGAAATGGGCAGCCGAATCCTGCAACATGCGAGCTGACGAGTAGTAGTGGACAATTCACCGACGGGATTACCATGACCGATCATTGCGCCAGCAGCGTCCTTGCAGCTTGTGCTTCCAATCCATCATGTGGCTATGAACACACCCAATTGTGGTTGACGTGTAGCCAGGACGGTAGCATAGAGCTCACTTCAGTAGCCGGCATTACACATTGCAACGAGATCAAGGTGAACAACTCGACGCAGTTTAGTATCGGGACCTTACTGCCTAAGTGAAGAAAGGCTGACTTGAGGTGAAATTTCTAATTGCCGTAGGCTTGTTAATATGCGGGTTCGTCTTAGCCCCGGCGAGTCCAGTGTCTGCACCCCAGCAGGTAACGAACCCCTCGGTTAGAGGCCGAGTCTTGTACCCAAACGGCAAGGTCGCGCCAGGCGCTGTCGTACTCGCGTTCAAGAAAGACCAAATGACTGGTCGTATCTTGACGGGCAACTCGGACAATCAAGGTCGATTCATCTTCCCGGCGTTGGAAAGAGGCGTAGAATATTCGCTCTGCGCCTCGAAACAGGCTGATGGTTATCTGAATCCTTACATGCTTCCCTTTGGTCTGTCCACAGGCGGTCAGTGCAAGAAGGTGGTGGCCGGCGCAGTATTCGAAGTCGACCTTACCCTGGCCCCCAAGAGTGGATCACTCGAGGGTCAGGTTCGAGATGCGAAGAGTGGGAACCCAATTCAAAACGGGAAAGCCATAGTCTATCGGCCCCTGAAGCTCCTGGGTGGGCAATGGACACTCGCTAATCCACGAGAGGCCACCTGGGTACCTACGGCCGAGGGTACTCTTGACGACAGCGGACACTTCAGGATCTCAGGTCTTCCCAGAGGAACCTATTTTCTAAAAGTGGAAATTCAAGGCCGCAAACCGTGGTACTTTAAGAACCAACTGTCTGACATTGCCGCCCAGCCACTTCTTATACAGGGTGGCCTTACCACGAAGGTTGTGGTGTCTATGTGAGGCCGCAAGACTCCTTTCTTGGATTGGTAAACAACTCTCCACCAGTGACAGTTAAAACCGTGAGCTTTCATGAAGCAGCGATCACGAATCTGAAGATTCGGTCGAGCCCACAAAAAAACGATCGGTCGGGGTGCCCCGCCGATAAGTTGAAGGAACACATGGAGGATGAGATCAGTGAAATATCCATATTTGGAGCAATCGGTGATCGACTGATCGATCACTGATAAACCAGCATATTCTCCTCGTGTCCTATCTTGAGCGGCTCGCATTTGTAATTCTCCTGGGATTCAATTCATAATTGAGCCATGCCAGACGCACAAAGAACAGCAACCCATTCGCAGACTTACGTAGTTGACGCCGATAGCTTCACGTTCGAAACGGTAGAGCAGGAAAACGGCCAGGCGACCGTAATTCGCTTCCCAATTGACGAGTCGCGGTATTATGCTGGCGACGTAGTTTTAGTTTTGTCGGGTACCGACATTCATTTTCACGGCATGATTGGCAGGACGTTGGACGGTTATGCAATCGCCACCGATAACCGCGGATCGCTCCTGCCGGCAACGGTTCAATAAGACGATGTAGCGCAACGGTTGGTTTGCGCTCGAAGATCAGAAAACCATCTGCCCGCAAACCTACAGTTTGCGTTACCGCGGGAGGTAAGTATGAAGCGCCTGCTATTATTAGCCGTCCTCACCCTCGTCGGATTTGCGGCCAGTGTGCCCGCTCAACGCACTGACTCCGCTAAGAAATACGTAAAGCATGGTCTGGAACGCTTCGGCAAGAACGACATTGCCGGAGCGATTGCCGATTACGACCGCGCCATCAGCATCGATCCAAAACTCGCCGACGCGTATTTAAATCGCGGCAAGGCGAAGCGGGCAGCCGGCGACCTGGACGGTGCGATTGCGGATTATGAACTGATGGCCGAGCTCGACGTGAGCATGGCCATCAACAATCGCGACATCACCCAGGCCTATCTGAATCGCGGCTACATCCGATCGAACCACATGGATTTGGACGGCGCCCTGGCAGACTTCGATAAAGCCATACAGTTAGATCCTAACGACGCCGATGCGTACTTCAAGCGCGGGCGAGCTTTCCTCATCGTCGGCAATGCCAGTTTTGCAATTGCTGATTTCGACAAGAGCATCTCAATCGACGATCGCAATCCTTTGGTTTATGCCGAACGCGGTTTCGCTCGCCAAACCCAGGGAGAGAGCAGCGCCGCCCAGAAAGACTTTGAGCGCGGACTGAAGCTTAACAATGATTTGCGTTTGATGCTGGACATGCATCTGCTGGAGCTGCAAATGCAAATCAAAGAAATGCAGCGGCGCCAGGCCGCTTTGAAAAAGAATATTGCCTGACCTATCGGGTATACCCTGCCGGATGATGAATCTCCACGTCGCGTTCCAACGGTTTAATATCCAGTTTGTGAAAGCCTTTTTTCGGGTGGGTAGAAAGATACGTCAGCGCGATCTGCTTTTCGAATAACGAGTTCATTTCTTTGAGGAAGGGATCGAAGCTGACCGGTGCTGAGGTCCCCTGAAAAAACGCCCGCCCGCCCGTCTCGCTCGAGAGTCGTTCCAGGCAACTCTGCCCGTTCAAATTAAGATTTTGGCCGGATGAAACCAGCGACGGCACAAAGATCGAATAGATTGCCACGCTGCGCCGTTGCGCCTCAGTAATCGCCCGCTGCAAATCCAGGCTCTGACTTGGGCTGGAGCTATCGAGGCCGCGGGAAACGTCCAGACCGTCGCTAATTACGATCATGGCGCGCCGCCCCAGCGGCTGGGAATCGAAACGGCGCAACCCTTCAATAATCTCCACATAAGGATTGAACGGACTGGCGCTCGCCAGACTCAGCGGCGGCCTTACGCCCTGGGCCACCCTTTCCAAATCGTTCGTAAATTTGCGTCGCACTTCGAGCGAACCCTGGTGAATGTATCCAATCATCACGCGCGTCCCGCCAGGTTGATTGCGGATGAACTCCGCGATGGCTCGCGCTTCGACTGAAACCGACGAAGCCAGGTCGTCCTGAAAAAGAATCGCCAGAGTGAGGGGACTTTCCTGAGGAGTACGTTGCGACAGGATCGTCTGCATGTCGCCATCTTCACGCAGCAGATAATCGACAATGCGCATTTCCACCGGCTTCGAATCACGCAGACGAATCGTGACCGGCACGGTCACCGGTTTGGCCGGCCCACGCTGCCCTCCATCCTGACCTCCTGCCGAAGCCACGAGCGAAAGTCCACAAACGATCGCGGCGATTATGAACTTGAGCCTGCTGACTTTGTTCATCGCTCTCCTCAAAATTTGTTGGGCCTGATGATATTACAACGGCATGTTCCGGCAAAACCGTGCAGGTTGGCTGCGGTTGCCGCTGGCCTGTCGTTCATCTGGCGAGTATCATTCACAATTTGTGAAAGACGAATTATCCATCGAAGTCGCCAGCCGGCGCTCGGGCAAGCTAACGGCCCGCGAAAAAAGGATTGCCCGCCTTTGGAAAACGGCGCCCTGGCTCGCCCTGGCCGGGGTTACATTGACGCCTCCAGCCGTGCTGTTCCTGGCCTATTTGATTTCCGGTTTCTCGCCGCTTTTCCTCGTTTTTGCGCTTACTTCGGCGCCTTTTTCGCTGATTGCGGCGATTATTGTTACGCTGGCTCTATTGTTTCTTCGGCGACGATGGGCGCGGGATTTCCGCGACCGTCTTGCATCTGATGGCGTTACTGCCGATGAAGTTGGATTCTTTCTTTCCGAACTTACCAGCGGCGAACGGAAGGCCCTGCGAGAAATGGAAGCCCGACAGCCGCTGCTGGCGGATGCTTATCGAGAGACATTGGCGCTGCGCCTGAACGCGTCCCGCCTGACTGCGAGCGCGCGCCGGGATTTGCTGCAAGTCGAAAGGCGCATCAACCGCGCCCGGTACTTGAATGCGTCGGACACGTCAGTGCTGTTGGAAGAGCTGGACCGTGACCGCACACGGCTCGCGAAACTAAAGCAGGAAGGCTCTGCCCGGCGCGCTGAGGCTGAAGCCCGGCTGCAAATGATTGAAGCCGCAGCTAGCCGCGGCGCCAGCTGGACAGAGACAAACTATATGTTGCAGCGCCTGGACGAAGGACGAAAGAATTTACCTCTGGGTCTGGAAAACGAGCGCGCTGAACAGCAACTGCGCGAAGATGTCCAGCGTGAGTTAAGAAAAGAACTGACGCCTTAACTACTCGCGGGTTTGCCGCCCAGTTCTCCATCGGCGTTTTCGGAAAACGTTCCATGTTATGCTCATGCTGAAAGTGAGCTCGACATGGATGACCATCAAAAAACAGCGACCCTTCATTTTGCCGATAACGATTTTTTCATTGGCGTAACTCCTTCAGGTCACGCTCAGGTAATTGAAACAAATTCGGCTCGCGACGCGGCGGCCAGCCCGTTGGAGCTTCTGCTGCTCGCTCTCGGTGGCTGCACTGGGGTTGACGTGATCTCAATTCTGAAGAAAAAGCGGCAACACGTCACGGATTATCGCATCGAAGTAAGCGGCGAACGGCGTGAGGAGTTTCCCAAGCGCTTTACGAAGCTTATGGTCAAGCACATTGTGCGCGGACACAAGGTCACCGAGCAGGCGGTAGCCAGAGCTATCGAACTCTCCGAAACAAAGTATTGCAGCGTCGCCGCGACTTTGAGTGGCGTGGAAATTGTGACGAGTTATGAAATTATCGAAGACGAACAGACAGATGCAACGGCTTGAGTCTCTTGCGCCGGCAGTCATCATCGGGATCTGCTTCCTCTCTTTTTCCGCGAGTGTCTATTCCCAAAGCACCTCAGACGCTTCGCTCAATGCAGTGCGAGCCAGCGATCAGATGGATCGTGCGGCGAAAGGGGCGACTCAGGTCACCGCCGCGGAACATATGCGCCGGGCCGCAGTCTACATGGCAAATCGAGCCTTCGCGCCCGCACGTGAACATTGGCAGGCTGTTCTTGATAACTACCCTAACGACCCGAGTGTGCCGGCCGCATTGTATGGTTTCGCCAGGTCGCTTTATCAGGAACGGAGCTATGAAGAAGCCCGGAAGATGTACGAGCGCGTGGCTCGCGACTATCCGGAAACGAAAGAGGGCCGGGAAGGATCGAATTTCGCCGCGTCTTCGTTGCTGAGAATGGGAAAAGGAGCCGAGGCGGCCGCGCGTTACGAGCAGTACATCAACAAGTATCCGAATGGCGAGCGCCTCGATACGGCGCACCTGAATATTATCGACGGTTACCGCGAAGCTCGCCGTTCGAAGGATGCAATCCTCTGGATCGATCGCACCAGGCAAAAATTTGTGGGCACGTCGACGGAGACCAGCGCGATTTTTGCGCGACTCAGGCTGGATATTGCGCTCGGCGATTGGAACCATGCGGTACAGAGCGCGGACGAGTTACTGCAAAAACCGATTCCCAAAGACTCCAACACAAGCGCGGACGAGGTGCTCTATTTGAAAGCCCATGCGCTGGAGCGCGCCGGGCGCACGCAGGATGCGATTCGTTTCTTTTCAATGATTCCCGACAGCATCGATTCGTATTACGGCGGGCTGGCGACCACCCGACTGGCAGCAATCAACGATTCAGGAGCGCAGCAGCGGGCGAACGAACGGGCAGCCGCGGTTCGCTCAATGACTGAACGAGCAAGCGCCAGCTATCCGGCTGCGTACGGTTCCCAGGTGGTGCGGGAAGCGAAAAAACGCGCCCTGGATCCGCGTCTGGTCCTGGCGATCATGAAACAGGAGAGCCAGTTCAAGCCGAATGCGAAATCACCGGCGGCAGCGCGCGGACTTTTGCAACTAACCTTTGACGCTGCGCAGAAATACGCGAGCCGCGCCGGCTTGAAAATCACGGATGAAGGACTTTATCAACCAGCTACAAACATAGCGGTCGGAACCGAATACATAGCTGAATTGTCGCGCATGTTCGCCGGTCTACCGGAAGCGGTCGCGGCTTCTTACAATGGCGGCGAGGACAACGTCGCGCGCTGGCTGGGCCGTTCGAATCAAAGCGACTCCGGCGTTTTCGCCGCCGAAGTTGGATTCACTGAATCGAAGGGTTATGTCTTCAAAGTCATGTCTTTTTATCGCGCCTATCGACAGCTCTACGATTCGAACCTGACGCGGCGCTAAGAGCAAATGGCAAAGAGCGAAGGGCCAACGGCTGATGAGGTTCGCCCTTCGCCCTTCGTCCTTCGCCCTTCGCCGCTTACGGCTGTGGGCAATACTTCGGTTCGAATCCCTTCGCACCCTCACGCCGATCCAGTACATCGGGTCTCGTATACGGCCGCGGGATGATTCCCAGTCTCACCAGCGACGCGCGATATTCGTAACGAATCGTGACTTCACTAATCGCTCGTGGTTCCAGATCCATCTTGATCCACTGAACACTGTTCGAGACCGATCGACCGATGCCGGTGGCTGCCGATTCATCATCCGGCGGCGGATAACCTGGAAGACTCTTTGGTCTCGCGGCGTCGCGCGCAGCTTCGCCCCGAGAAGATTCGGTATTAGCCTGAGGCTCGCGCACCCTGTCTTCCTTGTTGATCGAAGGCGCACCTGACTGGCCAGGGGTGACTGGCATTACGGTGATTGGGCGGCGCTCGCGGTAAAACACCGCGGCAATGACGCCAACGTTCGCGGCCTGGCCCAGCTTCGCGGCATAAGAATCGCGCTCAGTGGTGAAGTAAAAACGACGCGCATTGTCAGCGCTCATCTGCCAACCGCGGACATGAATGGTCCCGTACGGCTCGATCACCCATTTGCGCGCTTCCCAGGCGCTGGTGTGTCGCGCGTCGATTGTGTTAAGGCCGTCCACCGCCAGCGCCACTGCGATGCGTGAGGACGAGGGATTATGGATCCTCAGCTCATACTCGGCATTCTCAAACGCCTCAATGTAATGCCGCCCACTCGCCGCATACTCGGCCGCCGGCACACCGTTGATCAGAACCTCAACCGAGAATCCGCCGTCAGAAGCGGGCGGCTCGACTACTAACGGCTCCGAATTAATTTCTGCTTCAGCTGTCGCGCGCGGCGACCCATAATTGGTTATTGCAGCAATCAGCATGACGACTGCCAGCATCACTCCGAATCCGGCCAATGCTTTCTTCAACATTGTCTGGCTCTCCTTCCAATGAAATAGACTCCGACCCGTAAGCATTGAACGGGTTTGGGGGTCTGTTCTTGCAACCCCGGGCAAATAATTGTCGTAAAGGGCGTTGAAAAGGTGGCGGGGCATACCGCCCAGCAATCGCTCCAGGGAGCAGCAGGTACTTCAAACTAAGCCAATACTGCAGTTGCAAACTATTTTGGATTTCCGGGCGCCCTGGGTTAGAATGCCGCTCGATTTTCTCCGACCGCGACTTGACGCGGGATACCGGCTGGGTTTCAATAACTTTTGACAGCACCGGAATTGAAATAATAATGGCAGAATACGTACTTACCGCGACCAAGACCCAGGCGCGCGCCGGGTCTTTTTACGATCGCATTGAACGCGCTTACGATCTTACCTTCAAACTAAATGGCTACGGAAAGTCGCTCGATAAATACTTCGAACAACATCCGCTGCCGGTTTCCCAGAACGCCAGGGTACTTGATGCCGGTTGTGGCACCGGGACTCTAACGCTCGCATTATTGCGAACGTTGCAGGTGCCGGTGAAGCTGACCGCGATTGATCTCTCTTCTTCGGTAATAGCCACTGCGCGCAAATACGTCAGCAAAGAGAACCCTAACCAACAGGAAGTGCGCTTCGCGCAAGGCAACGTGATGGCGCTGCCTTTTGCTGACGAAACTTTTGACGTAGTGGTGACCAGTGGCGTATTGGAGTACTTGCCACTCGAAGAAGGCTTTACGGAGTTGGCGAGGGTAATTGCCCCGGGCGGCTACTTTTTGCACCTGCCGATGCGCCCAGCGGTGGCGACGCGATTTCTGGAGTTACTCTTCAGGTTCAAGACCCATCCACCCGAAGAACTCTCCGAAACTACCGATCGACACTTTCGAGTCGTCAGCCACTACCGCTTCCCGCCGTTTCAGGTTATCGGCTGGAGCAAGACCGCGGTCCTGGCCCGCAAAATTTAGGTACGCAGGCATCTTGCCTGCCACACCCATTCATCAGCTGACTGAAAACGTGGAAGATAAGTACGCCGGAAGCGCGCGTACCGACACTATTTCACCGGCACCAACCTCAGAATCCGGTCGTCATCAGCGGCCGTCTTTCCACGCCCGTCACGATTCGAGCTTGAAAAGTAAATGAAGCCGTCCGGGCCTTCGGCAATATCGCGAATGCGACCATACTCGTGTTCCAGAAGGTTTTCCTGGCTGACTACCTGGCGGCCGTTGGTGACGACGCGAATGATTCGTTCGCCTCGCAGGCAGCCAAAAAAGAAGTTGCCCTTGAATGCAGGAAGCTGCGAACCTCGATAAAACATTCCGCTCGCAGGTGCGCAAGCCGGCGTGTATTCAAGCACCGGTGACTCCATACCTGCCTGCGTCGCGCGATGATGAATGACCGGCCAGCCGTAGTTTTTTCCCCGCTCGATAATGTTTACTTCGTCGCCTCCGCCCGGTCCGTCAAAACCGCTGGGTCCGTGTTCAGTCTCCCATAAGAGGTTCGTCCCTGGTTGAAAATCGATCCCCTGCGCGTTACGGCTGCCGTAAGCCCAAATCTCCGGTCGCGCATTGGCCTTACCGGCGAATGGATTGTCGGTCGGGACGGTGCCGTCGTCGTTGAGACGCAGAATCTTTCCGGCAATCGAATTGAGTTGCTGGGCGAGTTCGCGTTTGGTCGCATCGCCGGTCGTGATGTAAAGCTTGCCATCTGGTCCAAACCGCAGACGGCACCCCGCGTGAAATTGCGCGGCCGGAATACTCTCGATAATGACTTTGCGATCGGTTAAACCGCCTGGTGTTTCGCGGTAGCGCACAACCCGCACCTGTGTCCCGTCGGAATTGTAGGCGTATGAGAGATAAAGAAAATGATTCGACGCAAATTGCGGATGCAATGCGAGGCTCATCAATCCGCTTTCGCCGCGCGGCTCGACGTCCGGGACAATAAACAGCGGCTGGGCCCGCAGCTTGCCATTCTCATACACGCGCACGCGCCCCGGCCGCTCAGTAAAGAGCATGCGGCCATCCGGCGCCCAAACGATCGACCAGACAACCTCCAGATTTGGAATAACTGTTTCGACTTTGAACGTGCTTTGAGATCGAGGCGAGGTTTCTACTTCACCAGCGCCGCGGCCCGGCGGCGGATGACTGCACGCGAGCGCGAAGAGATTCAACACAATGAGCAAGCCAGTGAACATTCGATGAACGCTCGTCGCCAACTTCATTTCAATCGGCGTAGTCTGCGGATTTCCCCCTACTGGCTGATGTACTCGTGCAGCAGCTTCAACTCATCGCCCTGCTCGCTCAGCTCCACGCGCAGCAGGTCACGCATCGAGAGCATGCCAACCCATTTCTCGCCGTCGACCACTGGCAAGTGTCGCGTCCCGATCTGTTCCATTCTTTCCAGCGCCTGGTGCGGGGTTTCGTCACAACGAATCACCGCCCGCAAAGGGCTCGCGACGTCGCCGAGTTTTAGCTCCGCCGGATCGCGACGCGGCACAATCACGCGATTCAGGATGTCGCGCTCGGAAAAGACTCCGGTCAATTTTCCTTCCTCGTCGAGCACGCAAACCGCGCCAATCCTTCTCTGCGCCATGAACTCGGCCGCTTCGAGTACGCTCGTGGATTCCTTCAACGAGTACGGCTTGCGATCGCGGATGACATCTCGAATGAACATCGTCGTGCGCTCCTGCTGAAATTGAATTTTTCGAGTGGCGACATTATACAGATAACCCCCGCACACTGTCTCTAGCAGACTGTTGCGAACGCATTGCGAGTATTTTGATTGAGGGACTGGAACTATGCCGTCGTCGCCATCTCGGCGACCATCCGAACGGCCGCCACCACGGCTTCAGGCCTGACAAAAGGAATTTGATGGCCAGCTTTCTCGAGAACCTGCAGCTTCGCATGAGGCAGCATCCCAGCTAATCGGAAGGCATTTTCCTTTGCCGGCACAATCAAGTCTGAGTCCCCCGTCACAATGGCAACTGGCAAACAAAGGTTCGCGTAGTCAGGAGAGAACTTAGCCAACGATGCGTTGAGCAACGCGTCGTCAATCGAATACCACTTCACTTTCTTAGGCCGGGTCCATTCCGCAAGCGTGTGACTCAGATAACTCTTGGGCACCTTATCCGGAGCGAAAGCCCTGGCGAGTTCAGTTCTCACCATCCAGGCCGACAGTAATGGGGTGAACAGGGTATTCAGGATGTCCCCAATCACGGGCCACGCCGGTAGTTTACTCAGAAAGGAGACACCGTCCTCACTCTCGTACGCCGCGGGCGCCAACAACACGAGACCCGAAACCGCATCCGGATAAGAGAGTGCGTAAATCAATGCCAGCGCCCCTCCCCACGAATGACCGACCAGGATTGGACGTTCAACGCCCAATTCCCCCAGCGCCGAATTCAAGAGGCGTGCCTGGACTTCGACGGTAACGTTACCGTTTTGGTTCGAGCGACCACTCTGCCCGTGCCCGGGACGGTCAAAAGCGAACGAACAATAGTGGGAGGCCAAAGGCGTGTACAGCCTGGTCCAATCCTGACAGGAACCGGGATTTCCATGGATCAGAACGACCGGGCGACCGCTTCCTCTAATCACAAAATGAAGGCGAGCGTCTTCAACCTGGATAAATTTTGATTCTGCCTGCGGGTGGTGATGAGCGACGCGCGAAGCGACAAAACTCTGCTTCAGTTTTCCGGTGATGCTCATTAAGTGGACATGGGGATCGGACCAAACTCTGATTGGGGAACTTGCCTGCTCGAAAGGTTAGACGAATCCGAATGACGATTGGTTACTCCTGGGAATGAAATAGGGCTAGTTTTCTCGTTTGGGTTGCCGCGAAATGGTCCTGAGCGCCTGGCGAGTCAGCAATTGAGTTAGTCCACCGGGCACCAGGGCGCGCACAATTGCATGACCTACGCGAGGAGGAATAGCAACGCCACGCTGATGCAGAGCGTATTCACTCTCCCACCAGCTCGGTACGAATCTTCCTTTGAATTGCCGGAGCCCGGCAAAATTGTAAAAGCCGCCAAGTTTGCTTGAAGCCATTTCCAACGCCCGGGCCACGCGCCGATTTTCAGTGGAAACGTCATTGGGACCGTCAGCCGCGAGCGGCGCGGTCCCCAATGTCGCCAGGATTGCTCCTTCGTCTTTAAGTCGCTTGAGCGCCTCGGCCACCAGCAGCGTCGCCATTCCACTCGGCGCGTTGGGTTCGCGGATGACGTCCTCGAGATACCAGCCATGACGCAGCGGAATCGGACTAACGGAAAGAAAGCCCACCAATCTTCCAGCGACACGCGCGGTGAAATACCTCTTGTGTGCGAGATGCAGAAATGGATCAAGCGCAACCAGCCATCCGAAGGTGGTCGCAGAGCGACGCGAGCCCAGCCAACTCAGGCAAAGCTGTGCAGTTTCACTTCGAAGTTTCTCGTCGACGACGCGAGCCTCTTCGATCTCAACGCCGCCGCGGCGCGCTTGATTGACGTTCGCTCGTAATTTTTTCGCGCATTCGCCGCGGGGATTCCAGCTTTGCAAATCAAAATACGGCGAAGCTCCGACTTTGACAGCGGCAAAGTCATTCGGCGCCAAAAGGCCGGCAAACTCCGAGGTTACCGGGACGAAGGCGACCACCCGGTTCTTTCTCCTTGCGTAAGCAGCAAACTGCCGCGCCAGTTCGGCCCTCTCTGCCAAAGGCGCCAGCGGATCGCCAGCCGCCAGCCAGACACGTCCGAACTCGCCATAGATCACTGCGCCATCAATGTCCGGCGTCGACCAGTGCAAAGCGCCTGGGGCGATGCTAACTAATGAGTGGGCGGTATAGCCGTAGAGGGAATGTAAGCGGAGTAATTCACCGGTTGGATCAGGCAGGCGTCTTCGGCGGCGAGCAGTCAGCGCGGCGTCGATACGGCTCTTCATGTATCGGGCGCCGTATCCCGCGCTGCCGCCCGCGGCGATCCACCACAAGTCATGAATCGGTATAGGCATGGGGGCCTTTCTTTTTAGCTGATTGCAGTTTGGCAGTCAACGTCACATCGTGGGGGTACGTCCTCTATCTGATCTGGATGAGCCGGATTATTTGGCGCGAAACGGTTTCGGCCTCCAGCCTGGCCGTTCTTACGACGGTTTACGCTGGGAATACAAGGCGCGTTTGTTGCAGCCCTGATCGCGTTGGGGAACTAACGTTGTAATTGAAGGACCTTCAAATCTCTTTGGAAAGCACTACACAAAGATTTGCCCTCAACCAAACAACGACCGTTGGGCCGTAGGACGGCGGAAGGTTTGACGATCTGCATGATAGTCGCTCCCGACGCGATGCTCGTTAAATCCGAGTCGTTTGGCGTAAACGTTGAAGAGTTTTTCCTGAGCTTGCCAGTACTGGCCCTTGCCGCGCATGCGTTCGCCAAACTTACTTGAATTAAGTTTGCCGCCGCGGGCTTCACGAATGCGGTTCAGGACCCGGTCGGCCTTAGTTGGGAGCTTCTCGCGGAGACGCTGTTCGAAGTAAGGAGCGACGCTGCCCGGCAGCCGCAGCATGTTAATGAAGGCCTTGGTCGCGCCGCAACACTTCGCGCGCTGTAACAGGCGGGGAATGTCAGTCGTGAGCCCGGGAACCGTCGGGGCAATCCCGATCCCCACCTGGATTCCCGCATCGGCCAGCTCTTTCATCGCGGCGAAACGCGCGTTTGGCGACGGCGCGAAAGGCTCGAGCGCCCGGGCAATTTCGTAATCGTCAAAGGGAATCGAAAAATAGACTCCCAAACTGGCTTCGCGGGAAAGCTTCTGCAGGACGTCGATGTCGCGCCGAATCAGTGCGGACTTGGTGACGATGCCAACCGGATTCCGGAATTCAGCACAAACTTCCAGACAGGCTCGCGTCAGTTTGTAGTTCGCTTCGAGCGGCACGTAAGGATCAGAGGTAAACGAGAAGACAATGGGCTCGCCTTTCCATGAAGGCTTCATCAGCTCTTTGCGCAGGAGCTCGGGCGCCCGGACCTTAACCACGATCTTTCTTTCGAAATCTGTACCCGCACCAAAATCCAGATACTCATGCGTGGGCCGGCTGAAGCAATAGGTGCAGCCATGCACGCACCCGCGGTAGCAATTGATGGAATGGTCGAATGCCACGTCAGGGCTGTCGTTGCTGCTGATGATGGTACGGGTTTCCGTCTCTTCATAGACCTCGATTTTCGCGGCCGGAGGTTCGCCGATCCACTCGACGGAATGGGTAAGCCAGGGATTTGGCGGATTGACGACGTAGCGCATACTTGCAACTCTGTCTTATCGATGCAACACAGCATACACGCGGATAGTTGGCGTTTCAAGTACTGAAGTCGTGATCGTTAAGCGAGGTCAGTACCGGGAGCGATAGCGAACGGGTATCACTCCTGCTCCGTCAACTCTTGTGAACTTCTGCGACCTGGTCGCTATCGCTCCCGGTACTGACTCCTGGGTCACACCGGCTGAAAATCGTCATTGACAAAATTCGCGTAAGCCGATAGAAGAACGGGGACACGTTCGAGTAGCCTCTGACCGAAAGAAGAGATCGAGATGCGGGATGAAGATGTAATTGGTCTGGTGGTAATGCTGGTGATCGGCGTCGTCGCCCTCACCGTCTATATCGGTCTAATCTTGTTGGGAGTGAATATCGCGAAGCGCAAGAACCGCTCCCCTCATTGGATGTGGTTCGCGGTCCACCCGATGGGATTGTTCATTACTCTAATCGTGATGGCCTGCCTGCCCCCGCTCCGGCGCTGCCCGAACTGTGGACAGGCATCGAACCAGAACGCTCGTCTTTGCGGCTTCTGCGGATATGACCACGCGTTGGCCCAGGGTGGCTATGCTCCTCCCCAGGGAGCTTATATGCCCCCGCAGAGGTATTGA
>Ga0070694_100000265_pt1 | contig 27668 bp, 18 predicted proteins | sample KBSK1251metaG_FD_65470 | JGI IMG/M metagenome (GOLD analysis project Ga0070694, IMG submission 65470) | Corn, switchgrass and miscanthus rhizosphere microbial communities from Kellogg Biological Station, Michigan, USA - KBS K1-25-1 metaG | ecosystem: Host-associated > Plants > Roots >...
GCGATCACAATGCTGCGACGCCGGGCCACGGCGCCGCGTCTGCGAGGCGTTTTAGAGAGTGTAGAAGAAGCCATCCGCGGCGGCGCGGCGCTGTCCCAGGCATTTGCGGCGCAGGGGGCGATGTTCCCGCGCATCTACACGGCTTCAATTCTGGCGGGCGAAAGATCGGGCGCGTTGGACGAAGTCTTGTCGCGGTATGTGAATTACATGCGGCGGTCCGTCGGATTGCGTCGAAAGATTCGCGGCGCGTTGGCCTATCCAGCCTTTCTGTTAATCGCCTGTCTCGGCATGGTGGTGTTTTTGACGACCTTTGTAGTGCCGCGCATGTCTGATTTGTTCTCGGGATTTGGAAACAATCTGCCGCTGATAACGATGTTCGTCCTGGCGATCTCAGGCTGGATGATGCGGAATGGGTTCTGGGTCGCACCGTTGCTGGCAGTGGGATCGGTTGGGGCCTTTATCTGGTCACGCACTCCAGGCGGAAGGCTGCTGATCGATAGAATGATCTTGAGAATACCGCTGGCAGGCAAGCTGGTGGTGCAGATGAGCACCGCCCAGGCCTCGCGATCGCTGGCTACACTGCTCGCCGGTGGTATCACCATTGTCGAGTCGTGGGAGATCGCCGCCGAATCAATCACCAACGTTGAGTTACGGCAACGCAGTGCAGCGATTGTGCCGTTGATCCGTGAAGGCCGTACCTTTACCGAGAGTTTGGAAACGGCTGACTGGATGCCTGAATTAGCGGTGGACATGATCGGAATTGGCGAGCGCTCGGGCAGTTTGGGCGAGATGCTGGACGAAGTGGCGACGTTCTATGACGCCGAATCAGAGGTGCGTTTGGAGCAGTTGACGACCACCCTTGAGCCTGCGATTCTGGTCGTGATGGGCGGCGTGGTGGTGACGATTTTGCTGGCAATTTATTTGCCGATCATTCAATCAATATCGGCTGGCCCGATGACGCACTGAAGAAAGCAAGACGCAAACTAACAGTTTGCGCTACATGATGAAGCAAGTCACTGACGAACAAACTGACACCCGGCTCGCTGACGCGGTGCGGACGGAAATCACCCAGGCCGAAGATGATTTGCCTGCCGCCGTCGAACCGCCTGAGATGCTGGAAGCGAAGGACCTGGCCCGACGCTATCGTCTGCCGTTCGTAAATCTTCTGCCGCAGGACGGCGATTCTCCGATCGATTATTCGTTGCTCTCAGAAGTTCCCGTCGACCTGATGCTGCGACATCAATTCGTGCCCTTGCGGCGCGAGAATGGGAAGTTGCACATCGCGATGGCCGATCCGACCGATCTCGATCGCCTGGATGAACTGGCCGGCGCCCTGCGCATACGTCTGGTTCCTTCAGTGGCCACCGCGGGAGCCATTGATGTCGTGCTGCGTAAAGGTGATTCCACGCAGCGTGTCTTGCAGGAAGCGGCGTCGGGATTTCGCATCTCACTGGTGCGCGAGACCGAACAGGGTGAGGAAGTTCTCGACCTCGATCGCCTGGCGACCGACAGCGAGATGTCGCCGATCATCAAATTGGTCGACACCATTATTTACAACGCCATGGAATCGCGCGCCTCGGACATTCACATCGAAACCCGCGATACCGAAGTGCAGGTGAAGTACCGCATCGACGGCGCGTTGTATCAAAAAGTCGATCCGATCGATCTGGCTTATCACCAGACACTCATTTCCCGTATCAAGGTCATGTCGGAGCTCGACATCGCCGAACGCCGTGTGCCGCAGGACGGTCGCTTTCGGGTTCGTTACAAAGGCCGGACTGTGGACTTCCGCGTTTCGATCATGCCAACCGTGCATGGCGAGGATGCGGTGATTCGTATTCTCGACAAAGAACAAATCAACGAAGAATTCAAGAACCTGGATCTAAACGTAGTTGGATTCGATCCCGATGACCTGCGAAAGTTTCGGCGCTATATCGCTGAGCCGTACGGAATGGTGTTGGTGACCGGGCCCACCGGTTCCGGTAAGACGACTACGCTCTACGCCGCGCTCAACGAGATTCGCAACGAAGAAGACAAGATCATTACCATTGAAGATCCGGTTGAGTATCAGTTGCATGGCATCACCCAGATTCCGGTGAATGAGAAGAAGGGCCTGACCTTTGCCCGAGGCCTGCGATCAATTCTGCGCCACGACCCTGACAAGATCATGGTCGGCGAAATTCGAGACAACGAAACGGCGCAAATCGCTATTCAATCAGCCCTGACCGGCCACCTCGTATTTACGACCGTGCACGCCAACAACGTGATCGACGTGATCGGACGATTCCTGAACATGGGCGTCGAGCCCTACAACTTTGTTTCTTCCCTGAATTGCGTGCTGGCCCAACGTCTGGTGCGCGTGTTGTGTACGTTTTGCCGGCGGCCGATTCACCCTTCCGACACCGAATTAGTCGAATCCGGTTTGCGTCCCGAAGAGCATCGCAGCAGCGTCTTTTATACAAATGTCGGCTGTGACGCCTGCAATCACACTGGCTATCGCGGCCGCACGGCGATTCACGAATTGCTCGACCTTAGTGACAACATCCGCGAGATGATTGTTGAGCGCCGTCCGGGCTCCGAAGTCCGCCGCGCCGCCGAGGCCGAGGGCCTGACCAGCCTGCGCGAATCCGCCCTGAAGAAAATTTTTTCCGGTGTTTCCACTTTGCACGAAATTAACCGCGTTACTTTTGTCGAGGAAGTGAAGCTAAACGACCGGCCCTGAAGGCCAAATTAACCCGACAAAAGGGGAAAGTTGCCTGAGCGCCTCAAAGTCTCTCCCCCCTTAAATTTAGCCTGTTTTTCGTGTAGACTGCTTGAGTTTTTCGCATTGCGGAACTGGTTCGGACGAGTTGCGTGTAAACAAGAGGCTCCCGGGTTTTCCGGCTCTCTTTTTCAAAAGCCCGACGTCTCCAAAATGAGGTTACTTATGAGATTACGAAACCGTTGGCACTCGATTATGGCGCTGATGATTTTGGCTTGCCTGTTAGCGTTGCCGATGACCGCGTTCGCCTCCAAGGGCAAGGACCACTACCGGCGCGGCATGGATTACGAGAAGGCGCAACAATGGGAGAAAGCCGCGCAGGAATTTACGCAGGCGCTGGCCACTGAGCCCGGAAACGTCGATTACCAGTTGCACTACCGGCGCGCGATTTTCAACGCTTCGCAGTCGTTCATGCAGCAGGGCCGCGCCCTCGCTGAGCAGCGTGATTACGTCGGAGCTTATAACGCGTTTCGACAGGCCTTTGGCTACGATCCGGTAAACCAACTTGCCGTCTCAGAGATGGAGCGCATGCTGAGACTTGAACAGGTCAAGCAGGGAAATGTCCGCACCGATTCCGGCGACGGTAATCCCAGAACCGATACGGCCGTCAACGACGGATCGCCATCCCAACCTGGCCAGGCGCGTCCGGCGGAGCAGGATATTCAAACCAAGCCGGAAGCAAACCGCGTGATCAATTTCAATGGCGTGGATCTCAAACAAGTAATCAAGCAGCTGGCGGCCGATCTGAACCTGAACGTCATGTTCGATCGGCAATCGTTTGCCCAGCCGCGCCCGATTGAGGTTAACTTGCGCAATGTCACCGCGGCGAAAGCTCTCGACTACATCTTCCTGCAGGAGAATCTGTTTTTTCAAAAGCTTGATCGACGAACGATTCTGGTCGCCGACCAGACGCGCCGGCCACAATACCAGCAGCTGGTTGTGCGCACGTTCTTCATTGCCAATTCAGACCCTGACAAAATCAAGGGTCTGATCGCCCAGGCTTTGCCGGCATCGGTTGGCCGGCCACAGCCAATAGTCGTTTCCGATAAAGACACGAATAGTCTGACTGTTCGCGACACGGCTGAGAACGTGAAACTCATCGGCGAGCTGCTGCAAAGCATCGATAAGGATCGCGCCGAAGTCGTGATGGATGTGGAGATTTATGAGGTCAACCGCAGCGATCTACTGACGTTTGGTAATCAAATTGGATCAGGGACCTTCAATATGGGCGGGTCTCCCGGTTTGTCGATTCTGACTGCGAACGGCACCACTAATCCTAATCAGACTTCGGGTGTGGATCTTCGGACCATAGTAGCCGGTGTTCCGACCGCAGCTGCGCTGGCGTTGGTTATTCCACCGTCGGTATTCAATGCTTTTCAAAGTAGAAGCAACGCGAAACTCCTGGCTTCAACCCAGGTCCACGCTTTCAATAACGAAGAATCAAGCGCCCGTATTGGTCAGCGCGTGCCGGTACAAACGGCTCAGGCCTATCCCTTCGGCGTGCAGACGGGAACTAACACGACCAATCCGGGTGGTTTCCCTACCGGAGGCTTTCCGGTCATCAACTACGAGCCGACCGGCTTGACGCTCAACTTCACGCCCATCGTTTTCCCTAACCTCGATGTGCAGGTGAAGATGAAGATTGAAACGAAAGACGTGAGCGGTGCCAACACCCTGACTCCGACCTTCACCGAGCGAACTCTGAACGGTACTGCCCGTGTGCAGAATAACCGGACGATGATGTTGGCCAGCGTCTCGACTGAAGTTCAGTCGAACGGTCGACAAGGGCTGCCCATTCTCGGCGGTCTGCCCGTTCTCGGGAGACTGTTTACATCGCCGACGAAAGAAAGTCGCCAGGTGGATATTGTAATTGCGGTGACGCCAAGAGTACTGCGAGCACCTGCCCTGACACCGCGGGATGAAGAGATGCGGCCGAGCGGCACCCTCCAGGCGCCCACCACCGGCTCGCTTGAAGCGATGCTGCGGGAAAGTGACCGCGAGGAACAGATTGCCGCGGCGCGACGAATTCCCAAGCAGGCGAACATTCTGTTGCCGGATGCTCCGGCAACCTATGAACCTGCAAAAACGGACGGCACCCAGCAGGCGACCGTCGCCGCTAACAAGACCGACGCTCCCGCTTTGGCGCCGGTGGCTAAGGCTACACAAAACACCGGCCCGGCTTCGGCTCCAGCCCAAACCGTTACCAACCAAACGGCACTGCCAACTCGAACTGACGTTGCGTTACAAACCGACGGCGTGCCGCAGCCTAAATCAGCAGCGTTGACGACCACGCAGTCACCGTCTACGGAACCAAAGACAGATGTGGCTACCGCCTTGAAGAGCCTGGTGTCGTCGCCGACTGACGTCTCAACTACCAGTCTGAGCGCTAAGCAGGAACTCGCTGCCGCGACGCAGGCGGTGGCGCCGGTATTGAAGCCTGACAGTTCGGTACCCGGACCTAAACCGATTGAGCCCACGCCGGGCCTAATTGAGCTCAGCCTGACTTCTGATCAAGCCGAACTACAGGTCGGCGCGAAAAGACAACTTGCTTTACAGGTGAAATCTGATGCGCCGCTCGGCCTGGCGGTGATCACTCTGCGGTTCGATCCTTCGGTCTTGAAGATTAGTGGCGTGTCAGCGGGCAGTCTGTTCGCTAATGCGAAGAATCCCCCGACCGTGACGCAATCGGTCGATGAGCATGGAATGATCCTGCTCTCGATCGTACCGGCGAGCGGCTCCCCGATAACCGCGGACGGAGTGCTGCTGAACCTCGAAGTCCAGGGCGTCAGCGCAGGCGACAGCGCCTTGTCGTTTGATCTATCAAATGTGCATCTGGTCGCCGGCGATGGCCGCACGCTCACGGTTCAAATCGAACCGATCAAGTTGATGGTGAAGTAATGACGAGGAAAGGACACGGAGACGCGGGGAGTTGGAGACGGGGTGAGATCTTTTTCTCCGTGTCGCCGCGTCACCGCGTCACCGTCTCTCACTCAGGTTTCTCGCTTATTGAGCTAATCATTACCGTTTCGGTGCTGGCGATTCTCACGCTGGGCGTGATCCCGCTGGTCCAGGTTTCGGTTAAACGTCAGAAGGAATATCAACTGCGCGCTGCCCTCCGCGAAATGCGAGAAGCAATCGATCAATTTCATCGCGAGGCGGTGGCGGGCGCCCAAATGCAGGTTAACCAGCAGCAGGGTGTGGGTACGGCGCAGCAGGAACAAGCGCCCCGCAATCCGCCGGTGCAGGGCCAGGGCCAGCAGGGTCAGGGGCCCAACGTCTTTGCCGATCCGCGCGTGCGGGTGGCCATCACCGACCAGACGATTTTTACCGCTGACAATCCTGATCGCTACCCGCCGGATTTGGAAACTCTGGTTAAGGGTGTCGACGTACTGCCGATAACGGCAGGTAGTCTGGGACGGCGTGGGAATTTGAATTACAGCGCGACCGAAGCAGCCAGCGCGGATTCCGCGGTTCCCAAGACCAAGATTTATTTGCGACAGATTCCCATAGACCCGATGACGGGAAACCGCGATTGGGTGTTTAGCTCATGTTATGACGCCGTTGATTCCACCTCGTGGGGTGGCGAGAACGTTTTTAATGTGCGTTCGAAGTCGCAAGCTACGGCGTTAAATGGAGAGAAGTATAGTGACTGGTAGATCAATTTTGAATTTCGGATTTCGCATCTCGAATTTCCAGCGCAGTGCGAATAATTCGCAATTCGCAATTCGCGATTCGCAATCGAAGGGCTTCACCCTGCTCGAGCTGATGATTGTCATCTCGATCATCATCATTCTGGTTTCCGTGGCCTTGCCGCAGTACCAGAAAACGATCATGCACACGCGCGAAACAATTCTGAGTTACGACCTCGACACGATGCGCAAGCTGATCGATCAGTACGCTGCCGACAAGGGTAAACTACCGCAATCGCTGGATGATCTCGTTACTGCTGGTTATATGCGCGACGTCCCGAAGGATCCAATTACTGACAACAAGGACTGGAACATTGTCACCGGCGACGATCCGTACTCGACTGAAGGCGGTACCGGGGTCACCGATGTGCACAGTTCTTCGAGCGAAGTCTCGACTTCTGGAACCCCGTACAGCGAATGGTGAGAAATCAGTAGCAGTAGTCAGTCGTTGGTGGCCATCATCACTGACTACCAGCCGCTTTACACCTGACAACAAAATGCCTGCGAATCCCCTCGATCGATTGCTCAAGCCCCGCTTTCCTTCCGCCGCGGTGGGAATCGAGGGCGATGGTGCGTCAGTCGTTCAGCTTGATCGGGCCAAAGGCGCATTCCTAGTCAAGCGGGCCGCATCAGTGAGTTTGCCGGCGCAGGTCGTGCGGCCCGGCTTTGAATCAAGCAACATTCGTGAGCCCGCCGAATTGGCGAGCGCGCTCACCGACCTGATCACCAGTGCCGGATTGTTGCGGCAGCACAAGTGGTCCACGTCTTTACCGGAAGCCTCAACCCGGTCGGCGATTATTACGATTGAAAGTGCGACAAGTTCTCGACGCGAGATCGAAGAGATTTTCGAATGGAAAATCGAACGTACTTTTGGCGCGCCCTCGTCTCAGTTGCGGCTATCGCGTGAGCAATTGGCCCCGGATGCACAGAAACAATCGCGTTACCTCGTGAATGCGGTTCGGCGGGAAGTACTGGCTGAGTATGAGGCAGTGTTTGCCACGCTCGGCTGGCATGTGGGATTGATTCTGCCACGCCACGCGGGCGAAGAACAGTGGTTGCGAAACGGACATCGGGGCGATGGTTTATTGTTGACCGCGCACGACGAAGGGTTCACGGCCGTACTGATGCGCGGAAATCGCACGCTGACTTTGCGTTCCGTCTTTTGCGATCCGGCCGAACGTGATGATGAACTTCATCGAGTACTGCTTTTCTATAGTGAACGCGCCGGCGCGGGCAAACAGAATGAAGCCTCACCTCTCGATCGCCTGTTGGTTGTCGGCGAACAGCTGGACAAGGCGCGGGTCACTGAGATCGCTGAAGAAACGTTTGGCGTTCGGCTCAAGCCTTTGGCCGCAGGTGAAGTAGGTTTGATCATTCCCAGCGGCGAACTGGATTTTGATGCGCTCGCCGCGCCAGCCGGCCTGGCCCGTTTGGCATGGTAGGTGGCACAGACTTTAGTCTGTGAAGAGAGTCAATCACAGACTGAAGTCTGTGCCACATGAAACTTTCCTGTTTCGCCGGACGTAAACTGGGCATTAACAAGCGATGAAAGCCGCGATTTCTTTAATAGATCCGAACAATCTGGCCGATGGCGAACTGGTTCTGACTGCCGTCTCGGGACGTGAAGCTGCATTCGAAGAACTGGTGCGCCGCTATCAAAGGCCGATTGCCTCGTACGTCTACCGAATGGTTGGCGACTACGATGCGGCTTTGGATCTGACCCAGGAAGTTTTCATCAAAGTTTACAATTCATTGTCTCGCTATCGTTCCGAGTTCAAGTTCTCAACCTGGATCTACAAAATCGCTCACAATACCGCCATCGATCATCTTCGCCGTCACACGGTTCGCGATCAGATCATGACGGCGGGCGGGGACGGCCCGCGATCCGAAATTGCGATCGAGAGCCGCCGGCTCACTCCCGAACAGGAAAGCGAACGAGAAGAGCGGAGATTAGAAATCGAGTCCGTCGTGCAATCGCTGCCGGCTGCGTATCGCGAGCTGATTGTGCTCCGGCACTCGCATGATTTGAGTTACGACGAGATTGCCGACGTTACCGGGCTGCCGTTGGGCACTGTTAAGAATCGCCTGTTTCGCGCCCGCGAGGCGATGCGTGATTTGCTCGTGCCCAGGGGAATAACCAGCGCTTAAAGAATTCGCATGAACGATTTTAGCGAAAAATGCCAGCTCGAAGATGTCGCCGCGTATCTCGACGGCGAGTTGAGCGAAGCCGGCGTGGATCGTTTCGAAGATCATCTAAGATCGTGTTCGGATTGCGCGACTGAGTTGCGCGCCCAGCGGCAACTACTGTGTACGCTCGAAGTGGCTTTTAACGGCCATCGTTCTTTCCAGCTTCCTCATAATTTCGCTCGCATTGTGACGGCCCGCGCTGAGAGTGACCTCAGCGGCATGCGCAATAAGCACGAACGGCGCCGGGCCCTCAAGTTATGCGCGGGGCTGGCGCTTGTTTCCTTTGCCCTGCTCGGAGCTGCGGCGCGCACCGTTGTGGTCGAACCCTTGAGCACGCTGTTCAGAATTTCGCGAACCGTGCTGCAACTTGCCTGGCAGGCCGCCTCTGAAGCGGTCATGAGTGCGACCGTCCTCGGGCGCGTGATTGTGCGGGCGGTGCTGCTGGGTCAAAACGGTCTGGGCTTGCTCATGCTGGTGGCGTTTCTGATCGCCATATCTGTTCTTCCTTTCCTCCTGGTCAAATATCATCGCGCGCAAACCATTGAATAGGAGTTGTCCCGTTCAATGACTGCGTCACTATTCCTTTCCGAAAGTACATTCAGAATTTCCGCGGCGGCCCAAAACTGCCATCGTCTCGTCGCGCTGCTTGCAGCGTTTCTGGTGCTGGTAATCTCCGGTCACGCACAGCCGGCGAGCGAAGCGCATCCCGGCGATCCGCAAGCACGAGTAATCGAAGGCGTGGTCAACACCACCGTCTTTGGCATGGGGCAATCGATTAGAATCACGGGAAGGGTGAAGGAAGGCGCCATCGCTTTTGGCGGCGACGTGATTATCGAGGGTGCGGTCGATGGGGATGTCGCGGCGATCGGCGGTTCAGTTATTCAGCGCGAAGGCGGCCGGATCGGGGGCGATGTGATCGTACTCGGAGGCATTTATCATCACGGGAAGGCCGCGCCGGATCGTGATCCGAAGAGCGTGACCATCATGTATGCCGGCTACGAGGACCAGTTACGGCGGGTAATGCGCGACCCGTTCAGTGTCCTTCATCCGCAACTCTCGGCCGTGTTTTTCGGCACCCGCCTGCTGGCTATCTTAATCTGGTTCGTCATAGCGCTGGCCCTCACGTCCGCGATGCCCAATACGGTTAGTCGCGCGGTAACGCGCCTGCAGTTGACCAGCCTGCGAGTTGCGGCGATTGGATTTCTGGGCGCCGTTGTGATTACTCTCGGCGTGCTGGCCAGTTTGTGGTTGTTACCGTCGATCGTCGGCGCCGCGATCTCTTTGCTGGCCTTATTGCTCGCGGTGGTGTCCACGGTCTTTGGGCGGGTAGTGATCTTCGCGGCGACTGGACAGTGGTTGCAGCGGCTGCTGTTACCGCGGTTACAATCCGAATCGGTAACATTATTGCTGGGCGTAATATTTTGGATCGTTTGTTCGTCTTTACCTTACGTGTGGCCTTTCGTGCAGGCAGGGTTGTTTGTGGCGAGTCTGGGACTCTCGCTGACAGCCCGTTATCGGATTGCCTGGAAGAAAAAAGAGCCGATCGACGTATAATCACCTGACACTCGAACCATCAAATCGCATAGAAAGCCCGAAACGCTGGTGGATTCACTTGCAGAATCGACAGACGACGTGTTGGTTGCCGCCGCTGCCACCGGTGACGAATCTGCCTTCGAGCAATTGTTCGAACGGCATCGTCGCCAGGTCGCCCGAATCGCGAGCCGGTTCTTCGCGCAACGCGAGCAAATCGAAGAGATAATTCAGGACAGTTTTACCAAAGCGTACTTTGCGCTCAACACTTATCACGGGACTCATGCGGCTTCATTTAAGGCCTGGTTGGCGCAAATATCCGTCAATTGTTGTTACGATCATTTACGCCGAGCCCGCCGCCGGCCGGAGCAGGGATTCGATGACCTCGAGGACGGGAGCGTCCAGGAGTTTGCCGCCTGGCTTCGCTCGCACCCGGCGGACGTTGAAACCAGACTGATTTCGCGGGATTTGGCGAGCAAACTGCTGGCGCGGCTGAGCGCCGAGGATCGTCTGGTGCTGACCCTGCTTGATGTGGAAGGTTTCTCGGTGGCCGAAATTGCGGAAGTCACCAAATGGTCAATATCCAAGGTAAAAGTTCGGGCACACCGCGCCCGGGCGCATTTGCGGCGTGTTCTTCAGCGTTATATCTAACCGTGGAAGTAGCGGAATTCTTGTAACTTTCACGTATAATCCATCGTCTTTTGAAGGTGAGAACGGGAATTACTCCCGCACGGAGACTAGAAGATGTTCAAAACCAGTCGCCCAAGAAACGAAGAGCTGGATCTGATCGGAAAAGTCATTTTGCGATCTGCTGCTGCTCAGGAAGAAGATGCCGAAGCAGCTGCTTCCTCTCCATTCTTGTTTACCAGGGTGCGCGCGGCGATAGCGGCCGAACAAAGGCTACAGGAAGAATCAGGCAGTTGGTTGTCGCTGATTCTGGTGGCTCGGCGCGCAGTTCCGGCGATGGCCCTGGTGGCAACCCTGGCAGCAATTTTGACGGTGTGGTCGGCGGGCCCGATGCTCAACGGGACGCAGGCCCAGGCTGACGAAGATGGTCTCTTCATTCTGCTCGATCCGGGTGTTGAGCAAACAGTACTCGCCAGTCGAGGGTTGTCGCGCGATGACGTATTCAACATTGTCGTGGATCGTAATTATGAGGTGAAAGGCAAATGACGCTGTCCGGTCACACAAGGTTGAAGGTTTGGTTGGTCCTGGTGGTGGTGTTTGTGCTTGGCTCGATAACCGGGGCGGCTTTGACCGGATTGTATCGGTCTCGTTCCGGCAGTGATCGTGCTGAAAGAAATCCACAACAGCGCTTTGAAAAGATTCGGAAAGAGTTGAATCTCACCGACGAACAGACAAAGGCTGTCAGCACCATACTTGACGAAGCCCGTAACGAGTATCGCGCCCTGCGCGGCGAACTTCGCCCTCGATTCGAAGAGCCGCGGCAAAAAGCTCGTACCAGGATCCGCGCTTTATTGTCCTCGGAGCAACAGCAAAAGTTCGACGCCATGGTCGCGCAACAGGACGCCCAGCGCGAAGGCGAAAAGAAACGCTGATTGTCTATATTTTTGGAACTAAATCCAATCTGAACAAGCACTTTCTCGAATTAAATCAAGGTTTTTGCAACCTTACAGCTTTCTGAGGCGTTAATAATGAATATCTTGAATTCTCTCTGGGTCACAATTGTGCAAAGGTCATCAAAATCCGCCCTAATCCTGAGCCTTCTACTGGTCGCAGCGGGAGCAGCTTTTGCGCAAACGCCCGCTCCCAGTCCTGCCGCACCAATCAGTGGTGTCATCGGTGAAGTTAAAGCCATTGATGCGGCCACAAATCAAATGCAGGTGCGCTCCGACAACGGCGTGATCGCCACGGTCGGAATCAACGATAAGACTCAGTACAAACGAATGGCCCCGGGCGCCAAGTCATTAACAGGCGCAACTGACGTTACCCTCGCAGAGGTTGGCCAGGGCGATCGCATTTGGGCGCGATGGAGATCAGGCACTGATCAAAAAACTACGCCGGCCGCGCAGTTGGTGATCATGTCCAAAGCCGATCTGGCGAAGAAGCAGGAACAGGAACGGGCTGAATGGCGACGACGCGGAATAAGCGGCATAGTCGCTTCGGTAAATCCCTCAACTCAGGAAATAACAGTTTCCAGCCGTTCCCTGATGGGACCGGGAACGAATGTGATCATCCCGGTTAACGAGAAGGTTTTGATGCGGCGCTATCCGCCCGACACTATTCCCAAATACAGCGAAGCCAAACCCGGCAAGTTCGAAGAGGTCAAGGTTGGAGATCAGTTGCGCGCACTTGGAGACAAATCCGCTGACGGCACGCGCATGACGGCTGAAGAAGTTGTGTTTGGAACTTTTAAGATTGCCGGAGGCACGGTTACCGCGCTTGATGTCGCCAACAATCAAATCAAGATTACCGATCTTCAGACGAAGAAACCGCTGACGATCAATATCAAGCCGGATTCAGTCATCCGTCGTTTTCCTCAAGGCGGCGCCATGATGCTGGGCGGCGGCATGGGTGGCCCAGGCGGTCCCGGAGGGCCGGGCGCAGGTCAGGGACAAGCTCGACCTCAGGGCCAGGGCCAAACGCAAACTGCTCCAGGAACGGCCGCAGCGCAGGGTCAGAAACCTCAGGGAGCCGCTGGCCCGCAGGGAGCCGGTGGCCCGCAGGGGGCCGGACCGGGGCGTATGGGCGGCAACGGCAACATGGCCGATATGCTAGAGCGTCTGCCGGTAATTTCGCTCAATGAATTGAAAGTTGGCGACGTGATTTTGCTTTCGAGTCTGCCGGGTTCTGATCCAACTCAGCTCACTGCGATCTCGCTCGTCAGCGGCGTTGAGCCGCTGCTCCAAATGATGGCAGCGCGCCAACAGGGAGGTGCTCGCCCGCAGGGCGGCGTCGACCTTAATGGAAGTTTTGGCGGCATGTTCGGCGGTGCCGGCGGGCCGTAATCTAATTCCCTCTGATTTTTTGCATTTCGGATTTCAGAGATAACCGCGTATCAGAAACAGTCTTTTGAATCGCCGCGGTTATTTTTCTAAACAAGAGAGTTTGATGATGACTATTAGAAAGTTCTTCCCGACGTTGGCGGCTGCCTTTTTGGTGCTCGCCGCCGTAACCAGTGTGATGGCCCAGGGCCGGCAAACTTTGCGCGGTGTTATTAGTGACGAATCTGGCGCAACCATTGCGGGCGCCACGGTCACACTTAGGCAGGCCGGCGCCACACCAAAGACAGCCACGACCAACGGTGACGGCGCCTACTCGTTCACCGGTGTGGCGCCCGGCAAATACACGATTCAAGCAGCTTCGAGCGGGTTTGCACCTTCCGACATGGTTGAGGTTGATCTGACTGCGGCGCGCCGCGATCCGCTCAATCTCACTCTGAAGATTGCCGCCATTGAAACCCAGGTAAAGGTTGATGCCAACGCTCCGTTGACTACAGATCCTACCAGCAATGCAAATCAGCAAGTGATCTCGGGTAAAGATCTCGATGCCCTGCCGGATGATCCGGACGAGCTGGCCGCGGCCTTGCAGGCACTGGCCGGCCCCTCGATGGGTCCCAACGGCGGCCAGATTTTTGTGGACGGTTTCTCAGGCACCTTGCCGCCCAAGGAAGCTATTCGTGAAATTCGCATCAACCAGAATCCATTTTCGCCGGAAAACGATCAGCCGTCCGGTCGTATAGAAATTCTCACGCGGCCCGGCACAGACAAGTTCCGCGGCAGCGTAGGGTTCAATTTCACGGACGAAAGCCTGGATTCGCGCAATCCTTTTTCAGTCAATTCCAGCAAGCGCGCACCCTACCAGGTCCGGTCACTCAACGGCAGCATCAGTGGCCCGATCGTCAAGAAGAAGGCTTCCTTCTTCCTGAACGTGGGTCACAATCAGCAGGACGACAATGCCGAGATACTGGCGACGGTTCTCGATCCGAACTTCATTCCGACGCAGTTCGGGGCGAGCGTGCCGGTCCCGCGCCGCTTCACGAACTTCGGCCCTCGATTGGACTATGCGATTAATACCAACAACACGCTGGTTGCTCGCTACAACTATTTTCACAGTACCAGTCTGGGGGGCCTGGGCGGTTTCAGCTTATTGTCTAAAAGTTTCAATAACGCTTCAACGAATCACAACATCCAGTTGACCGAGACGGCTGTGATTAATCCCACCACGGTCAACGAGGCGCGCTTTCAGTATTCTCGTAACCGCAGCGAAACGCTCGGGAACGGTACTATTCCCGGATTGAGCGTCAGCAGCTCTTTCAACGGCGGTGGCGCTAACGTCGGTCAGGCCAGCAGGGAGAGTCACAGTTGGGAATTTAACAACTTCACTCAAATTCAAAAGGGCGTGCACATGTTCAAGTTTGGCGGTCGCATTCGCGGCGCGTCAAATGACGACACCAGCCCAACTAACTTCGCCGGAAACTGGGGGTTTACCGGCGGCTTCGGTCCGCAGCTCGATGGGGCCAACAATCCAATCGCCGGCACGAATGTGGTGCTCAGCAGCCTCGAGCGTTATCGCCGCACCGTGCTGTTGCAGCAACAGGGAGTCACCGCCGCTCAACAAGCTTACTGTGGTGCGGGGACGTCGTTGAATGATTGTGTTCGTCTCCTGGGTGGCGGCGCCGCGCAGTTCAGTATCAATCAGGGAAATCCGAATAGCGGTGTCTCGCAAACCGACATTGGGGTTTATTTCCAGGACGATTGGCGGATCAGACCGAATTTCACTTTTAGTTATGGAATCCGGTACGAAAACCAGACCAATGCCAACAGCAAATTCAATTTTGCCCCTCGGCTTTTTTTCGCCTGGTCACCTGGAGCAGCCAATTCTACCAAGCCTCCGAAGATGGTCATCCGCGCCGGAACGGGTATTTTCTATGAGCGCTTTAGCGAAAGCTACACCCAGAACGCTGACCGCCTGAACGGAGTCAACCAGCAATCGTTTGTCGTGCCCGAGCCTTTTGTGGGTCAGAGTGCGCCGACGCCGGCTCAGCTCATCGCGTCCAGGTCCGTCTATGATCTGCTGAATTCATTTCGGTGTGTAACTGGTGGGCCTACAAATTGTGCCGCCACGAAACCGGCCGTTGTCGGTTTCACCGCGCAGCAGCAAGCCATCTATGGCATCGCGACAAATATTCAGGCGCCGGCCATGTACCTGATGGGCGTCCAGGTCGAGCGTCAATTGCCGAAAAACGTAACTGCGGTCATGGGTTTTTCCAGTGTGCGCAGGCTCCACAGTATTCGTCTGCGCGATATAAACGCCCCGTTGCCCGGAACGATCAACCAGATTACGAATCCTTCGGGCACCAGACCGAATTCGTCTGAGATTTGCGCGCAGTACGCCAGCCCCGCGAATCCCTGCCCGTTAGGTGACGTCAACCAGTATGAATCGAGCGGCAAAATGCGACAGATGCAATTGTTCATCGTTGTTAATAGCCGACTTAATCCTCATATCTCTTTCTCATCGAACTATGTTCTGAGCAAGACCAACAACGATACCGACGGTGGCCTCCCGGTGAACTCATACGACCTGTCAGGCGAATGGGGCCGGGCCTCAAATGACATCAGACACCGGTTTACTCTGTTCGGGACGTTCAACTACCCGAAATTGTGGAAGCTCACTTTCAATCCGTTCATCGTGCTCAACACGGGTGGGCCCTTCAACATCACCACCGGTACAGACACCAATCTTGATCGGGCATACAACGAGCGGCCGACCTTCGCACAGCTGAATGCGTTTTGCTCTAAAGTTCCCACTCGCTGTACCAGTTTCGATTATTCCCGCACCAGCGGCGACATCATTCCCCGAAATTATGGCCATAGTCCGGGTTCCGTTTCAGTCAACTTCAACATGAGCCGTACTTTTAGTTTCGGTGGCGAAGCCAATCGCCGAGCGGCGACATCGCAACCACCACAGGGCGGTGATAAGACCGCATCTGCTGAAGGCAAACGCGGAAACACCGGCGGTGGCCGTGGTGGCCCATCGATTGGTGGCAACCTGGGCGGCGGCGCCAAAGGTGGTCCCGGAGGAGGAGGACCCGTCGGTGGCGGCGGTGGCCCGCAGATGGTGATGATGGGTGGACCAGGACCGGCCGGAGCCGCGAAGTACAACCTGACCTTGTCACTAAATGTTCAGAATGTTTTGAACCATGTAAATTTTGGGAGGCCGGAAGGTAATCTGACGTCCCCTAGCTTTGGGCAATCCACCAGTGTATCCGGCGGGTTCGGCGGATTTGGCGGAGGTGGCGGCAACAGCGGTCCCAATCGGAAGATCTACCTCAACGCCAGGTTTAGTTTCTAGTTAACCTGAAATCAACTCTAATCCTTTCGGAAAAGGCGATTCTTGAAAAAGGATCGCCTTTTTTGGATCAGGCAACGTGAAACGGGACGCATCTGCTGCGCAGGGCAGCTGGAAATCTCAGAACCTGCACCGCTTTGCATCGTATAGGTTACAGAAGAACGAGAGCGGCAAGGTGCGTTAACAGTTACCGCTCGTGGCTCGTCTTACGTACGGCCAGGGATTTTTGGTCTCCACCTTTCATTTTTCTAACCGGAAGGAAGTTCAACATGAAGAGATACGCTCCGACATTTATTCCCATTATTCTGCTTCTCATTCTCGCTTCAACTTCATTCGCTCAAAGCGCTGACCCCGGTAAATCAAATGGCGCTCCGGCGGAGGCTGCGAAACCGATTCCGGCGGCTCCGGCGATCACCGCTAACAGCACGCCGTTGGAACTTGCGGCGGCGGCACTGGCGGCGCAGGGCGGCGACAAATTCAAAAATCTGAAAAGCATGTATCTGTATGGGTCGGCCAATCTCTACGCGCCGACCAGTTCCCAGTCCATTCCGGGAAAATTTGTGATGGTGACGGCGGGCGACAAGGTGCGAATCGACATCGACGCCAGTCCGATATTCAAATTCAAGCAAGTTTACGATGGCCAGCAATCCTACAGCTCGATGCCCGGCGTCAACATGCCGCCGGCCAGTAAGTTCGGTCTGTCGGTGCTGGCCAAGTACAATCAACCCGGTTATACAGTTTCGGCCCTGCCAAACGAAAAGAAGCTGCGCGGATTTCGCATCGTCGATTCAGAAGGGAATACGACAGACTTCTTTATCGATCCGGCCACTGCGCGGGTGACAAAATACCTGACCCCGTACGAAGGCCGTATGTTCGGAACTGAGAATTCAAAGTTTACCGAGGTTGAGGGCGTGCTGATTCCGGTTAGCTTTTCCCAACGCCTGGAAATGCCAGGGCAAGGCGCTTTCTTTGCCGAATACAAAGTCAAAGACATAAAGCTGAACCAACCAATCGGTGACGATGTGTTCGTGATGCAATAAGACGTAGTAAGCGGGACAAATGCGAAAGGCCGCGTCGGAAATTTCCGAGCGCGGCCTTTAGTTTTGTTCGAAGGTCGCTGGTTCTATCGAATGTGCGCGGTGAATCCTACGCTGCCACTGTTGTTCGGCGAGGTTTGGCTGAGCGTCCCGGTAAAAGTCCAGCGAATGTGCGTAACCGACCGATCATAACCGGAGGGCGCTCCGCCGCCGCCACTCACCGGGGTATACACATAGGTCGCGCCACCATTGTTTGAATATGCGACCACAAATGTCAGACCGGTCGTCCCCAGCGAACTGGTATTCGCACCAATCTTGTAATCTGTGTTAGCCGGAATCGGATCTGTAATGACTAAACTTGAAGCGCCACCTGTGCCGCTATTTGTAAACGTGATGGTGTAACCGAGATCGGCGCCGGGAATTGTTTGCGCGGCGGTGACTGATTTTTGCAGAGCTACGTTTGGCGTCGGCGGGTCGAAGGCGGAAATGGTAATCGAGTTTATGCCCTGTCCATAGTCGTTGTTGTAGTGATAACTGCTCCCGGAAAAATCATTGATCAAAGTCGATGCTGTGGTCGTGCCGGCGGCGACGATCTTTACGGTGTAGGTAGTCGAGATTGTGCCACCGGCCTTCCCACCAGAATAATTCACCGGGCCGACGCAACTACGATAATTGGGGCTCAGCGGATTGTTTTCCCAGCCGCAAGCATCGGCATAGAACTTATTGTTCGTTGCTCCGGACGGTGAAGTATAAGTCGTGGAAATCGTTAACACCTGAAAAATGACGTTCGACAAATTCAAAAACGCTGCCAGCTGTTCGTAACCTTGTGTCGCCGTGCTCGCGTTAACCGTATAATTATAAGTTTGTCCGACATACACCGTCGTGGGGCCGTTGATTGACAGCACCGAATTACGATTCTGAGAAATGATTTTCTCAACGTAAAGTTCGCGGGGAGTTGGCGTGCTCACACTCGCGACGCCTGTGCCGCTGACCGTTATGTGATAGCTGCGAGCAGTATTGTAAGCGGCCGACGTACGGGTGATTGTCACCGGAAAATAGAAGTCAACACAGGCGCCGGCATTCAGCGAGCTGGCATTAACGGGATTGCTGCCACTGAGGTTTACGAAAGCGTTTGAGCTGTCCCAGACAAAAGTACCCACCAGGTTCGTAACGGCCGTACCACCGGTGTTACAAGCACGCGCGCCAATCTGATAGGTGTCCGGCCCTGCCGAGGGGTTGTTGCTATCCAGACCTATGACGTTCCACGAAACGGGCGTGATCGTCAGACCTGCGTACGCGCTTTGAACCCCAACCACGCTAACGAAAACAGTCAGCAGAAATGCTCTCACAATCCATGATGATAATCGCGTACGGGCTTGTTTTGAGGACATCGGTTTGCTGTCGCGCATTTTTGAAGACGTTCCGCGCACTGGTTAACGGGTTAATTGTCTTTATGCTTTTTGTCAGGATTGTCTTTGGCGGTATCGAGACCGGCCTTCGACGTTCCGAATAAATCAAAAAGGTTCGAAATCTTCGAAGAGATCGTGAAATAGAATCCACGACGGCCGGGAATAACATCCGATCCGGCGGGCTCTTTCGTCGAAGTGAGATTGTAACCTCCACCCAGCCGAAGATCAGGAAGCACCCAGAATCCCAGCTCGGTAGCATAGGTTGATCGTGCGGTGCCCGACGAAGGCTGGATTAGCATGCGTGTCTCCAGCGCCAAATCAAGCCGGCGCGTCAACAGATACTGGACCCGCGCCTGAGTCAGGAATGAAAGTGTCGAAACAAATGGCAGTTCAGGTTGACCATTGGCGCCCAGTCGTAAAGCAAAACGCCCGTAGAGTTCCAGACGCTTGGTCAGCTGATGATAACCGTCGGTTGCGAGGGAATCGCTGCGATCACGCGTCGGAGTAATTCCGTTTGTCTCCTGGGTCATCGAACGATGGGTGTAACTGAACAGCAGTCCTGAAGCGTCCGAAGCGATCGGGCGAATTGCCAGCGCCGCCATGCCTTCGGTCGTTACGTTCGATCTGCCTGCGAACGAGCCACGCGAAAACTGAAAACGTGAAAGCGCCGTGATGCCTTCCCGCAACTTGCCGGCCGCGCCCACCGAAAATAATTGTCCGACCCCACCGCGGTCACGATATTCATAGCGTGCCGAGGCGCGGAAGTCCGAGTTGGGCTGCCAGCCAAAGCCAACGGTGGCGCTGTTGAAACTTTCGTTGGGACCGGCGAGATGAAAGCCGCGCTCGAATCCGAGATCGAGCGACAGTTTCTTGTTAATCGGCAGCCGGTTCTGCAAGCCGATGACTGCAAAACTGTCCGTACCGTTGATGCCGTTCTCCAATTGATAGCGGCCGGTCATTGCTGTGTATTTGCCGAATCGCGTCTCAACGCCAATCGCCGTTTCCCGGCGTGATTGAGTGCCGGCAAAGCCGTTGGCGGTGAAATCGGCAATCGGAACAATCGGGGCCGCGGCCAGTCTTTGGGTAAAGAACAATTTGGTTAACGCGTTTACCTGATAAGTGGCGCCCAGGGTCGTCTGGGTCGGATACGTCGGATCGGCGTCGCCCAGGTTCTGCTCGCGCTTTACTGACAACTGGAGCTTGTCGGTGGCCCGAATCTCAGCTCCAATCGTTACCAGGTTCGAGTCAGTTTGTTTGTCGTTGAGGTCATCAGTGAGGGAACGATGATCGAAACCAAAGTGCAGCTTTACCCGTTCCTGAATTGTTTGATCCATTGCGGCCGAAAGAGTAAGACGGCCATTGTCTACGTTTTCTGTCTGGTTCCGTTCGGTCGTAACGCCAAAGTGCAGCACCGACTTTTTGCCCGGTTTCATTTCGACTGAGAGTTCGCCGCGGCGCGAACCGGGGGTAACCGTGCCGCCGAATGGATTAAAGAATCGTTCCGACGCGTTTTGATAGCGGGCCCGCACAGTCGATCCAAAGAACGGCAGTGGCTGTGACAGGGTGAGTTGATAAGCGGTGCCATCGTGCTTCAGCTCGTTGGGTCCGACGAGATTACCGCTGCCGGGAATTTCGCCCTGGCTGGTGGCCCAGGCAAGTTGCAGTGAACCGCCACGCGGCAGGGTCTTTTCGACATCAACACCGCCGAGGAAGAAATCGGGCTCAGTGCTTTCGCGTTGCAGGGCCGCTGAAAACCCGAGCTTCAATCCGATCTTTTTGAAGTTCTTTCGCGCCCGCGCTGTGTAAACCGCAGAGCTCATGCTGGTGGCGCGATGCTCGTAGGTTACGACCACTTGCATCAGGTTCAGGACGCGATCAAATGTCGAGATGTAGCGCAGGAAGAAAAGACGCCCCGTCAACGGATCCAGGTTGTAATCAACGGATCGCAACAGCGTTTCACGCGAGATGATGACTTCCGGATTGCGCCGGTCGCGCAATTCCAGGGTGACTATTTCCGAGCCCGGCAGGATCTCTGCGTTGGTGAGCTGAATGATTCCCAGCGTCCCGCCCGGAAACACGTCGCGAGCAAACGCAGTGTCGGGGCGCGCGCCGGTGACCGTGATGAAATCGCCCTGTGAATTTTCGAGATGCGCTTGAACGCCCGTTAGTTTTCGCGCATAGCCTGAAAGCGGCGCGTCCATGCCGGTGTCAAAGTCACCAAACATCACGAATGAGCGTTTGTGATCGAGACGCGCGTAGACCTTTGAATTGGATGGGGCCGCCTCAAAGCGCGTCGATGAATCACCGAACAGCGGATAGACACGATCAAGCGGATCAAGCTGGAACAGGCGGTCGCGTCCCGCGGTGCGATTGATTGGCCGCTGCGAATCATAAGACAACGTCAGCATGTTGTCGCCAAAGACGCGGCCGCTGTAGAAGAAACTGAGACGGCTGCGATAATTTCCCTGTTCGTTGCGCAAGTTAACTTCGGGAATGCTGTTCCCGAAACTCATCTCGGCAAAGCCAACCAGAATCGGGCGACGCATCTCTGAAGTTATGCGGATGCGTTCTTCTGTCTCAATCTGTCCCGCCTGCGCGCGCAGGCGAGCTTCGCCGGGCGCGCCGGAGCCGATGAGCTTCAACACGGCTTCGCCATTCTCAAGTTGAATAACCATTTGCGAACCGGTTTGATTCAAGCGTTCCGGCGAATTCCTGATGCCGGCCGATTGCGCGGGCGGGGCAACGGGGGACAGGGGCTTTTCGGACTTTTCGCTCAGCCGCATCAATTGTCCGGCTGAAGTTTCAATACCGACCTGACCGTCAAGCGCGGGGTTGTTCCACTGGTCCAGGGCCTTCACGCGTACGATTGTGGCATCGTTGCCACCGCTCTGAATTTCAGATTTCTCGGAAACGATTTGCAGATGTGTCGCTGGTCCGCGACCCATTACCATAATTTCTGCCGACTTGGCGGGAGTGCCTTCAGGACTGATGGCGGTGCACCTGATCTTGTTTGCGCCGGGCTTGAGATTGATTCCCACAAACGTGAACGTGGCAACCTGGTTCTTGTGATCGAGACGGCGCACACCAATATTCTTTTCAGAAATCTCTTCGCTGTTTACCTCCAGTCTGACGTTCCAGTTCAGTGCCGTGCGTGCTTCGATCTCTGCTCCGGGCGACATCGATACTGAATTGGGCGCAGGCGAAATGATCCGGACTTCGCCGGCCGCTACCGGTTCGACATTGTCTGAGGCAGCCATTTCGTAAGTACGTTGACCACTCTGATCAGTGGTTCCGGCGGCGAGCGTGGGTTTGGTTTCCGGCCTAATCGCGACTGCGGGCGTTCCTGTGGCGACTGGTGTTTGTGACGGCGAGGCAACCGGCGCTGCGGATTTGTTGGTTAACGCGGTCTTGTTCTTTTGCGTCAGGACGAAGTTTTGTCGCAGCAATGCGCCGCCGCCCACCGGTGTCCGCAATAGTCGGGTCCAGGCTTTTCCTGATTCTCGACCACCATCAGTTAAAGCGTAACCGGGCGGCAGACTCACGGGATCTAGTGAAATCACCTGAGGTCCATCACCGAGCGACGGAAAGTTGTACAAGCCTTCGGAATCAGTGATCACTGATTGGCCGTTGCTCAGGTACAAGCGCACGCCCGGCATTGGACGATCATCGTCATCGAATTGCTGGTTGCCATTAGTATCGACAAAGACCCGGCCGACGATGACCTGACGGCTTGAGAAAACGCCGGCCGAAACTCTCACCACGGCCCGAGCAGTGGTGCTGGTGGTTTTTTCACCGGACGGAAACATTCCCGAAGCTACGGCGATGTTTATTTGATCTCCCTCAGATGCGTTAGCGCCAATGCGCAGGCGATACAACAGACGCGCGGTGGCGCCGGCCGCAATTTCGGCGATGCGAAACTGCAATTCACCGTTCAGGAGTTGCGGCTCGATCGGCGTCTCGGGTTCTGAGCCAAGACTGATTCGCGCTGAGCCTTCAGCGAAATGAAAGGATGAAGGGAGTTTATCGTTGATGACCACGTCACGCACCGGTGCTGAAGTTGGATTATGAACCTCGATGCGGTAGGTAATAGTATCGCCGATTTCAGCCTGCGCTCGATCCACCGACTTCACAATTTGCAGTCCGGTGGGCTCGAACATCGGGATGTTCATCACCAGCGCGCCCAGGTCGTTGATGTTGACATCTTCATGCACGAGATCGAATCCACCGGCGACTGCCAGGGGCTGGTTATCGAGAGCGTGCACACTCAGAGAGAAGAGTCCCGTAGGTGTCGGACGGATACTGAGTTGCATCGCGCGATCCATGTAACCCTGCGCCGAGACTCTCATGAAATAGTTGGTATCTGTCGTGAACCGATTTGCGGCCAGCATAAAAGCAAAGTGGCCCAGGCCATCGCTCACGAAGGGGTTAACGTTCTTTTCGTTAGGTGCATAACCTTCGTCTGACAGCAGCGAAACCAGGGTTTGCAGGTTTAGATCAGTGAGAACCTCGACCCGCGCGCCGGCAATCGGCGCGGAACTGCCGCTGCGGCCGGCGAACACCAACCCGAGCGGATCCACGATCAGGGTTGCTCGTACGGTCGAAACATGTGGCGCATTGTCAGCGGTGAGCGACGCGACGTTGACGAGACCTGATCCGGCGGGAACCATGCCCGTCAGTCTGGCGCGAAACGCGATGTGGACCGTTTCTCCGGGGTCGACCTTAGCCAGATTCACCCGGATGACGCCCGACTGTACTGAACCCTCATCGTTATCGACGGCATCCGAAACATTGCGATCGTTGACTTGCAGTGACGCCGGTGAATAGGCAATCGCGGTTGGCAGTTGGTCCTGAAGCAGGACATTACGCGCGGCCGTGTCACCACTGTTTTTGAAAGCGATGGTATAAGTGAATTCACCCGCCTGATTAACCACGGTCTGGGCGACGCCGTTGATCAGTTTGCTCGGCGCCAGACTCGCATTATTCGGATCAGTCAGAAGCGCGCCCAGGCCGACCGCGTTGATGATCGTTCCTTCATCTTCGCCCCGGCCGTTGACTGCATTGGTCGCATTCGAACGCGCAGTTGTTGTAATTGTCAGAGTGCTTTGCGAGGGAATGTCGTTGGTGTCGAGGACGGCCAGCACGCCGATGCAGCCGCGCGGGGACAACTGCGGCGAAGCGGTTTCATTCAGGATGATCTGTGCATCGCCGTTTGTCAGAGTGCCACTGCCGTCGTTATCGAAATACAGCGCAGTCAGCGTCGCCGGCGCCGTGACATCAAACCGGGTAAGCGAAATGGTGTCGACTGTGTTGCCGGTATTGCAGACGCGAAAGAGACGGGTGATGTGGTCGTGGGGCGCGACGACTTCCGACGCAGCAGATTCGTCCGGCGTGACTATCAGAGTCGCAACCGCAAGCACGGTAACGGTAACCGTCGGCGAAACAGTTGTGTAGTTTTCGCCAAACTCGTCAGAGTAGGAAGCTTCGGCGCGATTGCTGATTACACTGCCCGCGTCGGTGCTGCCATCGCCCGACCGCGCTGACAGAATTGTCGCGAAGGTCAGCAGAACGGCCAGCAACTTTGCCAGGGCTGAAATCTTTTGTGCGCGTGAAGTGAACATGCAGTTGGGGCAAAAGAGGCCAGACAATGAGGACTGCTAATGTGGCTCAGACTTCAGTCTGTGTTAGGCACCACAGACTGAAGTCTGAAGAAAAAGTCCGAAGACTCGTGTCCGTGCCACGGACGGCACTTAGTTAATTGAACGCATGAACGTGAACACACCTGACGCGCCCGCGGCGAGGGAAGCAATCGTGTCGGTGTATTTCGTTGCGCTCACCGTGACCACCGTGCCAGACCCGGAATCGCTGGGGGAACCGCTATTCGTGGTGTAAGTACCCCAGTTGTTTGGCGCCGCGAGGCCGTCTTCAGTGATGACCACGTTTCCGGCCGTCAGCTTGACGCAGTTCGCATCGCCATTCGACGTCGAGACGTTGGTGTAGGTGATGTTGTAAGTGATGACCGCACCCGGAACCGGGTCAGTAGCGCCGCCGACGCCCGTGCCGTTGCTGACACTGAACGCCTTGTCGAGGCGAACAAAGCCGGTGTAAAGCCGATCGATGGTGCTGTTCGAGGCCGTGGGCGTAGCTCCCGAAGTAGCTCGGATTACCGTTTGGTAGCCGGTCAGTACAGTCTGGCCAGCCGGCTCGGTGATACGAACGTTGATGTTTGAGGATGACCCGTGAGCGATGGTCAGGGTTACTGAACCGCCACCTGAGACGGTTGTGTATGAACCACCGCCGTTGGTTGAGACCTCGACGGTGAAGCCCGCCGGAACGGTTGGCGCATCAATCGTGAAGGTGTCGGTAGTATTACCGGTGTTCTGCACGGTGTTGAGGTAAACCAATTGTCCGGAAGCGGTAGTGACTCCACCCGGCGCCACTCCGGCAATTCCGGTGTTGACGCTCTTGTTGGTGTAATCATCGTTGTTGTCGGTGGGGCCAACCGCAGCCGGAGCACCGCTCGGGCCAATCAGGACTGCGCCAACTTTCCTCAACAAGGTTTGCTGGATAACGCCGTGGCCGGTGCCGGCAGCAAGTCCTTCATTGAAGTCGGCGTTGCCGTCACCGTTGTTCGGCGTGGCGTCACCAGACTGATCGGTGATGGTCGTGTTAACAGTGTTCTTACCAAATACATCGCCGATCTCATCGATGGGAATGTTGGCGTCGATGCCGTTGTTTACCGTTACGACCACATTAACTGAGGACCCGCAGGCGCTGGCTGCCAGCGTGGCGCCGACAGGAATCGCTATGCGAGTGGTGTTCGAGAGGGGCGAGGGCGCGGTGGTACTCCAGCTCGCCGAGAGTGGGGCGGTGGTGAGAGCGCTGGTGGTGTACTGCGTTCCGGCGGGGAAGGTCTGACCGGACTTCAGCACTGTGCGTGAAGGGAGCGGGAGGATCATGTAGACCTGAGTGGAACCGTTGAGCGTAACGCCCGCGGCGTCGCGCGCCCCGGTGTTACAGGCCTGCCAGGCATAGGTAATGTCTGAGCCAAGGTCGACTGGCCCGGCCGGAGCGGTCAACGTCAGCTGCAACAGCGTATCGTTAACCACTGTGGCGCTGATGTCACCGCGCGCTTCGCGCAGGCCATTGACCGAAGATCCAGAGACAGTTCTTACTTCATTAGCTGAAGTGTTAGCCGCCTGATTGTCGAAGGACGGGCTGCCACTGGCGGAATCGCCGAGCAGAATCTGAACGCTCTGACCTGCCGTCGCGCCCGCATTGATGGTGGCTTCGACCAGGACGTGAGTCGTTCCGTTCTGAAGGATGTTGGCTGAAACGACATCGGCGCCGTTGGTAAATACGTCCGTGTCGCCGGCGTTAATCGTGCCGCTGTTGTCGACGTCGATGACGGCGCGGGTGAGGGTCCCTGGTCCGACGACGCGCACACTGGCGCCGCTGGCGAGGAAACGAACCTGATCGGTAAAGTTACCGGTGTTGGTCACCGTGAAGTTGTAGAGCACTCCCGTTTGACCCGCTACCACGGTGGGATTACTGCCGGCGTCTGGGGTAATGGCCAGGCCGGAAACGTTTGAAACAGTTACCGTCACCGTATTGGAAACTGTTGAGTAACTGTTGGTGCCGTCAGTGTAGGTCGCACTGGCCTGGTTGGAAATTGTGGTACCGCCAGGCGTCTGGGCTACGCTCTGCGCGCTCAAGGCGCACACGATAGCGAGCACAATCAGTAGACGAGCGATTGCGCTCGTACTCAAAAATGTTCGTCGGTTCTTCATAATGGTCCTCATCAAAATTATGTGGGGCAGGGTAGTGGCACAGACTTCAGTCTGTGGGGCTTGGAGGACACAGACTGAAGTCTGTGCCACTGCGAAGAGTTACTTGACTCGCACTTTGTAGGAAGCGGACAGTTTGCCGCCTTGTGCGAGCGGGTCGGCCCACTCGTAACGAAGTTCGGTGTACATCGAGGTGGGAGCAGGAACTCGCTTTACGGATCCATCGGGCTGCTTCTCTTCGATCATGGGCTGGGGTGAGTAAGACTTGCCGCCGTCAATACTGAAGACGGTCCTGGCGCCGTCGGCTTTCGCGCTGCCGGCAACGAATTCAGTGCCGCGCGGAATGTGACCGACCGCTTTGTATTCAAGCGCCGCTGCATTGCCGCTGTTTTCGGCGTTGATGGTCCAGTCCAGGATTTCTCCAGGGTTCACGACCGTCGATTTATCCAACGGCATGAGCTTGGAGTCACGCTCGACCGCGCCTGCCAATTTCACAGTCACTTCAGGCCTGGCGGCGTTCGCCAGCATGAAGTGTCTCTGCGCAAATCCGGCGGCGCCGGCCACCATCAATGTCAGCACGGCCATCAGCAACGCGCTCAATTTCTTTTTCGATTTCAACATCGTATTCGTCTCCTTGGACGGTTTTCGGAAGGATTGATTTTTCGGGAGGTAGTGCAGTGAGATTTCGCTGCTTGATACGTCTCAAGCTCCCTGTGCGGAAAAGTGGTTGAGTGGGAGCACAACCAACCAGCGGCTCACTCTACAATCGCTGTGCCGTGTTACAGGCGAGTGAGCTATCAAGCGCTAAAGCATAGATGTCACGTGAGTTGTGGGGGTTAGAGTGGAATCGTAGCGGAGTCATGCAAACTATGACGCGTTTGACAAAGACGATGACCTTTTGTCAGTTGGGCTGACATCTTGTCAGTTCCAGCGGGCCAGGCTCAAGAATTCCTCAACCA